>Ga0184628_10001259_pt1 | contig 12617 bp, 7 predicted proteins | sample PLM4_5_b1_FD_133149 | JGI IMG/M metagenome (GOLD analysis project Ga0184628, IMG submission 133149) | Groundwater sediment microbial communities from an aquifer in East River, Colorado, USA - PLM4_5_b1 | ecosystem: Environmental > Terrestrial > Soil > Riparian zone | place: USA: East River...
CCAGTGACATTGTTGATGCCGTAATGCCGGGCCACACGATCGTTCAGAAATGTCTGGTTCGATGTCAGGAGTTCGATGATCGGCCGGTCTTCAAGCATGACGCTCTGAATGAACGTTTCCGCCTCGGTCACCAGGTCCTTCTTCAGCTGGTCATTGAACCCGTTGAAGATCTGCGTGTCCGGCTTGATCGAATCGAGATTGCTCAAACCCAGCCACTTCATCGCGAAGCTGTTCACAAGACTGGAGGCTTTGGGATCCGCGAGCATGCGTTTGACCTGAGCGTCCAATACGGCAGGCTTGCTCAATTCCTTCGACGACGCCACTTTGAACAGTTCCTCATCCGGCCCGGTGTTCCAGAGGAAGAATGACAACCGTGTTGCCAGTTCGAAATCCGTTAGGGCAAACTCCGCGCCTGCTCTCGTTCCCTGAGGTCCGCGAATCGCTCGGTAGAGAAACTCGGGGCTGACGAGCACCGCGGCAACCATCCGCTCAATTCCCTGATCGAAGTTTCCACCTTCCTTGCGTCCGGCTTCATAGAACGGGAGCAACCGGGTGGTATCCGCCTCCGTAACAGGGCGGCGGAAAGCGCGCTTTGCCAGGTTTTCTGTAATTTGTTTGGCGCAGGGCGCTTCTCCCACCTTCTTCGGATCGCACACGTAGATCAAGCTGCGGCTGAGGGTAGAAACACCGGAAGTGTTATAGGGTCCGTTAATCTCAATGGAGGTAAAAGTAGGAAGGTTCCCGCCTCCTCCGCCCGCAAGGTAACTGGTCGATTCAAACCGGGAACGATCAATGAAGCCGACGACGACTTCGCGAACACCGGCCTGAAGCTGAAGGGGAACCTTACGGAATCGCTCCAGGATCTGCGCGCGTCCATCACCGGCCTTGCGATTGTTCAGCGTGAGGTCGTCGAATCCGCCAATCGGTTTCTTGAACATTATCTTGCCATCGATCATCATGACCATCGTGGTCTCGTTCTGCAGACTGCCCAGATAAAGGCCAAGAGTTCCATCGGGGAACAGAACATTGATCCGATATTCGCCATCCGCCGGGAAGTTGTGCTTGAACCGCATGGCGCCATCGCGAAGCCCGAGCGGCATCGCTTCGGTTCCACGATTCGCCGCAACGGTATAGATCACGCTATCCAGGCTTGGATCCCCGACTGCCTGCTTGGAGATCGCTCGTGCCGATTCGACATATTGCTCAACAAACGACGGAGAAACGCTGAGCCCCGCCGCAATATTGTCGAACCCGCCGATCTGTGTATCCTGAGGCAGGATGTCTTTGGACTTCACATCAATACCGACAAGTTCTTTTACCGCGGCAATATACTCGGTGCGACTCATGCGCTGAATCGGTACGTATCCCGCCTTGGGTCCCGTAGTGTTGCTGTCGAGCCGAGCCTCCATCCAACCCACAAAGGAATCGATATCCTTCTGCTCCGGTTGCTTCGCGCCCGGAGGCGGCATCAGGCGGCCGCGCAATTTCCGAACTGCTTTTTCCCAAACCACGGCATCGTTCGAAGCGGCATTGAGATTCAACGTGTCCAGAGTCAGGCCGCCCATTTTCGCGGTGGAGTTATGGCAGGTGAAGCAATACGTCGTCAGCATGGCGCGCTGCGCATCGGCCTGAGCTGCGGGTGCGGTCGCGCCAGCGGCTCCCGATTGCAAAAGTGCCTCAGTTTTTAGCACTGCCGGATAGCTTGTAAAAAGTGCAACAGTAGCGCACAGGAACAGAAAACGCTTCATAGTTGAAACCTTAGTTCGCTTAAGAGTTTACAGTCGATGTCATACCATTGGAATGATGACCTTTTATCACACTGGGTGAGGCGTCACAAGTGCCGATAAGTTTAGGTACTGGTTTGATTTGAAACCAGAGACTGCTCGCGGGGGGCGTCCCAAGATCCCGCGTCTGGTAAGTATATGTTCCCGTCGAACTCGGCGGTCAGCCCAGATTCGCCAGACAGGCTTCAAAAGGAGAGTTTTTGTCGCTCGGCGGCCTTCGGATGAATCTATTTTCATGTATGCCGCTGCTTGGAAGACCTGCTCAGCTGGGGCGATTTTGCAGGATTCGGAGTCCGTATTAGAAGCCCCATCACTCCTCCTATCCTGCCAGACCACTCTCCGTTATAATCCCCCGCCATGAAATCACGCTTTGCTTTTGGGATTTTTGTCGTCTCTCTGCTCCAGCAGCAGGCGCTTCCGCCGCTTCGTGTAGCGGGCAATACGACTACGATCGAACTCTCCCCGGTTCTGATCGCGGCCAACGGAATTTATCCAGGTCCCATCACCGTGAGCAACGGCGGCATTCCGAACATCATGGATGGAACGGCCGATGTTGCGACGAATGCCGAGACTCAATTGCTGCGGCAGTCCGTGGACGACCCAAACCTGCGCGTGATCTTCACCGTTGCTGAGAGCTTTTATCGCATTGTTGCGCGAAAGTCGGCGGGCATTCAGCAGGTGGCGGACCTCAAGGGCAAGCGCATCACGACGCCGCGCAATACGTCGGCGGCCTATTTCCTCTCGAGAATGCTGGCGACGGCAAATCTGACGGAGTCCGATGTCACCATCGTCCCAATCACTCCCGTGACTGACATGTCGGTTGCCCTCAAGGACCGCCGCGTGGATGCCGTGGCAATGTGGGAACCGGAATCCGAACGCGCTATCACAGCTGTTGGTGACGACGCCATTGTGCTGCAAGACCGCAGGGTCTATCGCGAATTGTTCAACCTGAACACCTCCACTAAGGTCCTGGCGGATCCGGCCAAACGCCGCGCTGTTGTGGAGTTTGTTCGCGCTCTCATCACTTCTTCCGAACGGCTGCGGGCGCGCCCGCAGGAATTCTGGCCGTATATTTCCTCGAAATTGAATTACCCCCCGGAACATGTTTCCAAGTCATGGCCGGAGCTGCGCTTTGCAGGCTCCATGGTGAGCGACCTCCTGGATGTCATGGAACAGGAAGAACCCTGGGTTGCAAAGGAACGTAATCGTCCACCGCGAACACGCGCGCAACTCGCCATGCTGATCGACGACTCCCTGTTGAGGGAAGCTCTCGCAGGACGATAGCAAGAGGCTGCCGGAGAATGCTGTGTCGCGACGGGATTGTATACTGACGTCCGGTAACTCCAGGTTTAAGAAGATGTTTAAGAAGATCCTTATCGCAAACAGAGGCGAGATTGCGGTGCGTGTCATCCGGGCGTGCGTCGAAATGAGAATCGCAACCGTCGCCGTCTACTCCGATGCGGATCGTGGCGCACTCCACGTGCGCATGGCCGATGAAGCGGTGCATATAGGCCCGGCGCCATCACGGGAAAGTTATCTCGTCATCGACACGATCATTCGTGCAGCTCTTCAAACTTCATCGGACGCGATACATCCCGGTTATGGGTTTCTTGCAGAGAATGCCGCGTTTGCAGAGGCATGTGCAAACGCGAATCTCACATTCATTGGACCATCTCCGACTGCGATTGCCTTGATGGGATCCAAAGTCGAATCACGCCGGGCCGTGTCGCGGTTTGGAGTTCCTATGGTTCCCGGCACTGTGGATCCGGTCGAACGGGAAGAAGATGCAAAATCCATCGCTGCATCGGTCGGATATCCCATCATGCTCAAGGCATCCGCGGGCGGCGGTGGTAAGGGGTTGCGTATGGTGCGATCCGATGCCGAGCTTGCCGCCGCGCTGAGAACGACGCGCGCGGAAGCAATGGCGGCATTTGGCGACAGCGCGGTTTATATCGAAAAATTTGTCGATGAGCCACGGCACATCGAGATTCAGGTATTCGCGGACCACCACGGGCATGCGGTCTACCTCGGCGAACGTGAATGCACGATTCAGCGCCGGCATCAAAAAGTGATCGAGGAGTGCCCATCTCCCGTAATGGACGCGGACCTACGGCTTCGCATGGGAAAGTCGGCGATCGACGTGGTGCATGCGGCCGACTATACGAACGCGGGGACCGTCGAATTTCTCGTCGATCGCAATCGCCAGTTCTATTTTCTCGAAATGAACACACGGCTGCAGGTGGAACATGCCGTAACCGAAATGGTTACCGGATTCGATCTGGTGAAAGAACAGATTCGCGTTGCCGCAGGAGAGAAACTCGGAATCTCCCAGAATGATGTGACGCTGAAAGGCTCCGCCATCGAGTGCCGTATTTACGCGGAAGACCCTGACAATAATTTTTTCCCATCACCCGGAACGATTCAAGTGCTGCAAACGCCGTCAGGGCCGGGTATCCGAGACGATAGCGGCGTCTACGAAGGCTGGACCGTGCCGATCGATTACGACCCATTGATTTCAAAACTTGTTGCGTGGGGACCGACACGCGGAGAAGCGATTGACCGAATGCAGCGTGCGCTTCGAGAGTACCGTGTCGAAGGGATACAGACGAATCTGAGTTTCTTTATGGAAGTCCTGAGCGATTCCGAATTCCGGGACGGCCGGTTCGACACCGGCTTTATCGAGAAGTGGATGAAGAACCGCATTCCTCCCGCGCCCCCATCGCTGGTCGAGCGGGATTTGGCGGTGCTCAGCGCCGTTCTCGCCGATTTCGAGCGCGCAAAGACCGCAGCGGAACCGGGGGAGACAACGGGATTGTCTCCAGCCAGTCTCTGGAAGACGACGGGACGGCGGCAGAGTCTACGTCATTGATGCAATTCAAGGCTATCGTCAGCGGCGAAACTTTCGACGTCGTGTTCGAGCGCACAGCCACTGGAATCGAAGCGTCAGTCGAGGGCCGGGCGTATTCGCTGGAGGTGTTCACGGTGAAACCCGGAATCTTTCTGCTGAACTGGGGCTCGCGTTCCTTCAAAGTGTCGGTGTTGCCAGGCGGGGACATTTCTTTGGTCTCCATTGAAGGACACCGAATCGCTGTTGAAATTATGGATTCGCGCAAGTCGCTGCAGCGCACTGTTCGCAGTAGTGACCGAGGCGGCGCCTCGGAAATCCGATCGCCGATGCCGGGAAAGATTGTGCGGGTTATGCTGGCGGAAGGCGCAGATGTCGCCGCAGGTCAGGCAATTGTTGTCATGGAAGCAATGAAAATGCAGAACGAGATCCGGTCTTCGATGGCTGGCAGGATTCAAAAGATTGCAGTTGCTGAAGGTGAGACGGTCCGATCGGCGGATTTGATTGCAATCGTAGATGCGATTCCCGCTACAGATAAATAGGAATCGTTGCGACTCCGGATTTCCCGAAGCCTCGACGTAGACCGATTCGTGAAGCTTCGGGAAGCTTCATCTGACGGGGAAATGCTACGGGCTGACAGTCGAACGATTGAAATCCCATGGCACGACCTGAACCGGCTTGGCCATCACGGCGTTGTTTCGGAGTCTTTTGCCATTCAACACCGCTGCGCCAGCTTTGACGCGCGCTGCGTCTACAATTTCAATATATCCAAAAGCAGGAGCGACGCCGGTTTCGAGATCGAGAATGATCCGTGTGGATTTTACTTCGATTCCGCGGGATTCCACCCACTCCCGCAATTCAGGATCGGAGCAGTCGTGGGGAAGATTGGTGAGGAATATTTCTGCCATTGTGGAGTCTCCCTCAGTGCGTAGATCGTTTGCGGTGATTGAGTCCATCGAATCTTCCTCGACGACGCTGCGCTATTTAGAATCAAGGGGCTGTCTTCCGTGGCGCCTCTCTACAAATCTTCACTTTAAAAGATTCCGTAAGGCGACTATTTCACAGAAGTTGGAACGTAGCAACCTATACCGATTCTAAAAATGTGAAAGTACTGCCGGTTGTGTTTGACGTGAAAGTCGGCGTGAGCAGGCCCCTGCTCCACTATGAAACTTGAGATCGAAGTGGAGCAGAGCGTGGCTGAATAGTCTACTTCCCTGCCGTTTCGAGTACTCGCTCGGCGAGGTAATTGGTCACCTGCGCCTTGTCGCGCGCCACTTCGGAGAATGCATTCTTGAGTGTCTGGTCCTTGCGGCCGGAAATCGCCTGATGGATCTGGGCCTTCACTCGCGCATCTGTCAGCAACTTCTGACCGCCCTCGTCCTTTTCCACCAATTTCACAATGTGGTAGCCGTAACGGCTTTGGACGATTGGTGAAGTCTCTCCGGGTTTCAGCTGCCTGACGACTTCGCCCAGCCGAGGATCAATGTTAGCGATGGCCTCAAGCGGCTGGAAATTCAGATCTCCACCCGTGGGCGCGGAATTCGCGTCTTCAGAATAGTCGCGCGCGACAACCGCAAAATCCTGCCCACTTTGAATGGCCACGGCCAGTTTCTGTGCTTTTGCCACAGCCTCGGCGGGATTCTTCGCATCGTCGCGCTTGGTGTTCTTCACTTCAATTTCCTGCGCCGGGGTTACGAGAATATGAAGAAGATGATAAGTGGGAGGAAGGTTGAAGCTCGCTTTGTTCTTCTCATAGAAGTCTTTGATTTCAACTTCGGACACCGCGATCTTCGACGTAATTTCCTTGTTCACCAGCTTCTCGATGGACTGTGTTTTCCGAAGCTCGCGTTTGATATCGTCAACCGTCATCGCCTGAGTCTTGAGCTGCTCCTGGAAAGCTTCCTCGGAGTACTGGGATTTGAATTCATTGAACTTCAGATCGACTTCGGAATCGGTCGCGCCAAGCCCGTCCTTGGTTGCCATTTCCATGAGAATTTCGTCGTTGATCATCTGGTTGAGCAGTTGCATCTTCAGGTCCTGAACCTCTTCCGCGGCGGGTGCCTGCGGGGCGCCCTGAGTTCGAGCCTTGAATTGCTTGTCGAGTTCCGCCATGGAGATGTTCTTGCCATTCACCTTCGCAGCAAGGTCCGCAGTAGTAGTGGCAGTGGATTTACAACCCGCCGCGAACGTCGTTCCAATGAGCAGCCCGATTAATAGTGCCGATAGAGGTGCGCTTTTCATAGCGGGGCATTGTACCACCGGACGCGGGGTTTTCTGCTCCTTGTGCTATACTTTTGCGTCATCTTATAAGGAGATCGGCTTCATGGCACGTTGTGAAATATGTGAGAAGGGACCAATGTACGGTCACCGGGTCAGCCACGCCAATAACAGAACGAACCGTCGATGGAATCCAAACCTGCAGCGGGTAAGGGTCGTTGTCGGAAAGACCCCACAGCGGATGCGAGTGTGCACCAGCTGCATCCGTTCGGGCAAAATTACAAAAGCCTGATTCTCCCCTGCAGAATCCAAACTCCCTAAAGGACTACAAGGAGCGTCGAAGGTCATATGAGGGCATCGACCTTGTTGATCCTGCTCCTGTTTCCTTCACTGGCGCTGGCTCAGCAACAGTATTACGGCACAACAGCAGTATCCGTTGCGCTGCCGCTTCCGGCAGATCCGATGGATGCGCGTCTTCTCGCAATCCACGCCGGCGATTCCGTCTCCCCAGACAATATTCGAGCTTCGATTCAAGCACTCTATAGTACGGGCCGCTATCGGACAATTGCCGTGGATGCCACTTCACTTCCCGGAGGGACCCAGGTCTCCTTCATTGTGACCGCGCAGTATTACTTCAGCACGATCCGCCTGGAGCCCGCCTATCTGCTGGATCGGCCGATTACTTCGTACTTTCCGCCTCCTTACGGGAAGAAATTCTCGACGGCGCCCGTGGAACGGTTCATCACCGACACCACAAGGCTGCTTGAAGAGGTTGGATACTTCAACGTGACGATCAATCCGGAGTATTCCCCCGACGAAGAAACACGCCTGATGACGGTCATACTCAAAGCCGAGTCGTTCAATTCACCGGCAAAGATTCGCTCTGTTGTGATCAGCGGGGTCCAGAAGATACTTTCAGACAAGGACCTTCGTGGTGCATTAAAAGTTGTTGATGGAGATGATTTCAACGCGGACAAAATCGACAAGGGCGTTAACCGTATCCGACTGAAACTTGTCGACAGCGGATACCTGACCGCCAAAGTCAAGGCTGAACGCACCTACGATCCTGTTGCGAACAGAGTGGATTTGGATATCCAGATCGATCCCGGAAAAACGACAATTGTTCAAGTCTCGGAACTCGGAAGCAGGAATTCGGAAATATCCGACAAAAAGCTTCGCACGCTCGTACCGATCTTTGAAGAAGGTGCAGTCGACTCGGAACTCGTGAATGAGGGCCGGGACCATATCGTCGGATATTACCGGCAGCTGGGCTTCTTCGACGCATCGACAACGGCGGAGGTGACCGAAGGGGCCGACCAGTCCGTCCGTGTGGACTACGTCGTCACGAAACGCGAAGAACACCGCGTTCGTTCCATTCGAATCATGGGCGGCGCGTTCTTTACTGAAGCCGACATCCTCAAGAAAATGAAAACCAGCGAGGGAAAACTGTCGAGCCATGGTCTGTTCAGTCCTGAACTTCTCCAAAACGATATTCGAATGATTGAGACCATGTACAGGAGAGCGGGATTTCAAAGTACCCAAATTCATGCAGACCAGGATCAATCCGCCGATCACGACATCGATATCACGATTCAAATACAGGAAGGTCTGCGTTCGACTCTGGATGTCATCACGTTTACCGGCAACAATTCGTTTTCGGAGCCGGTACTTTGGCGAGAGTCCGGAATTCAGGCAGATCAGGTGTATTCCTCCGCGATTATTGACAATGCGCGCGACGCTCTGGCGGCGATGTATTATTCGCGTGGTTATTCAGAAGCGCGTATTGAAACTCACCTTGAATTTGATTCCTTCAACAACACGGTCAATGTGCAATTCGAAATTACAGAAGGCCCGCAGTACCGGATAGGCTGGATACTCGTTTCCGGAAATGCACACACGGCGCAGAAGGTCATCACCCGTACCAGCGGGCTCCATCCCGAGGATCCATATAGTCCTGAAGGTCTGCTTGAAGCCCAGCAGAAGCTTTATACACTGGGATTATTCAACCGTGTGGAAATCGCGACAATTGATCAGGATCTCGGGCCCTATAAGAATCTGCTGATCCAGGTAGAAGAGGCAAAAACAATTCTTGTCACCCCGGGAATTGGAGTCTCGGATTCGGGCAAGATGCGTGGGACACTTGAATTGTCCGACAACAACTTGTTTGGTCTCAATCGAACTCTTGCGGCCCGCGTTCGCATTGGGCACCTTGAAAAGCAATTTCAGACGTCCTACCGCGAGCCACGCCTTTTCAACCACGATATTCAGGGCATAGTTTCTCTCTCTCTCGATAAAACAGACCATCAAGTTCGGGGTGAAAGCATATATCTTTCGAATGAAGTCAATGTCTCGCTGCAGACTGTTCGCAATTTTTCAAAGACTCGGACATTGTCTCTGCTGGCAAGCTATGAAACCGTCAATCTTGAGGGTCCCTCCATTGTTCTCCGCACGGAGGGCTTGATTCAGATTGCGCGGCTCGGCTCTTCACTTATTACGGACCGGCGCGACAGTGTCCGAGACCCCACTCGGGGAGACTTCATCACAACCAGCCTTGAAGTCGCCGACAAGCACTGGGGGTCGGAAGTCAATTTCTTGTCCGTATTCAACCAATCCAGTTACTACACTTCTGTACGGGGTGGAGTCATTGCCACATCGGGTCGCGTCGGATGGAAGCAGCCTTACGGTGGCGACACGGAGCTGCCCATTTCTGAACGATTCTTCGCTGGAGGATCCACAACGCTTCGGGGATTCAAACAAAATGAAGCCGGTCCGCTTGGAGGTGGACAATTAATGACGATCGGCAACATCGAGTATCGGGTGCCACTGAAATTCTCGCGACTCAACAATCTCCGTGGAGCAGTTTTCTATGACACCGGCAACGTCTTCGAACGCCCCTCGGACTTCACTGTGGCAGAATTCACACATTCTGCTGGAGCTGGCCTGCGTTATATAACGCCAATTGGTCCAATTCGTCTGGATGTCGGTTTCAATCTCAATCCGAAACATAATCCTACGCGAGTTGAACCGGACAGGAGATTCGCTGTCCTATTCACACTGGGGCATGCGTTCTGATATGCATCGAAAAATTGCCTTCCTTCTGTTGTCTGCCATCTTCTCTTGCGGACACCTGGAATCCATTGCACGTGCCGAAGTCATCGATAAGATCGCCGCGGTGGTCGACGGCCAAATCATTACTTTCAGCGATATTCGCCTGGAGCACCAAATCCAGTCGGTCCTCGGGGATCCCCCGGAAACCGACGAGGACCTTCTAAAGTCCATGATTGATCGTGTTCTCCTGGAAGAAGAAATGGCTCAGTTTCCGAGTCTGGATGTTTCAGACGACGAGGTGGACGAGCGCATGAAGGCGATTTCGGATTTGCACGGGGTCGCTCCATCGGCTGTCCGGAATGCCATTGTCCGCAAGCTCCAGCGGCGGCGATATCTGGACCTTCGCTATCGCCAGTTTATCGTCGTCAGCAGCGAAGAAATCGAAAAGGAATACGAAACGACTTTCGCTCCCGAAGCTGTGAAGAGAGGAATTGCAGTCCCGGATTTGAAGACGATTGAAGAGAATCTCCGCATGATCCTTTTCGAGAAGAAGGTGAGCGAGGAAGTTGAAGTGTCACTGCGAGACCTTCACCTGAGGAGCAACGTTGAAATTTTTTACTAAGAAGACATTCCTTATTTCAGCCTGCGTGATCGCCGTAATCGCGATATCGGCGATCAGCGGGTTGCTCATCTACATCAGCTCTCCCGGATTCAAGGAAACCGCCCGCCAATACGCCATACGTGCGATCGAGAATGGAACTGGTGGTAGTGCCACCATCAGTCGCCTGCACTGGAATCTGTGGACACAGAGAGTTTCGCTTTTTGATCTCACTCTCCGAGGCACGGAGCCGGCAGACGGAATTCCGCTGGCACATGTCGAATCCATTGAAGCCGGGGTCAATTTGCGCAGTCTGCTCAAACGAAGGCTGGATCTATTCGAATTGACAGTAACTCGCCCGGAGTTTCACTTGACCGTCGATTCCAGTGGAAACACGAATCTCCCAAGCCCCCCGCCGCCTGTAGAGGGAAGAACGGATTTTCAACTGTCGATCGAAAATTTCAAAGTTGCCCAGGGAACTGCACTTGTCAACGAGCGGCGAATCGATATCGATTTGCTCCTGAGAAATCTCGAATCTGATTTGAGCTATCAGGGCGTGAGTCGAATACTGACTGCTCATGTGTCGTACGACGGACTTCTGGAGCGCCCTTCGCAGCTGCCGATTCCCTATTCGTTATCGTCAGATTTCGATTTCACGCGAAATACGATACTGGCCAAGCATGTCGTTGTTTCGTCCGGAAAATCCAGGATTCAACTTCAAGGACGGATCAATGAAGTTCTAACTGGCAAAATCGCCGGAAAGTTGGATTACAGCGGTAGCGTGGTATTTCCGTTCCTGAACTACATCTATCCGAGGGAGACCTTCGCCGGTGAAAGCGCAGTGGCCGGAATGCTGGAGTTCTCGGGAGGTGCGTTCCACACCCGGGGAAACGCGAAGGGGGCAGACGTCGGATTTGCCGGTTGGAATGCCACCAAATTTCGCGGGGACTATGACTACCGCTATCCGGAAAAACTGCTAACCGTTGAAGGTCTATCCGCGGGCGTCTTCGGGGGCACGGCGGAAGGGCAAATCACCGTCGCTTCTCTTCCCGGACCGTCGCACGTCACTCTGAATCTGTCATACAAGGGCATTGATAGCGCCTCCTTGTCGAGCGCTTACCCGTGGGATCCGAAATATCGAATTGAATCCCGCATCACGGGCAACGTCCATGGCTGGTTTGAAGGCCGATTGGAACGGTACGAATTCGTCGGCGATGCCGCACTTGCTTCAACGAAGCTGAAATCGGAATCCGGAGTCGTCTCGCTGCCATTGGACGGGACGCTGGCTTATGCCATCCGCCCGGGACAAGCAAACATTGCGAGCGCAAATATTCATTTTCTTTCAACGTCCATCGAGGCGGATGGCCCAATCGAAGCCGACCGGTTCAAACTGAATGTTCACATGGCATCCTCAAATCTGAGTGATCTGCAGTTTCTGTACGCAGACGCGAACGGCACGGGTTCATTCGATGGAGTTTTGAGCGGCTCCGTCAAATCGCCAATAGCCGAAGGTTCATTCGATCTGCGACAGCACAAATACCGGGACTGGACCATCGAGCAGGCATCGGGAATGGCTCGCGTTGAGACAATGGCCAATACTGCGACACTCAACAGTGTCCGCGTCGTACAGGGCCAGTCGCAGATCATTCTCAATGGAACGACCGCGCTCGATGGCACAACCGTGGATCTGCGCATACAGACAACCCAACTGCGCGCGGAAGATGCGGCGCCGTTCGTGAAGCAGCAGTTTGGTGGTGTCTTGTCGGGAGCGATCCACCTGACATCATTCAAGCCGCTTCGATTTGACGGTAATGTTCGTGCTGCCGGGCTTACTCTGCAAGGCCAGACGCTCCGGGATGTGCAATCTCAGGTTCAGTACGATGATCCCGCGCTGACGCTTCAAAACCTTTCTGTGGCAGATGGCGGATCCACTCTTACCGGGCGGGCGTCATACAACTTCACAACGGAAGCGATGACGTTTGCGGCACACATCGTGTCAATCAACCTGAATCGATTGCGCAGTCTTGGAATGCCCGATGCCGTTGAAGGAATGATCCAGCAGGCCGATCTTACCGGCAGCGGTACGCGCACACATCCGGAAGTCGATGGTAGTGCCCGCCTGCAG
>Ga0184628_10001260_pt1 | contig 12617 bp, 6 predicted proteins | sample PLM4_5_b1_FD_133149 | JGI IMG/M metagenome (GOLD analysis project Ga0184628, IMG submission 133149) | Groundwater sediment microbial communities from an aquifer in East River, Colorado, USA - PLM4_5_b1 | ecosystem: Environmental > Terrestrial > Soil > Riparian zone | place: USA: East River...
CAAGGCGGTCTCCACCTCGGCGACTTCGACTCGATAGCCCCTGATTTTGATTTGAAAATCCTTGCGACCCAAATGATAAAGACAACCGTCGGGAGTCATACGACCTAAATCGCCCGTCAGGTACATTTTTTCGTTTGGCTGGCTCGGGTCAACGACAAATTTAGCCGCCGTGAGACTTGGATCCTGCCAATAGCCTGTAGAAAGGTAGCGGCTGCTCACGGCAATTTCACCGATTTGATCGAAACCGACTTCTTGTCCTTCCTCGTCTAGCAACAAGATCTCCTTGCCGTAAGCAGGGTAACCAGCCGGCACAGGGTTGTCCCCAGCGGAAGTACCTTTGTCGAAAAAGTATCGACAAATTGCCCCGGTCTCGGAGGTTGCAAAGCTGTTGAGCAGCAAGCAGTCTTCCGAGAAATTTTCCTTATAAAGCTGTATATCTGCAGCACTCACCGAATCGCCGCCGAATCGCACCAGACGAAGATTTTGCAACCTTTCATCTCGATCCAGCACATCGAGGGTTTGTCGCAGAGTCGTTGCAGTCGAATGGTAAATAGTTATTTTCTCCTCAACCAGCAGCCGAGCCAAATGGTTCAGACCGTCGGTTTTCACATCGACTGGAAACAGCGCAGCACCGCTAAGCAAGGCACTGTGAATAATGTGAATGCCTCCAATAAATAGCCAGGGTACCACAAGGGATAATCGATCATCTGGACAAATTCGGAACGAGTTGACGTATTCAAAAACATGGTAAAGAGCGTGGCGATGAGTCTGAACTATACCCTTCGGCTCGCCGGTCGAACCTGAGGTGTAAAGAAGGTAGGCGAAGGCGTCTGCGGATAGTGAAAGATTAGGATTCTCTGCAACTAGCTGGTTCCCCAAATCGTCGACGTTGATGATCTTGCAACGGTCTGCTACGGCAAGTTCTGCCTTGGCAAGGTTCTGCGTGTTGGTAACCAACAAACTGGCAGTCGAGTGATTCAATATGGCCGTGCACCGCTTCGGTGGCGCTGACGGATCCATCGGGACGTAAAACTTGCCTGCCTTTACCACGCCTAAGATGGCAATCATCGCGGCAGCGCCCTGCTCAAACATCAGCGCCACAGCTTCAGGCTTTTTCCCCCGCACCGCCAGAATTGCCCCGGCAACACGATTAGCGGCTTCGTTGAGCTGCCTATAAGTCAGCGCTCGGTTCTTGCTCTTAAGCGCTAACCGATCAGGAAAAGTCCCGACGATCTTCTCAAACCGCTCCGGGATCGATAGTTCGATCTCCCCTTCGGGAAACTCGACAAAAGTTCCCGCTGGATGGAAGCATTTGGCTCGTATGGCTTCCTGCTCCGGCGGTAATGTCATCGCGTCAGTCAACCTACCCATGGTTTAGTGAATTACTCATGTCTCTCCCCGGTAGGGGTGCGCGCGCTTTCCCGCACAATCTGTTTCTGAACTTCTTCCTCCGTCATCGCTTCCACCTCACGTAACATTTGCTCCAGCTCTGACTCGCTTGCCGGATTCGCCTGGTTCTGCGTGAGGAGGCTGGCCATCTCTGCAACCGTCGGTGCATCGAATAGCGCTTTGATCGGTATCTCCAACTTATAGGTTTGAATCACTCTCGCAATCACACGAGACGCCGCCAAGGAGTGACCACCCAATTCGAAGAAATTATCGTGCACACCAACTTGGGCAAGAGCCAGAACGTCAGCCCAGATATTAGCCAAGTCCCTTTCGACAAGTGTCCGCGGTTGGACGTACGGAGTACCGAGGTCGGGCCTGAAGTTCTTGGGATCCGGTAAGGCTTGACGATCAATTTTTCCAGAGGGTGTCAGAGGCATTGCTTCGAGCATCACGAATGCCGATGGAATCATATAATCCGGCAACTTGCTTTTTAAGAAACTGCGTAACTCTGCGGTTTTCACGCCGCTGCCTGACCGCTCAGTCACATATGCAACGAGTACATCTTCCATTAGATTATTCACTCTCGCCAATACAATAGCATCCTGAATCGCCCCATGCTGCTTTAATAATTTCTCCACCTCTTCAGGCTCAACTGCGTAGCCACGGACCTTAATTCGGGAGTCTCTCCGCCCCTTATGAATAAGGCAGCCATCGGGCAGCATTACTCCCAGGTCTCCTGAATGGTAAATAGCAATCTCCGAGTCGTTCGGGTCATGCTTAAACTTAGCGTTGGTCAGATCCTCGTTGTTCCAATAACCATTGGATAGGTATCGACTTTTAACAACAATCTCCCCGACCTCGTGGCAGCCCGCATTAGCGCCCTGGGCATTTTGTAAGATAATTTCTTTGTCCGGTAGTGGGAAACCGATGGGGATTTCGTCTTTGACAAGCGGCTCGGCCGCCTCTATCGCGTAGGCAGCCAAGGGACCGGTTTCGGTAGATGATAACAAATTAAAGAGGATGCACTCTTGCGGAAACCGTAGTTTGAATAGTTCAACATCGCTGCGATGCACAGACTGACTGCCGAACTGCAGAATACGCAAACAGGTGTCCGACCTATTCATGACTTCAGCCAAATGACGAAAAAGCGACATGCTCGAGCTTAAAACCGTTACTTGTTCTTGAGCAAGCCAATGGGCCAACGCCGGCACTCCTTCTTTTTGCGTGTCGAAAAGATAACATCCGCTACCGTTTAATACGGCCAAGAACATATTAACCACCGCACCTGAAGTGACCGAACGGGGCACCGCGATTCGTTCATAAGGGGAGATCCGATATAGATTTGTCCGCAACATTACGTTGTGGAGAATACTTCGATGGCTCTGCATCACCCCTTTGGGCTCGCCGGTTGAGCCTGAAGTATAAGAGATCAAAGCCAAACTCGCTGATGAACTAAGCGCAGCGAGATCGAAACCCGATTTGCTGGGGTGATTGGTTGTCAGCGGGAGAACTATGCGAGTCTCCTCGGATAACTGCTGCGCATATTCAATGTTTTCATCATCAGCAACGATGAGACCGGCTCGACAACTTCTTAGGGTCGCTAGATTACGAGCTGCAGGCGCTTTGGGATTGAGCAGTACGATGATTTTACCGGCTTTCAATGCGCCAAGCATTGCCGTCAAGACTGGGATGTTCAAATTAAACAACAGACCGATCGCCTCTGTACCCGAACCTTGCTCACTTATAATCGCATAGGCTAAATCCGTCGACCTCTCATCTAATTCCTCGTAAGTAATTACCTGTTGGTTGCTTTTCGCCGCGATAAACTGAGGGTATTTTCTCGCGATGCTCGAAAACCGCTCCGCAATTGTCGTATCCACATTGTCAATTGGGAACCCGACAAATGTGCCTAACGCAGGGACACACTTGGCCCGAATAGCTTCTTGTTCCGGCGGTAATGTCATAGCATCAGTCCACCTATCCATGGTTTTGTGAGTCCCTCATGTCTCACTTCGGTAGAGCAGCGCGCGCCTCCCGCGCAAGTTGTTTCTGAACTTCTTCCTCCGTCATCCCATCCACCTCGCGCAGTATCTGCGCGAGTGCTTCATCACTAGCCTGCATTCCTTGGTTCTGCGTGATGATGGCCGCCAGGTCGGCGACCGTGGGCGATTCAAATAGGGTGCGCAACGGAAACTCAATGGGAAAAGCGCTACGGATGCGCGAAACGATTTGCGTGGCCAACAACGAGTGTCCGCCCAGATCGAAGAAGTTGTCGTACACACCAACCTTAACCAGCTTGAGCACTTCGCGCCAAATTGCCGCGACTGTTTCTTCGGTCCCTGTGCGCGGCGCTTGATAGACGTCCTCCAGTTCGCGCCTATTTTGATCCGGCGCCGGCAACGCACTGCGGTCTATTTTGCCGCTTGGCGTCAACGGCAAGTCATCCAGCAGCACCCAAGCGGAAGGAATCATGTACTCCGGTAATTTTTGCTTGAGATAGTTTTTTACTTCCGCAGCGTCGAACGACCCTTGCGGCCGCGCTACCACATAACCCACGAGCCGCTTATCACCCGGCGCATCTTCTCGCACCGCCACCACCGTAGTCTGAACCGCTCGGTGTTGACCGAGCACTGCCTCAATCTCTCCCAGCTCAACGCGATAACCGCGAATCTTTACTTGAGTGTCGATTCGCCCGAGAAACTCGATATTTCCATCCGGAAAATAACGAGCGAGATCGCCGCTTTTGTATAAGCGCTGGACCGGTGCTGCGCTGAACAAATGATAGATGAACTTCTCTGCCGTCAGTGCCGGCTGGTTTAGATAACCTCGCGCTAATCCCACGCCGGCAATATGCAGCTCCCCTGCCACGCCGATGGGAAGCGGCTGCAAGTGGCGATCAAGAATATAAATTCGCGTATTCGCAATCGGCCGTCCGATGGGCACCACCGGACGATCGCTCTCTGTCCTGCACTGCCACGCGGTTACGTCGATGGACGCTTCGGTCGGCCCATATAAATTATGCAGCGCCGCGCCGCTGCGCCCAAAGAAGCGTTGCTGCAATTCGTATGATAACGCCTCGCCGCTACAGAAGACTTGTCTGAGAGTGGTGCAACTCTCGACGCCGCTTTCCTGCAAAAAAACCCCGAGCATGGAGGGAACGAAATGGAGCGTGGTGATCCGTTGCGATTTGATCAGCTCGACAATATAAGCGCTATCTCGATGCCCGCCTGGCCGAGCCATGACTAGACAAGCGCCGCTGATCAATGGCCACAACAACTCCCACACCGATACGTCAAAAGTAAATGGAGTTTTCTGCAAAACACGATCCGCCGGCGTGAGTCGATAAGCCTCCTGCATCCACTGTAAACGATTGCGCAAGCCGCCATGAACATTGAGCACGCCCTTGGGCCTGCCGGTGGAGCCCGAGGTATAGATCATGTAGGCGACGTTATGGCCGCTTACTTGGTTTGGAAGATTTTCTTCGCTCTGCTGCGAAAGCTCCTCCCAAGCGTTGTCCAAGCAGATTCTTTGATCCGTAAAGCCGCTGAGAAACGTGTCGAATCGTTCTTGGGTCAGTATCAGCGCTGTGGGGGTGTCTTGGAGCATGAACTTTAGTCGGTCTGTGGGAGAGTCAGTATCCATCGGCACATAGGCGCCACCGGCTTTCAGAACCGCGAGAACGGCGATCGCCATCTCCAAAGATCGCTCCATGCACACCGCAACCAAGGTCTCCGCTCGCACTCCTCGTTGGCGTAGGTAGTGAGCGAGTTGGTTGGCTTTCTGATTTAACTCTCGATACGTCAGTTGCCGATGTTCAAATACCAGCGCCACCGCATCCGGGCACTGCTTCGCCTGGGCTTCAAAAAGCTCATGAACGTATTTATCCGAAGGATAGTCTCGCTGGGTGTCGTTCCACTTCTCGAGTAACTGCTGGCGCTCGGGCGCGCTGAGCAAAGCCAGCCGATCAATCGGTTGCTCTGGACCGGCGACAATGCTTTCGAGGAGATTAAGAAAATGCTCGGCCATGCGAACGATTGTCCACCGATCGAACAAATCCGTATTGTAGGAAATATTCCCGCGCAGCTGGCCACTGCTTTCTTCCAGAAAGAGTTGTAGATCGAACCTTGAAATACCGCTGTCGAGGTCGAGCGGCGAGACTGACGTGCCGGAAAGCGCAGGAGCGACACGCGGCGTATTCTGGAAAGCAAATGCCACGTCGACAATGGGACTACGGTTTAGCCGTCGTTCAGGATGGAGTTCTTCAACCAGTTTTTCGAAGGGGAGATCCTGGTTCGCATAAGCCGCCAAACAGACCAGTCGCACTCGGTTCAAAAACTCCAAAAAGCTTGGCTCGCCGGAAGTATCGACTCGAAAAACTAAAATGTTGAGGAAAAAACCAATGAGGTTCTCAACCTCAGCGCGATTCCGGCCGGCAACCGGGCATCCGATCGTGATGTCATCTTGCGAGGTGTAGCGATGCAATAATGTCTGAAACGCCGCCAGCAAAGTCATGAAAAGGGTGGCGCCGCGGTCGTGGCTGAGCCGTTTGAGCTTGGCGGAAAGATCCACCGAAAGGGTAAAACATTGCTTCGCTCCGCGACTCGATTGAACCGGCGGGCGCGGCCGGTCAGTCAATAAATGCAAGGGAGTCGTTCCGTCAAGCTGTCGGCGCCAATACTCCGACTGCTTCTGCACCCGGTGGTTTTGCAGTCTGTCCCTCTGCCAACGAGCGTAATCAGCGTATTGAATAGCGAGTTTCGGCAGCGAAGCTTGCTTGCCTTCGCTAAACGCCTCATAGCAATCCGCAAGCTCGCCCCAAAGTACGCCCATAGACCAACCGTCGAAGACAATGTGATGCACAACGAACAGCAAAATATAATCGTCATTGCTGCGGCGAAGCAATGAAACCCGCAACAAGGGACCACGACTCAGATCGAAGGGCTGCCCTGCCAGGGCGGCGCAATAGCGCCCCAAGACTGCCTCATCTTCAAGAACCGATTTACGTTCGCCGATATCGACTATGTGGAGCGAGATAGTCAAGTTTGCCAGAACCTTCAGGCTCGGCTTTCCGTCCACTGACTCGAAAACTGTTCGGAGAACTTCATGGCGCGCGATAATTTCATTAAGACTTTGCTCCAGCGCGCTGATGTTCAGATTGCCGGCGATCTGAAAAGCGGCAAGCAAATTGTATGCGGGATCTCCGGGATGGAGCTGGTCTAAAAACCAAAGTCGCTGCTGTGAAAAGGAAAGTTCTAGGGGCGGATTGCTTGAGACAGAGCACATGGCAGTTTCATCGGCAGGTGCCGAAGATTGCGCGGTCGCCTCAAGCAATCGAGCGACACCTGCAGCGCTGGGAGATGCAAAAAGATTCTCCATGGGGATTTCCCGTTCGAACGTTGCAGTTAAGCGGGTCATCACACGTCCCAAGGTTAACGAGTCGCCGCCGAGGTCGAAAAAATTATCCTCGATCCCCACCGGCTCGATCCCAATAGATTGGGAAAAGATTCGAGCGACGGCCGTTTCTAAGTCGGTGCGAGGCGCGACAAAGGGCGTATCGAGTTCCGGCCGGCGACTGTCCGGATCAGGTAACGCCCGGCGGTCGATCTTGCCGTTCACGGTTAACGGCAAAGCGTCGAGAAAAACGAACGTCGACGGAATCATGTACTCGGGCAGCTTGGTCTGCAGTAGACGACGCATTTCTCTGGTGCTGGTTGTCGCCGGCGATGCGAGATAAGCGACCAATCGAGCCTCTCCCGTGTCCCTCACTTTTGCGACTACTACGGCATCTTGAATTCCCACTTGCTCGCGCAGAGATTTTTCCACTTCGCCGATCTCTACACCGTAGCCACGAATCTTGACGCGGAAATCCTTGCGGCCCTTGTGGATAAGGCAGCCATCCGCAAGCATGAGGCCGAGATCGCCCGTGTGATAGATACGTTGATCACGGTGTTCGGGATCGGTTTTGAATTTCGCGCTGGTTAGTTCCGGATCACGCCAATAGCCTGGCGATAGATATTTGCTACGAACTACGATTTCGCCGATTTCATTGTAACCGACCGGATCGCCTTGTTCGTCCAACAGTACAATTTCTTTATCTCGGGCAGCATAACCGACCGGAACGTCATCGCCGGGAACTTTGCTATCCCTCTCGATAAAATACTCGGCCAGCAAGTGTGCCTCACTAGAATTCAAACCGTTAACTAAGAGGCTGTATGCGGAGAAATATCGTTTATAGAGATCGACATCGGATTTACAAACCGTTTCACTGCTCAACCTAAGCAATCGTAGATCGGGGAATCGCTCCGCTTCCGTAAGAACTTCGCAGAAGTTACGAAATAATGGAGCGGGAATTGGCAAGATCGTTATTTTTTCCTGCGCGAGCCAACGGCTCAGGCCGCCGAACCCTTCTCTGTTGACATCGAACGGCAAGAGCGCGGCACCATTCAACAAGGCACAAAAACTCCCGATGATGGCATTTGAGGTACCGGCACTAAGATGTGAAATTCGGTCCTGGGCACAAAATCCGCCGGCATCGCTGCGTAACATCGAAATATGCAGAACCATCCGGTGATTAGTGATGACCCCCTTGGGGCGCCCGCTGGAGCCGGATGTGTGAACAACGAAGGCCAGCGTGTCAGGTAAGATTTCCTGGCAAAGATTGTCCAACGGAAGCTTGTCATCGGCTGATTCGAGCTCGATCACTGACTGACCGTCTCGCATGAGTTCATTGGCCAACAAGAGGTTTTGCCGGTGGGTCATTGTTAAATCCGGCGAGCAATCGTCCAGGATCGCTTCGAGTCGCGATTTAGGCAGCACAGAGTCTAAAAGCAGGAAGAATCTGCCGGCTTTCAGCACGCCGATCATTGCCGCGATTTGCTCTACGCCTTTCTCAAACAGCAGCGCGACAGGCATGTCTCGGTTGCCGCGCTGCGCCGCTACGACTCGTGCGACTCGATTGGCGATCCCGTTCAGCTCCGTATAGGTGACAACTCGTTTACCCGTCTTGATCGCGGTGTGATCGGGGTATCGCTTTACGATCTTTTCAAACCGCTCCGGGATCGAGAGTTCGATCTCCTCTTCGGGAAACTCCACAAAAGTTCCCGATGGGTGGAAGCACTTGGCTCGTATGGCTTCTTGCTCCGGCGGTAAGGTCATCGCGTCAGTCCAGCTATCTCCATAATTGTTGATTCTTCCTGCTCTGCCATTATAAACGCGAATATGGACGTAGGAGAAGCAAATAGGCCTTACAGGCTTCGAACATACACTGAGTCTGACCGATCAGCCTCCGCTCTCCCTTGGTTAATGCTCCCGTATCCCTGCGATATTCGAAACCGTGGGAACCGGAACGTTTCTGCCAGTTTGGCAAGCCCTTGTAGCCCAACGTTCGATCGAAAGAAATGCCGCCACTCACCGCAATTTTTCCAGCTTAGTCAACAACGCTTAGGTGCGGCGCTTGAACAAAGTGGAAGATTCGCCGGTTCAACAACAACGCTTTTCCGAGGGGCTAACAAGCTCGCTGAATGGGTGTTTGAAAATTACGCCTTGACTGAACAATTATAGGATGTCCCACAACCTATTCCCCGTATCCTAAGTGGCCGCGTAAGATGCGCGGGCGGATTGAATAAACTGGTCGAACACCGTCAGCTGTCGCTTGTCAGCCATGATTGATCCTCCCCATGAAATGTGATTTTTGTTTTGTTTATCGTAGGGGCGACTCGGCGCCGGTCCTGAGCGACGTCGAAGGGTGGTCGCCCTTCCGAGATTGCAGACATATCGGTCTGGCCCTACGATGATGGGTCGTAAAACCCAAATTGAACCACTACGCCAACCTACCGGAGGATTGAATCTATGGCCAAGAACGGCTTCAAGATTATCGACAGCGACATGCATATCATGGAACCCCCTGATTTATGGGAGCGCTATATCGACAAGAAATTCCGAGATCGCGCGCCGCGCGGCGTCGTCAGTCATAACGTCCGCGACCTGCGCATGGTTTATCCCGACGGCCGGGATTGGGCGCGCCAATCGCCGCGCGAAAGCGATGTCGCCAGCGGCCACAACTTTGAAAAGAATCAAAACACTTACCGAGTCGATGCCGAGCGCGGCTGGACCGCCGAGGTGCAGCTCGAAGCCATGGATATCGAAGGGATCGACATTGCGGTTTTGTATCCGACCCGCGGACTGAGAGCCTTGGTGGTTGACGATATGGACGCGCCCTTCGCCGCCGCCATGGCGCGCGCCTACAACGACTGGCTGTACGATTTCTGCAAGAAAGATCCAGCGCGCTTGATCGGCGCTGCGATGATCTCGCCCTATGATATCAACGACGCCGTCAGCGAGGCGCGCCGCTGCGCCGAATTGGGCTTTCGCGCGGTTTTCTTGCGCGCGGTGCCGCTGGTCGATCATCAATGGGAAGACGACTATTACGAACCGCTGTGGGATGCATTGGAAGCGCTCAATCTCTCGGTCGGACTGCACGAGTCGACCGGAACGGGGAAAAAACAAGTGGGCCGGCGCCTCGAGCCCAATCTCATGCTGCGCCGGGTTTATGCCCAGCCCTTCGAGCAGATGATGGCGCTCGGGAACTTTTGCGCCGGCGGCGTGCTGGCGCGCCATGCGAAATTGCGCGTGGCATTTTTAGAAGCTAACTGCAGCTGGCTGCCCTGGTTGCTCTGGCGATTGGACGAAACCTGGGAGCTCGAAGGCGATGTCTGGGCGCCGGCATTGAAAATGAAGCCCAGCGAATATTTCAAACGGCAATGCGTGGTATCCATCGAACCCGGCGAGATCACTGCGACTAATTTAGTCGACCAGTTCGGCAGCGGCCGGTTAGTTTTTTCGACGGATTATCCGCATGGCGATTCCAAATATCCCGAAGCGGTGAATTACTTCCTCAAGCTGCCCATCGCCGACGAGCACAAACGAAAAATTCTCTGGGACAACTGCGCCGCCTATTACGCGATGTGACTCGGTCTAGTGAATAGGCGCGGCTCCAGCTTCGATTGGAATCCGGAGCCGCGCCATCAATGAAGCTATCGAGAATCGTAACCCCTGGTATAATCGCGGCGGTGATGCAGCCAGTGGCAACCGGACGCCGAAACGACTGCCCACGCCAACAAGACTAATAGCGCTGTGATTTTCATGGTCTCTCTTTTCCTTGCCAATGTTCTTGAATCCAACGGCTGAACCAATTGTTTCTTCGTCATTGTCTGAGACCTTAACTTGTTAGACGGCGGCGCCGAGAATTCGCACCGGCCTCGACAAAACATTTCCCGCGCGCTCGGCGCGGCTGTAGGGAAATGCGCGAGAGAAATAACCCGCCGGGGAGAATCTAGTTGCGGCGAAAGATAGAAGCGCAGAATTTTGCCTGAAGGCACGATTGCCCCCGGCTATAACCCAGGAGATTGTAAGTGCGTTGATTCGAACTCGCTCTGCTCTATTTCGTCATTCTGACGAAAGCGGGAAGGCGGATCCAGGTGAAGACAGCGCGGCTGTGACGGCACTTCTCTCACTCGCTGGCGCTAGAAATCGAAAGTTGGCGTACTTCGGTGCATCAATTCCGGTTGCGGCGATCGTCGTCGAAGCGTTGTCTCAAGCGGTCGCGGCGGTCTTGCGGCATGCGGTTCCAGCGGTCCCATTCCTCGCGCAGGTGTTCTTTATCTTTCGGCGGGAGTTTTTCCCAGCGCTCATAATTGCGGCGAATCTTGTCCTTCTCTTTAGGATTGAGCTTGCGCCAGTCATCTCCGGCGGCCAGCGCGCTGGACTCAAGCAAGAGAAAAAACCCCAGGACTACTAAAAACAGTTTATGCGTTTTCATCTTTGTCATCGCCACCAGTTTATTTAGGCAACCGCCGGTGCCGTTCGCCCGTTATGAATGTCGCTGGTCTTAGGCTCCGGCTTGCTGGCATCCAGTTCCTCAAGGGTGCCGAGGGATTCGAGAATTTCCAGCGATTTGAAGAATTCGAGCTGATTCGAGTCGACCAGCACCTCGGCGGGAATGCTCGGCGCCGGCGTATCGATGAATGAAACCATGTCACTCTTGTCCAATACCAAGGCGATCGCCAAAGCCGCCACTGCCATCGTGCCGAAGGCAGGCATCAGCCAACCGTTCAGCGGTGCGAACCAACCGCGCCACCAACTCTGTCGCGCCTGATGCGCGTCCAGCTTCGCCATGGTTTCACGAAAATAACTATCCCAGAACGGCTGCGGCAATTCCGGCTGCGGCGCCATCTTCGGTAACACGCGGCCGAGATCGTCGACAAAGTTACGGCAGCGGCCGCACTGTGCCATATGCTGCTCCATCGCGGCGCGCTCGGCGGCGCCGCTCTCGCCGTAGTAGTAGAGCACCAAATCTTCTTCGTAGTTTTTGCAGGCGCCTTCGAGCGGCGCAACGCGATTTTCCATGACCTTCTCCCTACACGAACTCCACCAGGCTGTGGCGCAGTGCCGCCACGGCCCGGTGCAGGTACACCCGAACGGTTCCTTCCGTGGTTTTCATCACTTTGGCAATATCAGCGATCGGCAAACCTTCCTGGTTTCGCAGTAAAAACGCCGTGCGCTGCTTATTGGGCATCGACTCCAAAGTTGCATTGGCGCGCCGCGTCGCTTCACCGGCAATGGCTTGCTGATCCGGTAGATACTGGGTATCAACCAACTGGCGCTGCCCTCCAGCTTCCTCGGCACTCTTGTCAAGCGACTCCCACGTCACCCTACCGCTGCGCCGGGCATGATCCAAGCAGAGATTGACCACGATCCGATAGAACCAAGTATAGAAACTCGATCGCCCATCAAAGCGCTTGATGTTGCTGTAGGCGCGCAGAAACGCGTCCTGCGATAGATCTTTGGCGGTCTCCGTATTGCGCGTGAAGTTGTAAGCGATATGAAACGCCTTTCCCATATAACGCCGCACCAATACCTCGAAGCAATCGGCCTGCCCCTGTTGACACAAGGTCACCAATACTTCGTCGCCGAGTTCCTGCGTGCTTTCCATAGTTATTCAACGGTGGTGGTTAAACCGGCCGCTTATCTGGTTAGACGCCTCAGCCAGGCAAAGGTTAACACCCCCCGTCTTCCCAGGGGAAACAGCCTAAGTTGGCGGATTGGAATGATTTTCGCTCGCGGCCATGGGCCCCCGAACGACCGGGGGGATGCACCAAAGAGACACAGATATCCTGGCGCCGTTCCACCGCGGCCAAAGGGGAAAGAGTTTTTCGTCACGAAGGAGCTCG
>Ga0184628_10001262_pt1 | contig 12612 bp, 7 predicted proteins | sample PLM4_5_b1_FD_133149 | JGI IMG/M metagenome (GOLD analysis project Ga0184628, IMG submission 133149) | Groundwater sediment microbial communities from an aquifer in East River, Colorado, USA - PLM4_5_b1 | ecosystem: Environmental > Terrestrial > Soil > Riparian zone | place: USA: East River...
CCGACGCCTCCAGCGCGGCGAGCGCGCGATGGCCGGCGTTCGGCTCCGCGCCGGAAAAGCGCGCCCAGCCGAGCGTCGCGCGTGCCCAGTAGCGGCGCCGGACGTCGGCGCTGCGCATGAACGCGTCGTGCTGGATCGGGTTGCGCGGGCCGGTCCGCCCGCCGCCGCGATAATCGGGGATGCCGGATTCGGTGCTGCATCCCGCGCCGGTCAGCGCGACGAACCGCTTCCCCGCCAGCAGATCGACCAGCGACGCGACGTCGTCATCGGGGAGCGCGGCGATCGACACGCGCGAAGCATGACACAGGTCAGAACTTGCTGGTGACGGCCATGAAGGTCATCTTGTCGTTCGTCTCGCGCAGTCGCGACGACAGCGTGCGCACGAACGACCACAGGAGGTCGTAGGCGAGATCGCGGTCGACGAACAACAGGTCCTCCATGTCTTCCTTGCGCACCACGAACAGCCGGCACGCCTCGTGGGCGCGCGCGTCGGCGCTGCGCGGAAAGTCGTCGATCAGCGCCATCTCGCCGAAGTGCGTCCCGGCGCGCAGCACCGCCAGCGCCTCCTCGCCCATGCCGGGCACCTGGCGGCTGATGCGCACCGCGCCCGACAGGATGAGGTACATCTTGTCGCCGGGCGCGCCCTCCTTGAAGATCAGCGCGCTCAGCGGGTAGTCCTCCTCGATGCCGAGGTTCGCGATCCGGCGCAGGTAAGACGGCTGCAGCGCCGAGAACAGGCTGATCTTCGACAACATCTCGACCGCCTTCTCGGGCGGGATGGTCGTGCGCGACGGCGTCGCGGGCGTCTCGGGCGGCGCCTCGACGGCCGGGCCACCAACGCCGGATGCCTCGGTGAGCTCGAATTCAGGCTCGGCCTCGGCCTCGTTGTCGCCAGGGCCGGGTGCCGTGGTCTCATCGCTCATTTCGCCGGCGATTATGCCGTCATCGGCGCCAGAAGACCAATGTGTCTAACGAACCGAGAGCCAGCCGAGCACGCCCAGGACGCCCACGACGATCAGCACCACCGCGATAGCCAGCGGCTTGTAATTGCGCGGAACTCTGTCGAAGTCGCGGAAACCCAACTTGGGCGGAACCAGACTCGGATCGTTATACGGCAGGTTCTTGTATTCGGTCGCCTCCAGCTCCTCGCCTTTGCGGAAAAATGCCATCGTCCTCGACCCGAGGCCCATCGCCCTGCCCTTGATCTTCGTGAGCAACACGATCCCTCGGCTCGGTCGTCGCAGAACAGGTGAATTGGCGATCATGTGTGTCCTCGTGAAGCTGACCTTTTCGCGGCCTTCGGAGAAGGTGCTCATCCATGCGAGCAGGTCAAGCGCGAGCGCGGGACACCGCCCATTGCGCCGGGCGGGCCGTCAATGCGCGAGAAAGCGCTCGGCGTCGATCGCCGCCATGCAGCCGGTGCCCGCCGCGGTGACCGCCTGCCGGTAGACGTGGTCGGCGACGTCGCCGCAGGCGAACACGCCGGGGATCTTGGTCGCGGTCGAACCGGGCTTCACCTGGATGTAGCCGGCCGCGTCCATGTCGAGCAGCCCCCGGAACAGCTTCGAGTTCGGCTCGTGGCCGATCGCGACGAACACGCCGCCCACCGCGATGTCGCGCGTCGACTGGTCGCGCGTGTCGCGCAGCCGCACGCCGGTGACGCCCGGCTTGGGCAGCTCGCCCAGGATCTCGTCGATGACGGCGTTGGTGACCAGCTCGATCTTGGGATTGCGGCGCGCGCGTTCGAGCATGATCCTCGACGCGCGGAACTCGTCGCGGCGGTGGATGACGGTGACCCTGGGCGAGAACCGGGTCAGGAACGTCGCCTCCTCCATCGCCGTGTCGCCGCCGCCTACGACCGCCAGGTCGCGTCCCTTGAACAGCGCGCCGTCGCAGGTCGCGCAGGCGGACACGCCGTACTTCTGGAACTTGTCCTCCGACGGGATCCCCAGCCACTTGGCCGACGCGCCCGTCGCGATGATCAGCGTCTCCGCCGCCAGCTCGCCCTCCGTCGAGACGATGCGGAACGGCCGGTCGCCCAGCTCCACGGCCGTCACGTCGGCGGTGACGACGGTGGTCCCGAACCGCTCCGCCTGCGCCTTGAACAGCTCCATCAGCTCGGGCCCTTCGATCCCCTTGGGGAAGCCCGGGTAGTTCTCGACGTCGGTGGTGATCATGAGCTGGCCGCCCGGGATCGTGAACGGCTCGATGGCGGCGCCGCCGCCCTCGAACACGACCGGTTCGAGGTTGGCCCGGGCGGCGTAGATCGCGGCGGTATAACCCGCGGGTCCGGAGCCGATGATGGCGACTTTGCTGCGTGTGGGAAGCGGCATGTTCGGAAGATCCTTGTTTATTTAGATGACCGGCCCTTGGCAATAGGTTTCGAGCCGGCCCGGCGCAACCACAAACCCGACTTTCCGCCCCATTTTTCCTCGAGGCGGACCCCGCGGATCTCGACGCCCCGCTCCGCGCCCTTGACCATGTCATAGACCGTCAGCGCCGCGACCGCGGCCGCGACCATCGCCTCCATCTCCACGCCGGTGCGGTCGACCGCGCGGGCGCGCGCCGCGATGCGCACCCCGGGGAGCGTGCGGTCGGGGTGAAGCTCGACGTCGCAACCGACGAGCCGGACCGGATGGCAGAGCGGGATCAGGTCAGCCGTGCGCTTGGCCGCCATCATGCCCGCCAGCCGCGCCACCGCCAGCACGTCGCCCTTGCCGCGCGCGCCCACGGCGCGCTCGACCAGACGGAGGGTCGCCGGCGTCATGCGCACCGCCGCCGAGGCGGCCGCCTCGCGCACCGTCTCCGGCTTCGCCCCGACATCGACCATGTGAGCCCGGCCACGCGCGTCCGAATGCGAGAGCCTGGTCTTGGCGGGCACGTTGGCGCGCATGATAACGCATCTATGTTCGTGAGATCGCAACGGGTCCCGCGCGGCCGCATCCCGACCGCGCCGCGTGCGGAGAGCAGCGGAGGGGTATTGCGCCTCACGTCGGGGAAACGAAGCAGGGCGGGGAACGCGATCACGGAATTCTGAGCAGCGAAAAAGCGCCCGCCGCCGCGGCAAAAAACAGCCGCGTGAAACCTTCGTTTCAACCACGTTTGCGCTTGCACGACGCCGCGCGTTCATGATGCCATGCGCAAGGTCGTCAACGTTGGTTGCGTGGAGGTCGTCAATGTCGGGTTTCCATCGTGGGGCATTGTTTGCGGGTGTTTTGGGGCTGTTGGCGGCCGGTTGCGGACAGGACGCCAAGCAGGATGACGTCGTCACCCTTCAAAAGGCGCTCGCCGTTCAGTTCTCGCTGGTCACGCCGAACGGCGATCCAAAAGCGACGCTGCTCTCCGCGAGTGATTCGCTCGTCGTCGACGATCGTGTGACGATCGGAACGACCGCGCTCGAGGTGGCGGCCGCCTTCGGAACGTCGACGACCACCCAGATCGCGGCCGGCGTGCAAGCGCATGCGAACCTGACCAGCCGGACCCCGGTGTTCATGGGCTCGAGCGCGACGATCTTCGGATTTGCCCGCTCCGGCTCGACAATCACGAAACAGCTCGGGGCGCGCGTGCTGGGTGGCGAGTTTCCCAACGCGGCAATCACCAGCGTTCCAACGCAATGGACGGTGGGTTTTCCCGATACCAACCAGGGAGACGTCATCCTCCAGCCCGATCAAACAAGGACCCTGGCCCCGGGCGCCTGGGGCAACCTGAACGTCAACTCGCGTTCGACCGTGTTCCTCAGGGCGGGCACCTACTACTTCCAGTCGGTGAACACCGAGCCCCAGGCGCGGATCATGCTCGACAAGACCGCGGGGGCGATCTTCATCTACGTGAGGAACGCGTTCTCGCTCAAGGGCGCTTTCGTCTCCAACGGCGGTCCCGAGGGCGAGGTGCTGGTCGGCTATCTCGGCACCTCCATCGCTTACATCGAGGTGCCGCTGCTCGGCACCATCGTCGCCCCCAACGCGACCGTCGATCTGCGCCGGCCGCCGGACAATTCCCCCCACCGCGGCGCCGTGTTCGCGAAGGGGATCCACGTGCTCTCGAACGCGACCGTGCTGCGGCTGCCCTTCTCCTGGACCTTCCTCTGCCCACTCGGCGACAGCGACGGGGACGGCGTCGTCGACTGCGTGGACGGGTGTCCGAGGGATCGTAACAAGACCAGCCCCAAGCAGTGCGGCTGCGGCAAGCCCGAGACGGACAGCGACAGCGACGGCATTCCCGACTGCATCGAGCCGATCTGCAAGAACGACCCGAACAACTCGTCACCCGGACAGTGCGGCTGCGTGGGTTCGACCACGGCGCCCCCCGCGCCGGCGAATACGCCCTGCACCGACTCGAAATGCCCGATTCCCCCCGGGACGCAGCCGACCTGCAACGGCGCCGGCGTCTGCGGCAACCCCAGCACATGCATGCCGGGCGGCCCGAACGCGAACTGCAAGGTACGCAGGTTCGGCGGCAAGCAGTACTGGTTCTGTCCGGGCCCGGTGTCGTGGGCGACGGCGGCGGCGAACTGCCGCGCGATTCCCAACCGATCCCTCGCGCGCGTCAATACCCTCGCGGAAAACGACTTCCTCCAGAACGTGGTGGGCGGCGCGTGGTGGACGGGCGCAAACGCGCAGGCCTCACCGGGCAACTGGCGCTGGGCCTCACCCGCGACCAACAACGGCGATCAGTTCTGGACCGGCGGGCCCGGCGGCAGCCGCGTCGCCAACCGCTTCACGCGCTGGGCGGGCGGGCAGCCCGATCAGGCCCTTACCTGCGGGACGCTGGACCAGCAGGGGTTCTGGAACGCGAAGGCCTGCACGCAGACCGGGGGCTACGTCTGCGAGGAACAGCCCCCGATGCCGCCGCCCGTGGTGCCGCCGCTCGACTGCGGCAAGTTCTTCCCGGCGCGCGCGTGCCAGACGACCGGCAACGAGACCCAGCCTCCCGGCGGCGACACACCCGGGTGCGTGCAGGAATCGACGGTGTTCACGCCCGACGCCAGCACCGAGCAGACCTTCAACGAGATCCACCGCTGCAACGAGGCCGGCCGCCTCGGCCAGTGTACGGCCGACAACCGCTCGGGCTGTGATGCCGCCTGCCGCGGCGCCGCGGCGGTCCCGCCGCCCGGCACCAACAACTGTCCGCCGTTCGAGGACGAGGAGAAGGGTTTCTGCGGCATCCAGAACATCCAGGAGGCGGGCTGCGCGGGGACCGACCAGGACTGCTGCCAGTTCGGGCGCGCCGTGCTGATCTCGAGCGGGGTCGTGCCGAACACGCTCGACCCGGTCCCGCTGAATTTCGACATCAACACGGGCCCGCTCGCTTACATCGACGACGGCTTCCAGCTCGGCGGACCGGCCGCGGGGGGGTTCGAGGTCGGCGTGCGCTCGACGACCGCCGGCAATCCGGCCCCCGGCCTCCAGATCTCGCTGGGCGGCATCAACAACAATACGGTCACCAACATGACCGGCGCCTACCAGTTTCAGGTGACGCTGGTCCAGGAATCGCTGATGATCGTCACGTTCGATTACAACCTGATCCAGTCGCCCAACTACGAGTCGAACGAGATCAGCCAGGTGCTGCTGAGCGTGGGCCCGGTCGGCAACCCGACGCTCAAGGGCCGGACGTTCAACGAATACGTCGATCAGGTCGTCGGCGACGGCGAGGGGGGCCCGGACATCAGCACGGGCTGGAAGTCGTTCACGCGCAACCTCGGGCTGCTGCCGCCCGGGACGTACCAGGTCCGGATCGGCGGCCGCAACAACCAGAAGACCAACCAGAACGAGTTCACGACGATCCTGCTCGACAACGTCCTGCTGTTCACCCGCACCGACAACTGCGCGCCCGGGTTCATGTGCGCGCCGACGCATCCGAACGGCGACGGGACCGCCTGCAACCCCTGCGAGACGCGAGACGACGCGGGCGTCTGCACGAAGGAGTGCGGCCGCCCCGTCCTGCGCTGCGGCCAGCCGATCAAGAACGTCACCGACACCGACGGCGGCGCGAACTGCGCCGACAACGAGCTGTTCCCGCAGACCGAGATGTGCCAGCAGATCGAGCTCTGCTCGGGACCCGAAGCGACCGGCGAATCGGATCCGAGGACGGGCGGCACCCTCGGACCGACCACCTTCAATCCGAACGACCTCGGTACGCCGTCGACGCCGCCCGGCGGCGCGGCGGATCCCTACCCGGCCGACCCGCCCTGCCCGGGCGGTCCGCCCTGCCCCGCCCAGGGGAAGGACCATCCCTGGTGCAAATACGAGGTCGCCAAGCCGATCCAGCCGCGGGATACACCCGCCGCCAACAAGCACGGCGACGCGGGCGGCAACGGCATCACCTTCAGCTTCACGCCCGACGCGACCTTCAACATGTCGATGAAGACGCCGTCACCGTTCGGTGAGGCCGAGGAGTTGGAGGTCAAGACGAATGCGTCGCTCAAGGCGACGGTCGGCTTCCACATCGGCAAGCCGGTGCCGGACGGAAGCATCGACATCATCGACGCCGCCGTGGCGCTCCACGTGGATCGCTGCAGCTTCAACAACAACGGCACCAAGCTGATGATCCTCGAGCACGACTTCCTGCCGGAGACCGGGATCAAGGTGACCAGCACGCCGGGCCAACGCGTCACCGACTGCACCAACCAGATCGCGCAGTTCAAGACGCAGGTGAAACGGGTCAAGAAGGCCTACCGCGACGCGATCGATCTGGTGAGGCAATACAACCTCCACAAGCAGAACGCCGCAAACGGTACCCCGACGAAGTTCAGAAGCACCTTCTGTCAGGATCTGATCGGCAACCCGCCGCCCGCCGGTTTCCCGCCCGGGAGCTGCACCGGCGAGACCGCGGCCGGAACGATCAACCGGTTCATCGAGTTCTACCGGAGACAGATCAGGGACGGCCTGCGGCCGGCGTACAACGCGCTCGCCGACTTCGGGGTCAGCGAGAACCTGTACCAGGCCCCGCTCGCCACGCGCGAGACGCAGACCATCTTCGAGGCGACCTTCCCGATCGGCCCCATCCCGCTGGTCCTCGAGGTCGAGGCGTTCGTGGAGTACGGGCTGCAGGCGAACCTGGTCTTCTCGCTCCTGCCGCAGCAGAGCGAGAACGGGACGCCGGACGTTCACTACCAGCAGATCGCGAACCTCACCGGCGAGGCGAACCCGTACGCGCTCGCCGGCGTGTCGCTGTTCGTCGGCGTCGGCTTCGGCGTGAATGGGTTCAAGGCGTCGGCGGGCGTGGAGGGCGCCATCACGCTCGGCCGCGTCGGCCTCAACGCGAACGCGGGCGCCGGCTTCAGCCAGCAGCTGGTACCCGACCCGCGGCGAATTCCCGACGACATCGTCGCCGCGGCAGCGCTGGGCATCCAGGACAGCAAGCAGACCCTGTTCCCGATGGGGTCGGCCAAACAGTACTCGCTGGGGCTGAACTACAACTACGGGATGTCGGTGGGCGTGAACCAGATCATGGCCGGCACGATCTCCGCGCGGCTGCGGATCAAGTTCTTCTTCTTCAGCAAGACCTGGCGCAAGAAGCTGCTGCGCTTCCCGGGCTTCAGCCTTGGCGATCCGATCAACCTGATCTCGGGCGGCGGGGCGTTCACGGCGATGAACGAAGATCCGTTCGGTTGGGGCACGGTCCAGATGCCGACGCCGTTCGTCGAGCTGGCGAACCTCGACGGCACCGCGCCGGAGCTGGGCGGTACGGAGCAGGATCTCGACAAGAACTACGTCGAGAAGTTCTTCTACGACAGCCTGTGCACTTGCCAGCCGGATCTGAACGCGTGCGTCCGGACCGACGACTGCTGCGGCCCGGCGTCGACCTGCTTTTCCGACCCGTTCGGCGTCGTCCCCCCCGGCTCGCCGGCGGGAACGAAGTTCTGTCGCAAGTGCGGCCAGCCGAACGACAGCTGCAACTCTGACGGCGAGTGCTGCTTCAACCCGAATTCGGTCTGCCGGAACAACCGCTGCACCTGCGTGGTCCCGGGCGGCAGCTGCGGCCAGGACGCCAACTGCTGCCCGGGTAACGAAGCCGGGACGTTCCCGTTCCTCGATTGCAATGTCGATCCGCGAACGCCGGGCCTGGGTCAAATCTGCCGCACGTGTCTTCACACCGACGAGGAGTGCGCCGCCGACACGGACTGCTGCCAGGAGGGTGACGCGGGCAGCTTCTGCGAACCGGTGACGGCCGATGGGAGCTTCGTCCTGAAGCCCGACGGCACGCAGCTCAAGCAATGTAACCCCCACGGGGTCCATTGATGGTCCGGATCGACAGTCCCCTGCTCGCCTTCGCCTGCTTGGGCGCGCTCGCGCTCGGGCCGGCGTGCGCGAAGAAGCCGGTCCCCGACCTCGGCCCGCGCTGGGACGACGGCACGCACTACGCGTTTCAGGCGACGGTCGACAGCAAGACGGAGATGGGCAAGGGCAACGTCCTCATCGACTTCCACATGACCGGCAAGATGGACCTCTACGCGCGCAAGCTGGAGGGGGGCGGCGTGCGGCTGGGCGCGCGGCTGCAGGACGTCCGCGTCGAGGGCACCAGCTCGGGCGGGGACACCAACCTGGCCAGCCTGTCGCGCGAGCTGGAGCAGCCCTGGTTCGTGACGCTGCGCAACGGGCGGCTCGAGGAGCTGCACATCAAGCGCGGATCGGCGGCGGCGGCGGTCGGCATCGAACGGACGCTGTCGGCCGCGTTGCAGTTCGCGTCGCCCGACGCGAAGGCGGCGAACGCCGCCGAATGGACCGGCGTCGAGCATGACGCGACCGGCCGCTACCAGGCGAGCTACCGCGCGCTGCCGGAGCCGGGCCGGTTCAGCAAGCGCAAGCTGCGCTACGAGACGCTGCTGTTCGGCGTTTCGGGCCTGCGGCCGGGCGTCAGGCTGGAAAAGCCGGCGGCGGGCGAGGTGCCCGCGATCACCGCTTCGTCGGGCGACGTGGAGATGGCGGACGGCGCGCTGCGGTCGGTGCGGGTCGACGATGAGGTCGCCGGCCAGCTCGCCGCGGGCGCGCCGCTCTCGTCCAAGTCGTCGCTGGCGCTGACGCGCCTGGCGCTGGACCGGACGGCGGCGCCGGCCGAGCTCGCGGGGCCAAGCGGGGATTTCCTGGCGTTGCAGGCGGCCGATCCCTACGCGCCGCCGGCGCCCCGGCTGGAGAACGACGCCGCGAAGATGGCCGGCTGGACGTTCGAGAAGGCGGTCGCCGAGATCGAGCAGCTCGAGGCGAACCGTCCGGCGATCCCGACCGCGACGCCCGGAGGCGCACCCGAAGCCCAGAGCGCGGAGCAGAGCGCCCGCGCGCAGAAGATGGGCAATGCGTTCATGGCGCTGTCCGCGATCTTCCGGAAGGACCCCGCCACGATCCGCCGCGCCGGCGCGATCATTCGCAAGGACGGCGTGGTGGCGAGCGCGCTGGTGGACGCCATCTCGTCGGCGGGCACGCCGTTCGGGCAGGCGACGCTGCTCGAGCTGGCGACCGACGCCAAGCTTCCGCTCAGACTGCGGGAGGCGGCGGCAGGCAGCCTGATCCGGTCGGACCGTCCCAGCCCCGAGACGGTGGCGGGCCTGGGCAAGCGGTTCGACGATCCGGTGATCGGCGTCCACGCGATCTACGGGCTGGGGACGTTCGCGCGCAAGCTGCGAAACGCCGGGCAGGCGCAGCTCGCGAACGAGATCTCGCAGGTGCTGGTCCAGCGGCTCGCGGGCGTGCGCGAGCAGGCCGACAAGGTGAGGGTCATGCGCGGCATCGCCAACTCGGCCTGGGTGGGCGCGTTGCCCGCCGTGCGGCCCTACCTCGACAACCGCGACCCTTACCTGCGTGCCGGCGCGGTCGAGGCCCTGCGTCTGATGGACGCCCCGGAGATCGACGGCTTGATTGCCCAGCGGATGGCTGACAAGGAGCTGGTGCCCCGGAACGCGGCGCTCGATGCGGCCATCCCCCGCCCGCCCTCCCCCGTCCTGATCGCCGCCGTCGGCGAGCTCGCGTCGAAAGCGTCCGACTCGCAGGGGCGGATGCAGGCGGTGCGGCTGCTGGTTCGCTGGCTGCCCGCGCAGGGCGCGGCCGTGCGCCCGACCCTCGAGCAGATCGCGGCCTCCGACAAGGAGCCCAAGGTGCGCGAGGCAGCCCGGCGCGCCGTCGACCAGCGGACGCTGTAGCCGCTCAGAGCGCCTTCGACGCGGGGATGGTGGCGCCGCTCTTCTCCGCGCACGCCACGAACCGCGCCTGCTCAGTGTCGCAGTAGCCCTCCTTGATGGACGGCACGCCGTTCTCGTCGCATTCCCAGTGCGCGATCGGCTCGCGCGCGAAGCAGCCGAGCACCGACGCCATCTCGTCCTTGCACACGCCGACCGCCGCCAGTTGCCGGCAATTGTCGGCGCAAGCCGCTCCGTTCTTGCACGCCAGCCCGCGTGTCCGCTCGCAGATCGGCCCGCAGGGATCGCCCACGCCCGCCGCTCCCGCCCGAGGCTGTGTCACGGGCGAAGCCGCCGGCGACGGGGCCGGGGCCGCCGACGTGTTCGCCGACTTCCGGCAACCGACGGCCAGAACCAGCGCCACCACAGCTCCCACCCTCACGATGTCCGCGATACCCATGCGCGGACTCTACCGTCGCCGGCGCCCGCAACCAACCGGAACCGCCCGGCGACGGCGTGTAAACGCCCGCCGCGATTGCGAATCAACGCCCGGGCGAATAGCATCCCGGCCCTCGACGTGATGCGCCTCCCTTCGCTGGAAAGCCTGACCGAGCGACAGGTCAGCGTGCTCGTGATCCTGTTCGGGCTCATCGTCTACATCCCGTTCGCGGCCTCCTACGGGCTCCACGATCCGTGGGAGACCCATTATGCCGAGGTCGCGCGCCAGATGGCCGTGCGCGGCGACTACATCAGCCTGTGGTGGCCGGGCGCGCCGATCGATCCCGACCACTTCTGGTCGAAGCCGGTGCTGTCGTTCTGGATCATGAGCCTGTCGCTGCTGCTGTTCGGGCTGGGCCACCCCGCGTCCGGGACGCTGGCGCTGTCAACGCGCGCCGAGTGGGCCGTGCGCACGCCGTTCATCCTCTTCGGCGTGCTCGGCATCTACGCTGTCTACCTGTGCGTGTCCCGCTTCGTCAGCCGGCGCGCGGGCGTGATGGCGGCGGTGGTGACCGCGACGTCGCCGCTTTACGCGCTGGTGTCACGCCAGGGGATGACCGACATGGCGTTCGTCGGGCCGATGACGATGGCGCTGGCGCTGGGCGCGCTGGCGCTGTTCGACGACGAAGACGTCCTGCTGCCGCGCCGCGAAGCGCACATCGGGAAGCGCAAGCTCACCTGGCCGGACCATCCGCTTTTCTATCTGGCGACCGGCCTGTTCGTGGTCGTGACGCTGCCGCAGCTGGTGATCGATTCGGTGCAGCTCGAATGGCCGATCTCCCTCGGCCGCAGCCGCTACACCCTTTCCGGCGTCGTCGTGATGTTGCCGTACATCGCCGGCTTCATCGCGTACTTCGCGCTCATCGTCCGCGTCCGCTACAAGGCGCCGCTGTACCTCAACATCGCGGCCACCCTGTGCGGCCTGGCGACGCTGGCCAAGGGGATCGCGGGCCTCGGTCTGCCGGTGCTGGTGTTCCTGGCGTTCGTGGCGTTCACCTGGAACTGGAAACGTCTGAACCGGGCGCAGCTCCGATTTGCGATCCTGATCGCCTTCATCACCTGCGCCGTGGTTGCGATCCCGTGGCACCACGCCATGCTGGTGCGGCACGGACGCCCGTTCTGGGACGAGCTCTACGGCGACAATCACTGGCGCCGGCTGGTCGTCGGGCGGCACGGCGATCGCGGCACCTTCGAATATTTCGTGCGCGAGCTCGGCTACGCGATATTGCCCTGGATCGCGATCGCGCCGGCGGCGCTGGCCGCCGCCGTCATGCGCCAGGTCCGGCGCGTGAACGCATCGTTCGACGCGGCCGAGGTTCGCCGCCAGGGCATCTTCTGGTTCGGCGCGATCTGGTTCGTCTGCGGCTACGCGCTGGTGTCGATGTCGGTCACCAAGTTCCACCACTACATCCTCCCCGCGATCCCGGGGCTGGCGATCGCGATCGGATGTTTCCTGGACGACATCGTCACCCGCCGCGACAGCCGCGCCGGCGCGGCCGCCGCGGTCGTCGGCATCCCGCTGCTGGCGCTGGTGCTGGTCGACCTGGCGGGCGCGCAAAAAAACGCGCAGCGGTTCATCTGGCTGTTCTCGTATGACTACGTCAACGCGCCCAGCGGACGGCCGTGGCCGCCCGCGCTGGACTTCCGCGCGCCGCTGATCACGTTCGGCATCATCTTCGCGATCGCGATGCTGGCGCTCGGCTGGCGCCGCATCCAGCGCCAGGCGGCGGTGGCGTTATGCCTGGCGGCGGTGGCGTTCACGTATTTCCTGCTGGATCGCTTCATGGTGCGCGCGACGCCGTACTGGACGCAGAAGGGGCTGATCGCGAACTACTACAAGATGCGGCGCTCGCCCGACGAACACCTGCTGGTCTGGCAGATGTACTGGCGGGGCGAGAACTTCTACACGCAGAACGAGATCTACGAAGGTCCCAAGGAGGCGCGGACGATCTTCCTCGGCGACAAAAATTTCGAGAACCTCAAATCCTGGATGGAGCGCCACCGCG
>Ga0184628_10001263_pt1 | contig 12611 bp, 11 predicted proteins | sample PLM4_5_b1_FD_133149 | JGI IMG/M metagenome (GOLD analysis project Ga0184628, IMG submission 133149) | Groundwater sediment microbial communities from an aquifer in East River, Colorado, USA - PLM4_5_b1 | ecosystem: Environmental > Terrestrial > Soil > Riparian zone | place: USA: East River...
GGATCGTGGATCATCATCGCGACAGGCATCCATTCGCGCAAAGTGCTGAACGGCCGCACAATCAGATCAAAACCGGAAGCTTTTCTTACTGAAAGGAGCAGGAGGGCTGGGAACCAGTAACGATATCAAATGGAAAAGTGGAGGCGGCGAGCGGATTCGAACCGCTGCATCGAGGTTTTGCAGACCTCTCCCTTAACCACTTGGGTACGCCGCCCTCGCGAAAATAGGTAACATGTTCTGTTTACGACATGCAATAAGCGCTGAAATTATTGACTTCTAGAGGTGAAACAAGTAGTTAAATTAAAAGCTTATAAGGAGTTTATCGATGGCGACGATGATCACGGCAGAGTGCATTAATTGCGGGGCATGCGAACCCGAATGTCCCAATAATGCGATCAGCCAGGGCGATCCCGTTTATGTCATTGCCCCGGAGTTGTGTACGGAGTGTGTCGGTTTTCATGATTACGAAGCCTGCGCGGCGGTCTGCCCGGTCGATGTCTGCGTGACCGATCCGAATAATATTGAATCCGAGGATGTTTTAGTCGCCAGGGCGCGAGCGTTACATCCCGAGGTGACGATTGGCGATAGTTTCCAATCGCGCTTTCGCAAGGGCGTTGCGACGACAGCTCCCGCGGCGGCCGCGCAGCCTGGGGCAGCTGCGGCACCGGTCGCTGCAGCAAAGCCGGCGGCCACGCCCGTGGTCGCGAAAGCGCCGCCGCCAGTGCCATCCGCGAAGCCAGTGCCGGCACCGGTCAAAAAAGCACCGCAGCCGAAGAAAAACTTTGCCAACGAGTTGCCTTTAAGTTTCGACGAAGCGATGAAGCAGTTTCAATCCGGCGGCTCAACGCAGCCTGGGTGGTTTCGCGCCGCTGTTATTCTCGGCCAACCGCTGATCGGTGCTTTGCCCCATGGAATCAAGAAACGTTTGGAGGTCGCGGTGCAGAGTTCGCTATTTACGGCTGGCGGGAGCACGGCGGTGAACATCGTTCATAACGCGGTGCTTTATCCGTTGATAGCCGTGGGGGTCGGCATAGCGGCGCACGATCCGGCGTTTATTTTCGACAAGGGCGTCAATAATTATTTACTGGTGGGATTGTTGCTGGCAGTTCTTGAAGGTGTGTTCCGGCTCAAGGATGGGCTGTTCAAAGCGAAGCCTGCCGACGAGATGGAGTTTCCGCCGGCAATTTACGGCGGGCCCTTGGCCTTAATAGCCGACTCAATGTTGTCAAAGCGCATTGGATTGGTTCGGCAAATGCCGATTCCGGTGGAAGGATTTTACTCCAAGGGGTTTGTCGCCAAGCGCGAACGGGAACGCCGCTATGGCAATATCTACACCGTCGAGGACTATGGCGGGGCGTTTCTCATGCGCATGGAGTTTCCGCGCTGGCTGCCCGAGATCGGCGTCAAGAGCCGCGAGCAGTTGTCCGACGAAATGCCGGATTACGATTACGACTTGTCACTGCAAGACGGCCAATTGATCGTCAAGGGCAAGTGTACCGATGAAAAGGTGCGAAAGATCTCATCGAGTGTCGGCGCCTTTCCGCCGGAGTTCACCAGCATCATTCCATTTCGTCAACGAATCTCCGGATTTGCCCATCAGTTCAATGACAAAAACTTAGAGGTACTGCTGGTCAAAGCCTAGCGATTGAACCGGGATAGCGTGGCCATCGATTTATCTACAAAAACTTTTTTAGCCACAAGCGAATTGCCACAGGGTGAGAATAACTCCTGTGGCTTTTTTGTGCGCGGCCAGCCGGTGCTGCTCAGGCCGATGACCAAGGATGATTTGAACGAAGTGATGGTGATTGAGCAATCGGCATATCGCTATCCGTGGAGTTCGGGCTTCTTTTTGCAGGAACTGCAGGTGGCTTGCGCGCGCTCAATTCTCGCCGAAGTTGACGGCAAGATTTGCGGCTATGTACTGTTTTGGCTGCTGCCAGGATCGATCGATGTGCACAACATCGCTACCGCATCGGACTGCCGCCGGCTCGGCATTGCGCGCCTGCTGATGCAGCAAGTCGTGGCCGCGGCGGGAGCCCAATCGGCTACTCGTGTGACACTTGAGGTTCGGCAGTCAAATGAGCCAGCCAAGAGACTTTATCTGTCGCTTGGGTTCAACCAAACGGGGTTGCGCAAGGGCTATTACGCCGACGATGGCGAAGATGCTTTTACGATGGCGTTAGAACTTGATAGATGAGTTGAAATTTACCCGGAGTGATTTGTTCTGCTGACCCGCAATGGGTTGATATTTTGCACCTAAAGCATTGAAGCGGCTATTTATTCGGCGAGAATATCGCCAAGCTTGACGTGTCGTTTACGTCTGTTGTATAACTTATCTGTTGATTACAACTAAATGGCGGTCCAAGTCGGTGGCCGCTAATTTTTTTTCAGCCCGGACAGCCGGACGGCGACGAGCGGCATGACTCAAATGAATATACTAACCGTTGCCGGATTAGCCGGTCGCTCCTGTAATCAGCTCACCCAGCCTTATTTTCATAGTTCCCTAGGTTCAGCCGTCGATCATCGACTCTGCTTCGGTCTCAATCACGAAAGTTTCGGTTAACGAGGAGGTTCCCATGTTTAAGGTAGGTGAGAAAGTTGTTTATCCGGCACACGGTGTCGGCGAGATTGAAGCGATACGTTCGCACACGATCTCTGGGTCGGAGAGAAGGTTTTATATGCTGCGCATTTTAGAAACCGATATGAAGATCATGATCCCGATCGACAATGTGGATTCCGTGGGTTTGCGCAAAATTATCGATCGCGCGATGGTCAATAAAGTCTACAAAGTTTTGCGGCAAAAGAAGGTCGAACCCGACCAGCAGACTTGGAACCGCCGCTACCGCGAATATACTGAGAAAATCAAAACCGGTTCAATTCTGGAGATCGCCAAGGTGTTGCGCGATTTGTTTGTCCTCAAAGGCGATAAAGAGCTTTCTTTCGGTGAGAGAAAAATGCTCGATACCGCGCGCAATTTGCTGGTGAAAGAGCTTTCAATTGCGCGCTCCCACTCCGAAGAGAAGATCATGGATGAGCTGCGTCACATATTCACTCACTAAAACACCCGAATCGCCACGGAATATGTTCTTCAGAGCCGAGAGCTTATCTCTCGGCTCTTTTGTTTTGGAGTGCCGATGCATGTAGCCGCTATTATCGTTGCCGCCGGCGCGGGCCGCCGGATTGGCGGCGCCATTCCCAAGTGCTATCTGCCAATAGCCGGGAGACCGCTTATCCTACGCACATTGGATCGGGTATTCTCGTCGCAGTTGGTCACCGAGGTAATTTTGGTCGTGAGCGCGGATGAGATTGAGCGTTGTCGTCCGCTGCTTGAAGGCGACATTGCTTTGACTGGCCGTCCCTATGTTCTGCAGGCGGGTGGCGCGACGCGCCAGCAATCGGTCAGACATGGGCTGGAAAAGGTCAGCGCGGGCACCGATGTGGTGATGATCCACGACGGAGCGCGGCCATTTGTTTCGGCGGCGCTGATTGATCGTTGTATCGCTGCGGCAGTGGCGCAGGGTGCGGCGGTAGCTGGCCTGCCTGTCCGCGATACCATCAAACAGGTCAGCGCAGACAGCTATGTTCAAGGCACTCCGGAAAGAGCGGGCTTGTGGGAAATCCAGACGCCGCAAAGTTTTCACCGCGAGTTGATCGTCGCGGCTCATGATTGGGCGGTGCGTGAAGGTGTCGAAGCGACCGATGACGCGATGGTGGTCGAACGCATGGACCGACCGGTCTTTGTCGTGGCGGGGGAGCGAACGAATTTTAAGATAACCGTGCCAGAGGATTTGTTGTTGGCCGAGGCGTTGATCCGCGCCGGCGTGGTGAGTTAGTGTGCCGGCGCTTTGAGGCCTTCGTTCAAGCTGCCGCTGCGAAAGCCCTGTAGGTCGAGACTCACGAAACTAAATCCCACCTCTTTGAAACGTGTGACAATCGCGTCTCTGATCGTCTTGTCGAAGAGCCGGTCAATTTCGTTCTGGTTGACTTCAATTCTTGCCAGATCACCGTGATAGCGGACGCGAAATTCACGGAAGCCCAGCCCCTTCAAAAACACTTCACAGGCGCCCACCTGCTTTAATTTGGCGAGATCGATGGCGGTGCCATAGGGAAAGCGCGATGACAGGCAGGGGCTCGACGGTTTGTCCCAGGTCGGCAAAGCCAGCTCAAGGCTGTAGCGGCGAATATCGGCCTTGGTCATAGCGGATTCGACCAGTGGGTGGCGCACGCGCCATTGATCCGCCGCTTGCAAACCAGGACGATGATCCTTGAGGTCGTCCAAGTTCGTGCCATCGACGATGGTTGCGATCCCTATCTTGTCCGCTTGCTCGCGGCAGATCCGATAGAGCTCGTCTTTGCAGAAGAAGCAACGATTGACCGGATTCTGCGCGTAAGCAGGATTATCGATTTCGTGGGAGTCGAGGATGATATGGCGGCAGCCTAAGCTGGCGGCGAAAAGCTTCGCCGCGTCAAGCTCGCCCGGCGGCACGGATGCCGAGGAAGCGGTCAGCGCGATGGCGCCATCGCCCAGGGCGAGATGCGCGGCTTTCAATAAAAATGTCGAATCGACGCCGGCGGAGAACGCCACCAGGGCTCGTTCCGATTGCCGCAGGATCTCGGTCAGGTGGCTGAACTTTGCGTCCATCGTTTGTCGCTGAAAAGATCGGTGCTCAGGTAATGCTCGCCTTTGTCGGCGAACAGGGTGACAACTACATGGCCTTTGCCGAGTTTTTGCGCGACTTTTAACGCGGCGCAGCAAGCGGCGCCCGATGAGATCCCAACCAGGAGTCCTTCCTCGGCGGCTAATCTGCGCGCGTGTTGAGTCGCTTCCTCGTCGGTGACCGTGATCACTTCGTCGAGAATATCCATGTTCAATACCGCGGGAATGAAACCGGCGCCGATGCCCTGAATCTTGTGATAGCCTGGTTCGCCGCCGGAAATTACCGGCGAAGACGCCGGTTCGACGGCGCAGATTCTGACACCCTTCATTTTTTCTTTGAGCACTTCGCCGACTCCGGTAATCGTGCCGCCGGTGCCGACACCGGCGATAAAGGCGTCGATGCGCTTGAACTGCTTGAGCAGTTCAAGCGCGGTGGTCTTGCGGTGAATTTCCGGATTGGCTGGATTGTTAAATTGCTGCGGCATGTAGTAGTCGCCGTTTTCCTGGAGTAGCTCCTCGGCTTTGTGAATCGCGCCACCCATGCCCTTGGTGTCGGGGGTGAGAACCAGGTGCGCGCCATAGGCCGATAGCAGACTGCGGCGCTCCTCGCTCATGGTATCGGGCATGGTCAGGATCAACTTGTAACCCTTGACCGCGGCGATCAAAGCCAGACCGATGCCGGTATTACCGCTGGTGGACTCGACGATGGTCGCGCCGGGCTTGATCTTGCCTTGACGCTCGGCGGATTCGATCATGCTCAAGCAGATGCGATCTTTGACCGAGCCGCCGGGATTGAAAGATTCCATTTTGGCCCACACCTCGGCGTCGTCTTTTCCCGGAAGACTTCTCAGTTTAACGACAGGAGTGGAGCCGATCAGATCCAATATCGACCGCGCACCATTGGAGCTAGCCACGGATTGTCTCGACTTTCATGAAAGGAGTGAATTTAGATTTGCTAATGGCAAAATGCTATATTCTTGACCGGTTAATGTCAATGAATTCACTCGAAACCCTGCGCGCGCAGATGACCCCGCCGCGAGTTTGTGTGCTGTTTCCCGGCGCGCTGGGTGACTTCATTTGTTTTTTGCCGGCGCTTCACGAACTGACCAAATCATATGCTGTCGATCTCTTGGCTCGCAGTGATTTTGCCGCCATCGCGCCGCGTGACGTGCGTGTCCGTTCGCTCGAACGCTTCGAAGTGAGCCAGTTGTTCATCGGCGACGGCGCTTGCGATCAGCGAGTAAGCCAATTCTTCGCCGCCTATGCCGCGGTTTATTCATGGTTTGCCAGCCAGCAGCGGGTGTTCGTCGAGCAGCTTGAAAAAGTGTCCGAGGGGCGCGCACAAATTTTTCCGTTTCGCCCGGACAAGCCGTGCGGCCATCAAGCGGACTATTATCTTTCTTGTCTCAGCAATAGGGCACGGAATGCTTCACAGCCATTGGTTGCATCGCGTGCCGATGGGCGGCGTTGGTGCGATGGGTTCTGCCGGCGCGCAGGGATTGGCGGCGAACCGCTGCTGATCGTCGCTCCGGGGAGCGGCGCCAGGGAGAAGAATTGGCCTGAAGCGCATTTTCTCCAGATCGTTCATTGGTGGCGCGAACGGCTTGGCGGCAAGGCTGTGGTCGTGGTTGGCCCGGTCGAGATGGAACGGGGCGGCTACGAACAACTGTCGCGTGTTTGTGACGTCGCCAGCGGCCTCGACCTGGCGCAGTTGGCGGCATTGCTTGCGCGCGGCGATCTTTATGTCGGCAACGATAGCGGCGTGTCTCATCTCGCCGCTGCGGTGGGTTGCCGCACGGTGGCGCTCTTCGGTCCTTCAAATGAGCGGCAGTGGGCGCCGCGCGGGCCGCGGGTGACGATCTTGCGCCCCGCGCTCAAGGGTCCGTCCGGTGACGGGGGGCAAATAGAGGGCGGTCGAGCCTGCCTCTGTCTGGCCGACCTCACTCCAGCTGAGGTGATCCAGTCGCTGAGCCAGCTGCCTGAAGTCGCCAAGCTCTTGCAATGATCGCCTTGACAGGTCGACCGGGCGCGGCGTAGAAGTTTGCCAGGTGAGTGATCCCAGAGGTCCCACGATGGCGCGATTATTTCTGCCTCAATTTCTCGAATTCATAAGTTTGGCAACCGGAAGGGTATGGCAATGAAAACAGCGGTCTGGGGAAATATTTCGGCAGTTCTGTGCGCTCTGGTTTGCATGGCGCCGGTGCCGGCGGCGGCGCAGGAAACCGCCGGGACGCTGCTGGCCAAGCTCGCGACGCTCGCTCCGGAAGCCAGGCAGAAGGCGCTCCTAGAGGGCGCGCGGGCGGAGAAGGAGGTGACCTTTTACAGCTCGTTGCAGCCGCCGCAGGTCGAGCCGTTCACCCGGGCGTTTCAAAAGCGCTATCCATTTCTCAAAGTAAATGCCGCGCGCATCTCCGGCAGCAAGGTGGTCGTGCGCATACAATCCGAGATGAACGCCGGCAAAAATTTAGTCGATGTCATCAATGTTTCGGGGGAAGAAGCCGCAGCGCTGAAAAAAGTCGGTACCCTGGACCCGTACTTATCGCCGCAGCGGGATTTCTACCCGCCGTCGGCCAAAGACAAAGAAGGTTATTTCACGGCGATGTCCTTCCTCACTATGGTGTTGGGCTATAACACTAACTTGGTCAAGCGCGCCGACGTGCCGAAAAGTTACGACGACCTCTTGCAGCCCAAGTGGAAAGGGCAGATGTATCTCGACAACGAGGCCTATGACTGGTTTGCGGTGCTGCTCAAGCATTTTGGCCGGGACAAAGGATTGCAGTACATGCGCGCGTTGGCGAAACAGGAGCTGGCGATGATGCGCGGGCGCACCGCGCAAGCCCAGCTCCTGGTCGCCGGCGAGCGCGCCATCGGCATCGTGCAGTCGGGCAACACCATGTTGGATTATAAATCCAGGGGCGCGCCGCTGGACATGTCGATACTGGACCCCTATCTGGCGCTGTCCAATTCGATCATGCTCGCCAAACACGCGGTTCATCCCCACGCCGCGGCGCTGTTGATCGACTGGTCGCTGTCCGAGGAAGGGCAGAGTATGGTCACAAGCTTTGGCCGCGTGGTGTTGCGCAAAGGCGTCAAACCAAGATTTCCCGAGCTGATGCAAAAAGAGTTGTTCGTCGCCGACGGGGAATTTCTTGCGCCGCTGCTAGAGGAAAGCGCCCGCGAGTTCCGGCAGATTTTTCTGGCCGGACGGTAAGGCGCGTTTTCCCGCCGGCTGTTCCCTTAACTTCACCGTCGCCACGGGAGTTTCGTGGCTATCGATTCTCCGCGTGATCAGCGCGGCCACCGTTGTCGACGCCGGATTCTTGGCTTGATTTGATCGTTGTTATACAGTCAGCCGCGTCGGTGGCGGGTTAGCGTTGCCGGCAGCGAGCCAACAATTGGAGTCTGGAGGATTGGATGGAAGTCAAGTCGATTAAAGAAACCCATACCGAACTGATGATGCATAGCGTCAAGTTCGCCAAGGACGAACAGGGGCGGCGCAAAGGGCAGGAGATCCTCTTCAAGTGGCCCGATATCGAAAAGCAGTTGGGCGAGCACAAACATATTTACGTCGTCGACGCTCGGCTGGGCTCGAACAATCACACCCACCGGCTGTGGTACGATGTGATTCCGCCGCACACCGAAGAAGGCCAAGAGTGGCGCGGCCTCGGCCATCGCCACACGGTGGAAGCGATCATTTATTTTCTCAAGGGCAAGGGCCACAGCATCATCGACGGCGTGCGCTACGACTGGGGCCCTGGGGATTTACTTAGCGTGCCGATGTTCTCCTGGCACCGCCATGTCAACGACGGCGACGAACCGGTGCTGCGGATCGCCTCGACCACGGGACCGCTTTCGTTGGGTCTGGGCCAAGCGGTTTACGAGGATGAGCGGTATCCGGAATTCTGGATCTACGCCCAGGAGGGCGAAGACGCACGCAAGACGTTGATTCCCGGCGGTGGCGGTTCCATCGAAAACGGCAAAGTCGGCAGCAACCGGGCCGCCGAGATGTATGCCGAGCAGGTCGCCTTTGCCATGCATGAGGAGCAGCTGCGGCGTGACAGCAAAGTGTTGGTCAAGCAGAAAGACTTGGTCTTCGAGCCGACGGCGATGGGCAATCTCGCCTACGTCGTCGATCCGCGCATCGGTTTTCACGCCAAAGCGCTCGGTGTGGTGATGGCGGAAATTCCGCCGGGTAAACGCTCCGGCGCCCATCGTCATCTCTACGACGAAATCAATCTGATCGTCGGTGGCAAGGGCAAGGTGATCGTCGAGGATAAGACATTCGACTTCGACACGCTCGATGTTTTGTCGATCCCGGTGTTTCAGTGGCACCAGTATTTCAACACCGGCACGGAGCCGTTGCGCATCCTTGGCATCAACACGCGGTTGGCTATGGACAATCTGGGATTGTCGCTGACGCATCAGGGCGAGCATGCGGACTACGTGTGAGTGGCGTCTTGAAGCATTAGATGAAGGGGGTGTCATGATTCTATTCATTGCACTGCTTCTGATGTTATTTGTCGCATGGCCAATGGGCTCCCCGGCGGCGGAGGTCGATCTCGCCCGCAAGGAAGGCGAAGTGGTGCTCTACACCACCATGGTCGTGTCGGACTTTCAGGTGTTTCACAAGGCGTTGGTCAAAAGGTATCCATTTTTGAAAGTGAATCATGTGCGTCTGGGCGCGGCGACTTTAGTTTCGCGCGCGGTGGCGGAGTTTCGCGCCGGCAAGCATCTCGCCGATGTTTACGGTGTCAGCCCCGACTCGATGAACTATCTGCGCGATATTGGCGTGCTGGCGAACTACACCAGTCCGGAAGCGAAGTTTATTCACAAGGGTTTCATGGACCCGAAAGGGTTCTGGTCCGGGATCACGACCGATGTCCTGGTCACCGGTGTCAATACTTCGCAAATCAACGTCAAGGCGGCGCCGCGCCGCTATGCCGACTACTTGAAACCGGAATACAAAAACAAGATGGCCTTTCATATCGGCACCAACAATCCTTTGATTGGCATGGCCGAACTCCAGGGCGAGGACAAGGCGCTGGCCTACATGCGCGCTTTCTCGAAGCAGGGACCGATCTTACATAACGGTTATACGAAAATTTCCCAGCTGCTGGCGGCCGGTGAGTTTTCTTTGGTCGCGTTCATGCAGGTGACCAAGCTGGAAAAGATCCGCGAGCGCAACGGACCGGTCGATTGGATACCGCTGGACCCGTCGTTCGCCACAGTCTCCTCGGTGGCGGTGTCGAAGAACGCGCCCCATTCTAACGCGGCGCGCCTACTGGTTGACTTTTATCTATCGGAAGAAGGTCAAAGAGCGCTTAAGGAAATCGACAAGATTCCTTTGCGCAAAGGTGTCGAGGCGGATTCCAAGCGGGTCGCCGAGCTCATCGAGCAGGCGCCCCATGTCATCAAGTATGAGGGCGATGCGGGTAAACATATCAAGCAGTTCAACGAGATTTTTTTGGGCAGATGAAGGATCGTCGACCTGAATCATTAATGTAACGGCGGCGCAATGAATCGGGTCTTCGTAGGGGCAGGCCCCTGTGCCTGCCCTCCGGACGGGCAACCACGGAAGGTTGCCCCTACAAGCCGGGGGTGACGGAGCTGGAGTGAAACATGGAAGTTAAATTTGGTTTGTTTAGCTGTGACTCGCATGCGCAGTTGGACCGCGATGCTTGGACCAAGCGCATGTCCAAGCATAAATGGGGCGAACGGATACCGCAGATCATCGAGGTCGACGAGGACGGTAAGCGGGTCGACCGCTGGATGGTCAACGGCAAAGTGCGCAGCGAATGGGTGTGCAACTGTCCGGCGGCGATGCCGGGCGGCGTGGCGCGCGGCTATTATCCGCGGCGCTGGGAGGAAGTGCCGAAGATCGTTTACGACCCTGCCGAACGGCTAACAGCGCTCGACGAGGATCGCGTCGACGGCGAGGTGCTCTATCCCAACGGGCCGGTGTCGAACTTCGCGTTTCTTCAGGCCGATGCCGAGTTCGAGCTCGCCTGCGTGCAGGCGCATAACGATGCCCTGGCGGAATGGCGCGCAGTCAGCGACCGCTATGTGCCGGTGGCGATCATTCCATACATGAGCGAGATCGACGTGGTCGTCGCCGAAGTCGAGCGCTCGGTCAAGCGCGGCCACCGCGGCGTGGTGATGTTGGCCGAGCCGGCGTTTACGAAGAAAGGGCTCAAGCGCATGAACGATCCGTTTTGGGAGCCGCTGTGGGCTTGCTGCGCCGACTTGGGCGTGCCGATGCACTGGCATGGCTCGTCGGGGCTGGTCGAGCAGCTGTCGCTGCCCAAGTGGAATGGTTTCAGCAAGCAAGAACTCCACACCGTCTCGACTTCGCGCTTGTGCGCGACGCCGGCGCAGCTGATTCCCAATTTAATCTTTTCCGGCATCCTCGACCGCCATCCGCGGCTCAATTGGGCCTGCGCCGAGACCGGCTTCGGCTGGGTGAGCTATGTGCTCGAAGCCAGCGATCACGAATGGGAGACGCGCCAGCTGTGGAAGGAAGGCATCAAGACTCGGCCAAGTGAAGTATTTCGCCGGCAGATCTACGTTGACTTCTGGTACGAGAAGGCCGGCATCGAATTGCGCGAGTGGGTCGGCGTCGATAATATTATGTGGGAGTCGGACTATCCGCATATCGCCGCGACTTATCCGCGGTCATGGAGTTTTGTCGAGGATTCGCTGGCCGGCGTGCCGGAAGATGAGCGCAGGAAGATGTGCTACGGCAATGCGCTGCGGCTGTATGGGGTGGTTTAAGTAAGCTGGTTCTTTGGCGTCATGCCGGTGAAAACCGGCATCCAGCTTGTTGCTGCGGGGTTGGTTCGAATGCTGGATTGCGGCCTACGCCGGAATGGCTCCTGTAATTGCGCAACCCTATTGAGGCGAAAGAAACAGTTGCATGCCAACCAACTATAAATTCATCAGTGTCGACGAACATGTCCAGGAACATCCCGAGGTGTGGACCAAGCGGTTATCTCGCGCCCAGTGGGGCGAGCGTGTGCCCCATATCGGCAGAAATGCCGGCGGCAAGGAGCGTTGGGTGATCGACGGGCGCGAAATTGGGTTGGACGGCGTCGCCGATTGCGGCGCGGTGATGTCACAGCGAACGGAAAACCCGCAGCGTTGGGCCGACGTGCCGGCGGCGGTTCACAATCCCAAGGAGCGATTGAAAGCGATGGATGCGGCGGGCATCGACTATGCGGTGCTCTATCCAACCGTAGCCGGCATTGGCGGGCAAAATTTCGGCCGCATCGGAGATGGCGAGTTGGAGCTCGCCTGCGTGCAAGCCTACAACGACTGGCTGCTCGAAGAGTGGGCGGTCGTCAGTCCGCGCTTCGTGCCGCAGTGCATCGTGCCGCTGGCGCCGATTGCGTCGACGGTTGCGGAAATCCGCCGCTGCGTCGCCAAAGGCCACCGCGGCGTCGTCTATCCATCGATTCCGATGGAACTGCGCGACCTGCCGCATATCAACGACGGGGTTTACGATCCGGTGTGGGCGGTGTGCCAGGAGCTTGGCGTGCCGATCTGTTTTCATGCCGGCGCGTCGGCGAAGATTCAAATTCCCGCGTATGAAGGTTATGCGTCGGCGACCGCGGCGGCGATTGAGGCGATCACCCAGCCGGCGAGTTCGGTATCGGTTTTGGTTAATCTTTTGATCTCGAAGATTTTAATGCGCTTCCCCAAACTAAAAATCGTCTTGGCCGAAAGCGGGCTCGGCTGGGGCGCCTATTTACTGGAGTACACCGACTTTCAGGCCACCGGCGACCAGTTGCCGCAGAACGGCTACGATCTCATGCCGTCGGAGCTGTTCAAGCGACAATGTTACTTGGTCGGCTGGTACGATCGCGCCAGCCTGCGCGTGCGTGACTTTATCGGCACGGGCAATATTTTATGGTCGAGCCAATTCCCGCAAGCGACCTCAACCTGGCCGAATACTCAA
>Ga0184628_10001264_pt1 | contig 12599 bp, 11 predicted proteins | sample PLM4_5_b1_FD_133149 | JGI IMG/M metagenome (GOLD analysis project Ga0184628, IMG submission 133149) | Groundwater sediment microbial communities from an aquifer in East River, Colorado, USA - PLM4_5_b1 | ecosystem: Environmental > Terrestrial > Soil > Riparian zone | place: USA: East River...
GCTTGGATTTCAAAACTGTCCCCGGGTGTGGCAGACGGCAATACGACACGTCGTTGGGCATCTACGGTAACCTTCATAGGCGGCATTTTCCCACATGTGGCATGTTTTCGAGAATGTTCGTATGCTATCCCGTTTGTCGCCGCTTCAGACACTCGAAGAGGCGCTGTCGGCCTTGATAAAAGGCAGACCGACCGGCCGCACTTCGAAAGCTGCAAGTGGTTAATCGTACTGATGTTCCCATCCCCCAATCCGTCATTGTCGAAGATAGTAATTTCAAGCGGCCGGTCGGGAGTATACCCCGATTCCCGGAACGGGTTTTCAATGACGCATAACACGATTCCGTTGAGTTCACCGGTTCGGGCGATCGGGTGGGGCTGTTTTTCCGGGATCGGGCGGAGGACACAAGAGCGAGGGCGGTGGCTGAAGCGCTGAAGCATAAGCATAGGAAGCATAAACGCGGAGGAGCTTGGGTTCAAATCTCAAACCCCGGCTCCGCATGGGACGATTATGTCGGATGGAGTCCCGATGCAGTGACATATTATCGGCAAAATCCGGGAGCTAACTTGATTGCCAACGGCTACTGCGGTGCTCAGGTGAGTCAAGATGTTTTGATGGTTGTAGATTGGAGTACTTTGCCAATGGGCGTAGGATTCAATACCAACTACTGGGGTGCTGGAGGATGGAGCGCAGTGGTCTACAAAACCAATGTCCACTGGATTCAGATCAATGACAGCCAAGCCTACACTTATTATGACGGAAAAAATCGCACGGCCTTCGGCACTACCTTCGATTGGAATGTCGCCACGGAACGGGGCTTCAATAACCACGAGGTGTTTTGGCCGATTCTTGATCCCCCGACCGTCAGTCAACCGAGCGTGGGCGGGGGGACTTTGACGTCTACATCTGCTACATTTAGCCTGACGAATACGGTGACAAACGGGTCTGATGCGAACGGGTATTCCGTGTATCGCTGGGATGGGAACAGTAATTTCGCAAGTTTCGAAATAGGGAGCCTCACAGCGACTTGGGTCGACACTACCCTTACCAGCAATTTGGACTACTCATACTGTATCCACGCCGCAAACGATATTGACGGCTGGGGAACTGGTATGGTCCCAACGAGCGGGCCTTGTCCGAATCCACTTGTTTACATACATACGCCATAGTGTATGAGGTAAGAATGATCGCATAATGGCTGATTTAAGTTGGGCAACCATTTACAAGCTTTCAAGTATTTCTAGTATCAAGGCATCTGAATGTCTGACCGGTAGCGTCGTTTCCGCACAGCAATTTCAGTATGGTTGCCCGATACGATGCTCATGCAATTTAAGGTTATAGAGGAAAGCGGTAGTGAATTCAGCTGCGAAGAATTCAGAATAGTGTCGAGAAGATATTCAAATTTGTCAGGAGTAACTATGAAGAAATATGCGAATGCCGTATTGCTGCTCTTGGTCACATTGTCGTGGGGGTCGAGGGAGTTTCTTTCTCAAACCATGGGTGGTCCGCCGTTGCGCAATGGCAAGGAGGGCATTGCAAGTGGACAGGCAACTGTAAAAGGCGCTATCCCAGGAGGAGTTCTCCCGGTTGCGTCACTGCCTAAGGGGGCTCTTCAGGTTCAGGAAGGTCAGTTCATAGTTACAGATTCAAGACCGTTGGAGGTAGTTGCGCAGCTTTTATCGATGAAGCTAGGAGTACCGATCGCGTATGAAGACGCAGCATGGGCCTCGGATAGGGATGTGATGCGGGCCGCAGATGCTCGTGGGGGACAGGGAGTAACCAGTCTCAATAATCCCAGAGGGCCAGTGGGTCCACGCGGAGGGAGCGTCGACGTTAATATTCCAATGTCTAAATCCGTTAATCCTTCCGAAACTGCTTTGAACGTTATTCAGGCCGCCCTCAACAGTCATCGTGGTCATAAGAATCCAGGTGACTTCAAACTCGTTAGGTTTGGAGAAGGCGAGTTCAGCATCGTTGCTGAGCGCGCTGAGAATGCAGCAGGAGTTCTCGTAAATCAATTGTCACCACTCGACGTAAGAATATCCTTTCCCGAGGCCGAACGGACGTTGAGTGAAACGGTTGAAGTGATTTTCCAATCGGTACGCAATTCAGGGGGGATACCGATTACCGAATTTGCTTCGCAATTCCAAGGCTTCAAAAAGCCACGATTGAGATTTGGGGCGAGCAATGAGATCGCCAGAGACGTCCTCGAAAAGGCCTTTCGAAGGCCTGGAGGGTCCAAATATTCGTGGAGTCTTAGATATGATCCTCAAATCAAGAGCTACTTATTTTTTCTGGTTGGGATTCAGGTGGAGGTTCCAATTCCGGGTGGGAGTGCGGGTCTTCGGCCTCTTTCATGGCCAAAATGAAGTGAGCGTTTCTCATTTGCTCATCGAAAAGGGCTTTTCTCATTATTGAGAAGAGCCCTTTTGATTTCTGGTTCAATTCGATATCCCCAATTTCCTCTCGGCTCGTACCGCACCACCATCAGCGGCCGGTCACGCCATTGCCACTCTCCGGTATTCCTTGATCTCAATTGATTTGATCGTGCGAAGTGATCCGCTATAGGGAAAATTCGTTATAACGGTTAATCCCCCCGAAACAGATGCGGGGAAATCATCATGCCGTTTCGGCTCGATATTCACCTCACACTGAAAGCATAGGAAGCATAAACGCGGAGGAGCTTGGGTTCAAATCTCAACGTCGGATAAAAACCCCATATGTTGGAACGCTGCCGAAGGCGACAAATGCCACAGCGCGGATAAAGGAAGGGATCTTGATGCTCTGGCGTGGAAATTGAAAAGCGGGAGGCAAATGACAGACGTTTCAGGGCAAACGACTCCTCGGAGGGCACTCACCATTCTTCAAGATTGGATTCAGAGACCGCATGTTCAATTGGCGGGGCCCGGCTCGGCAAGCCCATGCATTCGAGAATTTTCCGCGTATTGACGGGCGGATGGATTGCCGCAAGAATTTTCAGACGACCGTTACACTCCGGGCATTTCAAGACGTCGAATTCGAAAACCCGAGCCATCAGACGGGACCACAGCATTAGCCGCCGAAATCACGATCCTGACCTTCCTTCATGTCTGGAGGCAGGTCTTGGCGAATTCGATTTCCTTCGGCATCAATGATCCCAGCCTCTTGCAGTCGCCGAGCCGCTTCTTTGGCGTTTGCTACTGCCGCTGGATAGTATGGATCTGCCTTAGGCTTTTGTTTTCCCTTGGGAAGAGAAAACGTCTTCAACTTGGACACGGTGTATTGCCCTCAAGCGAAAGGATAACACGAGTGCGGAAAGGTCGTTGTACCGGAAGGAGAAGGGATACGGAAAGGAAAACTCTCGGCCCCAGAAACCTTTTAAACGGGAGGGGGTTTCGGGTCCAAAAACAGAATGGCACCAGGTTCGGTACACCTTTCAGGACATCCAGCGCGATCTTCGGTAGGGGCAGGAAAATGGGTGTGCCAGTTTTCGCAGTGCAGAAGTAGAGCTTTCCGTCTTTGTCGATTCCATTCCTCTCCAATGTAACCACGTTGCGGATACGAAGGCCGGTGTGTCGGCGGACGAGGGCGAAATCCGGCATGGGAAACGGAAGCAATCACCGATGGTGAACTGCAGGGATTTGTTGCAAGGGCACTCGCTTTCACTAGTCCCTAGAGTTTTCGTTTACTTCCTTAAGCCTGAAACCATAACCACTATTCGTGCGCCGTTTCCGGATTGTCGACTCGAACGGTATGCTCCCGCCTAGAGTGTCGGGCTTGCCGAAGTAAATAACCGTGAGTCCGTTCGTTTCTGCGATATCCTGCACACCTTTGGGGGCGACTTTATGAGGATGCATCTTCTCTTAATCTTGTCCGCGTTTAGCGTTGCACAAGCCTCGCCACAAACGGACTCTGGGGCAATTGAAGGCAGGATCGTCCGGCTGGGAACCCTGGAACCGATTCCTTACATGCCAGTTTCTCTGGCGAGGCTGAATCCGAATCTTTCTCCTTCGGCAATTAGTTCAGCGGAGGACTATGCATCCACTCTCGCCTGGGCGCCAAATCTGGCCGAGGCTTTGGTTCGAGGTTCAAACGTGGCGCCGGAGTTGTTAAAGCCATTGTCACAATCTGTCATTGAAACTGACGACAACGGTCGCTTCAGTTTTAAGGATCTCCCGCCAGGCCGATACTCCTTGCGCGCCTTAAGCAATGAATACTTCACGCCGCCGGTAAGTGGCTACGCTGGGCGGATGTTTACTAAAACGATTGTCATTGAAGCGGGGAGCCGGACACCGTCAATTGATGTCTTTATGATCAAGCAGGGGATCATCACCGGTCAGATCCACGATCCTTCCGGAAATCCTGTTACCGGACTTAGGGTCGAAGCCTACCAGTTATCCTATCCGGAAGGAAGACTCGCGTGGGCTTCCAAGGAGGGCAAACGCACAGATGATCGTGGGATGTACCGATTGAGTGTTCCCCCGGGACGTTATTACATTGGCGTGACACCTAATGACACTGGTGTAACGCCTGGCCCGCGAGGCACCGAGCGTAAATTCTACGATACCTGGGCGCAAACGTTCTTCCCCGGCACAAGTGACCCGACTGCCGCTTCCCCGGTGGAAGTGAAGGACGGTAGCGAAGTCACCGGTATCGATGTCGATATCCAGCGGGCGACAACGACGCATAACATTTCGGGTATCGCGACCAATCCTCTCCCGCTTCTTCCTCGAATTCCTGCAGTCCCGCCAAGTTCCAACACGGGAGAACCCGACCGCTCGATTTCAACATTCTTACTCGTACCTCTCTTCCCGAACTTATTGGAGGCGACGTTCCCTCTTCAATTTCAGAACGCAATTCCAGTTTCCTCCAGACCCAACGGAGAGTTTGAAATCCGGAATGTGCGGCCGGGTCTTTATGAAATGTATCCAAGATTTGCCGACGCAGAACGACGCAGCTTTACGGGCAGTCCCACTCTCGTGGATGTACGAAAGGAGGATGCTAAGGGTCTATCGATCCCGGTTGTCCGTGGTGTATCGGTTTCGGCAGAAGTAGTCGCTGATGGAATCCCGGCGTCATTCAAGCTGGATTCCCTCCGCATCAATCTTCGGAGGACCGTTAACACAACTCCAGAGATGATTGCACTGTCGGATGTTTGCTGTTCCCTGAGGTTTAATGCGGCGGGCAAGATCACAATCGACGACATTCCGGTTGCGAGATATATGGTTGAGATATGGGGCCTGCCAGACACCGCCTATGTCTCCGATGTACGACAGGGAGGCCAGAGTGTGTTCGACGAAGGATTTGTCGCGGGAAGTCAGCAGGGTTCGCTTCAGATTATTGTTAGCTCATCTGCTGGAATTTTGTCAGGTGCAGTAACGAAGGTGGATCGTAAACCTGCGGCCAATGCGACAATTGTTTTGGTTCCTCCGCCAGAGCGTCGCACGAACACAACCTTGTTCAAAATTGTGACCACAGACGAAGCCGGAGACTTCTCGATCGGTGGCATACTCCCTGGGTTGTATACAATTTTCGCTTGGGAAAGTGTCCCAATTCTGGAGCCATGGCTCAACGCGGACTTCATCGAAAGGTATCACGACTATGGTCGATCCGTGAGGGTTGACGCCCGGTCTTCTGTCGAAGTGAAGTTGGAGTTGATTCCCGACGACCTCTTGCCGCGCTGACGGAACTTGGCAAGTCGCTCGTTCGACTGCCGCACCTGCGTCGCTCGATGGTGCGCCTTTATCTAACGTTTGCTGTCGAAATCTTTGCGGACGGGGCTGCTTACTTGGAAACCGGGACAATTTTGATGTTGATTCGATTCGTCATGCCAGAGAGCACGATAACTTTTGTGGCGAGCGCTTCATATGCCTTCAGAAAATCGGCGTTCTTGTATGCCTCACCTGGAAGATATTCCCAACCAAGCACGCCATAGTCTCCAGGTGGCAAGCTGTCGATGGAAAAAAATCCTTCCTGATTTGTGGGACCGACGTGGAACAGATCCGGACTCTCGCGAATTCCTGACAAGGGAATGACCGCAACTCGCGCATCACGCACCGCATTACCTTTCGCATCCTGAAGAGTCCCTTCGACGCGGCCTCCGGGACCACCGATTCGGATTTCAAGGCCCGACTTCGAATGATCATCATCCACGCTCACCCCACTCGCTAACACATTGATTAAGCCGAATCGTGCGGATTCCACATAGGCATTGTCCGGAAGAGGCCGGACATTAATACGATATTGTCCTTCCGACACGTTTTCAAATTTGAATGCTCCATCGGCGTCCGTCTTTATGTTCCGTTGCAGACCGTTCAGAATTGGGAAAGGATCGATGCTGACGGATACCGGAAGAACCGAACCTTGAAAAATCACCCGGCCTGAAATCACACTGCCGGGCTTGATCGTGATGTCCCCCAGATCGACGTCGCGATCCACCACGTCGACTGGTATTCTCTGAATTCCGCTGGTTGTATCGCCGAGAGAACCGTATTGAACGTAGACGTCATATGCACCCGGAGCGATTTGCGAGAACACATACACACCGTCCCTATCTGCGCGCGGAGAGCCGCTGAGCAAATTCTGTTCTCGAATATTCCCGCGCGATCGCAATTGGAATACAGGCCTGTCGGTTAATGGCGTTGCCATGGACAGCGTGAATCGGAACGAAAAACGCTTCCCCTTCACGACGCGCCAATCTATTCCGCTTTGTTCGCTACCCGCAGGGGCTACAACGCGAGCCGCACTATCCGCATATTGAACGCCGGGATAATATGACGACTGGAGCGCCTGCTGGCCGGATGTGGGCCAGAACCACAAGAAGTATTCTCCCGGCAGTATCGGGGATATCCGGTATTGACCGTTATCAGCGGTCTTCGCACCGCGCACTGCGCCGGTAGCGCCGCCAACAGGCTGCAGGCCTTTAGATCCATTCTTGTCGTAGATGAACTGCATCAATTGGATGGTCACTCCAGAAACGGGTCGGTCGTTTTCATCCAAGATGCGCCCGGAAATAGCAGATTGAGGTACAAGATGAATCTGCAGGTTCCGAACAACTTGGCCAGAAACAACAGTAATTCCCTGGGAAGGCGTTTGAGCCCTATCGGGTTCTAAAAAACCGGCGGTAGTTGCATGCAGGCTGTAACTGGCCGCGATGACATTGTTAATGCGAAATTGTCCGTCGATTCCGGTTTTGACAGTGAATCCAGGACGCTGGGACACTCCATTTATCGTTATCGAACTTTTTGAAAGAAGCTCAACCGTTGCACCCTGCAAGGGGTCTCCCGTGAATCTATTCACGACGATGCCTTCCACACTGCCTGTTGAAGAACTGTTGTCATTTCGTTGGGAATGCAGTGCAACTGACGTCGAGAGAATCAGAATCAGAATTACGGGAAGAAAGGTTTGTACACGTCGCATGAGAATTTCAGATGCCGAGCATAATCCGAAGGATTGGACAGTTGCAACAAGTCACGGCTAAGGGCGTTTACCAACTGAAGTTTCGTAGTTTAGGCTTGGCCTGCTCTACCAGAAGAAGCATAGGAAGCATAAACGCGGAGGAGCTTGGGTTCAAATCTCAACGTCGGATAAAAACCCCATATGTTGGAACGCTGCCGAAGGCGACAAATGCCACAGAGAGCCTTAAAGTTTGCGTCTGCCTCCGCTCCCGTCAATGCCATCCACGCTTCGAAGACGGGGATCGTTTTCTCGCCTTGATTGAGGATGGCACGCGCATTCGCGACTGCTTGCTTGATAACGTTGCGTACCTCGGATTTTGCGGTATCGAGCCCTTCGGCGATCTCGGCCTTAAGCGTCGCGAGATGCTCTCCGGCTTTAGTTGAGGCGTCCTTTGCGAGTTTTGCTAGTGCAATACCCAGGTCATTTTGTCCTAGTGTTCGCAGTTTCGAAACGTCCACGCCAGTTGAGGCAGCCTGTTCCTCCGCCTTGGCGATGCTGTCATTGAACCTCTTCACCTCCTGTTCGATCCCGTTCTGTTTAGCGTATTTGAGGAATGGTTGTGCACCGTGCGCTACGAGCCGTGCTGCCTCGGCCACGTCGGCAAGCTGGTCAAGGCCAGTTAGAAGCTTCACAGCTTCATACAAGGATTCGGATTTCTTGCCGAAGCCTATACGGGAAATCCGTGCCGGCATCAAAAGTCCAGTTTCAATAAGTTGGGGGACTGCCAACAGGCAAGAGTCTACCTGTGCGATCGTTTGAGGATTGCCTTCGAGTGGTGAGGTGGTCTCACGATACGCGACCGCCGTTTCGTGTGCGGCATTTTTGAAGGTGAGACGTACCCAGACTTTGGCTTCGCCCTTGAGGTCGGACACCTTCTCTGGATATGAAATCAAGGACGGCCATGTTCCGATCGGCACACCTGTGTCGCTATATACAGGTGTGCGAGCACCTTCGTCGAGAACAAGCCCCTCTTGCTCGCGCAACCGCTGTCCGGTGAGCGCCCAGAGAATAGCGTTAGTAAACGAAGTTTTTCCCGAGCCGTTTTGACCTTCGAGACACCAGTTCTCGCCGCCGATCCAGATGTTAAAGACAGGTCCTCCGAAGATGGTCAAACCGCCAAATCCCGAGGCTTCTAGTCGCGCAAGCCTCCAGACCCCCGAAGCAGGTGTCGCGCCACCACTGGCAATCTCGCTAGCCGGATCAGCACTATCGTTCCACGTCTCGATCAGACCATTGAAAAACGATTCGTCCGGGGCTGTCAGACGTGCGGCAGGCTGTTTCAACAGAAACCTGCACAGTCGGCGCTGTCCAGGGCTATCAAGACGGATCGAGCCAGCCTTATGATCTTCAAACTTAGGCCACGATAAGGACGCACCTTTGAGCAGTGCGGTCGTAGCTTCAACAAGAGAAATCCCCACGCTATCCCTCCTCAGTTCGCGGCCACGAGCCGGACCTAAACTTTCATTGCCACACTAGGCCCCAACCACGGCCTAGATTCCAAGACTGTCCTGTCCCCTCGATCGCCAGGATTCCGGCGAGACAACTGCCAGAGATCGTTCGGCCTAAACAAAGATTCTCTTGCCGAAGAGGCGCCACATCCCGTTCCGGGGAATTGTTTCGCAATTTTGAAGGTACGTCAGCTTGAAACTCCGATCTGAGATACCGATGGCATATTTATGCTGTGATGACACCTAAAAGCGAGTGTCGGTCCTTCCTGCCAGAATTGGAATTCTACTGATCCGCAGTCGATGAGGCAGATGGGGAAGCGCGCGGTTCAAGAGACTGGGAACCTCGTCAGGTCGCATTCTGCACGTTTCCTCGTCGCTTCTGACCTGATCCCCGGCGGCAGTTCATCCGACTCCGATTTTGTACCGCGCCTGCAAGTACTGCCGAATCACTGGCAATTGCTGCGTGATATTTGCGCCGGAGGTGTCTGAAACCAGAAACCCCTTTTCTTCAAACTGGCGCAGGAATTCAGCGTTTTGATAAGCGCCGCCGGCGGGAATGTCCGGCCAGGCGATCAACTTGTATGTGACGGACGCTATCGCATCGAGCTTGAAACTTCCTATGCTCAAGACGCTAACAAATTCTCACCTTGTGGGTATTAATGGGAACGTGACGAGCATCAACCGATGGAGGCTTACTTGAATATCGTGAAGGGATTCTTCGGTTCACTGCCCTTCCAAAGCGCTCAGATTGGGAGGCGAAGCATCATCATGACTATGTCGGCTTGAAAATCATAAGGAATCAGCTTCCGCTGGACTATAGGAGCCAGCGACTGAATTCTAAAATACAGCACTGACTGTCCATTACAAGTTTTTATCACGCCCCGATACTTGATGTGATCAGTTCCGCCTAGAAATCACGATAATTGGTGACTGCTCTAGCCGGCGTTGCAAAGGAAGTTTGCATCTGTGCTGCTCTGGAACAGATCCAGCACGAGGGCGCTAGCAACTGAAATCAAGACATGAAAAAAAACAGACTGAGCTCTCGAATTATTCTATTGAACCGTTATTTGACAAGTCGACTGACCTATGAGAGCTTTTTCTTGAATTCTGTCGTCTGGAATCCATACTTATAGCGCTTCTCCCAAAGTGAACTAGGCTGTGGAAAGGGAGAATTGTTTCAGGAATCAATCAGGCACGGATGTGAATATCATACCGAAAATATAGAACTTGCCTCTGCTAAGGCAAAAAGCCTATCCGACTTGCGCTGTGTCGCAACGTTACTATTGGAAGCGTTCGAATGTGAGGATACTCATGGCAAGGATTCTTCTGAATGTGATATTTCTTTTGATAGTCGTAACCTGCGTTTCTGCCCAACTACCAAGCCGTCCCTCTCCAGGAATTCTCACAGGACTTGTAGTGGATACCGATACCCAGAAACCGCTAACCGGTGTGCATGTCGGATCGATGGCAACTGGTTTTGTAACCACCGACTCGAACGGTCGTTACACACTGCAAGCCCCGCCTGGCAGTTACACAATACGTATTCAAGAAGGAGCATCGTTAAGTGGTTCCCTTACGATGCCGAAGAATGTAACTGTGAACAATTCAGCCTCTACCTTTCTGGATTTTTCTGTACGGATCGAGGCAAAGCTGTTGGGTCGGATTCTCGATGAAAACGGCGATCCTATCACTGGCCTCCGTGTCGTTTTGATTAGTCGGTCATATTCCGGTGAGGGCTCAACCTTGTTCGGGAAAGCAGGGCTCGTATACCAAGAAAGAGGGCAAGCTGTTACCAACGATCTAGGCCAATACACATTCACAGCGCCCGCAGGGCGGGATTACTGGATTCTCGCGATGGGTTCGAGGCGAAATGAGAAGGCAATATCTGAGGCCCCGGCGGATCCAGGAGCCCGCGCACCAGTTTTTGCTTCAACATACTATCCAAGTTCAGACTCCATCGATAACGCAATGTCAGTTCGATTGCATTCACTGGAGGAGCGTGGCGGTATGGACATCCGAATGCGGCGTGCGACATCTTTGTGTATCGAAGCTACCCTCCTCGCGCAGGGGTTACCTTCAGAATTTCAATACATTATCTCGGATGAAACCAATGGTCCGATCTTGCAAAATAGCTCACTATCGACAGGGCAATCAGGAAAGGACGGCAATATTCGGGTCTGCGATTTGTATAAGGGCAAGTTCCTGATTGTGGCGGTAGCGCCTGTTCCGAGCCCGAACAATACGCGTCCGTCCCGAGAATATATCGGCGTGGAATCTGTCACGGTATCCGATATAGACGTTAAGGGAATTAGGGTAACCGCTTTACCTTTGATAAAGGTTTCAGGCGAAGTTGTATGGGAGGGTATGCCCCCCAATCTTACTCAACCCATCCAGTTGCGCATAAACGTACCCCGGGGCACAGGGGGAGTACTGACCACAATTCCCGGTAGCTTTTTGCTAGCCTTGGAACCTACATTGTCTATTCCTTACGAACTGAATCTTGCATTGGTTGCAGCTTCAGGGCAGCTACAAAAGCCTATTTATATTAGAGATGCTCTATATGACGGTTCCAGCCTTCTTCGGCAGGAATTTGCTCCGTCTCCAGGTGGACAATTGCGAGTCATTATTGGTCAGGACGGCGGAAGTGTGACCGTAACAGTGCTTGGCGAGAATCTTTCACCCCGGAAAGATGCGTTGGTGCTTGTCGTTCCCAGCGATGTTCGATCGAATGCTGAACTCGCTCATAGATTGGTAAGCGGAACTGCAGATGGTGATGGTCGATTCACAGCTAAAAACCTGCGCCCAGGCGATTACTACGTGATAGCTACGGAAGACCTGCCGCCCGGAAAGTCGTTCAGTGCAGGATACCGACTAGATAAATCTCCTGAGAATCTCGACTTAGTACTTCGATTGACCTCCGGAGTTGATCGAGTCCGCGTAGCTCCGCTGTCAGATTCTCAGGTCACTGTCAAAATCAAATCATTAACGAACAAGTGACAAATCTGTCACGCCATCTGCATTCATGGCTTGCATTCGTTTTTCGGCAGGTGGAGCGCTCACATACGCAACGTCAGCTTTTCGGTTTCGTGTCTTTATCTTCTATAGTGTGGCCACCGATCCATGGCAACGACCCAATTGCAGCGCCATTCACTAAGAGATATTCATTTGCCTCTGTCGATACAAAACGGTCAACAATTTCATCATACTCGAGGCACATATATTCAAATTGTGACAAAGGACTGTCAATATTGTGGCAGATGCATTCGAGTACTTCCACGAAGTCGTCCATTAATCGCCTTACTGCTTCTCGGGGATATCGTATTATCGAATACCGCGTTATGAGTGCAACGCCGGCCGACTCCTCCTCCAAATAGAGACCAAGGCTGCACAGACGGGGAATAGTTACTTCTGGAAGGTCGGTATGAAACATAAGGGATTCCCTAGGATAGCTCTCGTAGTGTGGTGCCGAGACAAGGCGCCTGTAATTCAAGACTAGAAACGCATCCGCAAAACGTGGGTGGCATCCTAATTTAGTCCATAGATGTTCTACCGGCATTTCTTGGTGTGTTTTCGCTTGTAAGAGTGTGGAATGAACGTAAGCGTACTGTGAGTCACGTATAGCGAATTGGGATCTGCCCGTTCATCCTTCACAGTTGGCGAATCTATGCCGAGTGGAGGATCGATGGGAGCAGCGAAGTCTGCCGAGAAATTGGTGAC
>Ga0184628_10001265_pt1 | contig 12598 bp, 11 predicted proteins | sample PLM4_5_b1_FD_133149 | JGI IMG/M metagenome (GOLD analysis project Ga0184628, IMG submission 133149) | Groundwater sediment microbial communities from an aquifer in East River, Colorado, USA - PLM4_5_b1 | ecosystem: Environmental > Terrestrial > Soil > Riparian zone | place: USA: East River...
AGATTCTCTTGTATGTCGTTTTTCAACTCGCGAACTCTGACGAATATTCCCAGTATTTCCGCCATGCCTCCGCGTTCAGGCTGGCTAATTTGGACAGCACAGCCTGGCCAGGAGGGGCGATTGGCCCATTCAATCCAATGGAGTTGTCGCTGTCATCGCTTGCCGTTTGTCGTGGGCGCATCCCCCTTCATCGGAAAGTTTCCACCCTTCGTCCGGCAGGTCGATTCCGCACAACCGCAGGCGAGTACCCTGGCTCTCAAGGAGGCTCTATGAAAACGAAAACGATAGCGATAGCGATGGTTGCGATACTCACTCTGGTGGCGGCGGTAACCGCACAAAATCCGGGTACTATTAAATCCGCCGGCACAGACCTGCTTGCTGGACTCACAGGAGACATGGTTCGGTTTGAACGCGGAATGCGGACGCTGGATGAAATCCTGGCGAAGAATCCCAACGATCTGGAAGCGAAGGTCCTGCACGGCAACGGTGTCATGGCTCGAGCAGGAGAAGCTTTCAAAGTTGGGAACAATGAAAAAGCAATGCAGCTCTGGCAGTCGGGACTGGATGAAATGGCGCAGGCCGTGAACGCCGCACCGGATAATCTCTTTGTTCGCGCTCGCCGAGGCGTGTTCATGATTACCGCTTCGAGGAACACACCACCCCAGATGACAAAGCCGTTACTCGAGACAGCGGTGGTGGATTTCGAGAGAGTTCTTCAAATCCGCGAAAAGGAACACACACTTGCCGCGCGCTCTGTGCATCAGCGCGGGGAATTGCTCACGAGTCTTGCCGATGGATGGGACCGATTGGGAGATAAGGAAAAAGCCCGTGCCTATTTCGAGCGGATTGCAAACGATATGAAGGGAACCGTCTACGAGCAGCGTGCGAATGCATGGCTTGCGAACAAACCCGAGGCGAAGGCCGCAGATTTCTTCGCCTGCACCGGCTGCCACGTCGAATAGAGGCGCATGCTATGATCCCGGCCACTCTCATGTATCGCGCGCAGCTGCGGAGGACCTGGAAGCAGACTCTCGGCGTCACTGTCGGAGTGGCCCTGACGAGTGCGATCCTGACCTTCTCAAAGGCGAAGGGAACAACCTTTCCCGTGTTCGTGGGTTACCAGTTGATCATATCCAGCTGCGTCGGATCGCTGTTCTGGTTCAACGGGCCGCTGATCAAATTTTACAGCCTGCGTCTGAAGCCGGCCCCCCGCTGGGCATTCGGAATCGTGAGCGCAGCGATCATTCTCAACGTGGGTGTGTTGATTGGCCTCACGATTCTTACATTCCTTGCGGTGTATCCAGCCGATGTGCTCGCGTCCGTTTTCTGGAGCAGCGTGCTGCCGACCACGATCATCGGAGTCTTGTGCTACGTCGGCTTCACCATGTATGAATCGCTGAAATACAAGGCGCAGTATGAAACGACGCAGGCGCGGCTGTCGTCGCTGGAATCCCGCCTGCGTCCGCATTTTCTGTTCAATACGCTGAACTCCATCATGGCGCTGATCCCGGAGGATCCCGACGCTGCCGAGCGCATGACCGAAAGGCTCTCCGCCTTGCTGCGCTACTCGCTGGATGCAACGTTGCAAAACACCGTCCGTCTCGACCTGGAGCTTAAGGTCGCGACGGATTATCTTGAAATCGAGAAGACGCGATTCGGTGGGCGGCTGCAGTATTTCATCGACGTACCCATGGAGTTGATGGCGACCCCTGTTCCGCCGTTCAGCCTGCAGACTCTCGTGGAGAACAGCGTGAAGTATGGAGGCGGCGAAATTCGCGTGAGTGCGAAGAACGGCGACGGACGTGTGCTGCTTCGGGTCTGGGATTCCGGCAAGGGATTTCCGCTCGACGCACAACTGACCGCCGGTCACGGTTTGCATAATCTGAAAGACCGGCTCGACGCGCTCTGGGGATCGAAAGCGTCTGTCGAGTTTCCGCGAGAGCAGCCCGGCACGATGGTGCAGGTATCGCTGCCAATACCACAATGACAGCGAGGCCGTTGCTTCGCGTCTACCTGGTCGACGACGAGTCCCTTGCCTTAAAGCGTTTGAGTCGACTCCTGCGCCAGACGCACCGCGTCGACATCGTCGGTTCCACGGAAAAGCCGGAGGAAGCGGTGAGGTTTCTTTCAAAGAGCGCGGTCGATGCGGTCTTCCTCGATATCCAAATGCCGGGCATGACCGGTTTCGAGCTGCTGCAGAAACTTCCCAAAGAGCCGGCGATTGTATTCACGACGGCATATGACCGGTTTGCGCTCGACGCCTTTGAGGTGAACTCCATCGATTATCTTTTGAAGCCCATCGAGCTGGATCGACTCGAGAAGGCGCTGTCGAAGCTCGAACGGATTCAGGGAACATCGCAGGCCCTTTCCGAGAGCAAACAGCTGCGCGCGATCGCCCGCGAGCTGACGCGGAAATTTCCAGAACGGATTGCGTCGCGTGTGGGAGAGCGCGTGGTGTTCGTTGAAGTCGGCAAGGTCACTCACTTTTTCGCAAAAGACAAACTGACGTATGCGGCGACGCCTTCGAAAGACTATGTGATCGATGCCACGATCTCGGAGCTCGAAGAGAAACTCGATCCCGCACTTTTTCTCCGCATTCATCGGGCGACGTTGCTGAACCTGAACTATGTTGATGAAGTGAGTTCCTGGTTCGGCGGCGGAATGGTGATCCGGCTGAAAGACGGCAAGCGAACCGAGCTGCAGATTTCTCGAGACCGCCTTCGTGTAGTGAAAGAGCGGCTGGAATTTTAGCCGAAGGGAAGACGATGAACCTTTCAGTTGTATTCAAACCCGATTACGAACGGTACGAAGGTTTGCGCCCGATCATCGTCAATGCAATGCGACTGGGGTATGTGCTGGTGTTCGTCTTTGTCGGTCGCATCGTGTGGAATGGAATCACCAATCACCACGGTTCATGGGAGCCCATTCCGGCTGCGGCGCTCAGCATGTGGGCCGCGCACGCGTTGCTCTCGCTGATTGGCGTTTTTCATCCTCTTAAGATGCTGCCTCTCGTCCTGTTTGAAATCGCATACAAGCTGATGTGGCTGGCCCTTGTTGCCTGGCCCCTATGGTCGACAGACCGGCTGGCCGGTTCCGCCGCCGAAGAGATGACTTACGCCTTTCTCTGGGTCGTGATTCCGATCGCGTTTGTTCCGTGGCGTTATGTAATTCGCAAATACATTTGGGCCTGACACAACGTTACTGCCTCTCTTTCTAGTTTGTCCTGTATGCATCATTCATGCACAATGGTATGCATGAGAACGACATTGATTCTTAGGGACGAGTTGATCGACCGAGCGGCAGAACTGACAGGCATTCGCGAAAAAACTGCATTGATTCATCTAGGACTGGAGTCGCTGATTGCTCAGGAAAGCCGAAAACGCCTGGTTGCGCTGGGCGGAACCCAGAAGCGACTGCGCCCCGTACCTCGGCGCCGCAGTTCAACGCGTTGAACGGGAATGAAAGTACTGGTCGACACTTCAGTATGGATCGACCACTTCCACACGGGAGATAAAGATCTCGCTGCCCTGCTTGGGGATAACGAAGTACTCTGCCATCCCTTCGTCGTTGGTGAGCTTGCATGCGGAAGGCTGGACCGCCGCGCAGAGATTCTCGAAAGTCTGAACAGCTTGCCGATCGCGCCGGTCGTGCGGCAGGAAGAGGCTCTTCATTTTCTGGAGATCCATGATCTTCAGGAAAAGGGGATCGGCTTCGTTGACCTGCACCTGCTGGCTTCGACCTACCTCGGCAAAGTGAAACTCTGGACGCGGGACAAGCGCCTCTACAAATTAGCCTCGAATCTCGGTATTGCGTTCCTGGGAAAGTGAATTTCCTTCGGAGTCATGCCGCGTTGGAATCACCCAGCGCTCCTCTCACTGCCCTCATTCCCCTCGCCCGAAGGCGTACAGAAGCCCATACGTCCGCGCCAGCTTTGCTGAAATCGTTCGCGTTCTTCCGGAGTCATTCTTTCCCAACGCTCTCCTATTTTCCGTCGGGTCCCGGATCGATGTCCGCCGCCGCCTCCCAGGCCAAATCCTCCGAACAGAATCCGGCAGAGCAAAAGCAGCCCCAGGGCCTGCCAGAATGTGACCTCACGCAGTCCGAATAGCGTCGGTGCAAGCCAGTTCCACAACGACATCACGACCCAGCCGCCGACTCCGATGAAGACCGCGAACCCTATCGGTGCTGCTACAAATATCCACTTCGGTATTCTCATGTTCAGTTCCTCACTCCCCTGTAAATTCGTCGTAAATGTCTTTCAATCGTTCACGCAGACTTAGCACCGCATATCGTTTGCGAGCGAGCAGCGTGTTCATGTTCGTGCCGGTTTCGGCGGAAATCTCCTTGAAGCTGCGCCCTTCCAGCTCGTGGGCGACAAACACCTCCCGTTGTTCCTCCGGAAGTTCATCGATCGCAAGTTCGAGTTCATCGATCAGCACGGTGCGGGCGTAGAGCGCCTCCGGTCCGGCATCTGGCGAAGGCAGAAGATCTTCCAGCCGCAACAGTTCGTCGCTCTCGCTCATCGGTTTCTTCTTCCGGAAGAGATCGGTGATGCGATTGCGTGCCACACGAAACAGCCAGCCGGTGATGTGATCGATCGGCATCAGCAGACGATTGGCTTCCACCAGTTTGTAGAACACGTCCTGTAAAACGTCTTCCGCGTCTCGTGGATCGGGCACGCGTCGGCGAATAAAATTGCTCAACCTGGCGCGTTCTCGATGGATCGCCTCGGCGATCTGTTGATCCTGTTCTGTCATCCGATACTGTTTGCTCTGCGTTTCGACCACCTGCTACTGAAGACGAATGGGGAAGACGAATATTGCAGGGTGGGGCACTATTTCGATCATGAAGATACTTGGAAAGTCCGATCATCGCCCCTCCTGGCCAGGAGGGGCCATCGCTCGCCAGTTGAATTCCCCGATGCCGAAGTTTCCGAATTTCCGAATCGTCTCTCCCCGATTCTGGGTATAGTGGCCGAAATCAGGAGAGACCCTATGAGAGTTCCTAAGACTGTAAAGGCAGCGGCGATTTTTCTACTGTGCTCCATTGGCATGACGTTGGCCCAGACTCGATCTGGTTCGCCCGGCGATGGGCCGGCCACTCAAGGTATCGGGTTGATTCGGAATGAACCGGGTGCATACACGGGCTACACGCTGCTATCTCCGCTTCAATCCACATCCACATATCTGATCGACATGAACGGGCGCGTCGTAAATACCTGGGCGACGGATTCCACGCCGTCCAGCATCGCGTATCTTCTCGAAAGCGGAAACCTGATTCGCGCGGGTCTCGCGCCGAATCCGCCTTTCGGAACTACCGCTGGCGGTGGCGGAAAGATGCAGGAGTTCAACTGGAACGGTGAACTGGTTTGGGATTTCACGTATGGCACGCCCACGTCAACGCAGCATCACGATTTCACCAGACTGCCGAATGGGAACGTGTTGATGCTCGTGAAGGAAAAGAAGTCGCCCGAAGAAGCCATAGCCGCCGGACGCATTCCATCCACTGCCCAAGGAACTACGGTACAGCCCGACAGCCTGATTGAAATTCGTCCCATGGGAAAGAATGGAGGGGAAGTTGTCTGGGAATGGCATCTGTGGGATCACCTGATTCAGGATGTCGACAAGGCCAAGGCGAACTTTGGAGATGTCGCCGCGCATCCCGAGCTCGTCGACATCAATTACAACGTCGTGGCCGGTACACGCGCGAACCCGGACTGGACGCACTTCAATGCCGTCACATACAACGCGGATCTGGATCAGGTCCTGGTGAGTCTGCGCAATTTCAGCGAAGTCTGGATCATCGATCACGGCACCACCACTCGCGAAGCCGCGAGCCATACGGCAGGGAAGCGTGGCAAAGGCGGGGATCTGCTGTATCGCTGGGGAAATCCGCGTGTGTATCGCGCCGGAACCGCCGAGGATCAGCGGTTGTACGGACAACACAATGCTCAGTGGATTGCCAGAGGGCTCGAGGGCGCCGGACATCTGCTCATCTACAACAATGGAGACACGCGGCCCGGCACGAAGTATTCCAGCGTCGAAGAAATAGTCCTGCCGATCGATGCAAATGGCCGCTATTCCATGGGCAACGACAAGAAGTACGGACCGGCACAATCCGTATGGAGCTACTCGGCGCCAAATCCCGCCGACTTTTACTCTGTGAACATTTCCGGCGTGCAGCGGTTACCCAACGGCAACACCCTGGTTTGCGCGGGAGCGCCGGGGATTGTTTTTGAAGTCACGCCACAGAAGAAAGTCGTATGGCAGTACAACCTGCCGGCCTTCGGCGGACGCGGCGGAGCAAACGCTCGACAGGTTTTCCGCGCCTACCGTTTTGGTACGGATTTCGCGGGTTTTAAGGGCAAAACGCTCGTGGCCGGGAAGTCCCTCGAAGAATCCGCCCATTAACTGCGCACGCCGCAGACGGGGTGGTGGCTCAAATTCAACTGAAAGAATTTTCGATCATGAACAACCACCCCGGCGCTTCGCGCCACCCCTCCTGGCCAGGAGGGGCGATCGCCCGATTTGGCAGGTAAATTCGCCACCCCATTCAACCGTAATTGGTACCTAGACTTATCGGCTCTTGTGACGCCCCTCCCACTGTGATAAAAGGTCAACGTTAAAAGGTATGTCATCGACTGTAAACTGTTATGCAAACTAAGGTTTCAACTATGAAGCGTTTCCTTTTTCTGTGCACCGCACTTGCACTCCTAACAGGCTATCCGGCAGTACTCAAAACTGAGGCACTTTTGCAGTCGGGAGCCGCTGGCGCGGCCGCACCCGCAGCGCAGGCAGACGCGCAAAAGGCCATGCTGACGACGTATTGCTTCAGCTGCCACAACTCCACCGCCAAAATGGGTGGACTGGCACTGGACGCGTTGAATCTCAATACCGCGACCAACGATGCGGTAGTTTGGGAAAAAGCAGTTCGGAAATTGCGAGGGCGACTGATGCCGCCTCCCGGCTCAAAACAGCCGGACCAGAAGGATATCGATTCTTTTGTCGGTTGGATGGAAACTCGACTCGACAGCAACACCACGGGACCAAAAGCCGGATATGTGCCGATTCAGCGGATGAGCCGCACCGAATATATCGCAGCGGTGAAGGCACTCGTCGGCGTAGACGTGAAGTCCAAAGACATACTTCCTCAGGATACGCAGATTGGCGGCTTCGACAATATCGCAGCCGGACTCAGTGTTTCTCCATCGTTTGTCGAGCAGTACGTCGAATCGGCGCGCGTGATCGCAAAACAGGCTGTCGGGGATCCGAGCCTGGATAGCGTGACCTACCCCGTGGCTGCGAATCGTGGAACCGAAGCGATGCCGCTCGGTCTTCGCGATGGTGCAATGAGGTTCAAGCACAACTTCCCGGCGGACGGCGAGTATCGCATCAATGTGCTGTTCCCGGACCAGACGCTTGGTCTCTATCTTGGAAGTCTTCAGAACGAATCCACGATGGTCTTTATGATCGACGGCAAGATCCTGTTCAAGAAGCCCATCGGGGGAATCGACGATCTCACTCTGAACAATCGTAAAGCCGGTGACGGCCGCGCTCAGATCCTGGAGCGATTCCGAAAGGTTCCCCTTCAGCTTCAGGCCGGTGTTCACGAAGTGATCGTTGGCTTCATTGATCGTTCCAGATTTGAATCGACCAGCTATCTCGCAGGCGGAGGAGGCGGCCTTCCCACGTTTACCTCCATCGAGATTAACGGACCTTACAAGACGACCGGTGTTTCCACCTTGAGTCGCAGTCTCATCTACGTATGCGATCCTAAAAAAGCGGGAGAGGCACCCTGCGCCAAACAGATTACGGAAAACCTGGCGAGGCGCGCTTTCCGTCGCCCTGTCACCGAAGCGGATACCGCCCGCTTGATCCCCTTCTATGAAGCGGGACGCAAGGAAGGCGGAAGCTTTGATGACGGCATTGAGCGCATGGTCGCCGCCGTTCTCGTCAGCCCGGAATTTCTCTATCGCGCGATTCGCGGACCTCAGGGGACGAAAGCCGGCGCGGAGTTTGCACTCACCGATTTCGAACTGGCAACACGGTTGTCGTACTTCCTCTGGAACACCGGACCGGATGAAGAGCTGTTCAAGCTGGCATCCACGAAGGAATTGAGCAAGACCGCCGTACTGGATGCTCAGGTTAAGCGCATGCTTGCAGATCCCAAAGCTTCCAGCATCGTGAACAGCTTCGCGATGAAGTGGCTGGGACTGAGCAATCTCGATTCAATCAAGCCGGACACTCAGATCTTCAGCGGGTTCAACGACCAGCTGAAGAAAGACCTGGTTACCGAAGCCGAAACGTTTATTCAAAGCGTCCTGCTCGAAGACCGGCCGATTATCGAATTGCTGACATCCAACCAGACTTTTCTGAATGACCGTGTGGCTCGCCACTACGGCATCAATAATGTGACGGGTTCCCAGTTCCGATGGGTCACGCTCACCGACAAGAACCGACTGGGCCTGCTGGGCAAAGGCGCGGTGCTCATTAAGACGTCGTATCCGGATCGCACATCGCCGGTTCTTCGCGGCGCATGGGTCCTCGACAAGATACTTGGAACGCCTCCGACACCTCCGCCGCCGGGAGTGGAAACCGACCTCTCGCAGCGCGTCGGCGAAACTCCGAAAACGGTTCGGGCGCGACTGGAGCAGCACCGCGACAAGGCCACCTGCCGGCAGTGCCACGGAGTGATCGATCCCATGGGATTGGCTCTGGAAAGCTTCGATGCCGTCGGTCAGTTCCGCACAGTGGATCGTCAGGCTGCCAATTCACCGCTCGACGTGAGTTCCGTGCTTCCGAATGGTGTGGCGATCAACGGTCCCATCGAATTGCGCGATCAGCTGGCTGCAACTCCAGCGAAGTTTGCTCAGGCTTTTGCCGAGCATCTGATGATGTATGCCGTGAACCGTGAACTGCAGTACTTCGATATGCCTCAGGTTCGAGGCCTGGTCCGCAATGCGGCCAAAGACAATTACACGCTGTCTTCAATCGTTCTGGGTATTGTCCATTCCGACGCCTTCCGCAAGCAGGGCGCCACAACTGTTACCACGCCAGCCGCGCCGAAGGTTGCGGAAAACAAGTAGGGCTTAAAAGGAGATAATTCATGTTTATTACCAAAAAACATCTCTCTCGCAGAACGGTGCTGAAGGGCGCCGGAGTCACAATGGCTTTACCATTCCTGGAAGCCATGGTTCCCGCAGCCACCGCGATGGCGCAGACCGCTGCGTCCGGGAAGCCTCGGGCCGGATTCTTTTATATTCCTCACGGTGCAATTCAAGGCAACACCGCCCATGGTCCAGCAATGGACAAGTGGACGGCGAGCGGTTCCGGCGCGAGTTTCAAATTGAATACGATCATGCAGCCGCTGGAGCCTTTCAAGAAGTACGTCTCGACAATCGGAAACCTGGAGAATGCGGCCAGCGCGGGATCGGTGCACGTCCGAAATCCCGGAACCTGGCTGAGATGCAACGATCCGGGCACGAGCATCGACCAGTTGATAGCCAAGAAGATCGGTCAGGAGACGACGATTCCGTCTCTGGAAATATCTTCGGAAACCACGAATCAACAGGCAGCCGGAGGCGGTGTCGCCACCGCCGCCACAGTCGCGTTTCGTGACGCCAACTCCCCATTGCCGATGGAGTTCAACCCGAAGAAGGTCTACAACCAGCTGTTTGGCGTGACCACGCCCAAGGAACGCGTACTCAACGCCCGCCAGTCCGACAGCCTTCTCGATTTGATTCTGGATCGGACCAAGACACTTCAAACGGAGTTGGGTGCCGCAGATCGCGCGACTCTCGATGGATACCTGGAAAGCGTCCGTGAAATCGAACGGCGAACTCAGCTGGTCGCCAATATCGATATTTCCAATATGAAACTTCCCGTGCGGCCGGTCGGGCAACTGGATGAATTCGACAAGCAGGTCGATCTTCTTTTCGATCTGATCACCATTGCCTATCAGGCGGACCTGACGCGCGTTATTTCCTACGTCATGGTCGCGGAAGGCACGAACCAGACGTACAACCACATCGGAGTTCCGGATTCGTTCCACCCTGTCTCGCACCATGCCAACGACATTGAGAGAATCAACAAGCTGGTGAAAATCCAGACCTGGCATATGGACCGGTTTGCCGCATTCCTGAAAAGGATGTCGGAAATTCCCGATGGCGACGGTTCGATTCTCGATCACTCGGTGTTCATGTACGGATCCAACATGGGCAACAGCGACCAGCACAACAACTATCCGATTCCGACAGTCCTCGTCGGCGGCGGAAGCGGCAAGATGAAGCAGGGCGGACAGCACATCGTGAATCCGGACCGGACGCCGTTTGCCAACGTGCACGTGACTCTGCTGAACAAGTTTGGTATCGAACAGGCCAAATACGCCGACAGCACGGGCTTGATCTCAGCGCTGTAATATCACAGGAGGCAATCGTTGAATCGCAGACAAGTACTCCAGGGAGCAGCAACCGGCATGCTCTCGTTATGGGCAGCCCCTCTGCTTCGAGCCCAGCAACGCGCTGGCGAAATACAAATATCCGCAAGTCGAGTGACGGATAAACTTTCGGTGCTCGATGCAGGCGGCACCAACGTTGTCGCTTTCTCTACCGGCGATGGTCTTCTGCTGGTCGACAGCGGAGTTCCAAAGATTGGCGATTTGCTCGTTAATGTACTGCAGAAAGTTTCCACCAATTCCAAGGTGAACACTCTGTTCAATACCCATTACCATCTCGACCACACTGGGAATAACGAGCAGTTCGCGGCAACAGGCGCAAAGATCATCGCGCACACGAACACACGTCAGTGGATGTCCACGGACTACTGGGTGCCTTCGGAAGAGCGCTACGAGAAGGCACGACCGCAGGCCGCCTGGCCGACGGAAATTTTCTTCAATACCGAATCGATCAAGGCCGGCGGGGAACAGATCGAATATGGCCACATGGTGACCGCCCATACCAGCGGCGACATCTACGTGCATTTCAAGGATTCCAATATCCTCGTTGTTGGAGATATCGCATCGCCGGTGAAAGATCCGGAACTGGATTGGCCAACCGGCGGCTGGATCGGCGGACGTGTCGATGCCATGGATCTGTTGCTGAAACTCAGCAACGCGCAGACGAAAATCGTTCCGGGTACCGGTCCCGTGATGACGTTCGCGGAATTCAAAGCCGAACGCGACTTGATGGAAGTGGTCCGGCAGCGGCTGTTCAAACAGGTTCTTGCAGGAGACGGTCCTCAGGACATGCTGGAAGCGGGAGTGCTAAAAGGCCTCGCACGAACCTGGAAGGATCCCTACAAATTCATCTATGCCGCATGCAAAGGTATGTGGGGGAACAATAACAAGCTGGACCAGAGTGTTGTCTAGCGTCGCGTCGACGCTAATTAAATGTTGGAGGGTCGAGTGAAACGTTTCATTGTCGCCATTGTTTGTGTCGTTGTTGTGGCTGCGTCATATGTGGCACAGGCTCAACAGGGAAAGCTGGCCGGCCTGATCCAGGCCGGAAATAAGAAGGCGGCGCTCGATATGATTCGCGCGGGAGCCAACGTGAATGAGGCACAGCCCGATGGCACGCGGCCAATTCACTGGGCGGTTTATCGCGTGGATTACGACATCCTGGAAGCGCTGATCGCGAAGAAGGCCACGGCGAACGTCACGAATGAACTCGGTTCCACACCGCTGTCCGAAGCCGTCAAGCTGGGCGATGCCCGCATGGTGAAGATGCTGCTCGACGCGGGTTCCGGTCCGGAAGGCGTCAATGGCGATGGACAGTCTGCTCTCATGCTTGCCATCAAAAACGCGGATCTGCCATTGGTGCAGATGCTCGTCGCTGCCGGCGCCAACGTCAATACCGTCGAGAAAGCGCAGAACCAGACGCCGCTGATGTGGGCCGCTGCCGCACCTTCCAATGCGGAAGAAATGGTGAAGCTCCTGATTTCGAAAGGCGCCAATGTGAAGGCCCGCGCCAAGACCGTCGATTGGCCGGCACAGATGACGTCGGAACCCCGGGCTCAATATCACGCCTACGGTGGGCTGACTCCGCTGTTGTATGCGTCTCGGAATGGATGCTACGGATGCGTGGAGGCTCTTGTCGCTGCCGGTGCGGACGTGAACGTTCCGAACATCCTTGAAGGTTTGACTCCGCTGATGCTCGCCATCGAAAACAGTCACAACGACGTCGCGAAATACCTGATGGATCACGGCGCCAACCCGAAGGTCTGGGATGTGTACGGACGCACGGCACTTTACATCGCAGTCGATAAGAAGCCGGGTCCCGCTGGTGGTGGCGGTGGCGCTGCAGGTGGTGGCGGCGGCCGAGGTGGTGCCGGTGGTGGCGCACCCGGTGGCGCAGGTGCAGGCGGAGCCGGCGGTAGAGGCGGTGCACCCGGCGCAGCTCCGGCTCCCGGTGGAGCGGCTCCCGCGGCGGGTGCTGGTGCTGGAGGTCGAGGTGGCGGTGCTCCTGGTGCTCCGGGAGCTGCAGCGGCGCCAGCTCTTCCAGCTGCTGGTCAGGCTGCTGCCGGTGGACGCGGCGGACAAGGCGGTGGACAAGGCGGTGGTCAAGGCGCACCTGGAAGAGCTGGCGCCGCTGCAGCTCCCGGAG
>Ga0184628_10001268_pt1 | contig 12578 bp, 13 predicted proteins | sample PLM4_5_b1_FD_133149 | JGI IMG/M metagenome (GOLD analysis project Ga0184628, IMG submission 133149) | Groundwater sediment microbial communities from an aquifer in East River, Colorado, USA - PLM4_5_b1 | ecosystem: Environmental > Terrestrial > Soil > Riparian zone | place: USA: East River...
AGAATCCGGGCAGGATGGTTGGGGAATGCATCGAGCTCGATGGCATGCCGCAGGTGATCTGGCCGGAGCATTGCGTGCAGGATACGCACGGGGCGGGGTTTGTGGGTGGACTGGAGATTGGTGGGATTCACGCCGTGGTGCAGAAAGGCACGGACAAGAGGATTGACAGCTACAGCGGGTTTTTCGACAACCATCATCGGAAGGAGACGGAGCTGGCGGGGAGGCTGCGGGGGGCGGGGGTCGGCAGTGTGTATATTCTCGGTCTGGCCACCGATTACTGCGTGAAGTTCACGGCGCTGGATGCGCGGAAGATCGGATTTGAAACCTGGCTGATTCCCGACGGGTGCCGGGCCATCAATGTTCGGGCTGGGGATGAGCAGGGAGCGATAACTGAATTGATTGATGCTGGGGTCTATATGGAGTGAACAAATTGGGGACAGACCCTCGAATTCGATCGAGGGTGGATTGAGACCGGAAGGATTGTGTTTCGAATTCGGGGTCAGTCCCCACTTTGTTCAGACGTTACTTCAATTCCTGGACCGGATTTGAGAGGGATGAATGTTTTACGTACGGTTTGACGAGATTGAAAAAGCTAAAGCACCCAACACCGGAATATCAATCCTGCTTACGCTCGTCAATCGCGACCAGCGCATGGCAACAATTCTTTCTTATGACTTCGAGTTGTGGCTTCTGAAAAATGAGGCGGCAACTGAATCCGAGTTCATATCGCCACTCCAACGGGATCTTAGGCAAGACGACGGCGGCAAATTTCAAAACTACCAAGAAAGGAAAATCGGTCTGCTTTGGCACTTTACTCCTCGACAAATTCAAAGGATCCAGGATCAGCGGGCGGTGGGGTATCTCTTGAGCTTCGATGCAGGTTAGTGGCCGCCAGCCAGGCGCGGACCCAAACGATTTCGGATGGGAGAAGCCATATCTCTTTCAGTCGCAGACTATATCTCTCAACAAGTGCATGAAACTGTTGGAAACCCCGCTCCATTTGCAACGTTTCCGGTTCCGGGCCGCCTTCTCGCGCCGCATTCTTACAAGGGGATTTTGGCTTCCTGCCGCAATCGTTCCTCGATCCACCGCTTGACCATCGTTTGATATTGCCGCTCTCCTGCAGACTCCGCGAACGTCTTCAAGGTTTCGATCAGTTTCTCCGGAAGGCGAATTACGGCAGGCGTGTGCGGCCGCGCATTCGACATCAGTTCCTTAAAGTCCTGCGCCTTCATCCCGTGATATTCGGACTCCACTTTCTTCCGTTCAGCTTTGGAAAGCTTCTCGAATCGTTTCTTAGCCTTCATTTCCTTCGCTTCCTTTTTTTCAGGTTCAAATCCCATCCCGTAAAGATTCTCGCCAAACCATCCCCCTTATCCTGGAAAACCAATCGGAGACGTCGGCCACGGAGTGTCGTTCCATCGAGAATATAAACATCCTCGAACCGGCGATCATCACGGCAATACAAGTATTCGCGAAAGAAACACTCTTCTGCTTCTTCCGGCTCGATATCGTGATCCCGAAGATGCTGAACGTTTCCGTTCTTTCGATCGCCTTCATCCCATTCAAACCGGACCCAATATCGTTTCGGCGGCACACCATCATCCTACTTATTGTGCTGGAACCAGTAAAGAAGAAGGCTGGGTCTCTAAATGCGGGAGTTGGCAAAGCTGTTCCAGCTCTAATCCGGCCTGATGGACGATCGTCTCACCGGCGGCGTGCGGGTGCCCGAGTCACGCGAAAGATCCTCCCAAACCACTGGACCCATCACTTGACCCATGCTTGACCGACGGAGTACTATCCTGCAAACATGGGCTTTGAACCGCAATTCTCCATTACTCCGGCCCTGCTGTCCCGCGTGGAAACAATCGCCACGCTCCGGGAGCGGATCCTGAGCGCTTCAGTGCAGGTGGCGTGGATTCCGGCTCTACAAAAGGACGCGCGCGTCCGCAACGCGCATTCCTCGACGGCCATCGAGGGCAATCCGCTGACACTGGAACAAGTGCGGGCGGTGGAACAAGGCGCGATATTGGACGTGCCTGCTCGCGCGCGTCGCGAGGTGATGAACTACTTCGCCGCACTCCGTCATATCGAACGGCATGCGGCGAAGAAACGCCTGACTCACCAGGACGTTCTCCGCCTTCACGCCATCATGGCCGGTAGCGTCATGGACCAGGGAGAGGCGGGAAGTTATCGGACCATGCGGGTGAAAGTTGGCAACTATGTACCGCCTCCGCCGGAACATGTGTCCGGCCTGATGTTCGAGTTGATCGAATGGTGGAACAAAGGAGCAAAAGAACTGTCCCCCGTTTTGAGTTCGGCCATCCTGCACTACCGATTCGAATCCATTCATCCGTTTGCGGATGGCAACGGACGGACCGGCCGGGCGCTGGCATTGTGGGAGCTTTTCAGGCGCGGATTCGATTCGCACCACATTTTCTCCGTCGATGAATTTTATTGGGAGGACCGGCCGCGCTACTACTCTGCATTGGATGCTGTCCGCCGTGACGACGAGAACCTGACCACCTGGCTGGAGTATTCCGCGGAAGGTTTGCAGCAGACATTGGAGCGGGTGTGGCGGCGCATTCAGGAAATACCTGCAGCAGGACGCGCGAAGCTGGTCCTGCGGCCCAGGCAGGAGCAGCTACTGCAGTTGCTTCGGGCTCGCGGCGGCCTGAGTCCGCAGGAAATCTGGGACGGCCTCGGGATATCCAAACAGGGAGCTATGGATCTGCTGCGTCCGCTGATGAAAGCAGGCCTGGTCCAGCGCGTCGGCACATTGAAGCACGGCCGATATGTATTGAAGTGAAATATTCATGCGCAGAATCCAGTCGAAATCCGCATCCCGCAAGGAGTGGATGATCGGTTGGTATGCCAACAGCCATCATTGGAAGGAGACAGAGCTTCCGGGGAGGCTGCGGGAGGCGGGTGTCGGCGGTGTGTATATTCTCGGTCTCGCCACCGACAACTGTGTGAAATTTACCGCCCTCGATTCACGACAACTCGGATTTGAAACCTGGCTGATTCCGGAGGGAACCCGGCCATCAATGTTCAGGCTGGGGATGAGCAGCGAGCGAAAACTGAATTGATTGATGCAAGCTTCCACATGCGCCGGCAGTGGCTCCCCTCCTGGAACAGGAGGGGTGGCGCGAAGCGCCGGGGTGGTAGCCAAATCGAAAGGTATCTCTTGCTACAGCTACCACCCCTCGCGGGATCCGCTTCGCGATCCCGCTGCCCTCCTATCCTAGGAGGGCAGTTTGTTCACCCTCACTTTAAACTAGACCACTGGAATCCACATGCTAGCTTTTGGACTTCGTCTTCTGGGAACAATGCTGGGAACCATTTGTGAACAGGACACGGCAGAACTCCGTTGGTTCTTTAATTAGGGTCTGTCCCCGATTTTCCCGCACTGAGCTTTGTGAGCACACGAACGTACATGTTCTTGAGGGGATCGAGTTCGGACACGGCAACATGTTCATCGATCTTGTGAATGCTGGGGCCGGGCGGTCCCAGTTCGACAACTTGCGGGCAGATCTGAGCAATGAAGCGGCCATCGCTGGTGCCGCCAGAGGTAGAGAGCTCAGTATCGATTCCACTTTCCTCGTGGATCGCAGCTCGGACGACATCGATGAGGTTGTGTCCGTGTGCAGGACGCGATAGAAACGGCATGCCTCCGACAACCCACCGAACGTCGTACTGCAGGCCGTGACGATCGAGCACGGCCGTCAACCGCTGCTGCAGGCTCTCGGGAGTGGACTCTGTGCAGAATCGAAAATTGAAATCCAGAACGCATTCGCCGGGAATCACATTGGTCGCACCGGTTCCGGCATGAATGTTGCTCGCCTGCCAGGTCGTTGGCGGGAACGACGCGTTCCCGCGATCCCATTCGATCGCAAACAATTCGGCAAGAGCCGGCGCCAGCAAATGGATTGGATTCTTTGCCAGCTGCGGATATGCCACGTGTCCCTGCACTCCTTTGACCGTCAGCTTTCCGCTCATCGTGCCTCGCCGTCCGTTCTTGATCATGTCGCCGGTACGCTTCACGGAAGTTGGCTCTCCCACGATGCACCAATCCAGCCGGGTACCGCGCTCTTTCAGAACCTCGCAAACCCTGGCGGTGCCATCCACCGATGGACCTTCCTCGTCGCTCGTCAGCAGAAACGCGATCGTCAAATCCGGGTCGGGTTTCGCCTTCAGGAATTCCTCGCACGCGACGACCATCGCTGCGATGGAAGCCTTCATGTCGGCTGCGCCGCGACCATACAGATTGCCATTGCGATGCGACGGCGAAAACGGTGGACTCGTCCAATGGTCGAGAGGTCCGGTGGGCACGACATCCGTGTGACCGGCGAAAACGAAAGTCCCCGAGCCTGGCGACTTGCCGGCTCGCATGGCCCACAGGTTGTGCACACGGAATTCCGGCGGTCCTTTGTCGATGCGCTCACAAACAAATCCCAGCGGTTCGAGCCGCTTTGTCAGAATTTCCAGGCACTGCGCATCATCGGGCGTCACCGAAGGCCGCGCGATCAATTCTTCCGTGAGCTGCAGCGTTCGCGACATAGAGTGCTCAGGGGCGCAGCAAGTCGTTCAGGGAAGTCTTGGCGCGGGTTTGAGCATCGACGCGCTTCACAATCACCGCGCAATACAGGCTGTATTTTCCGTCTGTAGATGGAAGGTTGCCCGAAACCACGACCGAGCCGGACGGCACACGCCCATAACTGACTTCGCCGGTCGCACGGTCATAAATTTTTGTGCTCTGGCTGATGAACACGCCCATGGCAATCACCGAATTTGCCTCGACGATCACGCCTTCGACGATTTCGGAGCGGGCCCCGACGAAGCAATTGTCTTCGATGATCGTCGGGTTCGCCTGAAGTGGTTCCAGCACGCCGCCGATGCCGACACCTCCAGAGAGATGAACATTGGCGCCGATCTGCGCGCAGGACCCCACGGTTACCCATGTATCGATCATGGTGCCTTCGCCAACATAAGCGCCGATATTCACAAACGACGGCATCAGGATCGCGCCCTTGGCAATGTAGCATCCGCGACGCGCCACCGCCGGTGGAACGACACGCACGCCACTGGCTTTCATGGCATCGGCGTCCAGGTGCGCAAACTTCGTGGAGACCTTGTCATAGAAACCCAGGTCGCCGGCTTTGATGATGGCGTTGTCGCTCAGGCGGAACGACAACAGCACCGCCTTCTTGATCCATTGATGCGTCGTCCACTTCCCTGTTCCCTCACGTGAAGCCACGCGCAAACGACCCGCGTTGAGTTCGGCAATGACATGCTCGACCGCATCGCGCACTTCCGCGGGCGCGCCGGCGGGATTCATTTTCGCCCGGTCTTCCCAGGCCTTATCGATGGTGCTTTGTAACTGATCGGTCATCTCTCTCATCCGGTTGTTCCTTTAACGAAATCGACAATTCTTTTTGCAGCCTCTATGCACTCTTCGGTTTCTGCAACGAGCGCCATTCGAATACGGCCGGCACCGGGATTCACGCCGTTGACGCTCCGCGCCAGATAGCTGCCAGGCAGGACCGTCACATTGTATCGGGCCAGAAGCTCACGCGCGAAAACTTCGTCATCGCCGCCGGGAACGCCAGCCCACAGGTAAAAGGCGGCGTCGGGCAGCCGGACGTCCAGGACCTCCGACAACATCGGCGTGACCGTGGCGAACTTCCGACGATACAGCGCGCGATTCTCTTCGACATGAGTCTCGTCGCTCCAGGCTGCAACGCTGGCAGCCTGCACCATTCCACTCACGGCACTCCCGTGGTACGTGCGATACAACAAAAACGATTTGAGCAGGCGGGCATCTCCCGCCACGAAACCACTGCGCATACCCGGCACATTGCTGCGCTTCGACAGGCTGGTGAACATCACAAGATTCTTGAAATCGCGCAAACCGAAGCGTGTCGATGCGTCCAGCGATCCGAGTGGAGGTTCGTCGCGGAAATAGATCTCGCTATAGCATTCGTCGCTGGCAATCACGAAACCGTGACGTTCACTGAGGCGAAAGAGCTTCTCCCAATCGGACCAGGGCATGACAGCCCCGGTGGGATTTCCCGGTGAACAGACATAAACCAGTTGCGTGCTTTCCCACACGCGATCCGGAACCGCATCCCAGTTGATATTGAAGTTGAGCGACGGATCGCTGGGAACGTAATAGGGCGTCGCTCCGGCGAGTATCGCCGCGCCCTCGTAGATCTGATAGAACGGGTTCGGGCAGATGACGGTCGCGTTCGGCCGCGTCGGATCGATCATGGTCTGCGCGAACGCAAACAAGGCTTCGCGCGTGCCGTTGACGGGAAGGATCTGGGTGGCGGGATCCACCTGCACTCCGTAACGCCGCTTCACCCAGCCGGCACATGCTTCTTTCAATGCAGGTTGTCCGGCAGTGAGAGGATAGGAAGAAAGCTCGCCGGTGCCACGACTCAAGGCGTCCAGAACAAGCTGAGGTGTGGCATGGCGAGGTTCACCAATACCCAGACTGATGGCGGAATAGCTGGGGTTGGGCTTTACCGGCGCGAATAACTGTTTCAACCGTTCGAAAGGATACGGCTGGAGATGTGCGAGCTGCGGGTTCATAGCCGTCGGCTATTATCGCCGCCCAACTCGCATAAGGAAACGGATAAGAGCAATAGGGGTCGGACCCCAGTTGAAGAAGCACACGGTATAACGTCATACAGGACTTCCCCCCGCCGGGTATGATTACCAGTTGAGGATTTGATAATGGTTGACGCCAGGACCCCAGTTCGTTTTTCGGATATTTCACGCGAAGTTTCGCGCCGCCGGACCTTTGCGATTATTTCCCATCCGGATGCCGGCAAAACGACGCTTACCGAAAAGTTCCTGCTTTACGGCGGCGCCGTGCACCTTGCCGGAAGTGTCACGGCACGCAAGCACCAGAACGCCACGACAAGCGATTGGATGGAACTGGAGAAGCAGAGGGGGATCTCCGTTTCCTCCACCGTACTTCAGTTTGAATACAATGACTATGTCGTCAACCTGCTCGACACTCCTGGCCATAGAGATTTCTCCGAGGATACGTATCGTGTGCTGACTGCTGTCGATGCTGCAGTGATGGTCATTGACGCGGGCAAGGGCATCGAACCGCAAACGTTGAAGCTTTTCGAAGTCTGCCGGAGGCGGGGGGTTCCTATCTTCACGTTCATGAATAAGCTGGACCGCCCGGCACGATCGCCACTCGAGTTGATCGACGAACTGGAACGGGTGCTGGGCATGTCGGCGTTTCCGCTGAATTGGCCCCTTGGGGATGGACCGGACTTCAGTGGCGTCTACGATCGTGAGAACCGGGAAGTGCATCTGTTCGAGCGCGCCACCGGAGGCGGGGCGTATCGCGCACCCGTGCACGTACGAGGAATCGACGACGACGCCATTGGCGAAAGATTGCCCGCCGGCCTGCATCGCCGCATCTGCGACGATATCGAACTGCTCGACAGCGTGAACCCAAAGTTTGACATCGCGGATGTCCAGGCAGGCAAACTCACGCCCGTCTTTTTCGGCAGCGCGATGAACAATTTTGGCGTGCAGATGCTGCTCGACCGCTTCCTCGAACTTGCCCCGCACCCGGCGGGACGCAAGGCCGGCAGCCGTACCGTCGCGGCGACCGATCCGACATTCTCTGGATTTGTGTTCAAGGTCCAGGCAAACATGAATCCAAGGCATCGGGACTATGTCGCCTTCATCCGAATCGTTTCCGGCATCTTTCGGCGCGACATGCAGGTGATCCACACTCGCACGGGTAAAAAGTTGCGCCTTTCGAACTCCCAGCGCTTGTTCGCCAGAGAACGTGAAACGGTGGACGAAGCGTATCCCGGCGACATTGTGGGCATTGTCGGCAACAACGATTTCCTGATCGGCGACACCCTTTCCGAGGACCCCGACATTTCTTTTAGCGAAATGCCCCGCTTTGCTCCAGAGAGCTTCGCTTACCTGCACAATGACACGCCTGCACACTTCAAACGTTTTCGGGACGGGCTGACTCAGTTGCTGAAGGAGGGCGTTGTGCAGTCCTACGATCAGCCTGATGCGCTGGTCAAAACCCCGCTGATCGGGGCCGTCGGCCCGCTGCAATTCGACGTTTTGCAATACCGGCTCGAATCCGAGTACGGCGCCAGGAGCAGGATGGAAGCCGCACCATGGAGTCAACTTCTGTGGGTGCGAGAGAAGGGCGCCGCGACCTCCGGCAAACTCGGCCCTTCAAGCAGACCCGCAGCCCAGCTCTCCAATGGGGCAGCATGGGCACGCGACATGTTCGGTCAATGGGTGGTTCTGTTTCCGAGTCCATGGATTGCCAGGCACTTCACCGAAAGCAATTCCGCGCTGGAAGTGAGTGCCGTGCCTTTTTAAACGCTCGTCACCGACCCGGTGGAATAAAAGGGCCACGTCTGGCTTCTCAAGGAGAGGAAATGGCACCTGCGCGGACCTTTTGGTTTGCCATCGATGTTGAGTGCGTTACGCCTCGCTGTAAAAACCCCAAAGGCATCTCACGTGCATGATTCTTAATAGAAAGAAAGTCAGGGAAGGCTATGCGAAACATAAGTCGTTCCATCTTGATATTTTTTCTATCCTTTTTTCTATCGTGGACACTCGCGGGAGTGACGGAGTTGAGCGCGGAAGAAAGCGCCGGAGTTTCAGGTGCGTTGAGGTTGCCCGATGTCAACCGGAACTGCGACGGTGTCACCGTCGGCCTGGAGCAGCCGTTTGGCATTGAATTGCGGCATACGCACACCGACTGGCTTTGCAATTTTGCCTTTAACAACCTGGAACCGGGTGTGTACTACATTCATGTCGGCATGCCCGGATACCTTGAAGTCCGCCAGCCTGTTCATGTGGAAAAGGCTTTGGATTCGAGAGTCGCACTCGTCCTGGATCGGGGCATCGATCCAGCCTCGGATTCCTCTCCTTCGGGCAGCCCCATTGTCGATGCCTCAGAGATTCTGCGCATGTACCCTGAGGAGGCTGTTCGCCTCTACAAGGAATCCATCGAAAGCCGCCGGAAGGGGAAAGCCGAAGAAGCTGCACGCCAGCTCGAGAGGGCCCTTTCGATTGCACCCGAATTCTATGCCGCGCTCAACGATCTCGGCCTGGCTTACCAATCGCTCGGGCGTTTCGACGATGCCGGAGCTCACCTTTGGAAAGCACACGCGATCAATTCAAACAGCGCGGCTCCTCTCATCAATCTTGGCGCCCTTTATCTTGCGACAGGTGACCTCGCGGAGGCGGTAAGAGTGTCGAATATGGCAGTGGAAGCCGACTCGCACTCCGCACTGGCGTTCTTCAATCTGGGCATGGCGTTGTATCGGAAATCCGACTTTCAGCAGGCGGAGAACGCCTATCTGAAAACTCTCAGTCTCGCGCCTTCCCTACTTGTGGCTCATCTTGCTTTAACGGACGCTTACGTGAAGATGCGACGCCTGGGGGATGCAGCGAAGCAGCTCGATCTTTATCTGGAAAAGGCTCCCGAGTGCCCGCAACGCACACAGGCGGAGCATTTACGCGAAAAGATTCTGCTCATCATCAGGGCTCGGGCGAACTATTGAAGTTCAGTGCAGGGCGTCGAGTGCCTTCTTCATCGCGGCCATTCCCTGCTCCATCATCGGGCCGACAATCTTCGCGGCCTCGGGCGGAAGGAAATCGGCGAGCCAGACGACGCGGCTGCCCGAGCCTTCGCTGAAGACCTGAGCGGAGGCATTGTAATGAGTCAGCGCTCCACCTTCCGCGCTCCAGACGAGACGGCGATCCTCGTCGTCGATGGTCACGATCGGCTCCTTGATGACCATGCCGTTGGCGAACGTGACGATGCGAGCCCCGGGCTCGAGGCGAGTGTCGATAACGAAGCCGGGGACCAGGCGTGTGTGGAGCGCGCCGACGTCGCGTATCGCGTCCCACACCGATTCCGGCCGCGCAGATGTGACGAGCTGTTTGCGAATTGTAGCCATGGCGTCCCTCAAAGCAACATGTACTGAATGGTTGTCTCCAACTTCGTCGGATCGTCCGACCAGTCACCATAAATTTCGAGGCTGTACATGCCGATGCGGCGTTTGTTCGCCGAGCACCATTGGTGCAGAGCCTCGTGCGCGCCGCGCATCTGATTGTAGGGCCCGCGGTGAACAACCTGCGCTGCTTCTCCATGCGGCGTGGTTACGCATGCCACTTCGCCAGAATCCGGGGTCGAGCCAGCGAAACTTCTGACCACTTCAACGCCGAAGTCCACCGGCATGATCGAGGGCGTTTCGTGGTGATAGAGGAAAACGTTGTATCCATCGGTTCGGAGACCACGATTCTGGCCAAGGAAAGCCCACACCTTATCCAGAGCCGGCTTGAATTCCTGCGCAATGCGATCCATTGCCACGCGCTTGCGCACCGCTGCAAGAATCCTGGGCCGGACTGTTTCGATGGTTACGATGTAGTCCATAGCGAACTATGTTAACGGCAGAGGAGAATCGTTTTCAATTTCCTCTGCCGCTTTCTTTTCGCGAACTTCAGGTTCCACGCTGGGGGCGGCAATCGCCCCTCCTGGCCAGGAGGGGCGATCGCCCATTTCAAATTGCCCCGCCATCCACGCATGCAAAGAGTAGAATCTCCAACGGTGAAACTCCGGCTGTGGGCAATTCCGCGTCGTTCAGGAGGCGCTGCAAATGGAACGAAGGCCTCGGCCTCATCAGCATGAGAGAACGACTGGAAGCGATCGGCGGAGTTCTTGAGATTCGCTCCCACCCTGGCCGTGGGACTCGAGTCGGTGCCAGGGTTCCCATTGACGTCATTCCGAGCGACGGCGAAACGCGGCCTGAAGAAAATGCCAAACGGGCGTCGACAGTGTCGCCTATATGAGTTCGACCGCCGGCCCCGGCTTATCGATTCAGGCTCGCGAAAGCCGGCCCGGAGTCGCCCCGCGGCAGCAGGCTTGGTCCCGACGGTTTGAAGACGCTCGTGGGATCGATCTTCGGATCGATGAGAATCCCAAGAAAGCAGTTCTGCATCTCTTCCCAGTTCTGATCGCCCCATACGACAAGCTGCTTCGGATCCGGATTGAACTTGTTGTTTGCCGAGTTGTCGTAGTGCGCGAGGCCGATGATTCGCGTTCCCTTCGGCAGCGCGATGGGCTGGGCGAGGTCGTAGCCGATTTGCCAGTTGAAGTCCCACTTCGCTTTGAAGACCGTCTCGGTCTTGCCGTTCGGGAAAACGAGTCGAATTTCGTAGTCTTTTCCGCGCAGGTGCATGTGCGGCTGTAAATAGACGAGCTGCGCGTCGACCTGTGCCGTCATTTCCGAGACGACTTCCGCATTCGTCGCGCCAGCAGGGATCGCGAGATTCGAACCCGTCGGGCCGTTGTGCATGAAGTAACGAAGCTTCGGCGGGCTCTTCGCAAAAACCAGACCCACACGCGACCGGTCCGTCGCGGCCTTTCCGACAGACGTGTAATGCATGTTGAAAACAAGATCGGAACCCTTCGGAATGAATTTCGCCGATTCGAAGAGGCTGAAATCCTGCGGCCCCAGGCCGGGATTGAATTTTCCGAGCGTGTCGGGCGCTCCCGCCTTTTGCATTTCGAGGCTGCCGGTCTCATAAGCCTGACCAGGGACGGCGTCTTCCATGAACGTCATTCCAGGACGGCGTACCAGGACCCGACCGTGATGCACCACCTGACGGTTGCCCGCGCGCATTTCGGCCGCGACGACCCACACGTCTTCCGGGAAGTTCACCTTCACGAGAATATTCTGATAGGCGACCGTACCCGTTGCCGGAACGTTGAAGTCCTTCGGCATCTCAATGATCATGTCCGGCTTGATGTTCCATCCATCCTGGAAGGCGATGGCGGGCGGCTTGTCTTTCGCGTCGCCTTCGGGCGATCCGCTGTCAGCCCAGTCCGTGAGTGTCTTGATCTCGGCATCGCTCAGCCGGCGCTCGAACTTGAAGTGTCCGTAATTGGGATCCGCAAACCAGGGCGGCATCTGCCGGCTCAGCACCTGCGTCTTGATGGATTTCGCCCACGGACGCGTGCTGTCGTAGGTGAGGAAAGACATGGGCGCGATCTCGCCCGGCCGATGACAGACCTGGCAATTCTTCTGAAGAATCGGAAGCACGTCACGATTGAACGTCGTGACTCGCGCTTTCGCGCTGTCTTGCGCCGTTGCACGCACGGAAACGATCATGGCCGAAAGCGTCAAAAGAAGAACTGAGGACAGGAGTCTGGATCGCATGGTCACCTCCAGGATGTGCGTACTTTATAGTTCATTGGGCAACAAGAGCGCAACATTCGAGCCTTGGACGTTGGCGGCGATTGTGCAAAAGTATCGGGATGAATACAGATCCTCTATCCACGTTGGTGCCGCGCGAGCTCACGGAACTGCGCTATCGTCCGCTGATTGATTTTCAAATCGAAGTGAAAGCCCCGAGCATCATTGGTGCGACTCCGGGGTACGACCGCCGCATTGGAGAAATCGCGGGGGGACGCTTCGAGGGAGAACGCTTGTCCGGAAAGGTTCTTTCCGGCGGAAGCGACTGGCAATCTCTTCGCGCCGACGGAGCGACCACCATCAACGTGC
>Ga0184628_10001270_pt1 | contig 12558 bp, 19 predicted proteins | sample PLM4_5_b1_FD_133149 | JGI IMG/M metagenome (GOLD analysis project Ga0184628, IMG submission 133149) | Groundwater sediment microbial communities from an aquifer in East River, Colorado, USA - PLM4_5_b1 | ecosystem: Environmental > Terrestrial > Soil > Riparian zone | place: USA: East River...
CAATGGGCGCGTGTATTACGACATGGATGGGAATCCGGTGCAGCGGTAATGCCTGAAGTCGTCATCATCGCCCAAGACGGCACGGAACACGTCTTTCCGGATGGCTTTAATCCGAAGAAGGCCGCACTGATTGTGCGTGGGGCTCCGTCGAACAGCGTGATTCCAGAGCAGTCTGGCGCGAAGTTGCCGTTTGGCCTTGACACGTTCCTGAATCAGGCCGAGAGCACCAACGAAGACCCCGGTGGCACGCTGGCGATGTTGGCGAGCACTGCGGCTGTGGGTCCAGCGATTAGCGCGGTTGGTAAGGTAGCGCCAGTAGTGGCGAGGGCTGCTGCCTCTCCGGTGGGTCAAGGTGTCATCGGCGCGGCGATGGGTGGCTACACAGGTGGTGTGCCGGGAGCTATCGCAGGAGGCATGGCAGGCGCGACCGGTGGCTACTTGGGTAGAAGCAAGGTGCTCGAACTGCTCAACCGCATGGGCCTTGGCAAGGCTGACGTAGTCGCCAAGGGCATGAGTGCGGCTGGACAAGCGGCCATTACGCACGCTGATGATTTGCCACCAGCACTCAGGGCACTGATGAATGGCGGGAATGCTGACGACCTCGCAGCGGCAGTGAGTAAGCCGGTGGCCAAGGCCGCAGTTCCGGCTACCCGTCAGGCACTCGAGAACGAAATAGGTAAGCGCATTGACTGGCGCGTCACAGACGCTGTGCCGATCGACGCCATCAAGCGAGATGTGAGCAGGGGCGGCAGCATTATCGAGGCTGGCGAAAGTCAGGTCGGCTTAGCAGAGCGATTAGCGCAGTTACTGAAAACTCCAACCCCTGTAGCAATGCAGGAAGCCACAGAACTAGCAAAAGCACTCCGGCAGCGTGGGCATATCACGAGAGGGATGAAATGAGAAAGTCACTGGTTTTGATGCTCGCACTGCTGGGCATTCCGTTTGTGGCCAGCGCGCAAGTTGCCGTGACTGGATCGATCTCGACGGCAGGCGCTGATTGCTCCACGGCTACGCGATGCGTGAGCTGGTCCACGGTGGGCCTCGAGAGCTTTGGTGTCTACATCAACGTCGCCACGTCTGGCACCTTTGTCTATGAGGTGAGCCAGGACGCCACATTGGTCACGAACGGCACATGGGTTGGCATTAACGACTCTGCCGGGGCTGCGTCAGCGACGGCTGATGGAGCCTACTACTTCGCTAACTCCGGCTTCCTGATGTTCAGGGTGAGGGCATCAGCGATTAGTGGTACGGCCACAGTCACGCAGGCGAGAGGCTACGGCGGAAGCGCTGGAAATAGCGGATCAGTGTCAGCCACGATCACGGGTGAATACAACGTCACACCGCCGACACTGTCTGACGCAGGCACAGACAGCCTGCAGCTAGACGTGAACGGCAGACTGCTCACCAACATCTTCCCCACCACACCTGCGGCCACCACCTACGTGCCGATCCGCATCACGGCAGACGGCAGCACGTTCGCCAGCTTCGGTGAGGATTACTTGCACGATGCGGCATTGACGCCTGCGAGCACTGGTGGGCCGATGGAGATGTGCAGGGCGAGCACGAACGCCCCAGCGACAGTGGCCGGTGATGATGCCGTGCTCCCGTGGTGCTTGCAGACTGGCGCGCGAGTCATTGTTGGCGATCGCAACGAGGACGAGGCCGAAGCGGCGGGTATGGCGCTGTTGCCTATCGCGGCAGTTGTCAGGACTCCAGGCACTGGCAGCACGGCCACATCTGGTGACCTCGGCACGATCAACATCGATGTCAACGGCTACCTGATTACACGCAATCAGGATCCGTGTTCAGCGCTGCCCAAACAGTATTTCCCGTTTGACATCACCGCGAGTGGTACGGCGGAAGTGACGCCATCGCTGTCTGGGTCTGGTAACTACTGGTACATCTGCTCGATCAACGTCATCACGACAGCGGCCAACAACGTCAATTTGGTTGATGACAATACGGACGGATGCGGCTCGGTCACGGCGAGCCTTATCAGTAGCGGGCTCGCGGCTGGCGACGGATGGGGATTCGGGGCCAATGGCGGCATCGCGCTTGGGAGTGGTGCGGCTGGTGTCCTAAAGTCTGTCACGTCTAACTCGGTGCTGTGTTTCGTCTCCAGCGCCTCCACTGAATTACACGGCACCATCGCCGCTGTCCCTGCTCCTTGAGGAACTGACATGGCCTATACGACCGCAACAATCGCAGTTATCGACCGTGACAATAACAGCATCGTCACGGGTGTTGTTGTGGACTTCTCCGGAGCAGGAGAAGTCACACGGCGCGAAGTCTACCGCCCACAAGGGTTGCCGTCATCTGAAGAGGTGCTGGCTGCACAACGGTGGAGAGACGCGCGCATTGCAGCGCTCAACAACATCAAGACCACGTCTGCGCTACCTGGGCTCCAGATCGGACAGGTGATTGGTGCGGCTCCATCTCCTGCTGGTCCGACTGCTGATGAACTCGCGGCTGCGGCATGGCGGCGGAAGTTCTCCCAGCTCCAGACGGTAGAAGATGCCAAGGTGGTGCCGACAGGCGCGTTCAAGACGCAGATTGATGCGCTCAGGGCAGCGTGTGACTCAGAGTTCAACGCGGCTAACGCGGCACTGAAGACACTCATGGGTGCAGCGCTCTGATGCGCCGAGTCCTTCTCGCCTGCGTGCTGCTACTGTGGGCATGGCCGGCTCAGGCCGCGATCGCCATCGTCGGCACCTGCAATACCGTGAATGCGACCTCGGTCACGATTCCAACGCATTCAACCGGAGACCTGCTTATTATCCAGTCGTTCCGTGAGGCGAGTGGTGGTGGCATCACTGCGCCAGGTGGCGCGTGGACGGCCTCGGCATCTGCTGACGCTGATAACACGTCGATGCGGGTCGGCTATCAGATTGCCGCGTCTTCAAGCCAAACATCGGGGACATGGACGGGCGCGGAAATCCTCATTGCATGTGTGTATAGCGGGGCGTCAGGTATCGCGTCCACGTCTCCGGTGGTGCAATCAGGGACAGCAACAACCGCGACCTATTCCGCGCTGACGTTAGAGAGCGATGGTGGCGCTGGAACGTCCTGGGTGTTCGCGTGTGCGATTTCGCGAAACCAAGACGGCACACTAGACTCCGATGGTCCCAACGGTGGCGCGACGACCGAGGCGTTACGAGGACAAATCGTGGTCGGTGGTGGCGAGGCTGTGTGCTGGGATACGAACGGTGCTGTCTCGGCGTGGTCATCTGATCCCGCTGGTGCATTCTCGGCTACCAGCTACAAGACATCAGTGCTTGAGATCGAGGCGACTCCTATATCAACTGGCCATCCACAAAATTGCCTCTTACTTGGGGTGTGCGAATGAGGGCAATTGTTCTCTGCGTGCTGGCGTTGTGCGTGCCGCTACCGGCCTTTGCGGTGATGTCTGTCACGGATTCGGTTACCGGAGAGACCATCAATTTTCAGGATGACGAAACCTGCGGGACGTTCATCTCTGGGAGTAATTGGTGCGTAGGTCCTGTGACCGTCACGTCGCGCACGAACCAAGACACGAGTAGCGCTGGGTTCTGGCTACACGGCTGTCAGCAGGATCCTACTCCAGTGGTCGATTGGGTCTCGAGCGCGCCATCATCCAATTCATTGCAGGGCTTCGATGAACGAATGCCCAACAACAACTACAACGCTGCCCGCAACCTCTGTGACTCGTACCCGTTCACAGTCACGGCTGGCCATACGATCGTGTTCGCGATTAGCAATCCATCCGGACCGGACGCCAAGGGTATAGGCACGGTGCTGAGTTATACCTTGCTCACGGTGTTGTCTGGGAGTCCAGCAGCGAACAGTTTCCGCCCACCGTGGACTGGCACTGATAAGACGGTGTCATGGACCTTGTCGAGTATTAACTTTGACAGGCTCCTAGACCTCTCGTCGGCCAGTTATGTCACTGGCTTGCCGTCCTTTGCGACGAAGACCGCCCACATGAAGGGGGAGTACGTGGTGTGGGTGGGTCAGCCGAATCCGTTCCAGAATCTCACGGCTATCAACGGATCATTTGGAACGGCTGGCGGTGGGTACGGGGCTGACTTCGCGTGGTCGATCGATCAAGCGTTGATGCTGATTCACAGCAATCAGTCCGATGCGACAAAGCAAGACCTCGTTGTACAGGTCATCCAGAAAGGCATCGACATCTACGGGTTGCGCGTTAATGGCATGGTGTGGATGGGCATGGGCGGGTTCTCATGGCCTGAGCAGATGCTACTGATCACGGCGGCGAGCCTACTGAACTCGCAGGCCATGATGGACGTGGCGTCATGCGTGGCCTCTCCAGTTTTTGCGAATTGCCGAGAATATAAGTATGTCAGCCAGAATGACATCAATACGCCGAGAACGTGCCCGACAAACGACCCGAATCGCCCATGTGACCCGTACGCACAACCGCAATTGGGTATGCCGGAGTGGTGCAGTGCGTGGCTATCTCCTGCTGATTCACCGCCTTCTGCGTGTTCGTCCAACATTAGTGCAGTCTACCGCCCGATGTCTGGCATGCACCAGATGGTGCCAGCGGTCATCATGTACTTAACGGGGCTGATGACTGAGCATGGGAACCCCGCGTTTTTTAGCTACATGCTGAACACGCCGTCACCAACGCGAGTGAACCAGTCTGGTGGGGCTCAGAGGTTTTGGGAGACATACGGCAATCCAGGATCTGGATCGTGGAACCCGCCATCCTGCAACGCATCCCAAGCGCGCGGGAACGACTTTTTCGTTGCAGAGTGTTACTGGCGCAATAACTTCCTTAGCGAGACGCCGATTGATGGCTCGGTCTCTATAGGGAGCGAACCAGAGCAGCCAATTGTCACTATCTCCAGTCCGACGACTGGCACTGAGACGACTTCGGCCACAACGTCCATGTCTGGCACGGCATCGAGTGGTGCGGGTGTGTCGAGTATCGCCTGCCCGAATAGCGGCACACCGACAGGCACGACATCATGGTCATGTGCCACGGTTGGTCTGACCACGAACACGGTCAACTCTCTCCAGGTGACAGCTACTGGCGGTGACGGGGGTGTTGGGTCGAATGCGGTGTCCGTGCTCAGAATGACCGTGCCGTCCACGAACACCTTCGATTTCACATTAAACGCTGGTGGTGGCGCAACTGCCGCGTGGCCGAATCTTCCAACCACGGCATTCACGGATCAAGGGACTGGTAATGTCATCAAGTGGCAGAACAACAGAGCAGAGGGGTCTGGCACATTTGGCCGGCACTTCGCATTCTGGAATAGCTCTATCACGAACTTTGGAGACGATCAGGCTGCAGAGGTCACGATCCTATCAACGCCAGCCACGAACAACTTTGGCTATGCGGTGGTGCAGGCGCAGGGCACCACTCCGAGTACCTACGACAACTGCTCCTGCACCGCAGAAGTCGGCGTCAGCAAGTGCGCGCAGATTACTAATGGCACACGCGTCCAGCTCGGGGCTGACATCTCCACCACATGGACCACCGGAGACAGATTACGAGTGGAGATGACGAACTCCACTGACACGCTCGAGGTGTTCAAGAATGACGTGAGTCTCGCCACGCGCACGGGCTGCACGCTGACTGGTGGCCAACCAGGGATTGGCGCATGGGGCACCTTCGCCGTCGATAACTTCGCGGCGTTCAACGTGAGTAATCCTGGCGATCAGGAAGGGCCAGTCGTGGCGTTTGTAGTGCCCACGTCAGCGGCGACGTATGCGGCACCGGAGAATACGGCATCGGTCGCTATTGCGGGCACCGCATCAGACGCGACTGCTGTCACTGCCTGCACTTATCTTGCTGTGCAGAGCGGGTCTACTGGAGCCACCACTGGAACGACGCCGACATGGTCAGCCACGGTCTCAGTGGTGGTTGGTCCGAATGATATTAGTGTGTCCTGCACAGACAGTGTCAGCGGAAATCCCATGGGCGTAGCCAATCTTCTTGTGACGGTACCTAACCCGAATCCACAAGAAGAAGTGTCGTCCACGCGCATCAGGATTTCGCGGATCCGATGATGCGGCGAAGCGCCATCGCGCCGGCACTCAACCCGAACATGAGCATGGTTGACGGCTCAGGGACGGATACGGGAGCGGCCTTGGTGAATAGCCGAGCCTGCGGTGCTGGTTCCGGAGTCGGTTTAATGATCCGCATCCGAATGCGTTGTGCGTCTGCGGTGGATGCCACAGCGAGCAGCACGAGTACGAAGAGAGCAACCTTAGACATTGGTGCTCCTCCGGCGACGAATCAGGGCCAGACCACCAGACGCCAGCGACAGCATGAGCAGCGACGAGGGCTCAGGAACAGACGTTGCCACTTCGCGGTCAAGGCGATCAACGAGGAAGTCGGCATCACCAGCCACGCGCAACCCGCCCCTGGTCACGTAGCGGGTGAGTTGGCCGGGGTTATCAACCTCAGTCGAGAGGCCAGGGGCGACGATCAACAGCGGCAAAAGTGCGCCGTCTGGTGTCTGCCGCGTCATGGTGTCCCACGAGAACGACAGCACGCGGTCAAAGCGGTTGCGATTGGGCTCAAAGTGTGGCCCACCCTGAAGCAGCGTGAAGGCTTGCAGGATGCCGAGGCCACCACCGTTGGCTTTGGAGTACGTCAGATCGGACGTGCCACCGCCGGAGACGTTCACGAGCCAATCGTAGCCGGTGCCGTTTCTCATCACCTCGAGGGTGTCTCCAGGCACATCGAAATAGGTGAACCATCCAGACGCGGTTCCACCGTCGTCAAAGGCCACATCTTCCAGGGTGAGCGTGAGTGGAGTGGCGTACGTGGTCGCGGGCACGAGCAGCAGCGCCAGTACCAGTACGCGCCTCACGATGGGGATCAGGAAATAGCGGTGCGAGAGCATGGCAAACGTGGCGATGCCGCCAATGCCTATTCCGAACAGTATCGCGAGTGTCATTCGCATAGTGGAGCCTCCTAATGGTGCGTCACGGTATCACAGTTTTCGTCGTCCTGATGTTGAGCACTGCCGCATTCGCACAGTCACCTGAAGATAACGCCTTGGTGGCCTGTAGAGAACAGGTCAGTAAATTAGCGGATCAGGTGGTGGCGATTCGCCTGGAATATCTCAGGAAAACAGAGGAAGCCAAGGCGTATCAGGCGGCTATTGACCAGCAGGCTAAACTAAAGGCACCAGCGAAGCCATAGCGAAAGCGGGGCCAGCCGAGATGACACCCCGGCAGACCCCTAAGCAGCAGCAGCGCAGGGTCAGTGCGATGCCCCTACCTGCCATCTAGTTATATCGCAGAACCGAACCAAGGGTGGCCAGTCGTGTCTGAAGTAACAAGCGGCAACGGCAATGGAAAAAGTGAGGCGCTGCGCTTCGTGGTGGCAATGGTTCTGGCCGCGCTCGTGGCGTACTTCACGACCACCGGCACCCTTTCAACCCGGATGGCTGTTGCCGAGTCGCGCATCGACCGACTCTCCCAGGACATTAGCGAGATCAAGTACGACATTCGCAAGATTCTTGAAGCCGTCCGGTAGGCGCATGGGTGAACCACGATGGGCGCTGATGGTGCGAACTGGACACAAGCTGTATCCAGAGTTCGATGAGTTTGAAGAGTCATCAATCGATACCCAGCGCGAGGCTGGCTGGGAACTGCTCGCATACGACTCTGACATTCCCTACACCAAGCGGAAGCTCCCAGAGCCAGACCCACTCCATGGCAGGAATGACTCCGGTGGTGACTGATGCCACGTAACCATTACGTGGATCCGGTAATGGGTCAGTGCTGCCTCTGTCATCGCCAGCCGATGGTGTTCAGGGGTGGGCATCTGCGGTGTGCGGTGATGTTTGCTGCCCTCCAGCATCGGTATCAGGTCTCAGACAAAGGTCGGCTCCGCAACAACCGCCACCAACCGACACGCAGGAACCGCAGGGTCCATCTCAATCGCGATTACTCGTTCTACATGCCGACCGTGGAACTCGCAGAGCAAGCACGCGATCTAGTTAAAAGGAGACGCAGTGAGTTTATCGCGCGACTCGAGACAAGAGCGGAAACTGAAAGCACTCCGCAGAACGCAGTTCAGGCTTAAGCAGGCTTTCGATCGCATCGACTGGGAAGAGGACGTACTGATGCCGGAGATCGAGGCGCTGAAGTCAGGCAAGTCAGTGCTCGGTCTGGATGCAGGTTCAGCATTCGACATTCAGATCGAAGACGGCCCAAGTGATCATCAGAATCAAGGCGAGTAGGCCAGCAGCGGCACCGCACATCACGATTGAGCCCTTGTGCCTCAACGTGCCGTCGCGTCCATTTCGGATCCTTGACTTCGACTGCGAGGCTAGACCGTTGGCCTGGATCAGCAGCGATTACGTCAGCAAGGAAATCACCGCCATCGCGTGGAAGTTTATTGGCGAAGAGAGTCAGGTTGGCTGCGCGCTGCTCGGCCCAGAAGCCTACGGCGGCACCAACACGGTAGACATGCTGACGCAGTTCAGGACGGCGTACGACAGGGCAGACATGGTGACAGGGCACTACATCAAGGGCTACGACCTCCCCATGGTCAACGGGATGCTGATGGAGTATGGCCTACCCCCGCTGTCTGACAAGTTGGCGCAGGACACCAAGATCGACCTTGTCCCTCGAGCGGGTATCTCGGCATCGCAGGAAAACATCGGGGCCATGCTGGGGTTGGTGAATCCCAAGGTGAAGATGAATCAGACCACTTGGCGCTCAGCAAACAGGTTAGAGCCTGAAGGCCTGAAGATGACGCGCGAGCGGGTAGTGGGTGATGTGCTCCAGCACATTGAAATGCGTCAGCGGCTGCTGGAGTTGGGATACCTGAAGTCTCCTAGCGTGTGGAAATGCACCAGTGAACTGCCTGCCTACGTGCCGTAATGCCAGACCTAGACGATCTCATGGACGAATTAAACAGGGGGCGTGTCTACGAGTGTTCCCTGCGTGATGAGAAGTGGCAACTGGACGGGCTCCAGATGGGCGAGGACGTGTTCATTGACCCAAAGACCAGCATCCTCGAGACCCTAGTTCACGAGTTGATTCACAGGCGGCATCCACGCATGCGTGAGATGGCTGTCACGCGGGAAGCGCGCAGGCTATTAGGAAAGATGGATGAAGGAACCAAGCGGCGATGGTGGGCAGCGTACAAGCGCATCAGGAAGATCAGGAGACCTGTCGATGTCAACCTTGAAGACTGAGGAGATCTGCCCGAAGTGTGGGGAGTTCAGGCTACTGACGCGGCACCGGACCTATATCTACTGCGATGTGTGTTCGCACAGGTGGGGAAAATGAGTAGAACGGTTCGCAAGTGGTTGCGCGGGTTGATTGCCGCAGGGATTAACGGCGGTCTCGGGTCGTTGACGGCGATGGGGTTCGCACCCACTGAAATCAACTTCGATAACGGCCTCTTGAAATTCTGCGGCGTCTTCACGGTGTCTGCGGTGCTCGGCGCGTTGACCTACCTGAAGGACCACGCGCTCCCTGACGACGAAGACATCGAAGATGACGCGCGTGAGGCGATTCAGGCGGTGCTTGAGCGAAAGCGGAAGCGCCTAGCCGAGAACCATCCAGATGCCAGGCTTTGACACGACCCGCCTCACTGCCGACCTACACCTGCTCGCAGTCATCCTGCCGATCGCGGTGGGGCTGTTTATGAGCTGGCTGGTGCTGATCTACATCAGAGAACTGCGCTGGGAGCGCGAGCGCCGCAGGGCATTGACGGAGCGGCTACGGCGAGAGTGGCGGGAGTGAAAGCGGGGCACTGGGTGCTAAACCAGTCTTTTGGGCGCGACCCAATGACCGCTCGTGGTCTAACCCCGCTACTCATCGTAGCACTACTCTTGGCTGTTCCTGTGTCGGCGCAGGTAAGCTGGCGTCCCGGCTTTACCCAGTGCGTCACCAGCCTGAACCCGTCAGAGGCGAACTACTTCAGCAACACCGCTGGCTGCTCGAGCTCGGCCCCTACACGCCATTGGCTGGTCGGGGTGCAGTCTGAGGGTAGCTTGGGCAATGCCTGCGTAGGGAGCAACAGCCAATCCCTGCCTATTAACGTAGGTGGGCCCATGTCGCTGACCTACGAGCCGTACAGGGGCCAGTGGGCAGCGAGACTCCATACAGACTTCTACAACCACCAGCATCCCTGCTCAGGGGCCAACTGGACCTGGATGAGCATCATGGACCACGTCAGCTACGGTGGCGGTCCACTCACTGATGCGAATCATCTCAGCATCTACATGCGCGGGATTTATAACGAGGTGAGGGGGGATTACACCAGCTTATACGGCATCTCCCGAATGGGCATCACCTTCCAGTCGTTCTGGGCTGGAAAGTCGATACTGGTCGATGTCATGCTCTACGTCAACGAGGTGTGGGGCGATGCCAACCCTGATCCTGACATCATCCTGGCTATTGAAACCCCCACCTACTACTACGTGATCCTGAAGGCTGAGCAGTGGCAGCTAAACCTTGAGACGAGCTCCACCATCCACGTGGGGCCAATTCTCGACAACCTGATTGCTCGAGGCCTACTACCCCCATCAGGGCCAGACAGACCCACGGTCAGCGCTGGGCCATTCACTGAGGTCAGCACGCCGGCCCCTGTTGCGGTGGATCTGTTCCTTGAGGATTTCAGGGCTCTGTAACTGTTAAGGATGTAAAACATTCGGGTTGATGTTCAAAACTGTACACCACGGCCAAGCGCGGCGTTATAGTGTGCGTGCGTTCTACCTCGGCGTTCCGTAAACCGACCCTGCAAATGAACCTGGAAGTTGGAATCTGTGGCTACTCTTGTGCCAGGCGGAGACCCTATTTCTCTGGATCGTCGTCGGGCTGCGCGGGGGTGGCGGGTAATCTTCTCCCCTGCGGATCGGGATGCATGGTGGATCGCGAAGTTGATCCTCCGGATTCGATCGCATGAGGGCCGGAGGCGTGTTCGTCTGTTTGCCGAAGCCGTCCTTGTTTCAGAGCAAACAGATATTGATGAAGTTCCCGCTGTTCTTGAGGCGACAATTCTTCCACTTCGTCCAACCATCGTGCCTTGTCTGGCTCTAACGATGTTGATTCAAAGTATTCCAGAAGCTTTAGCCAGCGGTCTTGGACTGCTCTAGGCCAGTTCTGGTAGTAGCGGAGCAACCGCATCTCTGAAGGCGTGAGCTCGCGGAGTTCTGTGTCGTCATCCCTGACGAGTTCAGAGACCGAGATCCGCAGCGCCGCGCACACCGCATCCACGTACTCCCACGAGAGCGCGGCTCGCCCAGTCATGATACTGGACCACCAGGAATCGATTTTATCCTGCCACTCCTGATGGTCTTCGGTAAACGGCCTCGGGCGCACCGATAGCGCCACTTCGCGGCCAGACATTCCGAGTTCATCTAGCCGTGCGCGGACCCTCTGGCGCATGCGCTCCTTCAGATCCCGCCGCATTTGCCTCCTTCGTATCACGTAACAGCCTCCACTGTATAGCCGTAAGTTCAGCCATTTATTAGGCTTGCAGGATATTGTTAAGCCATAAGGTTTTTCCTGTAATTTCACTTGCAACTGTAAATAACTTATGGAATACTCTGTTCCTGTAAACGGCTTCAAGGATTCGAGGGACAGACTGCAATGGCGCAACGGCTCAAGGGACTCCGCAAGTGGATGACGGCGAACCGGATTAATCAGGCTCGGCTGGCGATGGCGCTGAGCAAGAGCCAGAGCCAGATTTGCCGCATTTTCAAGGGCGACCAAGAGTTCACATTGGAAGACATCTACCAGTTGTCTCTAGTCACCGGACTGCCTATCGAAGAACTGGATCCCTCAGGGTTGGCCCAAAGATTTATCAAGTTGTATGGCGAACGCCTGCGGTCAGGAGTCGAAAATGCTAGGTAATCTTTCAACGTCGCATAACACACGGTCTGTTTACCTGAACGTAAATACAGGTAGCCCCGTAAGTTACACGCTGGCAGTGGGTTCCAGCAGGTCGAGAAGGTAGGCGAACATGCAGCCATCTTTACTCGATCTCGCCCCTGCGTTCAATGGCCCCTGCTTCGATCCAGCGCTCGACCACGATCGGCTCACCAAGCAGATCGGTCGCGTCTATCAGGCGCTGAGTCTGGCTGGCTGGTGGACCCTGCGCGAGTTGGAAGCCTACACAGGCGACCCACAGCCCAGTATCTCTGCCCACCTTCGACATTTGCGTAAGCCAAGGTTTGGCAGTCATCAGATTGACAAGCGCCGACGTGCCGATGGCGGGACGTGGGAATACAGGTTGGTGGCGTGATGTGGCGCTGGCTAGAGAACATCCTTCCCGACATCGCTGGGGCCTTCCTGTTGATTGGGCTGGGCATTGGCGGCTTCGTCTGCGTGTGGAGCATTGCTATGCGCTTCCTTCGGTGGGGCCAGTAGATGCAACGCAATGTGTACAAGCGGCGCGACAAGTTGTCGAAGTTGGAGCAGGGCACCACGCGGCTGGCCACGCGGCCTGATCTGCGTATTTCAGCACCGGACAAGCGTTCTCCAAAAAAGGCGGCATGAGATGTCAACTCTTCCCAGTCCTGATTTCACGCAGCACGCGGATGCAATCTCTGATTTCCATCGCAGCGAGCTCGA
>Ga0184628_10001271_pt1 | contig 12554 bp, 11 predicted proteins | sample PLM4_5_b1_FD_133149 | JGI IMG/M metagenome (GOLD analysis project Ga0184628, IMG submission 133149) | Groundwater sediment microbial communities from an aquifer in East River, Colorado, USA - PLM4_5_b1 | ecosystem: Environmental > Terrestrial > Soil > Riparian zone | place: USA: East River...
CAACAAGAACGCCGCGCTGCCGCTGCTGGCGGCGTGCCTGCTCACCGACGAGGAATGCGTGCTGACCAACGTGCCGCGGATCGGCGACGTCGAGGTCATGGCTCGCCTGTTGATCGATGTGGGGGCCGAGGTCGACGGCATCGGTACGACCACGCTGCGAGTGCGGGCGAAGCAGATCACGACGCACCTGCCCGATCGGTCGCTCGTGGGCCGACTGCGGGGGTCGGTGCTGCTCCTTGGGCCGCTGCTGGCGCGCACTGGCCGCGCGCACATCGCGCCGCCAGGCGGCGACTTTCCTGCGCGGCGCACGATTGCGATCCATCTCGACGCGCTGCAGGCCATGGGCGCGCGCATCGTCGAAGGGGAGGACCATCGCCTCGAAGTGCCCGACGGCCTGCACGGGGCCTCGATGTACCTGTATGAAGCGTCGGTCACCGGCACCGAGACGGCGCTGCTGGCCGCCGCCCGCGCGTCGGGCGTGACAGAGATTCGTCATGCCGCCGTCGAGCCCCACGTGTCGGACCTGTGCCGGTTCCTCGAGAAGATGGGCGCCGGCGTGAGCGGTATCGGCAGTCCGAAGGTTCGGATCGAAGGGGTGCCTCGTCTGCACGGGGCCGAGTACCGACTGGGGGGCGACTACATCGAGGCCGGAAGTTGGGCCGTGGTCGCCGCGATCACGGGTGGCGGCATCGAGGTGGATGGGGCGAGGGAAGAGGACATCGAGGTGGTGGCCGCAGTCCTCCAACGAATGCGCGTCGAGTGCGGGATGCGCGGAGGCACCTTCGAGGTCAAGCCGTCGAAGCCGAAGGCCGTTCGCAAGATCACGACCGGGCTGTGGCCGTCGTTTCCCAGCGACCTCGTGAGCCTGGTCACCGTGCTGGCCACGCAGGCCGAGGGCCGCACGCTCGTGCACGATTGGATGTACGAACTGCGCCTCTTCGCGCTGGAGCAGATGAGCGGCATGGGCGCCGACATGTTCCTCGCCGACGCGCACCGCATCATCGTGACCGGCCCGACGCGTCTGCGCGGCGGCCGCGCACTGGATACGCGTGATCTGCGATCGGGAATGTCGTTGATTGCGGCCGGACTGGCGGCCGACGGCGAGACGCGCGTGGCGCCGCTCGAAACCGTTGAGCGCGGGTACGGTCAGCTCGTCGAGCGGCTCAAGGCGCTCGGCGGGAGGGTGTCGAAGCTCGAGTAGCTACGGCGGGGGCGCGGGAGCCGGCGCCGTGGCAGGCGGCAGGATCGGCCCCGGCACCTGCTGCACGGGCGGCAGTTGCTGCGGCGGAACTGGCTGCGCGGGTGCCGGCACCTGGACCGGTGGCGCCTGTGGCGCGATGATGGGCAGATCGATGAGCGGCGAGGCGTTGCCGTCGTTGCTCACGCGGAATGGCCGCAGATCGTCGGCCGTGAGGTCGAGCACGCGAATGATGTGCGGCGTCAGCGTCAGCACCACATCGGTCTGCTCGGTCTCCTTGTGGTTGTACGCGAACAGGTGTCCCACAATCGGTAGATCGCTCAGCCCGGGAATGCCGTTCATGATCATCCGCTCGTCGTCTCGAATGAGGCCGGCGAGCAAGTTCGTCTCTCCGTCCCGCAGGCGGATCGACGTCGTGATCTCGCGATTGCCGAACGTCGGCAGCCCACCGTAGCCGGTGCCCAGCAGGCTTGTCACCACGACCTTCAGCTGCAGCGATACGTCATCGTCGTGATGCGTGCGCGGCGTGATGTCGATGTTGACCCCGATGTTCTGGTACTGAAACGACGTGATCGGTTGCTGGGCCACGCCTCCGGTGGCGATCGGCGCGAACACCGTCACGGGAACCGGCACCTGCTCGCCGAACCTGGCCTGCGCGGCGACGCCCTCAGACGTGCGGAGCTGCGGGTTGGCCAGCGAGCGGGTGTTGCCGTCGCTCTTGAGCAGGCGATAGTACAGGGTGGGTAGGTTGGTGAAGATGATGTCGGACTGCGACAGGTTCTTCAGATTCTGCAGCGTGAGGTTCGGGCGGTTGATGTCGACGGTGCCGTTGATGCCCGTCGGGGACGCCGTGGGCGAGGCGAACTGCAGACCGTACTCCAGCAGCCGCGTCCGGTTGACCTCGAGCAGTTCGACATCCACGATGATTTCCGGGCGCGCCTTGTCGATGGCCTGGATGATGCGCCCCGTGGCGGCCACGCGCTCTGGGGTGTCCTTGATCGTCAGCGCGTTCGTCCCGGTGAGCGGGGCGATCCGGCGCGCGTCCACCACGATCCGCAGCAGGTCGATCGTTTCCTTCAGATCGGCGTTGCTCAGGTAGAACGTGCGGACGACCTCTTCCTCGTAGTCGCGGCGCTTGGCGGCCGTGTCGGGGATCACCGTCAGCGTGCGTTGCGCGGTCATCTTCGTGAACGTCTGGGTCGCCGTGGAGATCGCCGTCAACGCCTGCTCGAGCGTGACATTGCTCAGGTCGATCGAGACCCGCTGGTCGCGGAACTGCGGATCGAAGACGAGGTTGAGGTTGCCGTAGCGGGCGAGCACGGTATAGATGTCGCGCGTGCTGGCGTCGCGGAAGACCAGGGCCGACGGCATCCGGACGTCTCGCGGGATCTCGAGCCCCGCCGGCCCGAAATTCTGTGAGTCCTCGATCAGCGTTTCGAGCTGCGTCTTGCCCTCGCGGGCAACCAGCACCTTCGTCCGTAGTTGAGCACGGACGTTTCGAAGAGCCTCGTCGATGTCGGCGCTTCCTGGATTGAGTTCGGCGGCGATCTGGTACTCGACCAGCGCTTCGTCGAGTTTGCCGGTCGCCTCCAGCCGCCGCGCACGGGTGAAGTGATCCTGCGCAGCCCGAAGGCGCACGCGCTCGAGCGAAAGCTGGAGCGTCCGGTTGTTCGGATCCTTCTTGGTGGCCGCGGTGTACTCGGCGACGGCGCGGTCGTAGTCCTGCTGGTCCTCGGCGCGCCTACCCGCCTGCATCGAGTTGGTCGTGGCACAGCCCGAGAGAGCGGTCGCGAGGATCAGGGCGGCGGCGGTTCGCTTAGTTAGAGGGACCATCGGTAATGACGTCCACACCCCTGGGGATGCGGAACGCAAACTCCTTATCGGATATTCGCTGATTTTCCTTCAAGTTGGTGAAGACCAGGGTGGAATCGCCCCCCTGGCGGTCGCGGGTGGTCAACGACCGGATCTGTAGCGAGGTCGGGTCAAGGGCCACGACCAGGTACTCATAGTCGGGCTGGCTGTTCCGGGGCGTGAGTTTGAGCGCGACCGCCCCGGCCACGACTGAGTCGGCATAGGTGGCTGAAAAATCCCTGGCAATATCGCCTTTGCCGGCCAGGAACATGGCCGGCGAGGCGGCGTGATCGTCTCGGGGCACGCTGCTCACGATGACCTGCCGGTCTTGGGGGATGTACGAGTACACCTTCACCCCATCCGAGACGAACTCCTTCTTTTCAGGGGTGGTGTAGGTCCAGCGCATCCGACTGGGCTTCTTGATGACCACCGTGCCACGCTCCTGCGTCTGCGTTCGGAGGACGCCGCCGCGGTAGGTGTGGACGAAGTCGGCCGTGAAGTCGGAGATGCCCTGGTAGCGTTGCTGCAAGGAACGGGCGAGCACATCTGGCGCGGGGCGAGGGCCCTGGGCGGCAAGGCCGGCATGGGCTGCAGCGCCGATGGCCAGCGCAAGGACGAGCCGTCGAGTGGGCGAGTGCTTCATGGCTCCACCGGGCAGGCGGGCGACTCCTACGATATCAGCTTCCGCCGGCGGGCTCGACCGACGGCCTGAGCAGCGCGATTCCGACGATGGACGCGACATTCGCGACCATCTGATACCAGGCGGGCACCATTGGATTCTGGGTCCAGTCGATCAGCCACGCCACGACGAACTGCGTCGTCCCGCCGAACAGCATCACACCCAGCGCGTAGAGAATGCCCAGACCGCTCGATCGCACGGCCTTGGGGAACGCCTCCGAGAGGAATGCGTACGTCGCGCCGAATCCAATGGCGAAGATGAAGTTCAGGAGCATGTTGAGGGCGACGATCGACTGTGCCGTGGCGTCTGGCGAGGTGATCAGGCGATAGGCCGGGTAGATGCTGATCAGAAAGAGCACTCGAGCCACGATGAGCATCGGCTTGCGCCCGAAGCGATCCAGCCACGCGCCCAGCGCGAAGCCGGCGATCTGGGTGACGCTCCCGGTCAGCGTCAGGATGGTGCCGACCGTGGCCGAGAGACGAAGCGTGGTGATTGCGTACGTCGTCATGTAGTTGAAGACATAGCTCGAGACGGTTCCGCCGCAGATGATCAGGATGCCCAGGATCACCGCGCGCGAATGATGTCGCGCCAGGTCGACGAGGACAGCCACGCCCGACTGATGCGTTTCGTGTGTGGCGATCGTTTCTGGTAACTGGCGGCGGATGTACAGTCCAACCGGCGCGATGAACATGCCGAGGATGAACGGCACGCGCCAGCCCCACGCATACAGCTGTTCCATCGACAACGTGACTGCGAGGCCGACGCCGATCAGGCTTCCCATGAAGACCGCGAGCTGCTGGCTGTGGCCCTGCCATGCCGTCATGGCCGCGCGTTTTTCGAGCGGCGCTGATTCGAGCAGGTAGCTCGTGGCGGGGCCGACTTCGCCACCGCAGGAAAAGCCCTGAATGAGCCGAGCGACGACCAGCACGATCGGTGCAGCGATCCCAATCTGCGTGTAGGACGGCGTGAGCCCCACCAGGCCCGAACCAACCGACATGAGCATCAGCGTGAGGGTCAGGGCGGCGCGACGTCCGACCCGGTCCGCATAGGCGCCGATGACGACTGCGCCAAGGGGCCTCGTCAGAAACCCGGCGCCAAACGTCGCCAGCGCGCCCAGCAATCGTCCGACCTGAGACTCGCCGGGAAAGAACGCATCGCCGATCATCACGGCGAAGAACGTGAAGACGAGGAAGTCGTAGAACTCGAGCCAGTTGCCGATGATGACCGCCACCAGCCCCTTGAACGGCAGCGTCACATCAGTCGGCCCGGGAGTGCCGGAGAGTCCGATCGCCGAAGGCGAGGCAACGCTCACTGCGCCTCATCGTCTCCGATGGACACGACGATCCACAACATCTGGGACGCAAAGATGATGAGGAACCCGGCGATCGGAAACCAGTACGAGAGGACGATGGTGCAGGCGTATAGCACGGTGCCGCTGATCGTGTGTCTCGTCACCTTCCTCGCCGCCGCCTTGCTGAGGGAAGAGGAGAGCAGACGTACCGGCCGGAACATGGTCAGCCACCACAGGTTGAACGCCAGATTCGTGACGAACCACGCGGCGCTGTAGAGCATCACTGCGATGTTCGCCTGGGGGGTGTCGATGTACCGGGCGAGCACGGCCGTCGGAAAGGGCATGAACGTGATGCTGAGCAACAGGAAGCCGTTCGCGTAGAGGAAGGCCTTCGATGATTTGGTCAGCAAGGTCAATCCTCGCTGGTGCCCTGCCCATGCGACCAGGATCGACTCGAAGCCCAGGAGGTATGCCACGAGTGAGGGCCACTCCGCTTTGAGCGCCAGCCACAGAGCGCCGGGGTGCATCACGTCGTCGACGTGCGGCACCGCGATTTCAAGAATCAGGAGTGTCGAGGCGATGGCGAATACACCGTCGCTGAACGCTTCAATTCGTTGCAGTTCCTTGTGTGAAGTCATGCCGGAGGTCAAAAGAAGTCCTCAGATTCTGCGGTGCCGATGGGAACAACGCAAATGCCGGCACAGCCGACGAGATGCGATAACGCGGCGTGGGATTGTAGAGACTAGCGGCGTACAGCGATAAAGGGTTGGCCGAACGGTCGAACCACACCAGGTTGACCCCGCGCTCCAGGATCTGCACCCGTTGGCGGCCGCGTAGCACGTGGCCGAAGCCTGCCCGCCGGAAGGTGTCGGTCGGCAGCCACGACTCCATCCGGATTGTGAACGGGTCGTCGAGCAGGCGGACGTCGGCTCGAAACGGACGATCCGCCGAGTGGATCAGCGCCGGCGTCTCGCCGGTGATCCCCGCCACGACCTGGAAGGCCGCCCCGGTTAGCGCCGGAGCGTGGTTCCCGCTCAGGGTCGCGAGCATGGCCGCGAGCTGCAACGGGTCCAGATGCTCTTCTCGCGGCGGCGTCAGCACGCTCAGCACGTAGGGCGTGCCGCGCGGCAGGGTGGCGACGATGTCCACCGGATCCGGCGAGGGAAGCGCCTGGTCCGTCTGGATCGCAAACAGTCCCCCGTACGCGGCGGTCACGTCACGCGCGGCGGCCGTGTCCATCACCACATCGCGCGAGATCGCTTCGTTGTCCTTCACGAGGAAAGGGAAGTGCGGCAGGACGTCCGGCAGTCGCACCCATGCGATGTCGCGCCGCTCGAATCGCGTGTAGTAGAGCAACGCGTTCTCGATCTGCCAGTTCAGATTCGTAACGAGCACGGCATTGCGCTGATTGATCCCGAGTGTGAAGCGAGTAACGAGCGCCTCGGCGCGCCGATCGTCGTGTCGATCGACGACGGGCCACGTGTCCCACCCACGCCAGCCGGCGTAGAGGAGGACGACGAATGCACCGACATAAGACGCGTTCCTGATCGTCGCGATGTTCGTGGCGCGACCGTCTATGGTTCGCGTCCGCGAAACAGCAACTCCTGCTGCCAGCGCCGTGAACAGATGGCTCGGCAGGTAGAACACGTGCGTGTCGCCGACGTTGTAGGTGAACGCGAACGCCGTATTGATCGCGTACCCGAGGACGATGAGCGTCGTCCAGGGACGCGAGATCGTCCACAGGCGTGCGACACCGACGACCGCGAGCAGGAGTCCGGGCACGCCGAACTGCTGGCGCGCGTCGAACCACCACATCCCAATTCGTCCGCCGACCTGACTGGGACCTATGCCAAGCACCATCGAGTCGCGCCAGTCGGACTTCGTCGTGTCGAACCAGAACGCGGCGAACCGGTCGGGCCACGTCGCGGGTCCGTCAGGAAGGTGCCAGATCGATGTGAAATTGGGCCAGTACTGAAGGGCACCGGCCGCAGCGAGCGCCAACGCCATTGCGACGATCTGAGGCCGGAAGAGCGATCGCAGCAGGGGTGTCACCTGCACCAAGAAGGCGGCAAACGGCACGAGCAGCAGAGTCATCGACAGGTGGTTGCCGAAGGCCAGCGCGTAGATCCCGAAGAACACTGCGAGGCGCAGTCGCGTCGGCTGGCGGGCGTAGCTGAGCAGCGCCACGCAGCACGCGAGCACCAGCGCGAGGTGCAGCGTGTACACCTCGGCGATGATCGCCTGACTCCAGAACGTGTACGAGAAGGCGAGCAGGGCGCCGCTGGCGACTCCCGACACGATTGATCCGGTGATCGACGCGCCAACAACGACGAGCAGCCCAACAGCGACCGCCCCGAGCGCGGCCGAGAACAGGTTGAGGCCGCGTGCGGGATTTGAAGGGCTCACCGTCGCGACAAACGGCCTCGCCAGTCGGTAGTAGAGCGGATAGGCCTGTCTGGCGCTTACCTCGGGCGAAAGCACGGCGGCCTGGAAGCCTCCTGTGTCGCCCATGTCCACACCCGGCAGCAGGGTTTGCGTGTACGCCCAGAACGCCAGCGTTGCCACGAGACAGGCGGCGGTGACGCGGTCAGCCATGAAACCGCCTTGAGGCGTGCGGGCGCATCGGAGTGTTGGACACAGTACGCGAAAAACGGCGTGTCTATCTGAAACTAAGTACTAGCTATTTCTTGACCCTTTCATTTACCCTTCGCGGCAACAGATCGGCGTTCGATAGCGACATTCCACGAGGGGGAGACCTTATGGTTCGTGTCGTCCATGGACCTTGGCTGTTCGCGTCGATGCTGCTGCTCTTCCCGGCCGCCGCGCCTGTTCTGGCGCACCACGGCAACGCCTCCACGGAAGCCAAGACGGTCGTCCTGAGGGCCACGGTGACGGGATGGCTGTGGACCAACCCGCACACGTTCCTGAAGTTCGACGTGAAGGATGAAACCGGCAACGTCACGCACTGGTCTGCGGAATGGAACGCGCCGTCCACGCTCGTCAACTTCGGATTCACGGCGCGGACGTTCAAGGTCGGCGACCAGGTGACCGTCACGCTGAACGGCGTGGCCAAGAGCGGCGCACCCATCGGCCGGCTCCAGTCTGTGCTGCTGCCCGACGGGACGCTCATGAGCGAAGACGAATCGGTGGGCAAGTAGTGCGACGCATACTGCTCGTCTCAACCGCCTCGTGCCTCGCGCTCGTTGTCACCGCCGTCGCGCAGCGCGTCCAGCCGCCCGTTCACGTCGATGGATGGGGCAAGTCCGTCGCCGAGAAGGCGAAGGACTACAAGCCCGGGCCCGCACCGAAGCGTAACCTGTCCGGCATCTGGGAGCCGGCCGACGGGTGGCGCGCGGGCGTGCAGGCCAACGGTGCGCGCGACTTTCCGTCCGACAGAACGCATACGCTCCCGTTCACGCCGCTCGGCGAGCAAACCTGGAAGTCGCACCACCCGGGCTTCGGCACCACCGCCGTCGAGATCCAGTACAACAACGATCCGTTCAACATCTGCGATCCGATCGGGATGCCGCGTATCAACCTGTTCAACCTGCGCGGCGTGCAGATCATGCAAACGCCGAAGCAAGTGGTGCTGCTCTATCAGAACAGCCAGGTATGGCGGAATATCTGGATGGACGGGCGCGAGCTGCCGAAGGAGTTCGACGAGCCCCGGTGGTACGGCTACTCGGTCGGCAAGTGGACCGACGACTACACATTCGTCGCGACCACACGAGGTCTCGACGAGCGGACCTGGATTGACAACGCGGGGCGCCCGCACAGCGATCAGCTGACGATCGAAGAAACCTTTCATCGCGTGAACGCCGACATCACCGAGCTCACGCTGACGATTGACGACCCGAAGATGTACACGCAGAAGTGGGTCGCGTTGGACAAGTTCAGGCTCGGACTCCTTCCCGACACCTTCGACATCCGCGAGCAGCTCTGTTCACCCTCAGAGGCGGCCAACTACAACACCATCCAGGCGGGGGCCATTCAGAAGTAATGCCTCGTATCCTCGCGTTCGCGCAATCGGCCCTGGCGACCGCGGCAAATGGGGGCTGCCGACGCAACCTTCAGCTGACGGGGGCAGAATGATGCGAAATCAGTACAGGGGTGTCATCGCAGGGGTGACCGGCGCGCTGTTGCTGACGGCGATGGCTGCCGCTCAGAACGATCAAAGCAGTGCGCCACGTTCCCCGTGGAAGTACTACCCAATGGACAGGGCCACTGGAGACGGCGGACCAGCGCCGAAGCGCGATCTGACCGGGACGTGGGCAGGACCGTCATCTGGCTCAGGCGCTCCCAGGAGCAAGACCGAGGAAACGCCATCGCTGACGCCGCTCGGCAAGCAGTTGTTCGAGCGGAACAAGCCGATCGGAAAATACAGTCCCGGCGGCACGAACGATCCGCATTCGCGATACTGCGATCCGTTTGGGCTTCCTCAGAACATGACGCAGGAAATTCGCGGCATGACGGTCACGACGCTGCCGAACCGCACGTTTATCCTGCTCCAGTACATGGATCTCTGGCGTGAGGTGTGGACTGACGGGCGAACGCTTCCAACCAATGTGGGCGGCAGAGGGAGGGATGCCCTCGATCCGAAGTACAACGGCTACTCGGTGGGTCGCTGGGAAGACGACTACACCTTCGTGGTGGATACCACCGGGCTCGCCCCGGAGACCTGGGCTACCAAAAGCGGCTATCCCCATAGCGTCGAGGCGCACGTGCAGGAACGTTTTCACCGATCGACCAAGCACGATCTATCGGTGACCATCACCATGGATGACCCGAAGCTGTACACCAAGCCCTTCCTGATCGGGGAGACCTATTTCCGGTGGGTGCCGAACCAGCAGATCGACGACTTCACCTGCATCCCCTCCGAGCAGCAGCGGTACTTGAAGGAGATGGGCGATCCGGCGGGCGATCCCACTGTGGCACGCTAGCCCAATAGCCAGGGCCAGCCGAATTCATCCGTGGAGGTCAGCGGTGAGAACGAAACTCCTGATCATGGCGGTCTTGTTTGCCGCAGTCCCCTCGAGTGACCGGTCCTTGTCGGCACATCACGGTGCTGCGGCGTACGACATGACCAAGCCGGTGGTGTTGAAGGACGCCGTCGTCACGGAATTCCTCTGGATCAATCCTCACCCGCTCATCAAGGCGGACGTCAAGGACGACAAGGGCGAGGTCCAGCACTGGACGATGGAGATGGGCAGCACGGTGTCGGCTCAGCTCGTCGGCTGGACCAGAACGACGCTGGCTTACGGAGACATCGTCACGCTGTACGTCTGGCAGGCCAAAACGAAAGTTCCGGTGGGACGCCTCAACAAGGTCGTGTTCTCCGACGGCGCGACCATGCGTGATACCCAGACCGGGGCCGACGACGGAGGGCGAGCCGACACGGACGTGCGCCAGTAAGTCACGTCGGGCGGCTGCGCAGCCGCCCCGACTCGGTTAATCCTCGGTCAATCCCGACCGCGCGGCGTCTCTGGCCGCGATCCAGCTACGGGACGATTTGGATTCCGGATGGCTTTGCCAGCGAATCCCGATACTGGAGGGCCTCCGACGGGACGCAAAACGTTTCCGCGAATTCCTGCGCCTTCATCCAGTAGAGGTTCGCGCGCATGAACGTCCACGGCTTGGTATAGAACTTCGGGTCATCCACCGTGACGGCGAGCTGCATGTTGTATTGATCGACGCGCGTGTAGCGCTCCTGGATGTGCGCCATGGAGCTGCGCGGGTGTCCCGCTTCGTCCAGCCACGGGCGCTCGTCCAGACCGGTCGTATCGATGACGAGCGTGGTGTCGTTCTCCCAGTGGCCGACCGAGTAGCCGTAGAAGCGCGATTCGGGTGCACCCCTCACGTCGACGGCCTTCGGGAGCGCACGGCCATCCATCCAGATCTCGCGCCAGACGCGCTGCTGCTCGTACCCGATGAGGAGGCGGTCGGGCATGGAGGCGAAGAGTGTTCCGCCCCGGCTGGTGACCGCGTGAGCGAGCAGGTTGCGCGGGAAGCCGAGCGGATCACAGGTGATGAACGGATCGTTGGACTCCGGGGTCCCCACCTGAACGCGACCACCTTGCCCGGTAGCCGCTCCGTACGCCTTGCGCTCTTTGAAGGCTACCTCGCCGGCGGGCGTCATCGGCGGCACGGGATCGGGCTTGTTGCTGACGCCCGGCCCCACCCACGCTCCGGAGAGGTCGCGTTTCGGAGCGGGGCCCGGTGGGTTCGGCATCTTCGGGATGCCCTCCGAGATGAATCCCTCGCCGCTGATGCGCTGGCGGCCTTGAGCAGCGGGGTCCGCGGCGTGCGCGGCGAGCAGCGCCAGCACCGCGGCCGTTGAAGCCAGGATGGAGTTGCGCACAGTCTGCCTCCTCGTCACTTGTTGACGTCGGCGTCGGGATCGTACCGGGTCTTGCCGCCGGCATCGCCGCCAAGCTGCGTGTCGTGGAGCTCGGAGCCGTCGGCGAGGATGATCTTATTGAGCCGCCCAGCCGGGTTGCCGTTCTTCGCGACGTACATCCGGACGGTGATGACGTCGCCGGGCATCAGGGACGCCTTGGACCAGCCAATCAGCCGGAGCGCTTGCGGAGCCGCCGTCTCGACGACCATGTGCACGGCGTTGCCCTTCGCATCCACCGCGTCGAAATTGATCAGCGCGTGCGGATTGGCCCAGGCGAACTGCGTGACCGTCGCCTGCTTGAACTCGGTGATCTTGTCGTCGTAGGCCGCGTTGCCGTGATGCGCGACCGCGGGCGCGCCCAGCATAGTCAGAACCCCGACAACGAGAGCCAAGGTTCGGCGTTGATTTCCGGTCATGGATCACCTCGCTTGTGAGTCAATAACGCCATCGAGCTCCACCGATTCAGCGCGACGGTGCGGGGGGCGTAAACCGCGCCGCATCGATCGCAACGTTCGGCTGCACCGACGTCAGGTTCACCGTGTACTGCCCGTCCACCCACGTTGTCTGCCACGTGAACGGGATCTTCACCCCCGTACCCTGCACCTCGCGGTAGTCCGAATACGTCACGTGCGTCGGAACGGTGCCGACGGCTGTCGCGGCGTATCGTGTCTGCCGCACGAGCAGCCCTGATGCCTTGTCGAAGTACAGTTTTACCGGCACTCGATCGGTCGTTCCCTGGACGACGAACACCGGCTTGTCGTCGATCGTGACGGCGGGGAAGTCGGCGCGCCAGTCGGTGAGCAGCTGTTTGATCGGCGCCGGGAACGTCAGTTGCGCATCGACACGCGCGCCGGTCAGATCGGCGCCGACGAGCGGCATCAGCGGGACGGGCGCGAGGTCGCGCGGAAAGGCGAGCCACGCGCCGCGTCCATCGTAGGCAGACGTGGCATCGCCGCTCGTCATGTGGACGACCATCGCCCGCAGGTTCGGCGCTTTCGCGTAAATGTCGACTGGTGCCTTCTCGAAGTCGGAATCGAATCCTTCGTACGTCCCTTTCGCCGCAAAGCTCGTCAGCCTGCCCAGCGCCTGCGCGCCCCCGACGGCCTGCAGGTACTTGTCGAGAATCTGTTCGGCGGTC
>Ga0184628_10001272_pt1 | contig 12546 bp, 9 predicted proteins | sample PLM4_5_b1_FD_133149 | JGI IMG/M metagenome (GOLD analysis project Ga0184628, IMG submission 133149) | Groundwater sediment microbial communities from an aquifer in East River, Colorado, USA - PLM4_5_b1 | ecosystem: Environmental > Terrestrial > Soil > Riparian zone | place: USA: East River...
ATTCGTCCAGCATCGCAGCCACGATTTCGGCATGGACGCGCAGCTGTATCCCGGCGATGGCGTGGTGGGCGGTTACGGACGAATCGGCGGCCGGCTGGTCTATGTTTTCGCGCAGGATTTCACCGTTTTTGGCGGATCGCTTAGCGAAACCAACGCCCGGAAGATCTGCAAGATCATGGACCTTGCCATGAAGATGGGCGCTCCGGTGATCGGCCTCAATGATTCCGGCGGCGCGCGAATTCAGGAAGGCGTTCTTTCTCTCGGTGGATACGCCGACATTTTCCTTCGAAACACGCTTGCATCCGGCGTGATCCCTCAGATTTCGGCCATCATGGGACCGTGCGCCGGAGGCGCCGTCTATTCGCCTGCGATCACGGATTTCATCCTGATGGTGGATAAAACCAGCTACATGTTTGTTACCGGACCGGATGTCCTCAAAACCGTCACTCATGAAGAAGTGACGAAGGAACAGCTTGGCGGGGCGCACACACACAATAGTGTCAGTGGTGTTGCTCAGTTTCTCGCACATAACGATGAGGAGTGTCTGCTGTTCATCCGCGAGCTCCTTTCGTTTCTTCCATCCAATAATCTGGAGGATGTGCCGAAGCGCCCCACCAGTGATCCGTCGAACCGCGCCGAGCCATCGCTAAACACTCTTGTGCCCGTGGAATCGAACGTTCCCTATGACATCAAGGATGTCATTCACGCCGTCGCCGACGATGGTTATTTTCTAGAGGTCCACGAACTCTATGCGAAGAATCTCGTCGTCGGTTTTGCAAGGCTCGATGGCCGTTCGGCCGGCATCGTCGCGAATCAGCCCGCGCACCTGGCCGGATGTCTGGATATTGAAGCGTCGCTCAAGGGTGCTCGATTCGTTCGATTCTGCGACGCGTTCAATATTCCCTTGATCACGTTTGAAGATGTTCCCGGATTCCTACCAGGTACGAATCAGGAGTTCGGCGGGATCATTAAGCACGGCGCCAAATTGCTCTATGCATTCGCGGAGGCGACAGTTCCAAAAGTGACGGTAATTACGCGCAAGGCTTACGGTGGTGCGTATTGCGTCATGTCGAGCAAGCATATGCGGACCGACGTGAATTTTGCCTATCCGACCGCAGAAATTGCAGTGATGGGGTCGGAGGGCGCAGTGAATATTTTGTATCGCAAGGAACTGGCAGTCTCGAAGGATGCGGAGAAGCTTCGGCACGAGAAGACCGACGAATTTCGCGAGAAATTTGCAAATCCGTATATTGCCGCGCAACTGGGATTCATCGATGAAATCATCGAGCCGCAGTTTACGCGCTCAAAACTGATTTCCGCGCTCCGAATGCTGGATACGAAGAGGGATTCCAACCCTTCGAAAAAGCACGGCAATATTCCGTTGTAGGGCTGCCTCACAGCACATCCCCGATCTCCAAAAGTGCTGGTTCATCGGATATCGAGATGAGTAAGATTAACGATTTCGCGAAACTTTTTGGCTGCCCGGCCCGTAATATTCCGTAGTGACGTCATGAGAGATCTGTATTACTTCTTCGCGGACGCCGCCTTGATCGCCGTGCGGTCGATTTATGCGCAAAAGATGCGGGCCTTCCTGACCCTGATCGGCATCATTATCGGGGTTTCTTCTGTTGTGGTTGTGGGGGCGTCGATCAGCGGCTTCAACGATTACATCGTAGGCACGGTTTCCCGCATTCTGGGCGTCAATCACTTCATGATGGATCGATTCGCATACCAGGGAGAATGGTCCGATGAGGACTGGGATCGGGCAGTAAAGCGCAACAAGGAGTTCAGGATCGCGGACTACGAATGGCTTGCGGCCAACTGTGCCAAATGCAAGGAAGTCGGGGCTGGAACCAGCAACAACATCAACCTGAAGTACGATGATAAAGAGCTGTTCGGCACGCAAATCAACGGAGTCACGGCCAACATGGACGAGATCGAGAATAAGACTATCGTCATCGGACGATTTCTTGCCCCGCACGAAGTCGAACGTGCCATGCCTGTTGCCGTGATCGGTGGTGATGTCCGAGCCAAATTCTTCGAAGGTATCGATCCGATCGGAAAGACGCTGAAAGTCGGAAGCATGCCCGTCACTATCGTTGGTGTGGAAGAGATGCGCGGGCCTTTTCTGGGGCAATCCATCGACAATCATATCTACATCCCGATCACGACTTTCGGTAAGATCTTTGGCCGCGACCGGGATATCCAGCTCCACGGGAACGCCAGCTCGAGGGAAGCATTGAACGCAGCCATCGAAGAGGCGCGAGTCGTCATGCGGAACCATCACAAGTTGAAAGGCAATGATGAAGACGATTTCGGCATCGTCAACACCGATGCACTGAACGGCCAGATCGACCGCTTTACGGGAGCGATCGCTCTTGTGGTTACCCCGGTTACTCTGCTCTCGCTGGTTGTCGGCGGCATTGTTGTGATGAACATCATGCTCGTCTCCGTCACGGAGCGAACTTTTGAAATCGGACTGCGCAAAGCCGTTGGCGCTCTCAAGAAGCAGATCCTGCTGCAGTTTCTGATTGAATCCTCGCTACTGACGGCAGTTGGCGGAGTGATCGGCCTGCTCGTTGCCGCGGTCATTTCATGGATCGTTCGTACTTCGAGTCCGATTCCGATGACGATCACCATGGGCTATATCGCGCTGGCTCTGATCGTCTCCGGAGGAATTGGAATGATCGCCGGCATCTACCCGGCATGGAAGGCATCTCGCCTGGATCCAATCGTGGCGATGACGAAGAACTGATCTATGAAATTGAAGCTGCCGAGTATTTTTCCTACGGAGACGGTACTGATGGCCCTGGGGTCCCTGCGAGCGAACAAGTTTCGCAGCGGGCTGACTGTACTCGGCATTGTCGTGGGCATCATCACAGTTGTGCTTGTGGCTTCAATCCTCACCGGACTGCGTACAAGCATCACCTCGATGATCGAGGAATACGGAACAAACAACATTTATGCCTTCCATCTTTCAACGGGACCCCGAGTGGGCAACCGCGACCGGAGTGAGTACCAGCGCAAAGCACTGACGCCGGCGGATGGCGATGCCATCCGCGAGCAGGTGCCTACAGTCGAAGAACTGGCCAACGTGCTGTTTCTGTGGAGGCTCGACAGCACTCTGCGGTATCGCGGCGAGAAATACCGCAGAGGACAATTGTCGGGTGTTTCGTCGCCCTACGCTGCTGTCACCAACGTTTCCGTGGCTCAAGGGCGCTTCATTACGGAATCCGACGACGCGCACAGACGCGACGTCATTGTGATTGGTCCCAATGTGGCGATGGCGCTTTTTCCCAACCAGACGACGATTGTCGGCTTGCAGGTTGAACTGGTGGGACGGCCATTTGAAATCATCGGCGTTTTGGAAAAGCGCCGGGCTACGTTTTTTGGTGAAAGCGAAGAAGACAACGCTCTGTTCATACCGTTTGAGACCGGGCGCAAACTGTCACCTCAATCCACGGACATGATGCTGCAGATGCGCTCCATGACGGGCACTCTCGGCGTGACCCTCAATCAGGTTGAAGCCGTCTTGCGGCGTCAACGGGGATTGAAATACAACCAGGAAGACGACTTCGACCTCCAGACCGCGAACCGGATTATCGAACAGTTCGATAGCATCGTCATTTACTTCGGCCTATTCGCGATCGCGATCTCCTCGGTCGGTCTTCTCGTTGGCGGTATTGGCGTGATGAACATCATGCTGGTCAGCGTTACCGAGCGCACACGCGAGATCGGCATCCGCAAAGCCATCGGCGCGCGAAAAGGCGATATCGTTAGGCAGTTCCTGTTTGAAGCAATGACGCTGACGTTTCTTGGCGGCCTGCTGGGAACCATCATCGCGATTGCCATCAGCTACATCATCAAGCTCCTCCTTCCAACACTTCCCGCGTCCGTTCCCGCATGGGCTGTCATCAGTGGCCTGACCGTCTCCACAGGGATTGGATTGATCTTCGGAGTCTGGCCTGCAAGAAAAGCAGCGAATCTCGATCCAATCGAGTGCCTGCGCTACGAGTAAGCCAGTAAGGCCCGGCACCAACCAGACTCTCCAGCGGTCCTGGCAAGTCTCGACGTTCGGAAACACTTTCCTGTTGGGCGGGAACGGACTCGTTGTAGACTGCCGGTCGTGCACTTTACAGCCTGGATTGAAAGCACCGCTTTCAGCATCTGGATACGGGAATCCCCGTCGCTGTTGGCGTTCCCGACCTTCCTGATCGTTCACGCATTTGGCATGGCATTTCTCGCAGGAACGAATGCGGCGCTGGACTTACGAGTTCTCGGATTTGCACCGCAAATTCCGCTGCCGTCGATGCAACGTTTTTTCCCAATTCTGTGGTTCGGCTTCATCATCAATTTGATTTCGGGACTTATTCTGCTGATTGGATATCCCACGAAGGCATTCACAAATCCGGTTTTCTTCATCAAGCTGGGCTGCATTGTCGTTGGCATGGTGTTGATGGTCCTGATCCGAAAACGAGTGATCCTTGAAGGGCGAAGCGGGAAGGCGATGGCGATACTGTCGATGATCTTCTGGACAGGAGCGATCGTCGCGGGCCGCCTGCTGGCCTATACATGCACCTGGTTGATGGCGGATTTCAAATGCTGAAAAATTTCATGGAAATGCTCCTGCATTGGTTGCCGACCACAACCATTGCCGAGTACATGCGCGGGAACTGGGAGTGGCCCGCGGCCGAGTCGCTGCACTTCATTGGCCTGACCATGTTGATTGGAACGGTTGGATTGTTCGATCTCCGTCTGCTGGGTGTCGGACGGAGCATTTCGATCCATGCTCTGCACCGGCTGGTGCCATTTGGAATTCTGGGTTACTGCATCAACGTATTTACCGGAATATGTTTCTTCACCGCGGCCCCCGACCTTTTCATGTTCAATCCTTCGTTTCAACTGAAGGTATTGTTCATGGCTATCGCCGGTGTGAATGTCATGCTGTTCTATACGACGATGTTTCGCAAAGTGAAGTTGCTTGGTCCCGGTGAAAACGCGCCTTTGCCTGCTCGCATCATTGGAGGCGTATCGCTGTTCCTTTGGCTTGGCGTCATCACTTTCGGCCGCCTGCTGACCTTCTTCAAACCCCCGGAACACTGGTGCCCGTGGTGTTGATGCAGCCTCCGCTGCATTAACTCGCAGCGGCCCGGCGGCTTTCAGCAGATTGGGACGATTTGTCTCCTCGAATTCTCGCGGTAAGCGCTCCGATGCTCAGGGAAGCGTTATAAATGGAACCCGCGCGGATTCCAATCCACGGCAGCCGATATTCGCCGACGGCTGTTAGCCCGGCGGAAGCCATGCAGCCGCATTGCGAGCAGTCGGGCGTTCCGCCAAACTGACACGGCGTGATTAGAGTTTTCAGGTCGGCGGTTACCGTTTTTGTGGTTCTGGCGAATATGCAGTGACTTGGGTCGGAAGGCGGATTCGCATAGGCCTTGATCAGACTCTTTGCCATGGCCACTTTCGGATAGGCCTCTCGCAGTTCCAGCAATTCGCGAATGACTTTAGTGCGACTTTCCGGAGGCAGTATCTCGTAACTGGTTTCGCCGATCTGGGGAGTAAAAATGCTCATCCAGATCTGTTTGGTTGCCTTTTGTCCGCTCCAGAATTCGACAAACTCCCGCAAATAGCCCGGGCGGTCCGTCATCTGACGCGTGATCGTGCAATGAACGGTAATTTGATGACCTTCGATGTTTTTCAGAATCCGTTCGTAAGTGGCCGGTTTCCGGCGGACATCGTGTTCGGGTGCCAGACCATCGATGGAGACGGCTGTCGTCATACGCTTGAGTTTTGCCCATTCAATCGGAATCGGGCGAACAGCGCTGGTGACCACCTGAATGTGGATATTCCGCGCTTCGAGAATGGGAAGTATCTGATTCAGCTCCCTGTAACGTACCAGCGGTTCCCCTCCGACGATGGACACATGCAGTGGCCGGTATTGGTCTATCAGGCCAATCACCCGATCGACCAACGCCTGTCCCTGAAAATCGCTGACCTGGCGAAGTATCGAATCACCTCCAAGGTGATCCGCCCCGTAGGCATAGCATCCAGGGCAAGTGAGCGGGCATTCCTTTGTAATCTCGATTGACAATATGGGTGGCCGGCCGGCGAGGACAGACTTCCACCCGCTGAGGATTTCACTAACTAGCATAGTCAAAATTAGAACACGAACGAATGCCGGTAGTCGGAAAAAATCCCCGGTCCCGGTTCTGGATTCCTGACAGTTGATTTGGGTCGAAGGGTTATGGCCTATAATCCCAGCATGCATCCTTTCCGTACATTCGCCTGTGCATTGCTGTTTCTCGTTCTCCCAATGATTTCGCAGGCACAGAATGTCCGCTGGTTTGAGGTTACGTCTGGAAACTTCATTCTGTTCACTGACACTTCTGAAGCGAAAGGCCGCCGGCTGGTAACGGATCTGGAGCAGAGAATTGCGTCCTTTCAGACCGCCTTTGGAGTTGTCCCGAAAAGACAATTTCCAATCGAGGTTCTGCTTTTGAAGCACAGCGAAGATTTTCTATCGTCTGCTCCTCCTGTAACCCCGCCCGACACCGCAGTCGACTCCTACAATTCCGCATATATTCTGAAAGGAGCGGACCGAATATTTGTGGTGGCGCAGGACAACTCGCCAGACGATATTGCCAACGAAGTTGGTCACGAGTTGGGACACTTGTTCCTGGATCGAAGCGTGTTATGGCATCCATTCTGGCTGGAGGAAGCAGCCGCGGAGTATTTCCGAAAGGTGGGACGAAATCCGGAAGGCAAGCGCATCGTCCCCGCGGATCGAATTCCGGCTGGCGATATTCTTGGTATTGTACCGAGTGGAACGTACAAGGACAGTGATCCGGCAGGCCCGTTCAGGATTCAATCTTACCGGCTTTTGCGAATCATGCTGGATGAACGCAGTGCGGAGCTGCGGGCCTACATTAACGCATTGAAGTCAGAGGCCGGACGCGAAGCAAAGCTTTCGATAGACGAAAGTATGGCCACCGAACAGCTGAATCAGTTCGTGGACACACGCATTCCGCCCGGCGTGGCAACAGCCGAAATCCAGTCGCGCGAGGTTCCTGCTGCCAGCGTATCCGTCCATCGCGGCGATGTCCTGGTGGCTGCACGCCAGTTTATTCAGGCAACAAGGTGGTACGAAGGCGATACCGATGACGCACGTGCGGCCCGCGCAGTTTTTGCGAAACTGGCAAGTGGAAGCGAAGCTGCGCCTCTGCTGAACCGGGCGGTTGTGGACTTTCCCGATCGCGGGCTGGTTCAGTATCACTTTGGGAGTATCGAGTCTCGGGACCCGACAACCATCACAAATCAGATCGCGGCGCTTGAACGTGCCGTTCAGTTGCTTCCGCTGATGGGGCGTGCCCACTCCGAGCTGGCTCGGGTGTTGACGCTTGGATTCCGTGCGGAGGAAGCACTGCCTTTGCTGGAACGGGCCGTGGCTATGGAACCGGAGTACGCGGACCGATTTTACATCCTTCGCGCCGAAACCCTGATTGCGCTGCGCCGTTTCGATGAAGCCTACAAGACAGCAAAGCTGGCTGCTGCGTTGCCGCATGCGGATCGTGCCACCGCTGCCATTTACAACCAGAAGGTTTTCTTACTGGATCAGAAGATTCAGGATATCAAGATCGATGCCGAGCGGTTACAGGTTGACCAGCTGGCGGCATCCGTCGCCGCTGAAGCGACGCGTCGCGAACCTGTGAAGCCACCTCCGCCGCCACCCCCGCCGGTCCGGGCGGGCCAGATTGAATACCAGTATGAAGCCACAAACTCCGTTGAAATTCTAAGGCAGGTGCTGCCCGATTACGCAGACACACTGGTAAAGAACGGAAAAGCGGGCAGGATTACGCTGCAAGTAAATATCGGAGCGGATGGACTCGTGTCCAATGCCACGATTGCGGATTCGCAGCTTCCGGAAATGAACGCGGCCACACTTGCAGCGGTGAAGAAATGGACGTTCAAACCACTGATTCGTGCCGGCCAGCCCGCTGCGTTCAACATGAGACTGATACTTCAATTCAGCATTCAGTGAATCCCTCCGAACTCCGATACAATGACGAAGGATCCATCACGTGGACTTGAGCACCCGCCTCGCCGCCATCCTTGAACGATTGTCTCATTATGGAATCGATTGAATACCAGCGCATGTTTGACCTTGAAGACCATCACTGGTGGTTTCAGGGAAGAATCAATCTCATGCGCGCAATGGTTGCGAAGCACTGTCCACGTACTCCGGATCGCAAGCCTCGTCTGCTGGATCTGGGATGTGGCACAGGGCTCTTTATCAAGGAACAAAGTCAGGACAAGACTGCCTTCGGCCTGGATTTCTCGAGAGAAGCCCTGGAATTCTCTCGCACAAGGGGAGTATCCGGCCTGGTCTGCGCGGATTCGCAGCGGATGCCGTTTGCGCCGGAAAGTTTCGACATCGTGACGGCATTTGATCTGATTGAACACGTGGAGCGAGATGACCGATTGATCGCTGAAGCGTATCGAGTGCTTCGGCCCGGAGGCGTGATGCTCATTGCTGTACCGGCTCATCCCTTTCTTCTGGGCGGACATGACGATGCGCTCCATCATAAGAGGCGCTACACCTGGAAGCAGTTCGACAGCCTGTTTGATCCGGCGATCTGGCATAGACGTCGAATGACATGGACGTTTGCATCAATTCTCCCCATTGCGCTGCTGATTCGTTCGATTCGAAACATTCTTCCCGCGTCTGACAATCCAACGGCCGATACGAATCTCACGCCCAGCTGGCTGAACAGCACGCTGTTCCAATGGCATCGCCTGGAAAACTCCTGGATCGAAAATCACAATCTGCCCTTTGGGCTTTCCCTTTTCACTGTGAGGGAAAAGCTTTCAGGCTAACGCAAGCGCCGTGGGCGGGTATAGGACCGTGCCTACAACCCCACCGCACGGAGGACGTCCCGTACGGACTTGTCGAAACTCTCGGGAGAACATTCCGTCTTTACCCGCTCCAAAGCGGCGATGCGCTTGCTCAGCCAGGTATCCGGATTCGTGTAGAGTTCACAACAGCGTGAGGCGAAGGCTTCCGCATCGCCGGCAATGGCGAGTTCGCGTTCAGTCCATTCCAGCTGGCTGGCCAGCAGAGGTGTTGCGACGACAGGCAAGCCGCGTGCGGCTGCTTCATGAATCTTATGCGGAAGTCCTGCAGCGTATCGTGTTGGAGCAATAAACAATCTGGCATTGGCGTAAAGTTCACCAAGGTCCGGAACGTAATCGGTAATGTGGACCGAAGGGCCTGCGAGATTTCGTATTCGAATCGACTTATTGACGCCCGCAATCGTCAAGTGAATCGATTCACCGAGTTTCTTCTGAATCTTTGTAAATACTTCAGTAAGAAACCAGATCATCGAATCCGCGTTAGGGCTTGCGTCGGAATGAATAGCGCCAACAAAGAGCAAGCCCGATCGACGTTCGAATGGAACTGGCTGGGGGGCTGTTTCTATGGCGTGTCCGATGACGTGTACGTTCCGGATACCGTATTTGGAAAACTCAGCACTTTCCTTAGCTGAGACGGAAATAACACAGTGGGACGCAGCTGCAAGTCCTATTTCCTTATCCAGCTCTTCCTGGACTTCTCGAACCGACCAGGGAGTTCCCGTGAGCTTCTGCAGCATGGCATCCCGCCGGCTGAACAACGCCTCCGCATCGTAGATGACGCGGATATTTTCAAACCAGTCTCGATGGGCCAGCATCATCGACTGAAGAACCTTCATGTTATGCGGTCTGCTGACGACAATGCATTTGTAGTAGTTTTTGCGTCCTCGCAGAAACATTTCCAGCATGAGAGATCCAAGGCCAGTTAAGACTTCGACTTCACGGGGAAGGTCGCCATAAACAAGATCCCAGGCCTCGTTGATTTCAGACAGCGGATAGACCGAAACAAAGTAATTCTGCTTCAGCAATGAAAGAACCAATGTCCGGGCGCGAGGAAACCCCGAGCCCAGCCATTCGTGGGGCACGCGGTCATCCAGAAACAGAATCCTATCGCTGGTGTTCCGAGTTCGAGCCGTTACGGTACTGCCGGTGCCGCTGGGACTTTGCTTCTTCAAAGCTTCGAGATGATGATCCACAAAGATCTGCTGGTGTTCAGCCTGAAGTTTGATGGCTTTGGATGGGGATTTCGAACTTCCAAATTCGTAGTGAACGATGACGGCATCCGGCTCGTAGACGACTCGAAGTCCGTGCTTCCACAGTCGCATACAGTAGTCGGCTTCTTCATAGTATGCAGGCTTGAAAGCCTCGTCGAAACCGCCAAGCTGTTCCCAAACGCGGCGCGGCGTGAGCAGAAAAGCTCCAGAGCAATAGTCCACGTCTCGCCGAAACATGTATTCCGGCGCCAGCGGGTCGTCTCCCCGGCCGTATCCGAAACAGGATCCGTCCCGCCAGACAATGCTTCCGGCTTCCTGTAGTGTTCCGTCCATGAGAACAATTTTCCCGCCGACGGCTCCAATGTCGGGTGCGCTCGTAAGGGTGCGAAGCGCGCTGCGGATGGCGCCGGGCAGAAGCTGCGCATCATTGTTCAGAAGCAGAATGTGTTCCCCTTTTGCCTCTTTGGCCGCCTGATTCGCGGCCAGAAGAAAATGCAGGTTCGTGGAATTGCGTATGACCCGGGCTCCGCACACGCGATCCAGCAGTTTCGAAGTGTCGTCTGTCGATGCGTTATCGACGATGATCACTTCAAGCTCTTCGCTCCGGCATTCCAGGATGGATCGCAGACATGCGAATGTCAGCTCCGATCGGTTGAACAGGACCAGCAGTATTGAGATTGTCGGAGTCTCGGAATGGGGCAATTCCAGCCTGGAGCCGGAAACCAGAAAGCTTTCGAACCATATCCGGAATTGATAGTCATACGAAGACTTCAGCGTGAAACCGAAATTGAATTCAGAATCAGGGTATTCCTCTTCGGATAGTTCGGCTCGAGTCAGGGTATCTATCGAATTGCGAGAACCGCTGGCGAGTCTTTTTCTAAAACTGCGAAGCTGATTCGCAGCCCATCGCATTGGATAGGTGAGACGCCAAGTTGGAGACTGCAGAAACTGTTGAAACACCCACTTCTGATCGGCCAGTTCCTTTTCTTTGATCGCAAGTTCCTGCCGCAGAGCCCGCAGCGATTCCAGCTGCGTCCTGAAAGCTTCCGGCTTAAATTTCACTTTGCGATTCTCCATTACCAGAATTCCGTGTCGGATGCGAGATAGGCCGTTGATAATAACAGCGTTTCCGGACACACGTGAATGTGGGAGTTCAGAGTTACCAGCAGGATCTATGCTTCGAACCCGAAATGACGTCTATCAGCCCGGCTTGCCTGCAAAACCCGGAGAACATTATCGAGCATTTGTGAGATTTGCCGCGGAGCACGCCGGTAACACAATTTTGGATCTGGGATGTGGGTACGGTGCGTACAGCCTGGCGCTGGCGGCAGAGGGCCGGCAATGCGTTGGGGCTGAAATTAATATGAAGTACCTGGTCTCGGCGTCCGTTTCGGGACTCCCTGTGGTTGCTGTGGATTCTGCGTTGCCATTTCCCGATCAATCATTCGATACAGTCATGCTCCTGGAAGTTATTGAACACGTCCCGCAACTGGAGACCATTTTGAGGGAGGCATTCCGAGTCGCGCGTCGAAATGTTCTGGTAACTGTCCCAAACGCAGAGAATCTCGAACGGCTTCAGGAAAACGACGTGACGTATGCCCATATGCTGTCGTCGGATCACGTTCATTTTTTCGACTCGGAATCTCTTAAAGAACTGCTTGGCCGATTTGGCGGAACGGTTGAAATACACCGGGGCGATCCGATTTATCCCTTTTGGTTTCTCAGCCGCTCCCTGGCTTACTACGCGCTCCGCGTTTTGTATCGAACAGGTTTGCTGAAACCAAGCCATTTCACGCGTCTATATGCTGTTGCGAGCGTTCGCGAAAATTAATCTCAATCTGAGAATCCTTGGCCGCCGTCCGGATGGCTATCATGAAATTCGGACTGTTCTTCAGACCATCGACTGGTTTGACGAGATCCGGATCGAACCTGCAGATCGTTTCGAGTTCGTCTGCCGCGGGAGACCCCTTGAAGGTGCCGATGGCGCCGGCAACCTTGTGGTTCGGGCGGTTCGGGAATTCGAAAGAGCTACTGGCCAGAGAGTTCAGGCGGAAATTGAGCTCGTTAAGAACATTCCGGCAGGTGCGGGATTGGGCGGGGGCAGCGCAGACGCTGCGGTCACAATGCTGGGATTGCAGCGGCTTTATGACAGAAAGCTTTCTTCAGAGGAGCTGTTCCTGTGCCTGCGAACTCTGGGGACCGACGTTCCGTTTTTTTCGGTGGGTGGCCGGGCGACCGGGACTGGCCGAGGAGATGAGATAACTCCCGTCTCAGAGGATGACGAACCCGATTACTGGCTGGTTGTAGTCTTTTCCGGAGTCGCGATTTCAACAGTCGACGCGTATTCCTGGTTGACGGTGTCTGGCGAATCCAATACCATCGAAGGTTTCTACGCCCAGGTCGATCCGGGCAGTGCGGCAGG
>Ga0184628_10001274_pt1 | contig 12533 bp, 10 predicted proteins | sample PLM4_5_b1_FD_133149 | JGI IMG/M metagenome (GOLD analysis project Ga0184628, IMG submission 133149) | Groundwater sediment microbial communities from an aquifer in East River, Colorado, USA - PLM4_5_b1 | ecosystem: Environmental > Terrestrial > Soil > Riparian zone | place: USA: East River...
AATGGAGTCATCACGTGTTCCCCTTTCTGGAAGAGTTGCAGCTCTTCCAGAGAGGATCGTGATACCAAAACGGATCTGAAGGGAATGAGTTCGGATCTATCCGCGCAGCGGATTCAGTTCAACCAGTCGTATCCGCGGACGAACGCCCGCCTTTGAATTCCAGTATCGTTAGACCGCCACCCGTGATTTCATGATCCGTGGTAAGGAGACATCATGACGGTTAAACGAATGGATAACGTCGGCATCGTGGTGGAAAACATCGACGCCGCCATTGAGTTCTTCACTGAACTTGGCCTTGCCCTCGAGGGGCGTGCCCCAATCGAAGGGGCCTGGGCAGATGGAGTCACGGGATTGCGCGACATGCGGGTCGAAATCGCCATGATGCGTACTCCGGACGGTCATAGCCGGATCGAGTTGTCCCGATTCCTCGCGCCGCCTGTCATCGCCGATCATCGCAGCGCCCCGGTGAACGCCCTCGGTTACCTGCGCGTCATGTTCACCGTGGAGGATATCGACGATACACTCCAGCGGCTCCGCAAACGTGGCGCGACGATCGTCGGCGAAGTGGTCCAGTACAAAGACGTATATCGGCTCTGCTACATCCGCGGGCCCGAGGGAATTCTCATCGGGCTTGCCCAGGAGCTCTCGAAAAAGGGGTAGGCGCACTCGGAAGTCTTAACCGGGACACGGATGATACGAACCAGAAGGAGAAACTGAGATGAGCGCAATTCCCGCGGGAACGGAACTGATCCGCCCCTTCGTTCCCACCAGGGAACTCGACCTGTCCAAGCGTTTTTATGAAACGCTTGGTTTTGAGAAGGTCCTTGATGGCGACGTCGTCATCTTCAGAGCGGGATCCGGTGGTTTTATCCTGCAGCGCTACTATCAGAAGGACTGGGCGGAAAACTTCATGATGCAACTGATGGTCGACGATCTGGACGCGTGGTGGGAGCATATCCATGCGTTGGATCTCCCAGGAAAGTTCGGTGTGAGCCCACCGAAACCACCGGCGATGCAGCCATGGGGACTTCGCATTGCATACGTCGTGGATCCGTGTGGTGTGCTTTGGCAGGTCGCACAGCGACGTGAAGGTGCGCCGCAAGATTAGAGAACGAAGTTACGGCAGGGCCTTCTGTCGTGTCAGCAGTTCGGAGTAACTCGGCAGTCTGCCGGCGATTTGCAGATTGATAAGCTCCTGCATCGGAACAAGGCCCGTCTGAACATCCTTCGCAACCGTCCAACCCTGAAGCAAGCGCGTGTAATCGTTATCGACGAAGCGAATGAAAACGCTGGAAGCATCGACCGGCAGCGTCGCGACATTGGAATAGAACGCAGCCCACTGGGGTCCGACGAGATACCGCTCGACGTTTGAAACATAGAATGCGGTCACGGTCGCCTCATGTTCCTTGACGTAACGCCCAACCTTCCGAACGGCACTGGGACCGGCGAAGTCACCGACTAATGGGACGATCAGGTTCTTTCGCTGCATTTCTTTCACGTAGCGAAAATTGTCTTCAGTCGCCAGATAGCTCCAGTTGCGTCCCTCCAGGTCCTTCGACGTCATCATCACGACGTAACTCGGCGTCAGCGTATTCGGCGTGGGACTGGCAAATCCGTAATTCATGTTGGGACCGCCACGGTGAAACACGTCGAAAACCTTTTCGATCGTCGACAAGTCGTCCGCACTGAGCGTGTAGCCGTGTTGCGTTAGAACATTCTTAATGCTTTTGAAATTCTCGTCCTTCAACGCGGCATCATCGCCAGCCGCGCGGTCAAAAGCGGCAAACAACTCGACTGCTGTGGATTTCTCATCCAGGCCGGCAGGCCGCTTTCGGGAAAACAATCGCGCGACGAAATCCGCACGGTTCGGAGACAGCTCGAACAACGCCTTGTACAACAGATGCACCAGCATGTTCTGGCGACGGATATCAAAAACGAAAGCGAGTTTGGGCTGGATCGCTGCGATATACGTGAAGTTCTGCTCGGGTGCAACGCCGAGGTAGACTCCCCCGGGTTTCGTATTCTTCTTCAGGTCGGGAATGACGTATTGAATGGATCTTTCGTTCGAAATGAAATTCTCATAACGAAAAGTTCCACCGGGCTCTGAGAACTCTTCGACCATACGCCAGAATTCGCGATCACTGAGTGAGACCGGCAGCGTCTCGGCAGCCCGTTGCATCGGCGGAGCCGCGAGGAGGAAACCTGCAAGGAACAATAAACACGCGAACGTACGTTTGTAGTTCATGCGGCCTCCTTAGGCGTTCAATCCTTAACCGCAGGCGACGTGGGATTTGCAGAGGCCGCCAGGCTCTTCGAAAAGAACGGCAGAAGATTTCTGTCGATTCGCTCGGCGATTCGGCTGGTTGCATCGCCGTCGTACTCCTCGTAGTGGTGCGCGATCTTCAATCGCATCATCGCCTCGTGCAACCGCCGATTCGATGCCAGGGCTCGATCTTTGCTCCCGACATCGATCGAGACTGCATATAATTTGTTGAGATTCGCAGCCTGGCTTTCCACCATGGCGAGGCCTGCGTTGGCAGTCCACTTCGCAGCGATATCGGCGCGAACCTTTCCATCTTTCACCGGCAGATCGACAAATAGCGGCGCGTTGCTCGCGTTGGGTGACCATGCCGCCGCAAGGGCCAGCGAAAGACTTGGGCCGGTGCCTGCAGGTTGGCCTTCCTCTGCACGCGCAGCTTCCTCGGCTTGAACGCGAGTCTTGATCGCTTCGGCGGGTATCGCCGACTCGGGGCGGGCACTGTCGACTGCTTCCAGGAACGTCGCACTCATGACATAGAGACTCGAAAATACGTCCGGCCGTTTCGTGGCGATTCGCAATGCGCCATATCCTCCCATCCCGTGGCCGGCCAACCCGCGACTGATGCGTGCATTGACCGTTCGGTAATGCGAGTCGACGTAGGCCACGAGGTCCTGGGCAATGAAGGTCTCCCAGTCGCCGGTGGTGACGGAGTTGGAATACACGCTGCCGCGATGCAGTGTGAAGGCATCCGGCATGACGATGATAGGAGAGCTGAAGCCGGCCGCCGATGCAAGCCGGTCTGCGCTCTCTGTCAGGTTGCCGAGCGGGCCGGTGAACATGTTGTCGTGTGCCCCATAGCCGTGCAACAGATACACGACGGGATAGCGGCGGTTCTGATCTCCACCGTAGCTCGGGGGCAGATAGACAGTAACGTTGCGATCGGGAGAATCCCCTTCAAGGTTTCCCTCGAGCGCCTTGCCGTGCACAACGATATGTTCAACTGTCGATGTGGCGCCCCCCGCCGGTCCCGCACCGCGCCTGCCCTGCGCTCCCAGGAATCCTGCGGTCAGAACCAGGAACGACACTACCAGCCATCTTTGCTTAACGGATTTAACAGGCTTCACAAGTTTCCCTCCACATGACTCTGCATTCGGCGCCACATAGTACCTCCGATACTGCAACGCTGTCGATGGCCGAGGCGCTGTTGAGTTGCGTGCCGACGGTATACTCAAAGTTCATGATGTCTTCAACACCCCTCAAAATGGTTTCTTCGATGGCGACGCGCGAAGTGCTCGCCGAACTCGCTTCCCAGTATCAGCGCACCACCTTACAGGCGGTCATCGCAGAAGCCGCGGGCGGTGTGGACATCGCAAAGCGTGTGCAGGCCGGAGAGGCCGTGGATGTGGTTGTGCTGGCGTCCGACGCGATCGACAAATTGATTGCCGAGGGCAAGTTACTGGCCGGCAGCCGCGTGGACATCGTCAAGTCCGGCGTTGCCGTCGCCGTGCGCGCCGGCGCGAACTGGCCTGCGATCGATTCGGAAGCAGCAGTGACGCGTGCCGTGTTGGCTGCGAAAACGTTGAGCTATTCGACGGGGCCCAGCGGTGTGTATCTGGAAAAGATGTTTGCGCGCTGGGGCATTCTCGACGACATTCGCAACCGTATCGTTGTTCCGCCGCCCGGTGTTCCCGTGGCTTCGCTGGTCGCAGATGGCAGGGCGGAACTCGGATTCCAGCAGCTGAGTGAACTCATGAACCGCCCGGGCATCGATGTCATTGGACCGCTGCCTCCCGCCATTCAGAGCGTGACGACGTTTTCCGGTGGCATTGCCACCGCGTGCCGTCAGCCCGAGGCAGCACGCGCCCTGCTTGCCTATCTGGCTTCGCCGGCGGCTGCAACTGTCAAGCAACACTTCGGAATGCATTCGGCCTGAGTTGCCGCCCTACGGCAGCGCAAAGACGTAAAGCGACTCGACGTTCGCCGGATTGGGATCGGTAATCGCGCCGCCACCGGAGGCGCTGATCGCAACGTACTGCTTGCCGTTCTTTCCCTGATACGTCATGGGAACGGAAATCGCGCTGTAATCGAGCTTCGTGCTCCAGAGTTCCTTGCCGGTTTTGGAATCGAATGCGCGGAACCGCCGATCATTCGTCGCGCCGATGAACACGAGTCCTCCCGCCGTCGCGATGGATCCACCAAGATTGATGCGGCCGGTATTCTGTTTTCCCTCCGGCAGATCGTCGGTGATGCCCAGCGTCACCTGCCATGCGATGTCTCCCGTGCCGACATTGATCGCGGTGAGCTGACCCCATGGTGGTTTCTGGCACGGCCAGCTTTGCTCTCCGAGAAGTCTTCCTCGATCGTCCACCTTTCGATCCCAGAACTTCGACGCGACCGGGTTTCCAAACACACTGGTCTGATCGTAAGCCACTCGCGAATTCGCGGCCTTCTTCTCCACCCATCCGATGCTGGCGTAGTTCGACGTGTTCACAAAGATCAGTCCCGCTTTCGGGTCCGACGACATGCCGCCCCAATCCGTTCCACCAATCGCGCCAGGGAAAATGATGCTCGACGTTGGCGGCGCGCCGGCTTCACGAAAGGCCCACGGCGTGAATGGTCCGTCATTGATGAGCGTCCCGCTCCGATCGGCAAGATCGCGGCACGCCTTCGCGTGAGCTTCGTTCGTGTCCGCAGCCGTCACCATGTCTTCCATCTTGAAACTGTGACGGCCGAGCGCTGGAGGTTTCACGGGAATCGGTTGCGTTAACGATGTGAACTCGCCGGGCACTTTGCTTTGCGGAACCGGCTGTTCATTCACTCCAAAAATTGGTTCGCCCGTGACGCGATTGAGAATGTAGACGTAACCCACTTTTCCGGTTTGCGCGAGAACGGGAACCGACTTGCCTTTCACGGTGACGTCCAGCAGGACAGGAGCGGGCGGAAGATCCATGTCCCAGATATCGTGATGAACAACCTGGAAATACCATTTGAGCTTTCCGGTCATTGCATCCAGAGCAACGACGGAGTTTCCAAAGAGGTTGTTCCCCTTGCGATCGCCGCCGTAGTAGTCGCTGGCAGGGCTGCCGAACACGGTGTACACAATGCCGCGTGCCGAATCGACCGTCATGAAGAATCCCCAGTTGTTCACGCCGGTGCGGTCTTTCCAGCTTTCGCCATCCCATGTTTCATTTCCGGTTTCGCCAGGCCGCGGAACGGAATGGAACTCCCAGACTTTCTCACCCGTGCGCGCGTCATAGGCCCGCGTGTTTCCGGCTGGCCCGGTTGCCGGTTGCTCGGAAACGTTGGCGCCGACGAATAGCAGATTCTTATAAATGCTGGGCGGAGAGTTGTATGCAACGACAAGATCGACTTCGCCGTTCTTGCCGAATCCAAGGACGGATTCACCGGTGAGCGCGCTGATCGCCATCATCCGGCGGCCCGAGGTAAAGATGATGCGCGGTGGAAGCTGTCCTTCGCCTGGCCAGTATGTGACGCCGCGTGTGGATGCGTTTCCGCCAGTTACCGTGTAACGCCAGATTTCCTTTCCGGTTTCGGGATTGAGTGCGAGCACTCGATTTCCCGCCGTGAGGTACATCACGCCATTGACGACGAGCGGCGTGATTTCAGAATATCCGCCGCCCGGAGCGTTGCTCATCTCGGCGTCGGAACGCAGCCGGTAGGTCCAGGCGCGGGTCAGCTTCGAAACATTTTTGGCTGTGATTTGTGTGAGTGGAGAAAAACGCGTCGCCGACAGGTCGTGGCTGTACATCGGCCAGTCGCCGGGAAGAGGCGCCACGGGTTTCGGCGCCTGGCCGACGAGGACGGACAAAGTCGCGACACAGACAAGAAGAGCAGCAATCGGATTCAGACGCATGTGGTTTCTCCGTTCGGTAATTCGTCCGGCATTCTATCTCAGTCGGGATTGGTCTGGGAAAAGGAGGCGTCAATCGCCCCTCCTGGCCAGGAGGGGCGATCGGCATTGAGTCAGCCATGGCAGCTAGTCTCTCAACCCGCGAAGTTTCAGCTTGTCGATCTTTCCGGGGCCGGTTTTCGGAAGGGCATCACGGAACTCGATCCTTTTTGGAACCTTGTACTCGACAAGGCGCTGTTTGCAGTAGGCGATGAGCTCGTCGCCGGTTACGACACTACCCGGTTTGAGGACAACGAACGCGACAGGGATTTCTCCGCGAAAGGTATCCTTCAAGCCAACGGTGGCAACCTCGAACGTGTCCGGATGGCTGTTGAGAACCTCATCGACCTCGCGGGGATGAATGTTGTAGCCGCCTGAAATAATCAGCTCCTTCTTTCGATCAACGACGAAGAGATACCCTTCATCGTCGAAATAGCCGATGTCTCCGGTATACAGCCATCCATCGCGAATCGTATGCGCCGTTTCTTCAGGCCGATTCCGATAACTTGAGACCATCTGCGGTCCGTGCACGCGGATCTCTCCGCGTTCGAATACTGGAAGCACCTGTGTGCCAGTTTTAAGATCCACAATTTCCACATCGGTCTCCGGCGGTGGAAGGCCAACGGACAGAACCTTCCGCTTGCCCACGTCCGGATTGTTCGCATACGGAGCACCTTCGGACATTCCGATGCCTTCGTAGATATCGCAGCCTGTCGTCTTCGACCAGTTGCGCAACAAATCTTCCGAGCATGCCGATCCACCGGCACTACAGATCTTCAAGCTGGAAAGATCCGCCGTCTTCATCCCTTCAGCTGCAAGCAGTCCCACGTAGACTGTCGCCGGACCTCCGGCAAAAAGCGAAACCTTGTACTTCGACAGCTGGGCCAGAACGATATCCGGCTTGTACTGGCGCACGAGAATGTGAGTCGAGCCGATATAGAGATGATGGACGACGCAGTGATGGTGACCGAAGATATGAAACATCGGCGCAACCGAAAGCGACACTTCCTTGTCATATTGAAGCGTGGAGAAGAACGCCGCCTCCAGCCGGCAGAACGCCATGATGTGTCGATGCCGATGTTCTGCGCCCTTCGGGAGGCCTGTCGTGCCGCCGGTAAAGAACATCATGGCGAAGTCGTCGGGTTGCGGAAGCGGCTGAGGCAAACTGTCGGTGCCCTCGTCGATCCAGCGCGAGAGCGTGTCCTCTCCTTCGCCCGCAACAAGAACGTGAGCGATTCCCATCGCCGCCGCCAGCTTTGACATCCGCGGGTAGAACTCGGGCAGCGTCACGATGACCTTCGGACTGGTGTCTTTCAATAGCGGCGTCATCTCGGATTCCGAATAGTTCGGATTCATCGGGGCCACGTAGGCATGCGCCGCCATTGCACCAAGGACGCAGACCGGCATCTCCAGGCAATTGGTCATCAGAATCGCGACACGCTCGCCTTTTACGCCAAGCTTCTCGAGCCGCCGTGCGAAACCCGAAACTGCTCTCCGGTGTTGGGCAAACGTCAGGCTGCGATCTTCGCAGACCAGCGCCAGACGATCCGGTGTGCGGCGTGCAACAGCTTCCAAAGCGTGAAGAACAGTCGGATAGTTGGGTGCATTGGGAGGAACGGTTAATTTCACGGCCGGTATTCTAGCAGGTGTCGGCGTAGTTCGATCGCCCCTATAGGTCACCTTTGTGGCAACGCGAATACCATGTACTGTCCTGGCCCCGCAGCAGGAATGGGATTGGCCGGTGCAGGTCGCGGTTGAAACACTCCTGCGCCGCCGACGGAGACTGCGATGAACTCCCGGTTTCCAACCTGATAAACCGCGGGTACGCCTTCCTGCGGGCCGGGCAGTTCAAATTCCCAGATCACCTTTCCCGTGTCCTGATCGTAGGCGCGCAGTTTGCGATCGGAAGTGCTGCCTGCAAAAACCAGTCCGCCTCCGGTGACGACGACGCCTCCGCGCGGCGCGATACTGCCGGTGTCTTTGCCCTTATCGCCGAGCGCCGCGACTCCGCCATGAGGGACGCGCCACAGTATGGTTCCAGTGTTGAGATCATAGGCCGTGAGCTGAGACCACGGTGGGCCCATGATCGACAAGCCTCCGACACCGTCGGGTGTCGTACCGTTTTGAAGAAAATCATATGGCGCGGTGTAATCGACGAATCCGTCCGGGCGATACGCGCGCGGAGTCGCTGCGCCCCGTGCTGCAGGAGCCGCAGGGGCGGCCGCGGCTGCCGCTGCCGGCGCTGCGCCTCCAGCTGCAGCGCCACCTCTACCACCGCCACCACCTCTTCCACCCCCTGCACCGCCACCGCCACCACCGCCACGTCCGCCACCAGCGCCCGGAACGGAGATCTTCAGGAGTGTGGGCAATTCCTTCGAGACGATGTACATCGTCCCCTTTGTCGGATCCACGGCAGAACTTCCCCAATTGGCGCCGCCATTATGGCCCGGCAGTTCGATTGTGCCCTTCATGCTCGGCGGCGTGAACAATCCTTCATTTCGTGAATTCATCAACAGCTGCCGAACCGTTTCTTTCTGCGCATCCGTCATGAGTGGGTTGATGTCTTTTTCCGTAAACGACTGACGCGCGAACGGCGGCGGCAGTGTTGGAAATGGCTGTGTCGGTGAGGAGAATTCACCCGGCACATCGGACTGCGGCACCGGGCGCTCGACGATCGGCCATATCGGCGCACCTGTTTTGCGATTGAACACAAACAGGAAGCCGTGCTTCGAAGGCTGGGCCACGATGTCGACGTTCTGCCCGTTGACGCGAACCGTGAGAAGTTTCGGCGCCGTTGGCAGATCGTAATCCCAGAGATCGTGATGAACGGTTTGGAAATGCCAGATCATCTTTCCCGTATTGGCGTCGAGCGCGACGAGACTGTTTGCGAAGAGATTGTTTCCTTTCCGATTGCCACCATAAAAGTCGTATCGCGCCGTTCCAAACGGAACGAAGACCATGCCGTTGTCCTCATCCACCGTGAACTCGCTCCAGTTGTGGCCGCCACCGGCTCCGGCCGCCAGCGTTTCCGCGGGCCAGGTGTCCGACCCGAATTCGCCCGGGCGTGGAATGCTGTGGAACGTCCATTTCAGTTTTCCGGTTCGCACGTCGTACGCGCGAACATCACCGGGAGTGGCGTCGTAGCTCGCGCCGCTTGCAGGAAGGGAAACGATGATGGTGTCCTTGTAAATACGTCCGGGATTGCCACCGATATTGGCGACGGTGCGGTCGGAATCGAGCTTGGGATCCAGGCGGCCGGCTTCACCGAACGTCATGATTGCTTCACCGTTGGTGGCGTTGATCTCTTTGATGAAACCGTTGTTGACGAAGATCAGCCGGCGATCCGACCGGTCTGCGCTTTCCCAGTAATTCATTCCGCGGGCGCCCGTTCCACCGGCGCTCGCCCAAAGCTCTTTTCCTGTCGTCGCCTCGAGTGCAACGATTGCAGCATCCGTTCCGGCTCGCGGAACGAACATGACATTGTCGACAATGAGAGGACTGGTTGAGGAGTTGCCGCCAATGGGGAAGGTCCAGGCAACCTGGAGTTGTTTCACCGTCGTCTTGTCGATCTGCTTCAGCGACGAATACTGAGACGAATCGACGCCGCCCCCATAACTTTTCCACGTATTGAATGGTCTTTGAACCGGCGCCAGCAGGGCGGCCGCTATCGCCAGAATTCCAATCAGAACCTTTTGAATCACGTGGATCCTCCTCAATCGTCCGACGGACTCGCGGAGTATATATGACGTGGTAGACTCCGCAAACAATCCGGAGAATCCCATGACGAATCGATTCCGCTTGAGCCGGTTTGCCGGTGGACGACGAATCTGCCACAGGGGAATTTCGAAATCGGACAAGCTCGAAATCGGACGATTCCTGCATCTCAAATTAGAAATCAGAAACCTCGAATTGGACAAACCGACGGACGCGCTCTGTCCAACCTAAGATTTTTGATTTCTAATTTGAGATGCAGGAATCGTCCGATTTCGAGCTTGTCCGATTTCGAAATTCCCCTGTGGCAGATTCAGTCCGCCGACTAGCAACTCGCGGCAAGAATCTGTCGTATTGCGCCAAGATGGTATGCCGTGTGTGCAATCGTCGACAGCGCTCCCGCTGCAGTCATGTCATCCCAATCCTTCCGAACGGCGACGGCCTTTTGCCATGTCTCAGTCTTGCTTCGAAGATTGTCGCGAAGCGCGCGCCACTGTTCGTCCGTGACGGTCGTGCGTTTCCAGCTTCCATTCCAGTCGGCATCGGCCCAGGGATTTTCTTCCCCGGAGATCCATCGCGTGAGCAGAGACATGCCGAAATGAACGTGATCGACGTGCGCGGCTATCGAGGGTTTTCCCGGGATCGCCTGCTGTGAAGCAGTCGTCGCGGAAATCCCGTCCAGCTGCCGAAGCAGCCCGGGATCGCCGGGATTCAGAATGTAAGCTTCCTCGCCAGGAGGACCATCGAAGATCTCGGTGAGCAGTTTGGATACGGCTCGCTGGAAAATGCTGTCGGCGTCGTTCATGGTTTTGGGTACAAATTACTGCGTCGGGGATTTGCTGCCAAGTGCAAATGTGCACAAAAATTCACGCACGATACAGTCTTCGTGGAATTCGGATGAGCGATTACAATGCTCCCACCATGACAAACTATCTTTCGCAACGCATTACTCGACGGCAGGCGCTTCAGATGATGGGAGTCGGCGCGGCAGCGACTGCTCTTCCGAAAAGCGCTTTCTCTCAGGCACCCACATTTCCGAAGGGTGCGGTTATTCGAACCATACTCAAAGACTATGCGCCCGAAGAATTGGCTGGCGGCGCCACGCTGTTTCACGAACACATGCAGCTGGGTACGGATTTCAATGCGAAGTTTTCTGCGGCCGGAAATGCCGTTCGAGTCGCGAATGGTTTGCCCCCGAATCCTCAGCGTGGCGGAGGAGGCGGTGGTGGAGGGGCCGCACCTCCGGACATCATGCACAACGTGGATCTGATGTCCGCTGAGGTGGCCAAGGTCAAAGATGCAGGCATCGCTTGTATCGTCGATGCCGGTCATCCGGACATGGGACGCGACGTCGAGTTTTTGCGTCAGGTATCGATGAAGTCCGGTGTACCGATCGTCGTTGGCGGCGGATTTTATTCGCAGCCATGGTATCCGAAGGAAATCTCGACGATGAGCGAAGACCAGGTTTTCAATGCGCTCATCAAGCAGGCGGATGATGACGTCCTCGGTGCATTCGGCGAAATCGGATCGTGGGACGAAATCACCAAAGACGAACGGAATGTGTTTCGCGCGGTTGGGAGGGCGCACGTCGCAACCAATATCCCGATATTCACGCACACGGGAATCCCTGGAAAATCGGCACTCGAACAGCTCGACATTCTTGAAGACGCCGGCGTGAATCCGAATCGCGTGGTCATCGGTCACCTCGGGAATCTGGTCGACACCAACGTGTATGTGCATAAGACCATCTGCCGACGTGGCGCGTATGTGGGCTTTGACCGGCAGGGCAACAACGACACGCAACAGATCCCGATGGTGATGGCTCTCATCGAGGCCGGCTTTGCCGACCACCTGATGTTCTCCGCCGACGGCTCAAGCGGTTATTCAAAAACCGTGACGGCGTTTGTTCCAAAACTGAAGGCCGCCGGCGCCAGTGAACAGGTGCTGCACGGCATCATGGTGGATAACCCTCGCCGGTTTCTCGCATTCGTTCCGAAGCGCGCGCGTAAGAAATAGCGATCTCAGTTTGAAATCGAGCTCGCGGGTTAATTTGGCAACGTGCAGACAAGCTCCCCTCCTGGCACAGGAGGGGTGGCCGAAGGCCGGGGTGGTAGATCAAGTCCCAAAATAATTTTCTGTTTGAACTTGTCTACTTCCCCTACTCGCCAGGCTGGCCGTCCCCTCGTGTTCCAGGAGGGGAATCGCGAAAGGCCCTTTTAGGTCCGGACTATCCCAAAATCGAAAAGCCCCCGGCCGTAGGCCGGGGGCTTTTGCTCGTTCAGAAAGGTTGCTGCTTAACGGCTGGCATCGAGCCTGGCTCCACCACTAGCGGGGGTGGCCTGGGTGCCAAGGACGTCACCAGAGGAGACGAGCTTGACCCAAAGCGAACCGTTGCCCTTGTAGTACGAAGTGGCAGTGGCCTTGCGAAGTGCGTCCAGGCTGTCCTGCGCCGTACCCGCGGATGCGGTGGTGAATCCCGGCAGTTCGAATATCACCCACGAACCGGCATTCAGTTCCGACACGCTGAGGGACAAGGCCGGCCTTTCGGTGGTGACCTTAAACTCTGTGCCTGCTCGTACGTTGGTTGCACCGCCGACGGGGAACTCCTTGCCGTTGAAGCTGAGAACGGCTACCGGCTGCGGAGGATCTCCG
>Ga0184628_10001275_pt1 | contig 12532 bp, 14 predicted proteins | sample PLM4_5_b1_FD_133149 | JGI IMG/M metagenome (GOLD analysis project Ga0184628, IMG submission 133149) | Groundwater sediment microbial communities from an aquifer in East River, Colorado, USA - PLM4_5_b1 | ecosystem: Environmental > Terrestrial > Soil > Riparian zone | place: USA: East River...
CGCCCATGTGGCGGCCATCTTCGGCTACCTCCGCTTCCATCCCCGGCCATGCCGGGTGAAGCGCGACGACACCGACACCTACGAGACGGCCTACGACGGGGACAAGGGCTATCCGGACTGGACACTCGTCCATGCGCGCACCGGGTTCACGGTGATCGCCGAGTTGAAGTCGAAGGGCGGCAAGGCGTCACCCGAGCAGCAGGTGTGGCTCGACGCTCTGGCGAAAGGCCCGACTCCGGTGTTCCTGTGGCGTCCCTCCGACTGGGGACAGGTGCTCGCCGTGCTTGAAGCTGGGGCGCGTCTGGAACCGCAGGTCCGCGTGCCGGACGATTCAACCCCAGTCCTGCTGCCCAAGGCGTCGGACGACCCCGACTACCGCCACGCGGAGCGCACCGTCCGAGCCTGGTGGGAGCACCACCAGACCGAGAACGACGGCAAGCCACCGACCGCCATCCCGTTCGTCGCCTGCGTCAAGATCGTCGCCAAGCTGTACAAGGCGAGCTGGTCGGAGATCGAAGTGAAGTGGGCGCTGATCGATGCGACGGTCGTCTCGGTGGGGGCGATGGAGTTCGCCCGCAACAAGCGCCGCGGAAGGGAAGGGCGGGCCGTCAACGAGATGTCGGTGGCGGAATGGCGGAAGCGCAACGCCGGCCAGCCGCTCACCAACCGGGAACCGAGGCCCGAGGCGCCGACGCCTGGACCGGACATCATCGACGTGGAAGCGAGGGAAGCATGACCGACGAAGAACTGCTCGCAGGCGTCGCCGTCGCCTTGGCGTATGTGCGCCGACCGCCTCCGTTCGACTCATACATGACCGCCAAATCGAACCCGCCACGCATGGACGACGACCCGCGCAGCGACAGCCAGATCAAGAAAGGCGAAGGAGCGCGGGCCAACCTGGCGAACTGGCAGCGACGACGGGACGACTGTGAAGCGGTCCTCATGTCGATGCGCGACCTGCTCGCAGCAAAGGTGGGCGCCCAATGACCGTCATGGCCGCGCACCCGTGGGCGAACAACGGCGAGCTGATCGCCGACGTGGCGCGCCTCGGCTACCTGCACGAAGACTGGTTGACACTTGATGTGACCTACGGGACCGGACGGTTCTGGTCGAAGTTCCGTCCACGCCGGCTGGTCGCCAGCGATCTGTACGCCGAAGGTGCGATGCACCACTGGGACTTCACGGCGCTGCCCGTCGGCACCGGCGACTACAAGGTGGTAGTCCTAGACCCGCCGTACAAGCTGAACGGCACGTCCACCGGGGAGGGACCGTCGGCGCTTGACGCGGGCTACGGGGTGAGCGGCAAGTACGTCGCATGGCAGGACCGTCACGCCTTGATCCGCCGAGGGATTCGTGAAGCGATGCGCGTCACGACATCGGGCGGCTTCGTGCTCGTCAAGTGCCAGGACCAAGTGTGTTCGGGCGCGATCCGCTGGCAGACCCGCGAGTTCGCTGACTTCGGCGAGATGGAAGGCGCGACGCTGGTGGACCGGTTCGACATGATCGGCAGGATGCGGAAGCAGCCGATGGAAGCCAAGGTCGACGCGAAGGGAACGGTCGTCAGGGCCGCACGCGAGCAACGCCACGCTCACGGTCGGCCGTCCACCCTGCTCGTGTTCAGAAGGACCTGACGTGGACTTCCAAGCTGCGTCCGCGCTGGTGGATCACATCGCCGGGTGCTGCGGAGGGTTCTGGGAGCCGTCCACGAAAGAGGCGTGGATCGAAGCAATGCTCGGCATCGGCGACGCCCGCTTCGCCGAAGATGCGGCACGCCTGCTGGCTCAGCGGTGGGCCGGCCCGGGACGCCCGTCATTCGGTGACTTCAAGCAGGTGTACGACACCGCCGTCCGGCAGGCGGTGATGCGTCGGGCGTTGCCCCCTGGGGCCGGGGTGAAGATGGCGCTGCTCGACTTCCTGCTGCTCCGGGCGACGCAGGCCGAGGCCGGGGATCGTGCGGCCCGGCACGACTTGGAGACGTGGCGCAAGATGCTGTCACCGGAGTCTCCGTTGAGGCTGGCGCTCCCCGGAATCGAGGAGGCGCGCGAGTGGTTCGCCAGCCATCCCGACGCGCTAGTCGACTAGTTCCCCACTCAGAGTGCTGAGTGCTATAGTCGATCGCATGGCTCGCACCGCTTCGCCCTCCTGCACCGCTTCGGATGCGATCGCTGACCAGATCGCATGGATCGATGCTGCCCCCATCCCCGACGCCGTCCACGCCGTCATGGCGTTGGCCGGGACGGTCGACGGCGCCCGCACCGATGTCGTGGACGCCAAGACGCGGCTGATCCGCAAGGCGTGTGGCGACGGGTACTCGGTGAGGAAGGTGGCCGAGATGATGGGGGTGTCCCCGGGCTACGTTCAGCGCTTGAAGACGCAGCGATGACCGGGGTGGGCTGGTTCATGGAGCCGTGGGTCGGCCCCGTCGAGTTCGGCTACAGCGCCGAGGTTCACGACACCGCCACTGGGCAGGTCGTGAAGTGGGACGACACGGCACGGATGTGGCGCTGCGCCGCGTGTCTCATGCGCTCACCCGGCCATCACACGTTCTGCGCGCAGGCATGACGCTCTCGGCCACCAAAGACATCCTCGGCGGACCGGAACAGGACCAGGACTTCATCCTGTCCATCGCGGAGAACCTCGGATGGAAGGTGATCAGGCTGGATGGCCGAGCCAAGCCGGATCTGCTGCTGCTGCGCGATGCCGTAGTGCCGGTGTTCCTGCGATCCAAGCGCGCCACGTTGCAGCGACGCACGGCGATGTCGTGGTTCGCGCTCGCCGGATCGCGCCCGCGCGCGTGGGGGCGCGAAGACGGCGTCGAGATCATGCGGGTGCTCGGTGGCGACTGACCTCAACCCGCGGCGTGGCCGCCCGCCCGGCGCCTTTCCCGGTCACGGCAATCCGTACCCGGAGGTGGAGGCAGGCAAGTACGACGTGTCGATCCTCGCTGCCCTTGATGAGCACACTTGGGCGGAACGGATCGGGGTGCCACGCATCCTCACCGAAGACGAGTTGCTCATCGAGATCGCCCGCACCGCGGCCAAGGTGCAAGAACTTCGAGCGCCGATGATCCTCGCTCGGGTGCGGCTCATCGAGCTGGCGTTGTATGCCTGCATGAAGGTCGGGCTGTCGCCGATCAAGGTGGCGAAGGCTGCCGGGATGAGGCGCCAGGCGCTCGATCGGTGGCTCTCCAGTTACCGTTCCGGCCGATGACCGTTCGCGCCTTCGACACTGACCGCGAACCCTGGGAACGCCAGCGCGGTGAAGGGGTGCGGTCCTACGCCCTGTTCACCGAGTTCCTCCGCGTTGTCCCGTCCGAACGCAGGCTTCGCAACTTCGCTGAGAGTCAGGACGTGAAGCTCTCCCAAATCCAAGGCATGTCGGCGCGCTGGCGATGGGGCGACCGCGTGGGGGCATACGAAGCCGACATCGAACGCCAATCGCTCAAGGCGGTCGGGGACTACAACCGCAAGGCCGCATCGGACCTCGCCTCGATCATGACGAAGGTGCCCGAGGCGGCGCGCAAGGCGCTTGAACTCGGGGTTCGCACCATAGACGAGTACATGGATTCGGACCCGTGGCAGGACGAGGAAGGTAGGTGGCACGGCAAGCTCCACGCCAAGGACGCAGTGTCGCTGCTCGCCGCCGCCAACAACCTGATGGTCGGACTCACCCGCTACCTGGAGACGGCAGGGCAGCTCACCCGCTCACTCAACGTCAACGTGTCCGGCCGAGTCGAGCACGCTCTCGCCGCCCCGGAAGCCGCCGAGCTGATGCGGTTCATCGGGGCGATGCAAGAGGCGGGCATAGTGGACGAGGAACGGCGCCAGATCCTTGACGCGCACATCATCGAAGAACTGGGCGATCCTCTAGCGTTGGGGCGTGGTGATGACAACTTCTTCGGAGACGACGGAGAGCCTGGTGAGGCTGTACCGGTCGGTCGAGAACATCAACCACTGCCCATGGACGCCGACCGCTAAGCAACGGGCCTTCCTTCTCCTCATCCGACGCGATGCCCTCTACGGCGGCGCAGCCCGCGGCGGGAAGACGGTCGCTCAGCTCATGGCCGCGTGCCAGTACACCTGTGTGCCCGGGTATCGGGCCATCATCATCCGCAAGGCGCTCTCCGATCTGGAGCTGCCCGGTGGCCTCATCGATCTGGCGCGGGAATGGTTCACCGGTCACGCCGAATGGAACGGCAAGACCTACACCTGGACGTTCGAGGCTGGGGCGACCGAGTCCTCGATCTCGTTCGGCTACCTGAACAACCCTGGCGACGAGTACCGCTACAAGGGGATGGAGGTGCAGTATTACGGGCTGGAGGAAGCCACCGAGATCGAGGATCGGGACCAAGCCCACTACATCGAGTCCCGCTTGACGCTGCCCGAGCAGGCGGTCCGACTGGAGGCGTGCGAATGCCACGGATGGACGCTGGCTGATGTGCCGCTGCGCTTCCGTCTCACCTCGAACCCGGGCGGGATCGGGTCGGAGTGGGTGAAGCACGAGTACGTCGATCCAGCAATGCGCGGCCTGCCCGGCATCTTCCTGCCGGCGACCGTGTTCGACAACGAGCACGTCAACTCCTCGGCCTATGTCGAGTCGCTGCGGAACCTGTCAGCGATCGAGCGCGCCCGCCTGCTGGAAGGCAACTGGAAGGTGACGGAGGCGGGCAAGATGTTCGACCGTCGCAAGTTCAACATGGTCAACTTCCGTGACGTGCCGTGGGACAAGATCAGCGTGGTGCGGCGCTGGGACTTGGCGTCCACGAAAGAGAAGAAAGGCAAGAACCCGGACTGGACGGCGGGCTCTCTGGTGGGGCTGCATCGCGAAGACGGGTCGTGGTGGATCATCGACGTGCGGCGCATCCGCGAGGAACCGACGCAGGCCGAAGACTTCATGTACGCAGCGCACGTCTGGGACGACTCCCTGATGGACGACTGGCTGGTGCCGATCCGGGTGGAGCAAGGGTTGGCGGGCGACTCGTCGTGGGCGATCAACTCGCTCTCCACCGGCCGATTCAACGGCGTCGACTTCGACGGGGTGAAGCCGAAGGGCGACAAGAAGGAACGGGCTACTCCGGTGTCGACGGCTGCGGGGCGTGGCAGGGTGAACGTGGTGATCGATACCACAAGCCCTGCGGGCCACGAATGGAACGACGACCTGTTCACCGAGATGGAGCTGTTCCCTGACGGCAGCCACGACGACATGGTGGACACGATCTCCGGCGCCGTCTACGACCTGTCGTCGGGCGCGGTGGCGGGCGGGTCCACTGGAGGTGGGGCGGAAGGGCTGCCCGACGAGTACGAATCAGAGTTCGATGTCGAGGAGATGCAGTCGCTTCGCCTCGGGCGGTGAGCCGGGGGGCCTAGGCCGACAGGACCATCCCTGGTGCCGTGTCGCATGGAAGGCGACCCGTCCGACGAGTGCCCCCCGGCGATGCCACTATACTCACAGTGTGGCTAAGGCAAACCCTGATCCTCGACGGCGCCATCGGGCGCTAGCGGAACGGGACGGCGCCATCTGCTTCTACTGCGGTTGCGCCCTCCACCCCGACTCCAACGACGCCACCATCGACCACGTCATTCCCGTCGCCCGAGGCGGATCAGGGGCGATACAGAACATGGTGCTGTGTTGCGCGCCGTGCAACCACGCTAAGGGCGATCGCACGATCGCCGAATGGTTCGCGGTCGACGGGATGCGCGTCCCGAAGGCTCGTCGCCACCTCATCCTCTCGGCGGGCTACGGCCATGCCAATCGCAAGATCGAACCGACCCCGAGCGTCCCGTCCCTGCGGACGGGCAAGCCATATCCGCGCGGCTACCCCCTGCACCCGTCTGTCGTGCAGACGTTGGCCGAAGCACTTAGCGCTACCGATGACGAACTGCGACGGAAGATGCCGTGGCGCCCGGCGCGCTCGGACTGGGCCGGGTGACTACACTCACAACCGTGAGATACTTCTCCTACGCTTGCACCTGGATCGCCCTGCTCATCGCCCTGTACCTCATGTGGCGCAGCGCGCAGGCCGCAGCCAACCGGAACGAGCAGCCAGCCGATGACAACGACGTGTGCTTCGCCGTCGCCGTCGCCGGGTTCGTCGTGGCGCTCGCCCTGCTCGGGTTGACCACCGCGGTGCTCGTCTAGGCGAGAGCCAACGTCGTCACGGTGCCGGTCGTCTCGTTCGTCGCCGTCAGGTTGCCCGAGGCGTCGATCGACAAGGCCCACGTCGCAACGCCATTCGTGATGCGGAACGGCGCACCGAACGACGAGCCCGGACCGCGATGCCTGCCAGCTTCCAGTGCGGAGATGCGGGACACGAGCCCGTCGATCGCCCGGTCGAAGTCGAGGCTCGCGTTGGTGGTGGGAAAGGTGCGGGGCGGCATCGCTACTCCTCTCCCAGATCCTCGTTGGTGGCGCCGAGCGGGGCGACCGAGATCGACACCTTGTTCTGGTCCGGTCCGACATAGCCGTCCACCGCGGTGAGGCGGTACACCTCTTGGATCGTCGGGTAGCGCCGCGTCTGGCCGATCGACAAGGGCAGCCTGCGGCCGGGTACCAGCTCGGGCATCGTGACCGGACAGCGGTTCAGGTCGAGGTCGCCACCTTGGAAGATCCACCGGGGCTTGCCGTTGAAGTTCCGCATCCGGTTCTGGGCGGCGACCGTGGCGGAACCAACGTCGCGGATCGTCGGGTCGGAGAGGCTCTGCTCGACCACGCCGTAGAGCGATTCGGCGGTCGGGTCGGTGGTGACGGCGCTGCCCACCACGGTGTCTCCGGCCTCGCCGCGGCCGTTGCCGGACATGGTGACCCGGGTGGGGGCGTTCTTCGCTGACAGAGTGAACTGGTTGAGCAGAGTGAAGTGCTGCTCCGTGAGTGGGTTGAGGGCGATCGGGGTCAACTCGAACCCTCGGACCGTGAGCACGCGGTCGACCACCGTCCAGTCCAAGGCTGCATCCGCGAGGCTCTTGACGTAGTCGTAGATGTAGTCGTTGCCGAGCGCCACTACCTTGCGCCCGTCGTCTTCGGTGACGGTCGAACCGGAGTAGGCGTAGTCGAGGGTCAAGCCGAATGAGTTGTCAACCGACAGCCCGTCGTTGATCGCGTCCACGAACACGGTGATCAGATCGGTGCCCGTCGACCAAGTGTGATCGGCGTGGAACTTGCGCAGCGTCATCCACCACGACACGTCATGAGCCGATACCCGCAACCCGGGGTAGGCGGGGGTGACCGACACCCCGTAGATCGGCCCTGCCCAGATGCGACGGAAGATGCCGTCCTGCGTTCGTTCGATCACCAGCTCGTGCCGGCGCGGCTCGATGAAATCGTAGAGGGCGAAGCAGTCCAGCCCTTGAAGCTCGATCGCCGCCGTCGAATACTCATCGACGCGACGGTTCCAGTCGCAAGCGGTCCATGGCAGGTTGAGCCGCACGGGGGCGACGCCGCCCCGTTCGTAGATGTGGCAGCGAGTGTCGCCGCAATCCAGCGTCTTCGACACATCGAGGATGCCGGGCTGGAACGCTTCCGCGAATCCTCCGTCCGACATTCCTAACAACCCTCGAAACGCTGATAGTTGATCGTCACCTGCACGTCGGGGTTCAGGCCGCAGTGAGCGTACGGAGTGACCTGTGCCCACGCCCCTTCGCAGCCACCGAAGGCGGGCCACGAGAACCCGCCCGACTCGTCATCCAACGGGACCACCAGGAAGTCACCGGGCACCCACGCCGAGTCGGGCAGTGGTCGATACAGGATCGTCTGCGCCCCACCGTCCACGATCACCGATGCCCCTGCCGGAAGCGCCTTGATCAGCATGTAGGAGCAAGGCGCTTCCAGTAGTTCGCTGTCGCAGGCGAGGCCGTTCGGGTTCATCCGCAACCCGAACGCCATCCGCGGTGTGCCCGACGGAGCGTCCAGCCGAAACAGGACGGACGTGCGGGCCGAGGATCCAGTGCCGGGGATCTCGCAGCAGACCGGGGCGAAGGAATCGGTTGGGCCGCACAGCCACTCGCTGAACGGGACGCAGTCCACGATGAGCGAAGGATCCCACGAGGCTTCCGTCACCGCGGCAAGGCATTCGACCGGGCACGCGGCGAGACACGGTTCGGTGGCGGCAAGTGTGAAGGTAAGCCGACCGAGCGCGGATTCGGCGCCGATCAGCGGGGCGTCGGCCCACGTCGGACCGGACAGCATCCCGACGCCAGAGACGTAGAACATGCCGCGCTTCGCCACCTCATCGAAGTCGACATCCAGTTCGGTACGACCTTCCAAGTCGACGGCGAACAGGCGCACGTAGGCCCGGTAGGTGGTACAAGGGTCGCACGTCGCGGCGATCTGCCACTCCAGCCACCGTCGTCCGTACTCCAGCCCCTCCCGATTCTTCGCCACCACCATCAGCTCGAACGCCAGCTCTCGCCCGCCAGCCCGCAGCGCCGTCAGGTTCGAGCCGCCGAGGGCACGCTGGTTGGTGCCGCGCGACCAGTGGGACCCATCGAGCCCCGTGATCGTCTCCATGTAGAAGCCGAGGAATGCCGAGGAACCGGGGTCGTCCGGCGTCCACCATGGCGCCGGGTTCAGCTCGTCGTCGGGCTCGGTGTAGGTCATCTGCCCGAAGTCGCATGGGTCGTAGTCGAGCACCGGCCAGCGACAGCCATCCCCGGACAGGCCGGAGAAGTAGGGGTTCAGAGGCGCGTAGGCGTTGGTGCGATTCTCGTTGATGATCTCGACGGCGCACCCGTTGAGTTCTTCCAGCCACAGCCACCCTGGGTAGCCCATCAACCCATCTCCATCGCTCAGAACCTATCTGCGAGGCGCTCTTGGAGGCGTGCGCCGATCGCGCCGACCGTCTCGACGGCGACCGCGGCGGGGGTCTGCGCTCTCGTCTCCAAGGTCACGTTGCCGATGACCGGGGCGTCACGGCCTCCGGACTGACGGGTCTGCACGGCCCGAGTGAGCATCGCGAACTGGGCGTCCGACATGCCCGCCGAAGACCGCGACGCGACCGTCATCCCGCCCGCCGCCCGCGATGTCATGGGCACCACCATCATCCCGAAGTCGCGAGCGACCCGAGAGAGGATCTTGCGGTTGCGTCCACGGAACCGCTGGGCGTAGGAGATGTACGCCTCGCCCATCGTCTCCGGCTCGCCCCACAGGATCCCCTGCGCGGCGCGCTGGCGCACGATCATCGACTGGCGGGACATGCCGGTGATCACGCCGCCTGCTGCCATCTTGCGGATCCCGCCTCGCCCGTACATCATCCCTGAGCGGCCCCAGATCGGGGTACCGTCCGCCCGGTGGCCGATGATGGCGAGTCCGGTGCCCGGCGCTCCGCTGCCAGCGCCGAGGTTGCGCGTCGTGGCCGTGATGGTGACGTTCTTGTTCTGCACCTTGTTGATGGCAGAGGCGAGGTTCTCCACGCTCCCCTGCCCCGAGGTGTGCGCGGTGACGAACACTTCCTTGCCCTTCGTGCCATCGAGTGTCGTCTTGAGATCCTTGACCTTGTCGGTGCCGTTGACGATCGCGGTGATGTGCGTCTGGCGCGTTTCCGGCAACTTTGCGATTTCGGTGTTCAACGCCTCGGCCTGCGGCGTGCCCTCTACCTCTGCCACCAACTTGGCAATATGCTCGTCGCTGACCGCTTGAAGGATCTGTTCGTTCAAAGCTTCGACGCCCGGTATCCCGATGGTCGACGCCAGCACGGCGACCTGCTTCTCGGGTGGAAGGTTCTGTACGACCTCGGCGATCGCATCCACATTGTCGGCGTTGACCACCTGTGCGGTCACCAGGGTGAGCTGTGCATCGGGCAACAGGCTGAGCTGATTGGCGAGCGCGGCCACCTGATCGGACGGTTCCTTGATGGCTCGCACCGCGTCAGCGGCTTCCTTCGGGATCGCGCCGAGCAACCCGTCGATGGCGGCCTTCGACGCCGCGGCAGCGATGATTCCACTCGTTACGAGGCCATCCGCGAAGGTGGCGAAATCCCCACCCATGCCAGCGAGGACAAGGTTGAACTGGTCGCCCGTCAGTCCGGCAGCGGTGGCAACTGGACCGAGCTGGGAGAGGAAGTTGAAGTAGGAGTCCTTCGCCGCGTCGACGCCCTTGCCCTCATCGATGAGAGCGGTCGCCCGCTTCTGCGCCTCACCCACCTGTCCGGCGAGGGCGTCCGCAACTTCCGCCGCGGCCTTCGCCTGATCCCGCCCGGCTTGGGTGGTCAGATCGAACTGGTCCCCGAGATGAGGGAGCACGTCCTTGTTCTTGTCGATCACCTCGAACAACCCGGCTAGCGCCGCAGCCTGATCGGCCTGCCCGGTGAAGGCGTCGAGCTTCGACTGGTTCAACGCGTCGGCGTTCGTCACCGCCGTGTCGAGCGCGGCAGCAAGATCAGAGATGGAGATGGCGGCGCCGTCCGCTGCCGATCCGAAGCCTTGCAGGGCGGGGTCGCCCTCCTCGGCGGCGGTGGTCAAGCCGGCCAGACCATCCTCGGTGCCCTTGAGTAGTTCGGTGAGGCGCCGTGCATCTTCGATGGGGATGCCGAGCGCGGCGGCAAGCCCGGCGAGATCCTTCTCTGCCGCGTCCCGCAGTGCGCCAAACGCCTTCGGTCCATTGATGGCAATGACGTTCAGTTCCTTGTCGAACGTCACCAACCCCTTCGTGTCAAGCTTCTCCAGGGCGCTGCGGGCCTCGTCGCCAAAGGCGCTAATCGTCTGCGGGTTGACCTTGGCGATCTCGGCGTTCAGTTCCTTGAGCTGCTGAGCGGCGACCTTGCCGGAAGCGGCCTTGAGGAACTGTTCAAGCGCCCTGCCCCCGGTGGTGACCGCCTTCGCGAAGTCGGCAAAGTTGACGCCGGCCTTCTCCAGTTGCCCGAACTCGATCTGGCCGAACTTGTCGGTCCCATCGAGGAACTCGCGGAGTTGCGGGATGATCCCCGTCGTCACGCGGCCAAGTTCGTCTTCGGCATCCTTGGCGCCGATGAGCGAGTCGCGGAAATCGTCCACCGACTTCTTGTGCCGCTTCGTCTGCTCCCCGAAGAACCCGATGGCCGACGCAGCAACCGTCGCCCCGGCCGCAATGCCACCGAGGACCGGGCCACCCGCGATTGACCCGGCGATGAACGCGCCGACCGCGGTGCCAGCAATCCCGATGATCGAGGTGAACTTCTGACCCTCGCTTGCCGCTGAGGCGAGTTGCTGTCCAAGCTGCAATCCTCCGGCGATCGCGGCGAGAGCGCCGAGCGCACCGGCGAACCGAACGACGCCACTCGCGCCGCCAGTCAGAGCCGACCCGAGGCGCCCGAGTGCCGTCGCCTCGGCATTGCTCGCTCCGGCCACTTGACCCTGGGCGATGGCGAGCTGCTGCTTGGCGATCGAGAGGCGCTGGGTGGCGGTGAAGACAAGCAGGAACGGTCCTGCGAGCGCGGCGGCGGTGATCGCCAGAGCAGCGAAGGTCTTGACGCCGGACGGCAGTGAGTTGAACAGGGAGAGGAAACTGCCGGCCAGCCTGGCGATCGTCACCACCGTCGGACCGATGCTGGTGCCAATCTTGATGAGTTCGGCCTGCAAGGCGGAAAGCGCGATCTTGAACTGAACGACAGGATCCGCCTTGATCTGGTCGAAGCCGGAGATCGACTTGTCGACATCCTCGCCCGCCGCGGCCACGTCGCGGAGCGCCGCGGCAGTGGCAGGAAGGTCGCGGGTCAAGGTGAGGAACGCGTTGAGTCCCTGCTGGTTGCGGAACAGCCGGCCCAGCCCGAGCTGATCGCCACCGAAGGCGGCCTTGATCTTGCCGATCGCTCCGATGAAATCGCCAGCCTGCAACTGCTGGAGGAGGGAGGTCGAGGACAGACCGACTCGATCGAGTTCCTTGCGGGCCTGCACCGACGGCTTGATGAACGAGTTGAACAGGCCACGAAGCTGCGTAGTGGCCTCCGACGCGGACAGGCCGTTGCGGGTCAGCAGGGCAACCGACCCGGCCACGTCCGAGAAGCTGATCCCGAGGTTCTTGGCGACCGGCAGAAGGCGACCGAGGACCGGCGCGAACTCGGATGCCTCACCCTTTGCCAGCCTGACGGCCTGTGCCAGCACGTTGGTGATCTGGAAGGCGTTGCCTGCCGAGGTGCCGTAGGCGTTGAGGACGGAGGTGGCGATGTTGGCTACCACGTTCGTGTCGCCTAGGCCGATCGTCGCCGCCTGTGCGGCGGCCTTCAACACGTCAAGCGCCACCGCGCCGGACACGCCGGCCGACGCGATCTGGTAGAAGCCTTCCGCCAGCTCGGTCGGGGTCCGGCCTGTCTCCGGCCCGAGCCGCAGGATCGCGACACGCAGGTCATCGACCGCGGCCTTCGAGGTGCGGAACGCTGGCGTGGTCAGCACCCGAATCCGGTTGATCGTGTCCTCGAAGTTGAACCCGAGTCGAGCCACCGCGACGCCGGCCGCGGCGATTGGAAGGGTCAGGCCGAACGTGAGCTGCTGACCGACGTTCTGCAACGACCGGACCTGGGAGAGCTGCGCCGACAGGGTGGCTCGCCGAGATGGCGCGCGATACAGGC
>Ga0184628_10001276_pt1 | contig 12523 bp, 12 predicted proteins | sample PLM4_5_b1_FD_133149 | JGI IMG/M metagenome (GOLD analysis project Ga0184628, IMG submission 133149) | Groundwater sediment microbial communities from an aquifer in East River, Colorado, USA - PLM4_5_b1 | ecosystem: Environmental > Terrestrial > Soil > Riparian zone | place: USA: East River...
CTGCCGCCGAAGCAGATCGACCCAGCCGGGCAGGACCGCCTGAAACGTCATCGCTGGCCGGGCAATGTGCGCGAACTGGAGAATTTGGCGCGGCGATTGGCGGCGCTTTATCCCCAGGAGACCATCACGGCCGCTGTGATTGATGCCGAACTGTCGCAGCCGGCTTTGCCGGTCGGCGGCGAGGAGCCGCGCTCCGACGAAAGCCTCAGTGCGGCTGTGGAGCGGCACCTGTCGGCCTATTTCGCAGGCTTCGAGGATGGCTTGCCGCCGGCTGGGCTTTATCACCGGATCTTGCGCGAGATCGAATACCCGCTGCTGACGGCCGCGCTTGCCGCCACCCGCGGCAATCAGATCCGCGCCGCCGACCTGCTGGGGGTCAATCGCAATACACTGCGTAAGAAAATCCGCGATCTCGACATCCAAGTATTTCGCAGCGGCAGCTAGGCTGCAGGATTAACTAAGCCGCGGAATTGTCGCAATTCGGCAACATTGTTGTATAAAAGCATCAGTGCCGGGGAGGGCTCTGCCTTCTTTGGCGCGCCCACCGAAGCGCCTGCGCGTCTTCAAGCATCCACCGAGGATCAATGAGCGTCGACCAGGCCGCCACCGCCGAAACGACCCTTGCCAGTCCTTCCGCAGCACGGGGGGATATGCGGGTAATCGGACTGGTCGTCGTCGGACTGGCACTATTATCAGCCTTTATCACCTTCATTGTTCTCGCCGATCTGACACCAATCTCACCGACTCATAACGTCGTCGTCATCTTGTTAGCCGCCAACGCGGCAACGGTACTGTTGCTGCTCGGTATCATCGCGCGCGAAGTGTGGCGCGTGGTGCAAGCTCGCCGGACTGGCCGGGCTGCGGCACGACTGCACGTGCGTATCGTCGGATTGTTCTCGATCATCGCCGCCGCACCGGCAATCTTGGTGTCGATCGTCGCGAGTGTAACGCTCGACCGCGGTCTTGACCGGCTGTTTTCTACCCGCACACGCGCGGCAATCGAGAATTCGCTGATCGTGGCCGAAGCGTACTTGCACGATCACGCGCAGATCGTGCGTTCCGATATCATGGTCATGGCCTTCGATATTGCGCGCAGCAAGCCGCTGTTCGAACAAGACAGTGATAAGCTGCGGCAATTCCTCAACTTCCAAGCCTCGGTTCGTGGTCTTTCAGCCGCGATTGTGATCGACGGCAATCTGAGCGTCATCGCGAACGCGGACATCAAGATAAACCAGACCTTCGCGATGCCACCGCGTGATGCACTTCCGCGCATCAGCGACAAGGATCCGCAAATTGTTCTGTTGCCCGACACCAACTACGTGGCTGCGGTCATCAAGCTGGCGAACTACGACAATTATTACCTTTACGTGACTCGTCTGCTTGATCCCCGTGTGGTGCCGCAGATACAGGCGACGCGAGCGAGCGTGACTGAATACATCGCAATCGAAGAGCGCCGCATCGGCGTGCAGGTGGCGTTTGCGCTCATGTTCGCCGTTATCGCGCTAATCGTCTTATTGTCAGCCGTCTGGATTGGCTTGAATTTCGCCAATCGCCTGGTCGCGCCGATCCGGCGGCTAATCGGCGCCGCCAACCTTGTATCGACCGGAAATCTGTATGTACGGGTGCCGGTCCGGTCGTCGGAAGGCGATCTCGGGCAGCTTGGCGAAACATTCAACCGCATGACGCAGGAACTGCGCACGCAGCGTGACGATATCGTAAATGCTCGCGACGTTATCGATAGCCGCCGCCGATTTACCGAAGCCGTGCTCGCCGGCGCGAGCGCAGGCGTCATCGGCGTGGATGGCAATGGCGGCGTAAGTATTCTCAACCGTTCTGCAGAAAAACTGATTGGTTGCACCGAGGCCCAGGCGCTCGGCCGGCCTTTGACGGATGTATTGCCGGAACTCACGGACATCATGGCGGCGGCACAATCGGGCGCCCGCGCCCAGGATCAGATCACGATCAGCCGCAATGGCCGCGAGCGTAATCTGTCGGTGCGAGTCACCAGCGAACAATCCGCCGAATCCGACCATGGATACGTTGTAACGCTCGACGACATCACCGAATTGGTCGCCGCGCAGCGAACATCGGCGTGGGCCGATGTGGCGCGCCGCATTGCGCACGAAATAAAAAATCCGCTGACGCCTATCCAACTGTCGGCGGAGCGGCTCCGCCGCAAATATGGAAAACAAATTATCGATGACAGCGGTGTGTTTGAGCAGTGCACGGACACCATTGTTCGCCAAGTCGATGACATCAGACGAATGGTCGACGAATTCTCTCGTTTCGCGCGTATGCCGAAGCCGGTGATCGCGGCCGACGATGTGGCCGATACCGTGCGGCAGTCGGTGTTCCTCTTGCGCGTCGGCAATGCTGAAATCGATATTGACGTGGAGATCGCCGAGGATCCAATGCCGGCGCGATTTGACCGGCGCCTGATTTCACAAGCGCTCACCAACATCATCAAGAATGCCGCCGAGGCAATTTCAGCGGTGCCAGTGGCTGAACTCGGCAAGGGATCGATCCGTGTTTTTGCCTCGCGCGAAGGCGACAATATTGCAATCGACGTCGTTGATAATGGCATTGGCCTGCCGAAGGAAAATCGCAGCCGGCTGTTTGAGCCCTATGTCACCACCCGTGAGAAGGGCACCGGACTAGGGCTCGCCATTGTCGGTCGGATCATAGAAGACCATGGCGGCAGCATCGAATTGCGCGATGCCGCCGATAAGATTCCCGGGCAACGGGGTGCCTGGGTACGCATGCGGTTTGCCTCGGCCGGCAAGGTTGAACCGGCCGAGGCTAAACAACAACAAATGTCTGAAACCGAGTGATGGCATGCCCGCTGAAATTCTAATCGTCGACGACGAGGCCGACATCCGCGATCTGGTGGCCGGCATCCTGCAGGATGAAGGCTACGATGCCCGCACCGCGCGCAATAGCGATGATGCGCTCGCTGCCATCGTGACGCGTCGACCGAACCTGGTGTTCCTCGATATCTGGCTGCAAGGCAGCAAGCTCGACGGTTTGCAATTGCTCGACGCCATCAAGCAGGAGCATCCCGAAATTCCGGTCGTCATGATCTCCGGTCACGGCAATATTGAAACCGCTGTCGCCGCCATCAAGCGTGGCGCCTATGACTTCATCGAGAAGCCATTTAAAGCCGACCGGCTTGTGCTGGTGGCCGATCGCGCGCTCGAGACGTCGCGCCTCAAGCGCGAAGTCAAGCAGCTCAAGCAAATGTCGCCGTTGCCGGCCACGCTGGTCGGCGGGTCTGCTGCAATCACGCAATTGCGCCAAGCCATCGAGCGGGTGGCGCCAACCAACAGCCGGGTTCTTGTCGTCGGGCCCTCCGGTGCCGGCAAGGAGCTGGCCGCTCGTACGCTTCATCAACTATCGGGGCGCGCGTATGGCCCCTTCATTGTGATCAATGCCGCTGCCATCACACCAGATCGGATGGAAATCGAATTATTCGGCGTTGATCACTCGAATGGCTCGGATGGCCGCAAGGCCGGCGCCCTTGAAGAGGCGCATGGCGGAACGCTGTTTATCGACGACGTCGCCGATCTGCCGGGCGAGACGCAGAACAAGATATTGCGGGTTCTCGCAGATCAGACATTCCAACGAGTCGGCGGCAGCAGCAAGATTGCCGTCGACGTGCGCATCGTGTCCTCGACGACGCGCAATCTTGAGGCGGCCATCACCGAGGGTAAATTCCGCGAGGACCTTTATCACCGCCTGTCGGTAGTTCCGATCCGCGTGCCGGCGCTCGCCGAGCGGCGGGACGATATTCCCGGGCTAGTCGACTATTTCATGGACCAGATTTCGCAGGCAACCGGCCTGCCCAAGCGCCGCATCGGCGAGGATGCTATGGCGGTACTGCAATCGCACAGTTGGCCTGGCAATGTCCGCCAGCTACGCAACAATGTCGAGCGGCTGATGATCCTCGCGGGCGGCGATCCGGATGCGGTTCTCAGTGCCAGTATGCTGCCGCCCGACGTTGGCTCGATGGTGCCGATCATGCCGAACGGCAATGGCGGCGAGCAACTGATGGGGCTGCCGCTGCGGGATGCACGCGAAGTGTTCGAACGCGAATATCTGGTGGCGCAGATCAGCCGTTTTGGTGGCAACATCTCGCGCACCGCCGAATTTGTCGGCATGGAGCGTTCGGCACTGCATCGCAAGCTCAAGGCGCTCGGGATAGACTGATCTCCTATGTCGCGTATCGCCTATGTCAACGGCCGCTACTTGCCACATGCCCAAGCCAAAGTCGGCATCGAAGATCGCGGCTATCAGTTCGCCGACGGGGTCTATGAAGTCTGCGAGGTGAGGGGAGGCCGGCTGGTTGATGAGCGCCGTCACATGACACGGCTCGACCGCTCCCTGAACGAATTGCGCATATCGCGGCCGATGTCTGAGGCGGCGCTTTCCATCGTGTTGCGTGAAACAGTGCGGCGCAATCATGTGCGCGATGGCATCGTCTATTTGCAGATCACCCGCGGCGTGGCGCGCCGAGATTTCCCGTTTCCAATCGCGAACACGCGGCCATCCGTAGTCGTAACCGCGCGCAGCAACGATCCCGCGCGTTTCGAACAAATGGCGGCCGAGGGCATCGCCGTGGTCACGGTGACTGACATCCGCTGGCAACGTGTTGACATTAAATCGGTGGCCCTGTTGCCGAATGTCTTGGCCAAACAGGCCGCGCGCGATCGAGGCGCTCGCGAAGCCTGGCTGGTGGACCCACAAGGCCGCGTCACGGAGGGCGCCTCATCGAATGCCTGGATCGTCGACCGCAATGGCAAGCTCATTACCCATCCACTCGGACACGATATTTTGCCTGGGGTCACGAGGTCAGTCGTGATCGAGATCATTAAGAAGCAGGGGCTTGCCTTCGAGGAACGCGCCTTCACGGTCGAGGAAGCCTATGCCGCGCGCGAAGCGTTCGTCACGTCCGCGAGTCAGACCGTTCTGCCGGTGGTGAGTATTGACGGTCGGCCGATCGGCAATGCCGCGCCGGGCCTGATTGCGACAGCCTTACGTCGTGATTTTCACCGCTACGCCGAAATCAGTTGAACGCGATCGCCGTACGTCGGTCATGTGCGAGTGCTCCCTGAGGCTCGCGGAAACGGCGTAAAATACCATTTATTTCAGCAACTTGGTGCGGTGCATGTGAACTTGTGCTTGCGCCGGGGGACCGCCTGCCATCTAATAGCGGCCTCCTGGGCTTTGCGCCGTTTGGCGTGGGGCACTGCGGTATATGTCGCGGAAATCACATGCGGCGGGCCTGGGCAACGAAGTTCTCGCGCGCAAGACGCGAGCAAAAAATGGAACACGGCCATGGTAGCCGAACGTGCGCAAAATCTGCAAGACACCTTTCTCAATCATGTTCGCAAAAGCAAAATCCCGCTCACCATATTTCTGGTCAACGGGGTGAAATTACAGGGTGTGGTGACCTGGTTCGATAATTTCTGCGTGTTGTTGCGGCGGGACGGACATTCCCAACTCGTCTACAAGCACGCGATCTCGACCATCATGCCGGGGCATCCGATCCAGTTGTTTGAAGGCGGCGAAGAGCCTCCGGCGGCGGACAAAGTCTGATTGGAACCGCGCCGCCGCGATGAACGCGCGGACCTTCTGAGCCCGACGGGCGCGGAGAGCGGGCGCGCTATCGTCATCGAGCCATGGCTCAAGCACGCCGCCGCGCGGGGCGGGGCGGATCGTGCTCGATCCGACACGCGCTCGCCGGAAGCGCGTCTGGAAGAAGCCGCGGGACTTGCGCGTGCTATCGACCTCAACGTGGTGCAGGCGGGCCTGGTTACTCTCAACAACGTTCGTCCCGCGACTTATCTCGGCAAAGGCAAGGTTGATGAAATCGCTGGCCTCGCCAAAAGTCTGTCCGCGTCTGTGGTAGTAATGGATTGCCCGGTCTCGCCGGTGCAGCAGCGCAATCTGGAAAAGGCCTGGAACGCAAAAGTCATCGACCGCACCGGACTGATCCTGGAAATCTTCGGACGGCGCGCACGCACGCGGGAAGGCGCGCTGCAGGTCGAACACGCCCATCTCACCTACCAGAAGAGCCGGCTGGTGCGGTCGTGGACCCATCTCGAACGCCAGCGTGGCGGTTTTGGCTTTCTCGGCGGGCCGGGCGAGACGCAATTGGAGGCTGATCGCCGCGTCATCGAAGAACGCATCGCGCGCATCGAAGGCGAGCTCGACAAGGTCAAGCGCACCCGCAAGCTGCATCGCGACAGCCGCAAGCGCGTGCCTTATCCGATCGTGGCGTTGGTCGGCTACACCAATGCCGGCAAGTCGACGCTGTTCAACCGCATGACGGCGGCGAGCGTGCTGTCGGCCGACATGCTGTTCGCTACGCTCGATCCAACCTTGCGCGCGATCGATCTGCCGCTCGGCAATCGGATCATTCTTTCCGATACGGTGGGCTTTATTTCCGATCTGCCGACCATGCTGGTGGCGGCGTTCCGCGCCACGCTGGAAGAGGTGATCGAAGCCGACGTCATCTTGCACGTGCGCGACATGTCGCACGAGGATTCTGGGGCTCAATCACGCGATGTCGAGCACGTGCTCGGCGAGCTTGGCATAGAAGCGACCGACCGCCGACTAATTGAAGTCTGGAATAAAATCGACCGGCTTGACGCGGAAGGCCGGGCGCGAGTTCTTAATCTGGCTGAGCGTCAGCCGGCTGAAAATCGGCCGGTGCCGGTGTCGGCGCTGAACGGGGAAGGGCTCGACCGCCTGATCCAGGCCATCGAAGCGCGCTTGGGTGAAAGCCGGCTGACGATCAAACTCGCGCTCGATCCTTCCGACGGCGCTGGCTTAAGCTGGCTCTACCGCCATTCCGAGGTTCTATCTAAGGCCATGAACGCCGACGGGCGACTGGCGGTGATGGTGCGGGCCGATCCCAAAAATGCCGACATGGTACGCCGAAAATTTCTGCCGCAGCCTGCCGAGGACTAGGTGGAGTCGGCCTTTTCTGCTGACTTTGCCTCGTCCCATAGGGCGTCCATTTCGGCCAAGGTTGCGTCTTTGGGGGTCTTGCCACGCGCCGCTAGAACGCGCTCGATCGTGGCGAAGCGGCGTTCGAATTTCAGGTTGGTCTGCCGCAAAATGCCTTCCGGATCAGCGCCGAGATGGCGGGCGAGGTTGACCACCGCGAACAGCAAATCGCCGACCTCCGCCGCCGCCTTGCGCTGGTCGACTGTATCGGGCTTGTCGAGTTCAGCCTCGATTTCGTCGGCTTCTTCGCGGATCTTGGCGAGCACCGCGCGCGGGTCGTTCCAGTCGAAGCCGACCCGGCCGGCCTTGTCCTGTAGCTTCAGCGCGCGGGTTAACGCGGGCAGGGCGACCGGCACCCCATCCAGCGCACCGGCGGGCCCTGCTTCGCCATGCTCAGCCTTTTCCTCAGCCTTGATACGCTCCCAGAGGCCCTCGACAGCTTTGGCGGTGCGGCCCTCGGCATTGGCAAAGACGTGCGGATGGCGGCGGATTAACTTGGCGGTCACGGTTTCGACCACGTCGCCAAAAGCGAAGGCGCCTTGCTCCTCGGCCATGCGCGCGTGGAATGCCACCTGGAGCAAAAGGTCGCCCAGCTCGTCCTTGAGATCGTCCAGGTCACCGCGCGCGATGGCGTCAGCCACCTCGTAGGCTTCCTCCAGCGTATAGGGCACAATGCTCTGGAAATTCTGCTCCAGATCCCACGGGCAACCGCTGCCGGGCGTGCGCAGCGCCGCCATGATCTCGATCAGCCGGGCAATGTCGCGGGAGGACTTCAAGGGCTTGAGGCTCGGGCTTGAAAAACTGACCGTAGCAAAGGTGACCTATTGCCGCGACTGTGGATACAGGAGTCGCATAACACATATTATGGAATATTTAATGGCGATGTTTCACTTGCCATACCCAGCAACCTGGGGTATGACCGATGAAACATGCCACCGAAGGTCGCGCTGTGCTCAGAGCTGATGGCTATTACCTACACGATTGGATCGCAAATCCATCCCTTATCGGATTTGCGGAGCAGCCAAACGCTGGCTGGCGAACCGACAACTCTTGCTCAGGCCCATATACCGGTTCTGGTCGCAGAATTTGCATTAGAGCCGTTCTTGTATCGGACAATCTATCAATTCCGCACTTCGGTTCAGGCCGGGACGGAATTACTAGCCGCCGTTCGCGTATTAAAGGCGAAAATAGACGCGGCACCGGATAAATCGGTCCCCTTGGATTTCTATGATGCTTATTCTATCACGTCGGCACTGAGTAAATATGAAGCGGTCCTAGGCGCCGAATTATCTTTGCACCAGCTATATGCCGTCACCCAGAAAGCCGGTTTTGACACCACCATATTGGTCACTAACGGTGCAGCATGTTTCCCGGCGGATGTATGGGTCAAAGTACCTGAAGCGGTAGCTGATCTACAGCAAGGCACCAAATGCCTCGCTTTCGAGGTTTTTACCGCTGCAGGATTTCATTTGCATCGCGCCAACGAAGCTGTGCTTCACAAATATTGGGATGCGGCATCGAACGGCATCGCGAGGCCTCAGACCCGTAATATGGGCGATTATTTGAATGAGATGAAACAGAAGAAAATCGGAAACCCGATAGTGATGGCTGCGCTTAAGGATTTAAAAGACCTTCACCGGAACCCGCTCATTCATCCCGAACACTCAATCGAGACCCTTGATGAAGCGATAGCTCTGATGAACGGCGTGCATAACGTTATGGTGCACATGCTGAAGGAAATACCGGCGGTTGGTCCAACGCCTGCCATTCCTTCCAATAGTCAGGTCGCCTTACCGCCGCCTTGAGAAGATTTTGGAGACACAACTTTCTTGAACGCCTTATCCGCCCCAGCTTCTGTTTCATCCGCTTCGCGCTCGCGCGCGGTGTCTACGAACCGTTTTTTTTGATCCGGGTCGTCAGGCGATTTTTTCGTGGTGCTCATGTGGAGAAAACCCTTTGAGATATGGCAAAAACGTTAGTCGTCGTCAGTCACAACCCGAAGGGTTGGCTTACCCTTCGGGCGAATTACACGAGGAATGGAAACTTTATGGCGTGCCTGAAGACTCTGAAGCGCGCCCATTAGCACCATTGCACCGTCAGTCTTCATCTCGAACTCGACCGGTTGCTGCCGTCCGGGAAACGTCAGAAGAAATAGAAATTCTGTTTTTTCCTTGTTCAATTTGATCGTGAGGGTAGTTGGACTGCCAAGTTTCATGGCGGTTCCTAATGAGTTGTTTGATAGGTCAGCCGCTTCCCTACGAAGCCTTTTAGCGCGATTTCCGTGCGCTGTACGTCATTGTAACCGAGTTTAACGCGAGTGTTCTGGCGGAAATCAAATTCGGCCAAATACCGATCAAGATGACGCTTATCGACGTGCTGATAGACGCCAACTAGTCCGCGTTTGATGACGCTAAAAAAGCCTTCAAGCGTATTGGTGTGAACGTCGCCACGCGCCCATTCAAACTTGGAATGATCAACGCTGTCGTGCTCTGCAACGGGTGGCAGCGCGTAATGCCTAGCCTTGTCGGTTACAAGGCGACTATCCGGGTGAACCATTCTGCGCAGGTGACGAGCAACGCCACGATGATCGAGAGAAACAGAGCGAACGTCGCCGCCGCGTTCAGCAAAGCTAAGGACCAAGGCATGCGGGCGCTTGCGACCGGGACCGCGCTTGGTCTTGCGGGAGTTAGTCAGTGCGGTTTCGTCTCCTTCGACAACCTTGCCAGCGCCGCCCAACGGGCCGCTAGAAGCATCAGGGGTCATGGCCTCACGAATACGATGTCCAAGGTGCCAAGCGGTTTTCATGCCGCAGCCGAGCGTGCGCTGAAGCTGGCGCGTCGAGATGCCTTTCTTGGACGAGCAAAGCAGATGGATCGCTTGCAGCCACAAGCGAAGCGGCAGGTGGCTATCCTCGAAAATGGTGCCAATGCGCACCGTGAACGGCTTGCGGCAGGCGTAGCACTTGCGCAGGCCGGGGCGGGTCGTTTTGCCGTTCAGGCGACCGATCTTGTCGCCCGTGGCCCTGCAATGCGGGCAGACGGGGCCTTTCGGCCAGAGGTGGCTTTCGACGTACTCAAAAGCGGCCTCTTCGTTGTGAAAGCGGATGTCGGAAAGTACAGATTTAGCCATGGGTTAGCTCCTATGGCTAATGTTATAGGCTCCTAAAATGGGTATGTCAAGTGAAACATCGCCTATTTAATAGTAGCCGAGATCGATATGGCCGGGATCGTCGAGTCATCATGTACCGGATCCCTGCTGGCCAACGGCCGAGTAATATATAGGTCGAACAAAATGATACACCGGCATTCTGAGCTAACACATTAATATTTTTCGCGGTGATGCCGTTAGGTTCAGCACCCGTTCGTGCATAAGACGGGTCATTGAAGAAATCTCATGCCGTCGAAAGCCGGCTCCACGCCCGGCGGCAAGGTCGCGCACAGGTTCGCATAGTCCATGTCGGAATGAAGATTGGTTAGAATCGCCCGCTTGGGCTTGATCCGGGCGATCCATTCCAACGCCTCGTCGAGATTGAAATGGCTCGGATGTGGTGAACGGCGCAACGCGTCTACGATCCAGACGTCTAGTCCGGCCATAGCGAGGATGCTCTCCGATGACAGGCCCTTGATATCGGCTGAATAAGCGACATCGCCAAAGCGGAAGCCGAGCGAGGGGATATCGCCGTGGTACTGCAGGATCGGCAAAGCCTCAATCGGACCCCCCACCCCGGTAATCACGACGGTTTTGCCCGGGGATAGCCGGTGCTCGGTCAGGATCGGCGGATATTCACTGCCGGGCGGCGTCATGAAGCAGTAGCCGAAGCGCGCATGCATCGCGCGGGAAGTAGCTTCATCGAGATAGATATCGACCCGGCGGCGCTTGTGCACGAATAGCGGCCGCAAATCGTCGATGCCGTGGGTGTGGTCGGCGTGCTCATGGCTGATCAGCACACCGTCGAGCCAATCCACCCTTGCCTTGAGCAACTGCTCGCGTAGATCGGGCGTACAGTCGACCAGCACGCGCGTGACGCCGTTAGGACCCGTCCGCTCGACCAGCAGCGCGCAGCGCCGCCGGCGGTTTTTCGGATTGCTCGGGTCGCACGAACCCCAGCCCAAGGCCACGCGCGGCACGCCCATCGACGAGCCGCAGCCGAGGATGGTGAACGTTAACGTCATGCGGCCACGCTCAGTTGGCGCGGCACCTTGCTGAACAGCCGGAAAAAATTCTCTGTGGTCTGGCGCGCTATCTCGTCTTCCGAAACGCCGCGCGTTGCCGCTAAAACTTTAGCGGTTTCTACGACGTAAGACGGCTCATTGCGCTTGCCGCGAAATGGCAGCGGCGCCAGATACGGCGCGTCGGTTTCGACCAGCACGCGGTCGGCCGGCAAGCCCGCGGCAATGTCGCGCAAGTCTTGCGAATTCTTGAACGTCAAAATGCCGGTGAACGAGACGTAATGGCCTAATTCTATCGCTGCGAACGCCAGATCGCGGCCGCCGGTGAAGCAATGCAGCACGGCCGGGAAGGCGCCCTTCCCGCTTTCCTCGCGCAAAATCCGCGTCATGTCGGCGTCGCATTCGCGCGAATGGATCACCAGCGGCAGGCCAGTTTCGCGTGCCGCCGCAATGTGTTGTCGAAAACCTTTCATCTGCGCGTCGCGCGGACTTTTGTCGTAGTGATAGTCGAGGCCGGCCTCGCCGATGGCTACCACCTTGGGATGCCTGGCGATTTCCATCAATGTCTTGGCGTCGATATCGAGTTCCTCGTGCGCATTGTGCGGATGGGTGCCGACCGAGCAAAAAACTTCCGGAAATTTCTCAGCGATAGCCAGCACTTGCGCGTGTTTCTTCACGCGCGTCGAGATCGTGACGATGCGGCCAAGGCCGGCGGCGCGGGCGCGTTCCACCACCGCGTCCAGTTCGGCGGAAAAATCCGAAAAATCCAGGTGGCAGTGGCTATCCACCAGCATTTTCAAGCCTTTGCTTCGGGCTCGACATAGCGCGGGAACACCGGCGTGGGCGGCGGCAGCGTGACGCCGGCCTCGATCCGTTTGCCCGGATCGAGCGCCGAGAAGTCACGACGTTCGTTCGGAACAGCGAGGAGATGAAGCAGAAGTGCCGCCGACGTTGGCAGAACAGGCTGGCAGAGGATTGTTACTCTGCGCAGCACCTCCGCCGTCACGTACAGCACAGTCCCCTGCCGTTTCGGATCGGTCTTGGCCAGCGCCCACGGCGCCTGCGCCGCGAAATAACGGTTGGCGTCCGCCACCACCGCCCACACCGCGTTGAGCACCTGGTGCAACTGCTGCGTCTTCATGTGCTCGCGCGCAATTGCGATCATGCCGTCGGCGGCAGCCAAAATAGTTTTGTCTTCCGCCGTGAACTCGCCCGACGCCGGCAGCACGCCGCCGAACGCCTTGCCGATCATCGACAGCGAGCGCTGCGCCAGATTGCCCAAATCATTCGCCAAATCCGCATTGATGCGGTTAACGATCGCCTCGTGGCTGTAATTGCCGTCC
>Ga0184628_10001277_pt1 | contig 12518 bp, 19 predicted proteins | sample PLM4_5_b1_FD_133149 | JGI IMG/M metagenome (GOLD analysis project Ga0184628, IMG submission 133149) | Groundwater sediment microbial communities from an aquifer in East River, Colorado, USA - PLM4_5_b1 | ecosystem: Environmental > Terrestrial > Soil > Riparian zone | place: USA: East River...
CGCGCGAGCACGCGCTCCAGCTCGCGGCGCGCGCCGGCGACGTCGTTCATCCGCAGACGCCAGACGCCGAGCAAGCTGCGCAGATCGGCGTCGTCGGGGTTCTCGCGCAGGCGCGCTGCGAGCGCCGCGATCGCCGCTGACTCGTCTGTCCCGCCGCTACTCAAGCCGCCGGTTGCCGCGGCACTGGCAACGCTGAAAGTAGCGCAGGAAAACTTCAGTGGCTTCGACTTCTTCTCCACGAAGGTGAGGAACGCCTGATGGCGATGACGGCTCTCACCAAGTCCTGGCAGATCGTGCCGAACATGACCGGCCAGACGACCGGCGCGGCACTCCTGCTCGACCGGCAGCGGGCTCTCTGCGGCACTGCCTTCGGCGGCTACTCGATCTCGCAGAACGCATGGGTGGTCATCCGTTCGTCGAACGGGGTCACCGTCTCGAACTCGAACCTCTGGCTCACCACGGCCGACCTGGTCTTCGGGAACCTGGCCGGCACCAACGCGCGGGCGTGGATCATTCTGCAGAACGCCCTGGGGCGGCAGATCCTGATCGACTACCGCGGGTCGAACTCGAAGGAGTGCTTCGTCACCCTGTCTCCATCGGGAGCGTTCTCTGGCGGGACGACCACGGCAGCTCCGACCGCTCCCGATCAAATCGACCAGTACGGATTTACGTCTACCTTCTCATCGACCAACGCATTCGTAGGCACAACCAACCAGCACGTCTGGGTGTCGGCGGATGGCAAGCAAACGATGGTCGTTTCATGCTCATCTGGGCTCGGGGCGCTCAGCATCTGGATCATCGGCGAGCTCGATGACGCCGCGGATTCGTGGGCGAATCCCTGCATAATGTACACCGGCACCTGTGGTGACACCGGTGCGCCAACCGGCTGCTGGGGCCGCGAGATCGCCGGCTGGTCGTCCTCGCGCTTTACGACTGGAGAGGCGCTGCCGGGGGTGAACGGGAACATCCGCGCAATTCTGGAGGCGCTGGACATAACGCCTTTGACCATGCAGTCAGACAGCCCCATCAACCTGCTGAACGAACTGTCCAGCACATGGGACGCGCTCGACAAGATGTGGTTTGAGGCGTCGCACGACAAGATCGCTGGCGTACTCGGCTACTGGCCTGACATCTACCCGACCTTCACGCCGAGGGTGTCTCCGAGTTTCCGCACGGGAGACCATGTTGCGGGCCCGACCGGCGTCCTCAGAACGTGGGTGAAGGTCGATGACATGTTCCTGCCCTGGCAGGGGCTCCCTCAGATGGTGGTGGGGCTCTAGTCGTGCCGTCGTTTCCCGTGTTCCTGAAGGAGTGGCAGGAGCCGATCGTGGCGACCTTGCCACAGCAGAGCACGGCGGCCATCCAGCACGGCGAGGCGGTTGTCGCTGTCGCCAATGCGCTGAAGTCCCCCCCGCTCAACCCGCTGACCGTGGTTGCGTGCTCGGACGCCGTGACGGCCGGGGCCACTTACACCTGGGTCGACAATTCAGACATCGTCGCGTCGACCAGCAGCAACCGATCGTGGATCGTCATGGGCCACCCGAGCGGGATGCAGTTCTGCATCGCCTTCGATCAGGCCAACAACCAGAGCGCCACCTGCAAGTTCTCGATGGCGGCCGGTTTCACCGGAGGCACCGTGTCGGCGCGGCCCACGGCCACGGACGAGGTCGGACTGGCTGCCGCGAACAACTGGTTCTGCGGGGCCAACTTCGGGCGTTGCAAGCTGATCCTGCTGCACTCGACGGACGGGAAGGTCACCTACCTCTTCATCATGCGGCAGGGGATCATCCTGTCCGCCTGGCTGATGGGCGAGGCGATGCCGCAGCACGGGTCGTGGTCCCCGGCGACCTTCGGCACGATCGAGGGGAGCAACTCCCTCGCCAGCAGCCAGCTCAACGACGGCATCCGCTTCAACACGCTTGACCGCATCGCCGCCTACGCTGCCAGCGGTCAGATGTTCCTGCGCACCACGAGCCACGCCAGCACCCACACAAGGATGGAGCTCAAGCAGCCCTACCGAGAGGCGCTGTCGGGCAAGTGGCCGGTGTGGTCGATGGGACTGGCATGTGTGAACAGCCCCAGACGTGGCAAGCACGGGCGGCTGCCGGACTTCTTCCGCATTCCCACCGGGATCCCTCCTGGGTGGATCTTCCCCTCCGACGACGGGGAGAGGGCTCTCATGGCAATCGGGATTGGCTATGCGATTCCCTGGCGCCAGGTCATCCAACCGGCGGTGCTGTAGTGGCAGACATCTCTGTCAACCACACACCGCTCCCGTACTACGAGATGAGCGCGAATATTTGCGTGTGCCAGGACGACGCCACCGACGTCCCTTTCCCAGTGTCCGTCGCTGTCACGCAGAACGCTGTCTCTTCGATCTTCGGCGTGGACTTCGCATGTCTGACCGACATCGACAAGCAGCTATCCCTCGTCGGCGGGCTCAAGAACCTCGGGTACGCCATCGGCCGGCGCTTCTACACGGACGAGGGATTTCTCTTCGACTCCTTCGAGGGGGACGCCGACTACGGGAAGAACATCATCGGGCGGCTCAACTCAGGGTTCACGGTGGCGGAGCTCGCCGGCATGGCCAGTCAGATCGAGGCGCAGTGCCGACAGGATCCACGGATCAAGAGCGCGGATGTCGAGGTGAACCAGGACACCCTGTCGACGTCGGCGCTCATCGTTGACGTGCAACTCGACACCGCAGAGGGACCGTTCGCGCTGGTCATGAAGGTGACTGCCGATACCTTCACCGTGGATGTGTTCGTGCCGGACGCGGCGTCGTGAATAGAATCATGCCGACCGACGTCGATCGACCCATGCGATCGCGATGGGTGCTACTGGTGGCCGTCCTGGCCTTCGTCTTTGGCGCTGGCGTCCTGCCGCGGCTACAGGGACCGCCGGCGGCGCGGGCCGACGACGTGACGGAGAGGAAGCAGGTGGAGGCGCTGGAGCGGATCGCGCGGAGCATGGAGAAGATCGCTGACCACTGCCGCTAGTCGCCGTAGATCTTCCACCCGCGTGCTGACTTGCCGAAGATCTTCACGTTGAGGATCTTGGCTCCGAAGGCGTTCTTTCCGCGCACTTTGCACATCGTCATCCAGCACTTCGGCGCCGCTGTCCGGCTGACTTCGATGCAGGACACGATCTCGATGGAGTCCGGGTCACCGTAGTTCTCGCGGGCGTAGGCGCGATAGGCCGACTTCAGCCCGATCGGGAGCCCATCCCACCCGCTGCGCTCCGGAGCATCGCCGCACTCGTCGAGCGACGGCTTCACCGGTGCTTCGGAGGCGACTTCAGATTTGGCCTTGGCTGCTGCAGCGGCTCGCCGCGCTGTCTCTGCGTCGTAGGCTTCCTGTTCGGCCTTGCTCATCGCGGGAGAAGCGACCGTGGTGGGCTTCGGCGGCGCCTTGCGACGAGGCTTACGTGGCGCCGGGGGAGAGGGTGGGGCGGGCGATGGTGCCACGACAGGGACGGCGGCAATCTCCGGTTCCGCCGGTGGTGGCGGCGGCACAGGGGCCGGCGGTGCAGCAGGTGGATCGGCAGGCGCCACCGGGGCCTGCGCTGCCCGCTCCGCCTCCCTCATGGCGCGGACCCGCTGCGCTTGGGCCTCGTTCTCTCGGCGTTCCTGTTCCATGGCTTCGGCTTGCCGCTGGACGATCGCCTCTCTCTGCAGTCGCTGGCGCTCCAGTTCGTCGGCGATTAGTTGGTCCCTGGTGCGGAAAGCGCGTGTCTGCTGGGCGAGACCGGCGGTTCCGGCGACCGCTGGATAGTAAGCGGACGGCACGCAGCCGAGACAGGCAGCAGCCAGTACGAACGCCCTTACTGACACGTTTTGTTCTTCCCGGGCTCGCCTTCTTTGCAGTGGAGAGGTGCGCAGCAGTCGGCGTCCGACTGGCACACGGACTCAGGCTTGTCGTAGCAGCAGGACGCGCAGGCCGCGACGCAGAGGTAGCCTGGTTCAGGGGCGCAGCCGACCACCTGACGTCCAGCCGGCTGGACGGAACATGCGCGGCAGGACGCCCCGCCCATCTTGCGGAAGACATACTGCGAGCCAGGCCCAAGGTACCCGCAGCCGGACACGGTGAAGCCGCTTTCGGATGAGCACGCCTGAACCGGAAGCGGAGCGGTGTCATAGGCGACAGGGGCGGCGTCAGGATCTGAGGATCCACCGGTTCCGCCGGGCGCGCCAGCATCTAGAACGCCACCCCCGCCCGTGGCGCTGCCGCCGCTTCCGCCCTCCATGCCCGTTGACCCGCTGCTTCCGCCTGGCGCTGCGCCGCCGGTCGCGACGCTACCTCCAACTCCGCCGCCGGCACCGCCTGTGGCCATGGACTCTGACCCCGTTCCGCCGCCCGAACTGCAGCCCAGGAACACCAAGAAACCCGCCATTGCTCTGCGCATCAAGTCCCACAGGTTCGGACGGCTGGCGGGCTCCCGTCCATCCTGAACGTTTGTGCCCCAGGGCGGGTCAGGCCAAGGGCGCGGGAACTAAGGGCTTGCTGCAGCAGGCGCCTACCGTGGGGCCGTGCCCGCCACCCTGGACACCCTGCTCCAAGACCGCACCAAGGCGGACGAACTCGCCCTCCTCATGGGGGAGCTGCAGGCCAACGAGTTCCCGGTCACCGACTGGAACGTGGGCGGGGCGGCCCATACCTGGACGCTGGCGATCGCCGCCGGACTGGCCGACAAGTCCGCGCTCATCAAGATCATCGCCTCAGGCGTCCACCCGCTGCTGGCCAAGGCGCTGCTCGACGCCAGCGGGAACCCGGTCTTGGACTGGGTCAACCTCCTGGCCGAGCAGTGGTACGACCTGGAGCGCGTCCTGGCGACGTTCACGATCCAGCGCTGCCGCATCTCCTGCACGGCTGGAGCTGGCCCGCAGACCGTCAATCCGGGGTTCATCGCCTGGAACCCGAACACGGGGAACCGATACATCTTCAACGGCACGGCGACCGTGGTGCCAGACGCAGGCTCTGTCGACGTCGACCTGACCGCCGAGTCCCCCGGGGCCAAGTACAACGACGTCGAGGGGACGATCATCGAGATCGTCACGCCGCTCCCCGGGCTCTCGATCACCAACCCCCCGACCACCTTCGGCGGGCTCGGGGTCCCTCCGGCAGCCAAGAAGGGCGGCTCCAACGCCGGCACTGGGACGGTCACCCCGTCCACCGCTGGGACGCCGGTGCTCTCGAGGCAGTTCATCATCACGGTCACGGCCACGGGGGCGGCAGGTTCGACCGGGTCCGTGTCCATCGACGTGATCGAGGGGAGTACGACCACCACCACGACGGTCTCTCCGATCCCCGCGACCTACTCTGCCGGTGATGCCGTCACGCTGACCTTCGCCAATGGCGCCGGGGTTGGCTTCGTGGTTGGCGATGTCCACACCTTCCAGACCCCTGGCACCGCCCGCATCCAGCAGGGAAGCGACGACGAGACCAACGACAGCGTGGTCTCCAGGTGCATCGGCAGGTGGCCGTCACTGGGGCTAAACAACGTCACCGACAAATACGTGATGTGGGTTCGTCAGTGCTCGCTGGACAACGGCTACGGGATCGAGAAGGTGGCGGTCCGTCCGAGCGCCACCGTCGCGGGTCAGGTCGACCTGACGATCGCCACGGCCAGCGGGACAGCCTCCGGGACCGTGGTCACCGCCGTTCAGAACTACATCAACGCCCGATCTGGGATCACCGAGAAGGGAAACGTCATCGCCGCCTCCACGCTCGACGTGGTTCCGACGGGCACGGTCACGGTCAGGAACGAGGACATCGACACGGTGAAGGCGGCGGCCGACGCTGCTTGGCGCGCCTACATCATCGCCTTGCCGATCGGCGGGGACGTGGCCACCGGGACCCCGGGGGTTGTTCGGCTCAGCGAGCTCGTCCAGGCGATCATGGATGCCGGGGCGATCGACTACTCGGGGCTGCAGCTCAACGGGGCGGCGGTCAACAAGGCGCTCGCCACCAGCACGGTCGGTGTCATCGGCAGCGGCGGAGATCTCTCGGCGTCTCTCACCTGGACAGCGGTGGCCTGATGCCCTTCGAGGAGCAACTACCGCGCACGATGCCCCCGTGGCTCAGGGGGCCCAACGGGTTCGCTTACAACAGCGCCGTGGGGAAGCGGATGGACGCCATCATCCAGCTTTTCCGCGACGCTGTTCTAAGCAAGTACCCGGACTACGCGGCAACCGATTCTCTCAACCAGATCGGCAGGGAGCGCCAACTCCCGCGGGCGCCAGCGCAGAGCGACGCCAACTACAGGACTAGGCTCAAGGGCGCGTGGGATCTCTGGGGCGGCGACAACACCGCGCTGACCGGTGTCGGGGGAGGGGCCGGGTCGCACCTGGGGATGCTGACCGAGCTCGCGACAGCCGGTTTCCCGATGGGGACCACCGGAGCCACGATCATTCAGCACAACGGCGTGTACGCCCAGCTTGTCTCGGGGGCGCTGTCGCTAGGGGCTGGGCCCGCGATGGTCAACCGGAAGGATCTGACAGGCACCGTCCCTGGAACGCTTGTCGGATTCACCCTGGACGCCCGGGATCAGTTCTTCTCGAAGTTCGCGATCACCTTCCCGGCGAATGTGGCCAGCCTGCGGGCCGCGACGACCGATGCGGCTCGGCTGAACTTCATCGTGGAGAAGTGGCGGCCAGCGATGGCGACCTACGTGGGCGCCTTCGTGATCGAGGTGGGCGGCGGGTGGGAGTGGCCGACGACGCAACTCTGGAACGACGGGACGACATGGGACAGCGACACCGTCCACTTCATCCCCCCGGCCTCGTAGGAGACCAATGCCGACGACGTACACAGGAGATCCGACAGCGACCGAGGCGCCGGACGTTGCACCGGAGCCGGAAACCGCCATCGTCATCAACATCCCGATCGCGACCGAGGGCCGGACGGTCTCGTCGATCCAGCAAGGGTTCAAGAACCTCACCAACCAGGCGTCGTGGCTGAAGAAGCCGAAGGCCAAGAGCGCCGACTACGCCGGCGGGATCATGGCCTACCGAACCGCGCTGGGGCATCGGCGCTTTCGGGTCGACCACATGGCGCTGCCTTCGGGGAAGATCCAGCACTGGCGTGAGCACTGGCCGCTGTCGGCCGGAGGCATCGCAGCCACGGGAACCGTCGGCCCGATCGACATCACCACCGCCGCCTACCAGACCGTGGTGGACAAGCTGACCCTCCTGTCCCAGGATCTTGGAGCCGCCAGTCTCGGGGCGGACCTAACCGCCGTGAAGGGATCGCTCGGAACGGCCTCCGGTCACGCGCTGGATGCGGCGACCGCTCTCGCCGCGCTCAGGGGAACTACCCGCTGGCAGGTGCAGACGAAGAAGACCACGGGGACATCCTCGGTCACGCGCATCGCTGCCGACGCGATCATGGATAGCTGCGAGAGCTACATGACTCTCCAGTGCGGGAACACCACCGGCGACTTCGCTACTTTGTTTGCGGCGGCTGATGCCGTGTGGACCGACAGCTTGAGCTTCCGCCTAGAGTGGGATCTGAAGCTGGAGGCGGCTGACCTGGTGAAACTGACGGCCGCCGCTGGCTTCGCTCTCGAGAGTGGCGTCTCGCCGTTCGATTCTTCGCCCCCGGTCCACTACGCGGTGTTTTCACTGGCTCCCGGAGCCGGTGACTGGATGTGCAGCTACCGCGGCGGCGGTTCTGCCCAGAGCGCATCCAGCGGCGTGGCCGCTTCGACGAGCCGGGTTCGCATGCGGATCGAGTTCCACGGCGCGACCGTGGCCGACAACACGACCAGGACGGTGCGATTCCTCATCAACGGGGCAGTGGTCGGGACCTTCACATCCGACATCCCGACCAGCGCCGCCCGCGCCGCGGCCCACTTCTCCCTCATCAATACCGGAAGCGGGGCGTCCGGCCTCACCAACCCGCTGAACGTCGGGGTGGTTGACTTCGCCTCCAACCTCTACCCCTCGGACGTCGCGTAAATGACAGGCCGCCGCCAGCCCATTGAGGAGATCATCAAGGGGGAGTCGAAGACCCTCCTCTTCACCGTCCTCGACGACAGTGACGCGCAAACCATCATCACCATCGACGGGGTCCCCAAGATCTTCCGAGGGGCCCGTCAGGATCTCACCGGGGCCACGGTCATCGAGTGGCAGCTCGGCTACCCCACCGGAGCCCCCTACACCCCGGTGGTGTCGAAGTCCCTGGGGTCGGGGATTGCGCTGGAAGACCAGACGGATCCGGACACCAAGGGAGACCTGACGGTGACCCTGGACCCGGAGGACACCGAGGACATCGTGGCAAAGCTGTACAAGCACGACCTCTTCATCACGATCGGTGGCCAGCACAAGTGCGTGATCCGCCCGTCTGACTGTCCGGTGCGCGAGCCCGTCAACAACGCCTGAGGAATTCCCGGGCCTGACGGGGGTGGGGCGATGGTCGCTCTTGTGACCCCCGCCGTACAGCGCCTGATGGACGTGGACCACCGGCCCATGGCGGAGTGGATCTCCTCCATCCCCTTCGAGGAGTGGCCGCAGCAGACCAGGTTGGCAGACGGGAAGATCCGGCCAGCGATGGTCAATGATCTTCGCTGGCGTGGATTCGACCAAGCGCGGTCCGGGCCCGCGACCAAGATTGGGACGTCCAGCGAACTGGCTCTCGCTCTCGCGCTGATGGAGGGCGGCATCGGCGTGCGTGGCGGCAACGTCCGACTGACCGGATTCATGCTCTCCGTGGTGATGCCAGGCCACTCCATCGACCCCCACCGGGACGAACAGATCCCGGGGTGGCTGACCCGTGTCCACGTTCCCTTGCTGACCAATCCATGGGCGTTCTTCGACGTCCATGACGACGGGAACAGGCGCTACCAGATGGAGGCGGGGCGGGCCTATCTCGTGGACGTCATGCGCCGTCACGCCGTCAGCAACAACGGGCAGACTCCGCGGGTCCACTTCATGTTCGACGTCTTCACGCAACGCTAGGCCACCCCGAGGCGATACCCCTTCCGATGGCCAAGTACGTCGACAAGTACCCCCACCCGGGACCCCGCCCACCCGACGAGGACGAACCCGGGACATTCTCGGGTGATTCCGCCTACAAGGCATGGAGAGACAGGGCTGAGCGGCTTCACGCGTGGTCGACCAGGATGCGCCAGCACACGGTGGCCGTGGCCCTAGACGAGGTCGTCGGCACCCTGCCCGCGATGGAGAAGGGTCTTTGGGTGGAGGCGCGGGCGGTGCTGGTTCTCTGGCTCTCCTACCTCCAAGAACCCCTGCCGAAGGAGATTTTTCCATGACCGCCGAAGCGAAGAAGATGGACCGGTTCCAACTGCTCAAGGTCGCGGAGGGGGGCACGTCCGGCATGGCCGGCCCCACCTGGAGGCGGGTCGACTGCATGGTCCCGGGAATCGGGGTGGAGGTGTGGGCGGTGCTGGTGGAGTACGGCGGCCGCTACCTGCTCGAGGATCTGTGCCAGGAGATCCGAACCGGCAACAACCCCCCGATGTTCACGGGCATGGGCGATGCGGTGGGATGGCTGGTGGACCTCATCAACGGGTCTTCGATCGCCGGGAAGGCGCGTGCGGCGCTGGACAAGATCGCAGCCGAGGCAGCGGCAAAGGGGGAGGCGCAAAGAGCGGAGGAACTGGCGAGGGCGAAGGCCATCGTCGAGGCGGCCGAGAAGCGGGCCAGGGAATCGGAGTCGGTCTGATGGCCAGCCAATACGACTCCATGGATCTGGAGGAGTTGCGCTACGCGCTCCGTCAGCAGGAGCAGTCCCTGCGGCACAGCGAGGCCAACTACAGGGGCGACAGCGAGCGGATTAAGCAGATCCGCGACGCCATGGCCACGAAGATACCTGACCACGGCGGGGTGTTCGGGCGACTGCCCGGAAAGGTGGTCCGGGAGGCCAGACTCATCCCGGTAAATCTGGGGGAGGATTTCCCAGCGATGCTGCAGGTGACCTTTACCGACGAATCCACTCTCGCAGCCTACGTGAGCGGGCGGGTGGAGGTATGGGACGAGCCACTCCGGGAGACCAGGTCGGCGATTCCGGCGCTTGAACTGGGCGTGATGGCGGAGGCGCTGCGGTGATGGACGACCTGGCATGGTCCGCGGGAGACGACTTCGACCGCGCGCCAACGATCCCGAAGGACCCGGACGGCACCTACCACATGCCCGCCGGCCTGGTGGGGTATCGCGTGCGGGCCATGGAGCAGCCAGCCGACGACGAGCGGTGGCTGGTGAGCCTGGTCTGGCCGGGCGGGGATCCATCCAAAAACGTGCTGCTGAGAAGCGCGATGGACGCCCGCTCAGGTGGCCACGTGCGGACTGACCCGGAAGGAAAGGTCATCAGGGAGACCCGCTTGATCGTGGAGGGCGCCACGGTCCCGATCGAAGTGAAGGCGAAGGCGATCTGATGTTTCCCGCGAGCCTCATTGCCATCGGAGACGAGGTGTCGATCGACCTGTCACCCAGCGTGCGCGTCCGGGTGAGGGTGGAGTTTTTGAGCAAGTTCGGGATCTGGTTCAAGGACCCCACGAGGGGAGGGCGCGTGCGGCACCTGGGGTGGCCGATGGTCGACCTGACGACCCCTCCGATGGAGGATCGCTGATGGACGCCATCGAAGAAGCAGCGCACAGCGGCAGGCTCCGTCGCCTCGTGGAAGCCGTTCAAGAACTGACCGACAAGCACCTCCCTCCCGGCAGCGGCTTCGTGCTCGTGGCGGTCACCCAGAACGGCGGCAAGCGCCGGGTGGACGTCCTCCCTGGCATGGAGAAGGACGACGCCGTGAAGGTGCTGTCCATCGCCCTGACGACCATTCGCGGCGACTCGTAGGGCACCTTCCCGGGCGGGCATCCCGGGTTACTGGAAGCCGCTTAGGGCTTCGGCACCGTGGGGACTGACAGAGCCAGGGAGCGTGACTCCCGGGGCTTGAACCCAAGGAGATTCCGACATGCCCAACTACGAAGTGACCATGCAGCGAACCCTGTCGGCGTCCCTGTCGGTGGGGTGTCTGACGGCCGCCACTGCGACCCTGCGCCGATTCAAGGTCTACAGCATGACCTTCAGCTCGGAGGCGACCCCGGCCGAGGTTGCCGTGCTCTGGTTGGCCGGGCGCATCACCGCCGCTGGCACCAGCACCGCCGTCACTCCCAAGCCGAAGGACATGGCGGACGCCGCCACCGGCACTGTGGGCGGGCAGAACCACACCATCGAGGCGACCTACACCGCTGGCGAGACCATGTACTCGAACGCGGTCCATCAGCGCGCCACGGTTCGCTGGGTGGCCCGTGACGACCAGGACATGATCGTCTGCCCGGCCACCAACGCCGCTGGCCTGGGGGTGAAGACCCCGACCCTGAACGGCGGCACTCCGGTCGGCACGCTCGACATCGGCTACATCGACTAGCCGGGGGGCTGATGGCCCGATCAAACCTCTGGGAGGGAGGGGTTCAGGAGGTTCGCCTCCTGGGCTCCAACCACTTCGATGCGCAGAAGACCTTCACCTGCGCGCACTGTGGGCGGGTGGTGATCGTGCCTCGCAAGGCGCGCCCCGACGAGTGCGGTGGTCTCTGCATGCTGGAGTTGAAGCCGGTGTGCCCGAAGTGCCACACGATCGGCACCTGCACTCCCTTCGAAAAGAGGCTGGAACAGATGGAGGCGCGGAGTCGGCTGCTGGCCGCGATCGGATAGGGGATCTCGGTGGCCTTCCCCGGACCCCTCACGATCCACTCGTCCGGCCGCTATCTGGTCGACTCCCTCGGTCGGCCGTTCAGGCCGCAGATCTACACGCCGTGGGTGATTGTCACCGAACCGACCCTGGCGGAGCTGCGGCAGGTGCTCGACAGCCTCAAGGCGACCGGGTTCAACGGAATCCTCTTCCAGATGACCAACCCGGTGAAGTACGTCTCCGGGGCCAACTCACCTGGTTCTCTCATGGCCAGCGGGGCACTGCCGTTCTCCCTCAACCTATCCGGGGGTACCTGGAACGGTGACCCGACCTTTGCCGGAGATCTGGGAGCGAACAACCCGGCGCCAGGCAACTTCGATGCAGACTTCTCCACGGCGAACGCAACGTACTTCGCCGCGGTGGACACCGTCCTCGACGAGCTGAACGCCCGTGACATGCTGGGGATCGCGGTCCCTCACTACAACGGCTACAACCAAGGGGCGCAGGACGGGTGGTGGCGGACCTACGCCAACAACTCGACCGCCAAGTGTCAGTCCCTGGGGACCTTCCTCGGCAACCGCTACAAGAACTACCCGAACCTCATGTGGAGCATGGGGGTGGACATGACCCCTTCGGTGGAGGCGGGGCCAACGCACGCATCCACCCTCAAGGCGCGGGCGATGCTGGACAGCATCAAGGCGGCAGGGGACGCCCACCTCTGGGGCGGGCACTGGAAGGCGTCTCGGATCTCCACCGACGACTCCGCTTTCGCCGACGTGATGGACGTGCAGTTCGTCTACACCCACGGAAACTACCCGACCGACGGGCCCACGTACGGCCGATCTCGGGTGGCCTACTCGACCTCGCCGGCCC
>Ga0184628_10001279_pt1 | contig 12503 bp, 12 predicted proteins | sample PLM4_5_b1_FD_133149 | JGI IMG/M metagenome (GOLD analysis project Ga0184628, IMG submission 133149) | Groundwater sediment microbial communities from an aquifer in East River, Colorado, USA - PLM4_5_b1 | ecosystem: Environmental > Terrestrial > Soil > Riparian zone | place: USA: East River...
CACGGCAAGGACGCCGGCTCGGTGATGGTGGTCGAGTTCGAGATCGAGGGCCAGAGCTTCACGGCGTTGAATGGCGGGCCGCAGTTTACCTTCGACGAAGCGGTGTCGTTCCAGGTGATGTGCGAGACGCAGGACGAGATCGACTATTACTGGAGCAAGCTGACCGCCGATGGTGGCGCCGAAGTGCAATGCGGCTGGCTCAAGGACAAGTTCAAATTGTCCTGGCAGATCGTGCCCAGCATCATGCCGAAGCTGATGTCGGGCGGCCCCGACAAGGCGGCGCGGGTGATGAACGCCTTCATGAAAATGAAAAAGCTCGACATTGCAACGATCCAACGCGCCTACGACGGCAATTGACATGAGCAAACGGGAAACATTTGGCGAGGGCACGGTCGAGGTCGTCCGCGTGTTCGACGCGCCACGCGCGCTGGTCTGGCAGGCCTGGACCGATCCCACGATGCTTGGCCAATGGTTCGGTCCGCGCGGCTTCACCAGTTCGGTCCCGGAGCTCGACCTGCGCGTCGGCGGCGCCCTGCGCATCGTCATGCATGGGCCGGATGGCAACGACTATCCGATGAAAGGCGTATTCCGCGAGGTAATCGCGCCCAAGCGGCTGGTGTTCAGCAACATCGCCATCGATAACGCCGGCAACCATCTGTTGGAAGGCGAAACCAGCGTCACGCTGATCGAGCAGGGCGGCAAGACGACGCTTACGATGAAGTCGCACATGGTCGGCTTGGTGCCGATCGCGCCGCAAATGCTCGCCGGTATGAAAGCGGGCTGGACGCAAAGCATCGACAAGCTAGAGGAGTTGGTGACCGCCAAGTAGCCGTTACACCAGCAGCCACACCAGCCAGGCCAATAACGCTGCGATCGCCCACAGCGCCGCCGCGGTCCATCGATTGCGCCGCGCTTCGGCGGCACCGATCGCCGCCACAGTTTCCGGCGACAGCACCAGCCCGTTGCGCGTGATGTCGTCGAGCTGATCGACCAGCGTTCCGGCGCGGGTGAGCAGGCCCGGCACCTGGCCGAGGAAACGGCCGATCTCGCCGGCGCCTTCGGCGACGTCTTCCAGCTTGCCGACCGGCCCGAGATTGCGCTCGATCCATTGCCGCACCACCGGATCGGCGACGCTCCACATATCGAGCTTGGGATCTAGCGTACGGGCGACGCCTTCCACCACCACCATGGTCTTCTGCAGCAGCAGCAGTTCCGGCCGCGTGCGCATGTCGAACAGACCGGTCACCTCGAACAGCAGCATCAACAGCTTGGCCATCGAGATGTCTTCGGCGGTGCGGTTGTGGATCGGCTCGCCGATGGCGCGGATGGCCTGCGCGAAGGCCTCGACCGAATGGTGACGCGGAACGTAACCGGCATCGAAATGCACTTGCGCCGTTCTGTGATAGTCGCGGGTGATGAAGCCGAACAGGATTTCAGCGAGGAAGCGGCGCTCCTTCGGCCCCAGCCGTCCCATGATGCCGAAGTCGACGGCCACGAGGCGGCCGTCGGCGTCGACGAACAGATTGCCCGGATGCATGTCAGCGTGGAAAAAGCCGTCGCGTAGCGCATGGCGCAGAAAGCTTTGGATCACCTTGTGGCCGAGCGCCGGCAGATCGACGCCCTGCGCCTGGAGCGCGGCATGGTCATTGAGCGGCGTACCGTCGATCCATTCCAGCGTCAGCACCTCGCGCGCGGTGCGGTCCCAGTCGACGGAGGGCACGCGGAAGCCTTCATCTTCGTTAGTATTCTCCGCCATTTCCGAAAGCGCGGCGGCTTCCAGACGGAAATCCATTTCCATTGCCACCGAGCGGGCGAGGGTCGCGACTGCTTCGACCGGCCGCAACCGCTGCGCTTCAATCGACCAGTATTCCGCCATGCGCGCGGCAAAGAAGAACGCGTCGAGATCGACCTTGAAGCGGCGCTCGATGTCCGGGCGCAGGATCTTCACCGCCACCGCTTTACGGGCGCCGCCATCATCGATCTCGGCTTTATGAACTTGCGCAATCGAAGCCGCGGCAACGGCAGGTCCGAAGCTGGCATAGACCTCATTCAGCGGTTTGCCGAAAGCGGCGGCAACGGCGGCTTCCGCTTCGGCTTGCGCAAACGGCGCCATCTTGTCCTGCAGGCTTTCGAGATCGCGTGCGATTCCGGTGCCGACCACGTCCGGCCGGGTGGCCATGAATTGCCCGAGCTTGACGTAGGTCGGCCCAAGCTTGGTCAGTGCCGCCGCCAGCCGGCTTGAGCCGTCTTTTGCCGTGGGGCGCTCGATCAGGCGCGCCAGCGCAATCGCGGTCTTGGCCGGCAGCGGCAGCGGGCGGGTATCGACCAGCGCGAACACGCCCTCGCGCGCGAACACATAGCCGGCGTGCGTCAGGCGGAGCAGATGGGAGAAAGCGGAGATCACAAGCGCCAGCCGGAATGCAATGCCACAACGCCGCCGGTCATGGCTGTGAAGGAGGCGCGGTGGAAGCCGGCAGCCTCGATCATCTGCGCGAAGGCTTTCGGCTTGGGAAACTTGCGAATCGATTCGACTAGATATTGGTAAGCCTCGCGGTCGCCGGTCACCGCTCCGCCGATCGCCGGAATCAGGTTGAACGAATAGAGTTCGTAGAGTGCGGCAAGGCCCGGCACGTCGACGGAAGAAAATTCCAGGCACAAAAAGCGGCCGCCGATCTTGAGCACGCGATGTGCTTCCGAGAGCGCGCGCTCGATGCGCGGCACGTTGCGGATGCCGAAGGCGATGGTGACGCAGTCGAAGCTGCGGTCAGGGTAGGGGAGTTCCTCGGCATTGCCTTGTTCGAAGCTGACGACGTCGTCGTGGCTGCGTTCGGCCGCGCGTTCGCGGCCGACGGCGAGCATCTCGGCATTGATGTCGCAGACGGTGACCCGCACGCCCGGGCCGCCGGCCTCGACCACGCGGAACGCCACGTCGCCGGTGCCGCCGGCGAGGTCGAGCAGTGCGAAGTCGCGGTCGGATTTTGGCGGATTGACCGCGGTGACCAGCGCGTCCTTCCAGGCCCGGTGCAGTCCGCCCGACATCAGGTCGTTCATCAGGTCGTAGCGGCGCGCGACCGAATGGAATACGTCGTCCACCATGCCCTGCTTGTCGGCCAGCGGCACGGTCTCGAAGCCGAAATGGGTGTCTTCGCCCCTGCGGGCCATGGCCAATAGTCCTTTGCGGGCAGGACCATAGCGCGGGAACCTGCGGGGCGCTATGTGTGACCGCGGGAGCGGTTAATCATGCCCGAACTGCCTGAGGTCGAAACCGCGCGCCGGGGTCTGGCGCCGGCCATGGAAGGCGCGCGCTTTGCCAAAGTCGAGGTGCGACACCGCGGCTTGCGCTGGCCGATTGCCAAGGATTTCGAGAAGCGGATTACGGGCAAAACCGTCGAAGGGCTGGGCCGGCGGGCGAAATATCTGCTGGCGGATCTGTCGTCGGGCGACGTGCTGATGATGCATCTCGGCATGTCGGGCTCGTTCCGTGTCGATGATGGCCAGATCGCCAAATATCATCACGAGAAATCCAAGAGCGCCGCGCACGACCATGTGGTGTTTCACATGTCGAACGGCGCCACGGTGACCTTCAACGATCCGCGCCGCTTCGGTTCGATGAAGCTGGTGCCGCGCGCCAGGCTCGAGCAGGAGCCCTTGCTGCGTTCGATCGGGCCTGAACCTTTGGGCAACGAGTTCGATGCGGCGATGCTGGCGCGCGCCTGCGCCGGCAAGAAGACGTCGCTGAAAGCCGCGCTGCTCGATCAGCGCGTGGTTGCGGGCTTGGGAAATATCTATGTCTGCGAGGCGCTGTTCCGCGCGCGGCTCTCACCCAAAAGACAGGCCTCCACCATCGCCGGCCGCAACGGCAAACCCAACGCGCGCGCCACCGCGCTGGTCGAGGCCATCAAGACGGTGCTGCACGATGCCATCAAGGCCGGTGGCTCGTCGCTGCGCGACCATCGCCGCGCCGACGGCTCGCTCGGCGATTTCCAGCACAATTTCCTGGTCTATGACCGCGAGGGCGCGCCATGCCCAGCCTGCAAGGGCAAGGTCAAACGCATCGTTCAAACGGGCCGCTCGACCTTCTATTGCCCGAGTTGCCAGAAGTAGGCCAAGCTAGGCATTCAACCGCTGGGGTGGATACCATGCGCCAACTTGGCCTTGTTGCATTCGTTCTTGCCTGCACCGCGGCAACCAATGCGGCGGCCGAGTATCCGGACCATCCGATCCGTTTCATCGTGCCGCAGGCCGCCGGCAGCGCCACCGACACCATGGCCCGCCTGATCGGCGCCGAGCTTGGTCAGGAACTCGGTCAGCAGATCATCGTCGAGGATCGTCCCGGCGGCGCGCTCACCATCGGGCTCGATCTGGTCGCGAAGTCTGCGCCCGACGGTTACACCATCGGCATGGGTCCGATCGGCGCGCTTGCCATCACGCGCCACATGGTGGCGAAGCTGCCTTACGACATCGAGCGCGATTTCCAGCCGATTGCGCTGGTCGCGCGCGGCCATCTGCTGCTCGCGGTGTCGCCCAAGCTGCCGGTTAATTCGGTCAAGGAGTTGATCGACTACGCCAGAAAAAATCCCGGCAAGCTGTCGAATGCCTCATCGAGCAACGGCTCGCCCGGCCATGTCGGCGGCGAGCTGTTCAAATACATGACCGGAACGCAGATCGTGCACGTGCCTTATCGCGGCGGTTCGCTGGCGATAAACGATCTGATCGCCGGGCATGTCGACCTGATGTTCGAGAGCCTGCAATCGATCGCGCCATTTGCCCGCGCCAACGCGGTGCACGCCCTTGGCGTCAGCGGCGCCAAGCGTTCGCCGGCATTCCCCGATCTGCCGACCATTGCCGAGGCCGGCGTGCCCGGCTATCTGGCGCCGACCTGGACCGGCGTCATCGCGCCGGCCGGCGTGCCGCGGCCGATCGTCGACAGACTCAACGCCGCGATCAACAAGGTGCTCAAGTCCGAAGCCTTCAAGGAAAAGTTTGCCAAGATCGGTGACGAACCGGCGGGCGGCACGCCAGAGGATTTCGTCGCAACGATCAAGACCGATTCCGCCAAATGGGCGGACGTCATCAAGCGCTCGGGCGCCAAACTCGACTGACGCCGTGTCAGAACCGGTAGTTCAGACCGGTGCGCACGACATTCATGTTGAGCCTGGTCGAGTCGGTCAGCGTCGGCAGGCCGGGCACGGCCCATGTCGTGGTCTTGGTGCCGAAGTCCATATAGAGGTACTCGGCCTTGAGGCTCCAGTGCGGCGCCAACGCCACTTCGATGCCGCCGCCGGCGGTCCAGCCATCATGGATATTGTCTTGGCTCAACGTCGCCGTGCTGGCGCCGGCGGTGGCGGAGGCGTTGGTCTCCAGCCGGGCATACGCATAGCCGCCGGTGGCATAGAGCAGCCAGCCATCCTGTGCATAGCCGAGACGGCCGCGCACGGTGCCGAACCACGGCACCTTTTGGTCGTAGCTTGCCGATAGCGGCACGCCGCACGCCGCTGCAGGGCAACTCGTCGAGAGGCTGCCGTCAATATTGGCAAACTGGAAATCGGTTTCGAGGCCGGCCACGAGCGGACCACGTTGCCAGTTGTAGCCAAGCTGCGCGCCACCGGCGAAGCCGGTCATGTGATTGTCGGCCGTACCGAATACCGGTCCCGTGGTCGAGAAATCGGCCCGGGCGCCGGCCCAGCCACCGCCGATATTGCCGCCGATATAGAAGCCTTCCCACCCGGGCGCGGCCTGCACCAAGGACGGTCCCTTGTACACCGGCCCGCGCGAAAGATCGGCAGCGGAAGCAGCGGTGGCAAGCATCAGCAACGGCAAAGCTGAAATTGTGATCGCACGCATGGCGCATCCCCTCACCCTGATCGGATCGCGGGGAACGTAGTAGTGAGGTCGTTAAAGGCGCATTAAACCGTCGTTTTTGCCGCTGACACGGGCACTTAAAACAGTCGCGGCGTGAAATAGCCGTGCAGCGAATACGGCACGTGATGCTTGAGCCGTGCCGTGAACAATGGTCGTGCCGCGAGATCGCGCGCATTGAGGCCGACGATTTCGGTGCGGTTGGAGTCCGCGTCATATACCAATGTCACCACGACGCCGTCGTCTTCGTCGCCGTCCGTACGCGTGGATACGAATACCGGCTCGCCGACATACCGGCCCGCGCCGAAATCGTGCGACATCGTATGGCCACGCTCCATGTCGACCCGTGTCACGCGCCGCTGCAAGCCAATGTCCTGGCCGGCCGGATTGTTGGCGATATAGGCATAGCGGTAAGGCCGGGCTGTACGTTGCGGGTTGATGCGCGGGAATTCGTTGGCGTGGCCGGTGTCGAAACTGCGGCTCGTCACCTTTCCGTTTGAGAGATCGATGCTCAGCCGTACCAGCGCCGCCATGCCGTCCGCCGCCCAGTCCGAATGCCAATAGGTTCGCAGTGCTTCGCCGACGGCGAGGTAATCCGGGTAGCGCGTCAGGTCGACGACCAGCGCGCCGTCTTGCTCGAACCCGTTGGCGAAATGAAACTGGAAAAACGCGTCGGTCTCGATCCAGCGCGGCGCTGCGGAGCCGTCGCGCCGCACCAGCAGGATCAAGGTCGGCCGCCCGCCGTCCCAGCGCAACGCGCCATCGAAGCTCGAAAGACCGAGAACGAATTTGAGCGGGTGCACCAGAATCGGGCCGAGGCAAAACGCGAGATAGTTCTCCGTCAGCACGAAATCGTGGTTCATCACCGGATAAGGCAGAGCGATTGCGGGATAGGCCTTGAGGGTGCCGTCGCGGCGGATCCGGTAGGGCGTGAGCGTGGTCTTCGCGCCGTAGTCGATGCCGAAATTATAAAGATCGCCGGTGACTGGATCGATCTTGGGATGCGCCGAGAATGCGCGCACGCGGCCGTCGAAATCCTCCAGCCCGAATGTCTTGAGCGTCTTGGGATCGAGCGCATAGGGTGCGCCGCCCTCCCACAGCGACAGCAGCCGGTCGCCCTGCAGCACGACCGAGGTATTCGACACGTTGCCCGGCTGACGCAGCGCATTGGTAATGATACCGCCCGGCCGCATCTTGCCGAAGCCGCGATAGAGAATGCGGCCTTCACGCGTCTCGTTGACGTAGTTGTCGGTGCGGACGTAGCGATTGAGATAGCGGATGCCGCTATCGTCGAATTGAATGGCGGAGATCATGCCGTCGCCGTCGAACCAATGCGGGAACCATTGGCCGTTCAATTCATTGCGGCCGGAGCCGTTGCGGAACAAAGTGCCGCGCAGCGCCGGTGGCACCTTGCCGTCGATCTCGTCGACGCGATAATCGAATTCCTTGTCGAGCAGCTTGAAGCCGGCACTCCAGGCGCGCGCTTTGGAGAAATCGGATTGAGCCCGGTTGACGTCCAGCGTCATCCTGATTGCCGGATCGATGCGTCAGTATTGTAGCGACACCGACAGCGATTGATTGCCGCCGGGGAAATTGAATGCCGCGGCCTCGAAGTTCGGCGGTCCGAAGTTCGACGATGGGTTGCGCGAGAAGCCATAGCCTTGTTTGGGCTTGCCGAACATGCCGTATTCGATCTGCGTCTCATTCTGTTCAGCGTGAAACACCGCGATGGCGTAGGTGCCGGCGGGAACGCCATTGAACACGCACGTGGCGCGCTGGCCGCTGGGGCGCGCCACAACGCCGCTGCGTTCGCGGCCGGGCTTGCGGAAGTCGTTTGCCGATGCATATAGCCCGCAACGTACGACGCCGCTGTCGCTGCGCAGACCGGAGACGTTGACGCTGAGTTTGCCGGCCGGCTGAGCGGCGAGCACGGTGCTGACGACGAGACCAAGAGCGAGGGTGGTGCAAAACAAGACGTTCCGCATCGATTTGCTCCTCATGCGATTGATGCCGTTATCCCGAATCCCATCTCCCAGAGCCGTCTACTAGCGCAGCGACCCTTAAGGATTGCTGACGACGGGACAAGCCAGCTTACAATAGTGGAATTGACGTGTTTTCGTGTAAATGGTGCTGTCTCTATATTCGTCTATTATCCGTATTGTCCCTTGATCATATGAGTGACCCATGGGCTACCAGAACATCATCGTCGAGACCAAAGGCCGGGTCGGCATCATCCGGCTCAATCGTCCGCAGGCGCTCAACGCGCTCAACCGCGCGCTGATTGCCGAACTCATCCAGGCGATCGACGGATTCGAGGCCGATCCGGGGATCGGCTGCCTGCTGCTCACTGGCGGCGACAAGGCCTTCGCTGCCGGCGCCGACATCAAGGAGATGGCAGACAAAACCTTCATTGAGGCCTATCTCGGCAACTTCTGCGCCGACTGGGACCGCGCCGCGCGCACCCGCAAGCCGATCGTCGCCGCTGTCGCCGGCTTCGCGCTCGGCGGCGGCTGCGAACTGGCCATGCATTGCGACATCGTCATTGCCGCCGATACCGCCAAATTCGGCCAGCCCGAGATCAAGCTCGGCGTCATTCCCGGCATCGGCGGCACCCAGCGGCTGACGCGCGCGGTCGGCAAGGCCAAGGCCATGGACCTGATCCTCACCGGCCGCATGATGGACGCGATCGAAGCGGAGAAATCCGGGCTGGTGGCGCGCGTGGTGCCGGCGGCGAACCTGATGGAGGAGGCGATGAAGGTTGCCGACACCATCGCCAATATGTCGCTGCCCTCGGTGCTGGCGGGCAAGGAAGCGGTCAACCGCGCCTTCGAGACCGGGCTTGGCGAGGGTATATTGTTCGAGCGCCGCGTCTTCCATTCGCTGTTCGCGACCGACGATCAGAAGGAGGGCATGAAGGCGTTTGTCGAGAAGCGCAAGCCCGAGTGGAAGAATAAGTAAATCGCCGCGCTACTTTCTCACGCAGATCATCCGTACCACCGACGCCTTGGCGTCGCCGGATTGCGTGTCCGCGTTGTCGACGTGGTGACTGTTCAGAAAACCGCGGATGGTTTCGGCGGTGACCAGGCGCACCGGCGGGGCGGCGGCTTCCATGCTCGCCAGCACGGCATCGCGCATCTGCATCATGCCGAGGAAACGGCCCTGACCGTCGAGCGCGGCGGCGCCGGAAAATCCGGCCATCGGCACCGGCTGGCGCAGTTCGATCGCGCTACCATCCGCCAGCCGCGCCTTGATCTCGGTGAGCTTTCGGTTGCCGACCTGTTCCTTCGGGTCGGGAATGCCGATCAGCGTCAACTCGCCGGATTTGGGCGTCTCGCGCGCCAGCGACAGGGCTGAAAACTTGCGTGGGCCATAGACGCGCAGCAGCGCCAGCCCGTTGTCCTTGTCGTCGGCGATGCGAACGGCATCGCCCAGCCCGGAAGCGACGATCACCTGGCAGCCTTCGGTGAGCCTGCGGTCGGTGACGATGTGGCCTTGCGCGCTCACCACCAGCCCGTTGCCGTATTCGACCGATTTCGCCAAGGCCGCGAAGGGCATGCTGTGCTCGGGGAACGGCGCAAACGCCGATGACATCGCCACCGTCACCGGCGCGACGATCGTTTCCATCATCTGATCGTACAGCATGGTGAAGCCGCGCACCTCGCCGTTGCGCATCTGCGCGCGCACGGAAAATATCTTCAAGCCTTGCAGGCCGCTGATGAAGAAACTGTCGTCGCGCAGCACGCTGGTTTCGATCTTGCGCGTGGCCGGCTCTTTTTTCTGCTGCTCGAACAGTGCGGCGAGCTTGAGATTGGGATCGGCGATGCGGAAAGTCTCGACCTGCACTTCGCCATGTGCCGACGACCAGCGCGTGCCGCGCGCGGCGTCGCGCGCATGCGGCACCATCTTGGTCGGCAGGCCGATACGGATGCCGGTAGCCGGATCGACCACCACGCTCCAGCCGAATTCCCGTTCGTGGTCGCGCGCCGCGGCGAGCAGATTGGCGCGTTCGGCGTCGGTGAGCTCGCCGGTGACTTTGGCCTTGGCCCGTTTCTGATAATTCTTGATCGCGGCAAGCAGCGGGTTTTCGCCGTTGATCGAGCCGGTATAGTCGCCCGACCACAGCAGCGCCGCCTGGATTTTCGATCGCTCGGCGGGAGGAATTCCGGCGGCCACGTCCTGTGCCGGCTCGGTTTTCGCGGCTATGGTTTGCGGGGCTGCGATCTTGGGCGCCGCCGGTATTGCCGCGGCAGGCTTTGCCGCAACGGCTTTCGGCTTTGACACTTTTGCCGCCGGCTTTGCCGCAGACTGCGTGGGCGCCGGTACGATCCCAGGCGAATCCTGTGCCGGCGCCGGAGCGGCGCCGAGCAACAGCAAAAGCATCGGCAGGATCTTGCCAAGCCGCATTGTATTTAACGCCGTCCTATCCGTGTTTTGTGGCCACCTTAGCCGATCGAGGCGGTCGTGCAAGACGCCGGCGGGCTGGCCGAAAGTCGACCAAAGCCATAGGGTTAAGCCGATGCTGGATGTCCAAGAACTCGAACGCTATGCGCGCCACATTGTGCTGCGCGAGGTCGGCGGCCCGGGCCAGGCCAAGCTCAAGGCCGCGCGCGTGCTGGTGATCGGCGCCGGCGGGCTGGGTGCGCCGGTGCTGCTCTACCTCGCCGCGGCCGGAGTCGGTACGCTCGGTATTGTCGATGATGACGAAGTATCGCTGTCGAATTTGCAGCGACAGGTGATTCACGCAACGCCCGACATCGGCATGCGCAAGGTGGACAGCGCTGAGGCTGCGATCGCGCGGCTCAATCCGCATGTGGCGATTGAAACGCATATGGCGCGGCTTGACGCAACCAACGCGATCGATCTGATTTCGCGCTACGACATTGTCGCCGACGGCTCGGACAATTTTGCCACACGCTATCTTGTCTCGGACGCCTGTTATTTTGCCAAGAAGCCGCTGGTCATCGCCGCGGTCGGCACCTTCGACGGCTCGCTCACGACGCTGCGGCCGCACGAAACGCGCGCCGACGGCACGCGCAATCCGACCTATCGCTGTCTGTTCCCCGAGCCGCCGCCGGCCGGCATGGTGCCGGCCTGCGCGGAGGCCGGCATTCTCGGCGCGCTGCCGGGCATCCTCGGTTCGATGATGGCGCTGGAGGTGATCCGCGAGATAGTAGGCTTCGGCGAGGGACTGGTCGGCCGGCTGCTGATGGTCGACGCGCGCTCGATGCGGTTTGAGACGCTCAATTATGCCTGGGATCCGGCCAATCCGCTGAGCGGCAAGAAGCCGACGATCAGGGACTTAAGCGGATAAACTCACAACATCGACGGCAATACGCGGTCGGGCGGCCTGTGACCGTCCATAAACGTCTTGATGTTGATGATGACCTTCTCGCCCATGTCAACGCGGCCTTCCAATGTGGCCGAACCCATATGCGGCAGCAGCACCACCTTGCCGGCGCGCGCCAGCTTGACCAGTTTCGGGTTGACCGCCGGTTCGTGCTCGAACACGTCGAGCCCGGCGCCGGCGATGTCGCCGGCCTCGATCATGCGCGCCAGCGCGTTCTCGTCGATCACCTCGCCGCGCGACGTATTCACGATGAAGGCTTCCGGCCGCATCATCTTCAGCCGCCGCGCCGAGAGCAGATGGTATGTTGCGGGCGTGTGCGGGCAATTCACCGATACGATGTCCATGCGGGCGAGCATCTGGTCGAGGCTCTCCCAATAGGTGGCGTCGAGTTCTTCCTCGATCTTGGGTGCGACCTTGCGGCGATTGTGATAGTGGATCTGCAGGCCGAAGGCGCGGGCGCGGCGCGCCACCGCCTGGCCGATCCGCCCCATGCCGATGATGCCGAGCCGCTTGCCCCAGATGCGGTGGCCGAGCATCCAGGTCGGCGTCCAACCCGACCAATCTTTGTCGGACGTGAGCACCGTGGATCCTTCGGCAAGCCGGCGAGGCACCGCCAGGATCAGCGCCATGGTCATGTCGGCGGTGTCCTCGGTCAGCACGCCGGGCGTATTGGTGACCGTGATGCCGCGCTGAACGGCGGTAGCGACATCGATATTGTCGACGCCGTTGCCGAAATTGGCGATCAGCTTGAGCTGTTCGCCCGACTTCGAGAGCACCGAGGCGTCGATCCGGTCGGTGACCGTCGGCACCAGCACGTCGGCGGTTTTCACCGCTTCGGCCAGCTGGGCCTGTGTCATCGGCTTGTCGTCGGGATTGAGCCGGGCGTCGAAAAGTTCCCGCATCCGCAGCTCGACCTTGTCGGGCAGCTTGCGCGTGACGACCACCACCGGCTTTTTGGTCTTCGGCATATCCCTTAAACCGCGGCGTCTGACGGCGCCTTATCCCGCCCAAGGGAAGCGCCGATTCAGGCCTCTTTAACCGTGCTCCCCCACACTGCATTCTCGCGCGTGGGGCCTAAATCCGCTCTTTTCCCTATCAGATGACAGTGACAACACAAAGCATTCGGACAGCGTTCGGCCGCATTGGCGGCGCCGCGATCGCCGCCGGCATCCTGGCCATGCTGGCGGGGGCGGGGCCTGCCGCCGGCGAAACGCCCACCGGATCGGTGAGCGGCCTGCCGGTGCCGCGCTTCGTCAGCCTCAAGTCGGATCGGGTCAATGTGCGCTCCGGCCCGAAC
>Ga0184628_10001280_pt1 | contig 12501 bp, 9 predicted proteins | sample PLM4_5_b1_FD_133149 | JGI IMG/M metagenome (GOLD analysis project Ga0184628, IMG submission 133149) | Groundwater sediment microbial communities from an aquifer in East River, Colorado, USA - PLM4_5_b1 | ecosystem: Environmental > Terrestrial > Soil > Riparian zone | place: USA: East River...
ATTGGCTCGATCGTCGGGACCATTCTCGGCGTGGCCGCCGGCGCGTACGGCGCGGTGAAGCAATACCGGCCGGTCGACCACGTGCTGTCGGTCTTTTCCTTCGTCGCCCTCTCCACGCCGGTCGTCGTGCTGGCCGTGCTCCTCAAGAACGCGGGGATCGGCCTCAACAACGGCCTCGGCTTCACTGGCGAAACGAAACTGCTGTACACGACGGGCGAGATGACGCCGGGCCTCGACCCGTGGTCGCTCGTCGGACTCACCAACCGCGCCGCCCACGTGGTACTCCCCTCGCTCGTGCTTATTGTGATCGCCGTGGCGTTTTACGGGCGGTATCAGCGCAACGCGATGCTCGACGTCCTCGGCAGCGACTTCCTGCGGACGGCGCAGGCAAAGGGGCTACCCCGCGGGCGCGCCCTCATCGTGCACGGCTTGCGCACGGCGCTCATTCCCATGGCGACGTTCTTCGCCTACGAGTTCGCGCTGCTGTTCGTCGGCGCGACGTTCACCGAACGGATCTTCGGCTGGCACGGCATGGGCGAGTACTTCGTCGATGCGGTGACGAAGAGCGACGTGAACTCCGTGGCCGGCGTCACGCTGTTTGTTGCCGTGCTGGTGCTCATCGCCGGATTCCTGTCCGACCTCGCCTACGCCGCCCTCGACCCGCGTGTGCGAGTCTGACCCGCTGCATGGCCGACCCGACCGAGAAAGTGCCGGTGCGTGACGCGCAGCCGGCCGCCGCCCCCGACGCCGACGCCGCGCTATCGCGTGGCCGCCTCGTCTGGCGCCGGTTCCTGCGCCGGCGGCTCGCCATGGTCGGCCTCGCGACGGTCGCGCTGCTCTTCGTCGCCGCATATCTGAGCCCCCAGATCTCGATCTGGCGTTACGACCAGCTCGATACCAGCGCCTTTCTCTCGCCCCCCTCGGCCGCCCATTGGTTCGGCACGACCCAGAACGGTTTCGACATGTTTGCGCTGACGATGCGCGGCATGCAGAAGTCGCTCGTCATCGGCCTCCTCGGGGCGTTGATCTCGACCACCCTGGCCGCGGTCATCGGCGCCTTCGCCGGCTACTTCGGCGGCGTCCTGAGCACCGCATTGCTCTGCCTCGTCGATCTCCTGCTGGTGCTTCCGGGATTTCTCATCATCGCCATCCTCTCGCCGTCGTTCCGGGGCCAGAGCTGGCTGGTCTTCGTCCTCTTGCTGGCTGCCTTCCAGTGGATGATCACGGCCCGCATCGTCCGTGGGATGACGCTGTCGCTCAAGGAGCGTGATTTCGTGCACGCCGCGCGCTTCATGGGCGTGCCCGGGCGGACGATCATCTTTCGCCACATCCTGCCGAACATGGCGTCGCTGCTCATCATCGATGCCACGATCAACGTGAGCTCGCTGATCCTCGCCGAGGTCGGGCTGTCGTTTTTCGGCTTCGGCGTGCAGCCACCGGACGTCTCGCTGGGCACGCTTATCGGCGACTACGCCGGCGCCGCGCTCACCTATCCGTGGGAGTTCTATTTCCCCGCTGGCTTCCTGGTGGCGCTCGTGCTCGCCATCAACGTCGTCGGCGACGGCCTGCGCGACGCCCTCGATCCCAACGCCGGCGTCGGTATCCGCTCGTGACGATGCCGCACGTCATGTCTGCGCCTCCCCTGCTCGAGGTGGACGACCTGACGGTGACCTTCGGCAGCGAGGCGGGCGCCGTGCGCGCGGTCCGCGGCGTGTCGTATCAGATCTCCGCGGGGGAAGTGCTCGGCATCGTCGGCGAATCGGGATCGGGCAAGACCGTCTCGTCGCTTGCGGTGATGAACCTGCTACCTCCGAACGCCACGGTGGCCGGCGCCATCCGCTTTCGCGGCACGCCGCTGACCGGACAGTCGGACCGCGACCTGTCGAAGATTCGAGGAAAGAACATCTCGATGATCTTCCAGGACCCGCTGTCGGCCCTCACCCCGGTCTACACCGTGGGCGATCAGATTGCCGAAGCCCTCCTCGTCCACGCAGACGACGGGATGAGCACGCAGGCGGCGCAGACGCGGGCGATCGAGCTGCTCGCGCTCGTGGGCATTCCGAACCCACGTCAGCGGGCGACGGCCTTCCCGCACGAGTTCTCGGGCGGCATGCGGCAGCGCGTGATGATCGCGATGGCCATCGCGAACGATCCAGACCTGATCATCGCGGACGAGCCGACGACGGCACTCGACGTGACGATTCAGGCGCAGATCCTCGACGTCCTGCAGAAGGCGCGAGAGATCACCGGCGCTGCCGTCATCCTGGTCACCCACGACCTCGGCGTGATCGCCGGCTTTGCCGATCGTGTCGCCGTGATGTACGCCGGACGCATCGTCGAGACCGGCGCGGTCGATGACGTCTTCTACATGCCGCGGATGCCCTACACGCTGGGGCTGCTCGGTTCGATTCCGCGGCCCGACGCCCAGGGCCACCGTCCGCTGACGCCGATCGAAGGCACGCCGCCCTCGCTCGTCAGCCTTCCACCGGGGTGTCCGTTCGCACCACGTTGCCCGATGCGGGTGCAGGCGTGCATCGAGGACGAGCCCGCGCTCGTGCCGATGACCGGTTCGGGCGAAGCGCATGCCGCAGCGTGCCATCGCAGCGGCGAAATTGAAGCGCGGAACCTGAAGAGCGCCGACGTATTCGCGCTGCCCGATCTTCCGGCCAACCCCGCCGACCGCGTGCCGCGCGAGGCGCGTGCCGTCGTGCTCGAAGTGCGCGACCTCGTCAAGGAATTCCCTTTGATGAAAGGCACCATCCTGCGTCGGCGCACGGGAACGGTGCACGCCGTGGACGGCATCTCGTTCGACATCCGTGAAGGCGAAACGCTGGGCCTGGTCGGCGAGTCGGGCTGCGGCAAGACGACCGCCATCATGGAGATCCTCAATCTCGTCCGCCCGATGGCGGGCACGATCGCTGTGCTGGGCAAGGCGACTGCCTCGCTCACCGACGCCGAACGCTTCGCCATCCGCCGCGACCTGCAGGTGGTGTTCCAGGATCCCATGGCGTCGCTCGACCCGCGCATGCCCATCGGCGACATTCTCGACGAACCGCTGCGCACGCATGCCGTGCCGGCGCCGGAGCGTACCGCGCGCATCCGCGAACTGCTAGGCCTGGTCGGCCTCGCGCCCGAGCACGCCAACCGCTATCCGCAGGCCTTCTCGGGCGGACAGCGACAGCGTATCGGCATCGCGCGCGCGCTGGCTCTGCGGCCGAAGGTGCTCGTGCTCGACGAGCCCGTCTCGGCGCTCGACGTGTCGATTCGTGCGGGTGTGATTAACCTGCTCGAACGCCTGAAGGCCGACCTCGGCCTCTCGTATCTCTTCGTCGCCCACGACCTCTCCGTCGTCCGGCACATCGCCAACCGCGTCGCGGTCATGTATCTGGGCCGTATCGTGGAGATCGGGAACGTAGACGACGTGTTCGATCGGCCGGCGCATCCCTACACGCAGGCGCTCCTCTCGGCCGTGCCGTTGCCCGACCCGAAAAAGGAACGGCGACGCCGGCGCATCGTGCTGCAAGGCGATCTGCCGAGTCCGTCGGATCCGCCATCCGGCTGCCGGTTCCGTACGCGTTGCCAGCTGTTCGCCGAACTCGACGAACCTCGACGGCAGCGCTGTCTCGAGCAGTCGCCCGATCTGGCGCCGCGCACGGGCGGAGCCGATCATCTCGACGCCTGTCACTACGCCGAGCCGCGATCGGTGTTGTAAGCTCGTCGGGCCAGTGGAGGCTCGATGATGTCAAAACGGTTGGTCTGTGTTCCCGCGCTGTTGATGGTTGCGACGCTCGCGTCCCAGGGGTGCGGACGTGAGGACCCGGCGCCGGCCGCCACGACGGCCGCACCCGCCGTGGCCGACAAGAACCAGGTCAATCCACGGCCCCGGGATCAGATGCAGGACGGCGGCAAGTTCACGTGGCCGATCAGCGCCCTGCCCAGTAACTTCAATCGCGCGCAGCTCGACGGGACGGAGAAAGACACCGCCGACATCATGGCGGCGCTGATGCCCGCCGCCTTCCACACCGATGCGGTCGGGACGCCGCTCTGGAACGACGACTATCTGGCCGCGGCGCCGACAATGACGCCGGAGCCGAAGCAGGTCGTGACGTATCAGATCAACCCGAAGGCGGCATGGGACGACGGCACGCCGCTGACGTGGGAAGACTTCCACTGGCAGTGGAAGGCCAACAACGGCAGCGACAAGCGCTACCAGATCTCCTCGGCCAACGGCTACGAAGACATCGAGAACGTGCAGCGAGGTAAAGACGATCGTGAAGTGATCGTCACCTTCAAGCACAAGTACGCCGACTGGCCCGCCATCTTCGATCCGATCTACCCCTCGGCCACCAACAAGAACCCGGCCATCTTCAACGACGGATGGAAGGCCCAGCCGCTCGTGACCGCGGGGCCGTTCAGGTTCGGCTCCCTCGATCGCACCTCCAAGACGGTGACGCTCGTCCGCAACGAGAAATGGTGGGGCGACCGCGCCAAGCTCGATTCCATCGTCTACCGGATGATTGAGCCCGACGCGCAGATTGACGCGCTGGCCAACGGCGAGATCGACGCGATGGACGTGGGCCCCGATGCCAACAAGTACGCGCGCGCGCGGACCATCGACGCCGCCGAGGTACGGGTGGCGGGCGGGCCGAATTTCCGCCACCTGACCGTCAACGGCACGGGCGCGATCCTGCAGGACGTGAAAGTGCGTCAGGCGCTGGCGATGGCCATCGACCGCACGGCGATCGCGAAAGCGCTGCTCGGCCCGCTCGGTATCGATCCGCGGCCCCTCAATAACCACATTTTCATGGCCAATCAGGCCGGCTATCAGGACAACTCGGGCGACGTCGGCAAGTACAACCCCGCGCGCGCGCGACAACTGCTGGACGAAGCCGGCTGGACGCTGAATGGCACGTCCCGGATGAAGGGCGGCAAGCCGCTGGAGATCATCTGCACGATTCCGGCGGGGGTGGCCACTTCACGCCAGGAATCCGAACTCATTCAGAACATGCTGGCGCAGGTTGGCGCGACGCTGACGATCAACACCGTCCCAACGCCCGATCTGTTCTCCAAGTACGTCACGCCGGGCCAGTTCGACTTCACCGTCTTCTCATGGATCGGCACGCCCTACCCCATCAGCGCGTCGAAGTCGCTTTACGTCAAGCCGGTGCGTAACGCCAGGGGCGAACTCGAAGTGCAGCAGAACTATGCGCGAGTGGGGTCCGACGAGATCGACCAGCTCTTCCAGCAGGCCTTCCAGGAACTCGACCGCACCAAGGCCACCGAGATTGCCAACCGCATCGACGGCCTCATCTGGCAGGAAGTGCACTCGCTGACCCTCTACCAGCGGCCCGAGCTCGTCGTCGCCAAGAAGACGCTGGCGAACTTCGGCGCGTTCGGCTTTGCGAGCTGGAAGTACGAGGATATCGGGTGGGTGAAGTAAATCGGCAGTCAGCATCTCCTCTGGCTAGCGCGCCAGCGGGCTGTCCCAGACCCGCAACAGCAGCGCCTTGAGCTGGGCAAACCGCGTGGCCCCGAGCTCGGCGCTCCACTCCCGTTCGATGTCGCGAAGGATGTCGAGAATCGCCGCATAGACGGCGTGTCCGCGTTTGGTGAAGCGGACGATCCGTGCGCGGCCGTGGTCGGGGGCGTCGGACCGAACGATATAGCCGCCGTGTTCAAGGCTCCTGAGCAGCTGGTTCATCGCCTGCTTGCTCATCCCGGCGCGCTCGGCGAGGATGCCGGGGCGGACGCCGTCGGGGCCCGGGAACTGCAGCACCGGCATGTGTGCCACCCCGAGATCCTCGAACCCGGCGGCGTTGAGCTCCTTGATGATCCGGCGCTGAACGGCCTGCCCCGGCACGCGCAGCAGTGCGCCGATGAGCATGTCCTTGGTCTTGACCTGTGAGACGGGCGGAGACGGGCGTCTTGACATATTGGTAAATTCTATTTACTATCGTGACTAGTCAATTAAGTTTACTACAGGAGGAGACACCCATGACACCGTCATCGATCGACTTCCACGTCAATCCATCGGACGAAACCATCGGACTCGGACCGCTCGCGGTGCGCTTCCTGCTCACCGGAGACCACTCGAACGGCAGCGTCGCGGCGTTCGAGGTGACGGTCCCGGCGGCACAACGCCTCACCGCTCCCGCGCATAGCCACGACCACTACGAAGAGACGATCTACGGCCTCATGGGCGTGTTGACATGGACCGTGGACGGCAAGCCCGTCGACGTCGGACCGGGACAGGCGCTCTGCATCCCGCGCGGCGCCGTTCACCGGTTCGACAACAACGGGAGCCATGACGCGAAGGCGCTCTGCGTGATCACGCCAGCCGCAATCGGTCCGCAGTATTTTCACGACGTGGCCGACGTGATGAAGGCGGCGGCCGGCGGGCCGCCGGACCGTGCGCGGATGGCCGAGGTCATGCGTCGCCACGGCCTCACGCCCGCACCATCCCCGCCTCAGGCGTCGCTGTGATACATGGCGGTGCGACGCGCGGCGGAGGTTCCGATGTCGGCGCGAGGGGTTGAGGGGGCGGTCAGGTACCGAAGAACGTCCGCATCTCGGCGGTCACCATCTCGGGAATCTCTTCCGCGAAGTAGTGCGTCCCCGGCAGCCCCTTGCCCGTCACGTTCGTCGCGCGCTCGCGCCACGTGGCCGCCACGTCGTACAGCCGATGCATCGGGGCACGCTCGCCCCACAGCGCCAGCACCGGGCACTCGATGTTCTTGTGCATGTCTTCCTCGTCGTGCACCAGATCGATCGACGCAGCGGCGCGGTAGTCCTCGCAGCTTGCGTGAATCGTCGCGGGGTTGCTGTAGCAGCGCAGGTACTCGGTAAACGCCTCGGGCGCAATCGCGCCGGGCGCGGCCTTGCCGAATTTCTCCTCGAGCCAGAATCGCACGTTGCCTCCGATCATCGTCTCGGGCAGCGGCGCCGGCTGGATGAGGAAGTACCACCAGAAGTACGCCGTGGCGAACGCGCGCGTGGAGTCGGCGTAGAGCCGGTGCGTGGGGACGATGTCGAGCACGGCGAGCTTGGAGACGCGGCCGGGATGATCGAGCGCCATGCGGTGCGCGACGCGGCCGCCGCGATCGTGTCCGGCCACGGCGAATGTCTCGAACCCAAGGTGCGACATCACCTCGACCTGATCCTGCGCCATCGCCCGCTTGGAATAGGCCGCGTGATCGGTGCCTCCCGGCGGCTTGCTGCTGTCGCCGTACCCGCGCAGGTCGGTCGCGACGATGGTGAATCGATCCACGAGCAGCGGCGCCACCTTGTGCCACATCACGTGTGTCTGGGGATAGCCGTGCAACAGGAGCAGCGGTGGGCCGCTGCCGCCGCGAACGCACGCGATCGTGGCGCCCGTCGTCGGAATGTCAGCGCGACTGAAGTCGTCGAATAGCAACGTCCGTCTCCTCGACCAGCGCGGCCATGAGCGCCGCAGCCGATCCCCGCCGTGCCAGCCGCAGGCCCTGTCCAGCCCACAGCGAGAGAAACTCGGGCCGGCCGGCCTTCGCTGCCGCCACGCGCAATGGCCGGGTCAACGTGTGCTGCAGTGGGAACGGCAGCACAACGAGCGCATCGCGCGCAGCGGCCGCTTCGACCTCGTTCATGAAGCGATTGACGATGCCGCGCGCGGGCCGACCGGTGAAGGCGTACGTGACGCGCGTGTCGTCTTCGCGAGCGTCGAAGATGGCCCGTTTGTACGCCTCCGAAATGCCGGCCTCGTCGCAGGTGAGAAACGCGGTGCCGAGCTGCGCGGCGTCGGCGCCCAACGCCAGCACCGCCGCAATCCCCCGCCCGTCCATGATGCCGCCGGCGGCGATCACGGGCACGCGCACCGCGTCAACGACCTGGGGCACTAGCGCGAGCGTCCCGATCATCGCTGCGTCGAAAGGACCCGGATCGAGTCCTGAGGCGTCGGTGCCGCGATGAGCGCCCGCTTCGCTTCCCTGCGTCACAATCGCGTCCACCCCCGCGCGCTCGAGCGCGATGGCCTCGTTGACGGTGGTTGCGGTGCCCACGAGGGTGAGGCCGCGTGCCTTCACCGCGTCGCGCGCTGCCGGTGGAAACAGGCCGAACGTGAAGCTCACGACCGACGCGCCACATCCGAGTGCCACCGCGACCTGCGCCTCGAAGTTCCACGCCGGGTGCGACGGCGACTCCGGGGCCGGCAACCCGAGCTCTCCGAAAAACGGCGCCACCTGCGCCACGGCGGCCCGCATGTCGTCTGCCACTGGGTCGGGCAGCGGCACGAACAGGTTAATCCCGAACGGCCGTTGTGTCTTTGCCCGAATGGCCGCGCATGCGGCCGCAATCTGCTCAGGTGTGAGGTACGCCGCGCCGATGGAACCGAGCCCGCCGGCCTCCGACACGGCCGCGACGAGCGCCGGCGTATCGGCGCCGCCGGCCATGGGCGCCTGCACGATCGGGTGAGCGATGCCGAGCCGCCTCAGCAGATCCACTGTCACCCCTGAATTCTAAGAGCATACAACTCGTTGTGAGATGCGCCCACGCGTGGCAGACTTCCACGCGCGCCAATGGGCGTGCAGCAGAACAGCTGCCATGAGGAGGAACGCGATGGTGCGACGGCTGCTCGTTCTCGGAACAATCGCCACCCTGTCGGCGGGAACCGCCCGCGCGCAACAGGTGCCCGCGCGTCCGGCCCTCGAGGCCTCGCTCAAGGCGATGGGCGGCGACACGCTGAAAACCATCGAGATCGCCGGATCGGGCTCGTCATCGCTCATCGGACAGCAGTACTCGCTCGACATCAGCTGGCCGCAGTTTGAGGTGGCCGACTACACGCGCGCCATCGATTTCGACGCCAAGTGGTCTCGCGAAGACTACACGCGGCGCCAGGGCCGCTTCGCCACCTTCGGCCGTACGCCGATCGCCGAGGAGCACGTCACGTCGGTCGTGAGCGGCGCCTACGCCTGGGACATCCGCAACAACACGCCGGTACCGCTGACGCGTCCGTACCTCGACGGCATCCCCGTCGGCGAACTCCGGCAGCTCGAGCTGGCCATCACGCCGCACGGGTTCCTCAAGGCGGCGCTGGCCGCCACCGACGCCACGGCGATTCGACTCGCGCTCGTCGGCGCCTCAGACTTCGGCCTCTCGCAGTTCGGACGCACGGTGACCATCGTGTCGTTCACGTTCCTCGGGAAGTACAAAATCAACGGGACGATCAACGACGAGAACCTCGTCGAGCTCGTCGGCACGTGGATTCCCAACCCGGTCTATGGCGACATGGACTACGAGATGCGCTACACGCAGTACAAGGACTTCGGCGGCGTCAAGTTCCCCATGCTGCTCCACACGCACCAGGCCGATCCCCGGTTGAACGTGGCGCACAACTACTACGAGTACCGCGTCACCAGTGTGAAGCCCAACGCGCCGGTCGCGATCCTGCCGGTGCCCGAGGTGGTCCGTACGGCGACGATGGCGCCGGCCAGGGTGGAGAGCCAGCGGCTGGCCGAGGGCGTCTGGCTGCTGGGCGGCGGCACGCACAACAGCCTGCTCGTCGAGTTCAAGGATTACGTCGCGGTGGTCGAGGCGCCGAACAACGAGGCACGGTCGCTGGCGGTGATCGCCGAGGCCGGCCGGCTGGTACCGGGCAAGCTCATTCGCTATGTGATCAACACGCATCATCACTTCGATCACGCCGGCGGCCTGCGCACCTACCTCTCGCAGGGCACGACGATCGTGACGCACGAATCGAACAAGCAGTACTACCTCGACATCCTGTTCGACCCGGGACCGCGCACGCTGCAGCCCGATCGGATGGCGCAGTACAGCCCGATGTACTGGATCAGCCGTCGGCCGGCGCCGATCGAAACCGTGGCGGGCGAGGCACGCGGCACCGGCAAGTACGTGGTCACCGACGGCGAGCGCATCCTCGAGGTCTACCACGTGCAGGACATGGCCTACGAGCTGGGTGACTCGTCACTCGCGCAGGGACACCACAGCATCGACATGCTGATGGCCTATCTGCCCAAGGAGAAGATCCTGGTGAATGCCGACCTCTACTCGCCGCCCGCGCCAGGCGCCCAGCCGGCGCCGCCGACGGCAGCGATGCGAACGCTCTTCGAGAACATCCGCAAGCTGAAGCTCGCCCCCGCGCAGCACGTGCCGATCCACGGCCGCTTCGGTACCAACGACGAGTTCATGAAGATGTTCGCGGGCGCCGGCAGGACCAACTGACTCGGCGCGCGATCAGAAGCGCATCAGCGGCCGTGCCACTCGCATCCCGGGCCACGGAATCGACGCGATCGTCACGATGAGTCCGAGCCCGAAGAAGATCACCGCCAGGCGATGGCGACGGGCGTTGTCGGCGGCGTGCCTGATCTTCCAGCGGCCCATGTGGACGAGGCCGATGCCAAGCATCATCCCGCCGATGTGCTCGACGGCCCAGAACCGCAGGCTGGGATCCGACATCGCGGCGCCGATGTTCTGGAACGCCATCCTCGAAAACGGACTGATGAAAACGTAGAGCGCGAGGCCCACGAGCACCTGCAGATCGAAGGCGATCGAGAACACCATGCTCCACAGATCGTCCATCGGCCCCCACGGCCGGCGCGCGGTCTGCCCGCCCACGGCACGAAACCACGCGATCAGACCGATGACGAGCACGGCCCACCGCAGGAGAGAGTGGAGCCAGAGCGCGGACGCATACATGGCGGGACCATTCTAAGACGGGCACAGAGACTCAGTCTCTCTGTGCCTCTGTGGCCTGTCTCACCTCGCTCGCGCGGCGAGGATCTGCGCGAGCACGTCGGGCTTCGACATGTCGCGCTCGAGGTGCGGCTCGCGCGCCCCGCCGCGATAGTCGAGCATCACGGTCTTGACCACGTCGTCGTTCTGCACTTCGAGCGTGAACGCGGCCGTGGCGGATTTCGACGCGACGATCGCGTTGCGCAGCGCGTCGGCGGAAAAGCGCATTCCGTTGACCGCCAGGAGTTGCATGCCCGGCGCGAGGCCGGCCTTGTCGGCGGGTGATCCCACGAAGACATCGGTGACCACGGCGTCGTTGGTCCTCACGCGCAGGCCCAGGGTGTACGCGGCATCCGTGCGTCGAAGATCGCCGTCGGTCGACCGCGTGTACTCGTTCCGGCCCTCCGAGTACGTGAACCGCCAGCCGCTCTTGAGGATGCCTCCGAGCGGCGCGTGCTCGGACGTCTCGAACACGCGCGCCGACAGGAAGCCCTTCCAGTCGTGCGCGACCACCTCGTTGAGCGCCGCCGTCACCTCGTCAAACGTGTACGGCTTCACGGACGGCGCGGCGCTCTCGCCGCCGTGGAACAGATGGCAGAAGTCCTCGATCGACTTCCGTCCGTTCGTGAGCTGACGGATCTCAGTGTCTACGTCGAGCCAGATCAACCAGCCTTCATCGTAGAAATCGGTCGAGCGCCGGTACGACGCCCACTGCCCCGGCGCGAAGTAGAGCAGCTGCGCCGACACCGTCGTGTCCACGAGCGGCCGCCACTGCCGGCCGGCCTGGCTGTCGAGATACGCCGCCACCTGCGCGAGCCGGTCGCGGTAGTACGACTCGGTCCACAGACCGCTGCGCACGGCCAACACGTTGCCGAGGTACTGCGTGAGACCTTCGTAGACCCAGAGCAGGTCGCCCACCATTGGCTGCTGGAAGTCGGGTGTGGCCAGCCCGGCGGGCCGCCGATATTTCCCGTTCCAGGAATGCACGAACTCGTGGGCCATCACGCCCAGCGCAGGCGACTGGCTGACGACAGCGTTTTCGGCCACGCGCGAGTCGTTGGACTGATGGTGCTCGAGGCCGAAGTGCTGCACGCGATCGCTCAGCGTGAGCAGGAAGTGATAGCGGTCGAAATGCCGCGCGCCGAACATCTCGTCGGCTTCACGGGCCAGGCGCTGCCATTTCTGTGTGAGCTCCGTGGACACCTCGAGCGATCCCCCGCCGTCGGCGACGAGATCCACCTCGATCGGCCGGCTCGACGTATCGATCGGGACCGCACGGAAGTGCTCGCCTGCGATGACGGGCGAATCGACAAGCGTCGTCAGCGACACCTGCCCGAAGGAGGTGGTGGCGCCGTTCTGGCCGCTCACCGGCAGCGATGTTCCGAACTTCCAGCCCTCTGGGAGCTGCAGGCTCGCGCGCACGTTCACATCGTCGCTGCGCGCGCCGGCCGGATAGAGAACCACCTGGTTCCACGAGTAGATGCCGAGGTGCGCCGTGTCAGAGGACGCCGAGCTGAAGCCTCCGCCACCGATGGCCGGGAGGAAGTCGAACGCGATGTCGAGGGTCGAGGCGCCCGGCGGAATCTCGACCCGAAAGGCGTAGAGGTCCACGGGATCGCGGCGCCACGCGAGACGACGGCCACCGATGGAGAAGCCGAGGCCGACGAGATCGGTCACCGGACCGTCGGGCGCGTGCTCGCCCGGTAGCCACTTTGGATAGACCAGGGTCAGGGTACCTGGCGTGACCGACATGCTTTCCCGCGCGTGCAGCAGCCGGCG
>Ga0184628_10001281_pt1 | contig 12496 bp, 21 predicted proteins | sample PLM4_5_b1_FD_133149 | JGI IMG/M metagenome (GOLD analysis project Ga0184628, IMG submission 133149) | Groundwater sediment microbial communities from an aquifer in East River, Colorado, USA - PLM4_5_b1 | ecosystem: Environmental > Terrestrial > Soil > Riparian zone | place: USA: East River...
ATCATGTCTTTCTGCTGCACAACGACAGCACCGTGAGGAAATGTCAAGACTAAACTATCGGCTCTGTCGGGAGAGTACGGCAGTTCTTCCTTCGGCGTCAATTTTAATTGCAGAGACTTTTCATCGAAGAGATATTCCTGCATGGCAAGTTGGGCATCGAGTTCCGGTGCTTTATCAGGAGATCCTGACTCGGTTGGAAGTTCCAAGCCTTCGGTCATGGCGGTTTTCAAAGCATTCCACCATTGGGCGCGAAGGTTGTAAAATTCTTCCGTCTGTTTCAAGCGGTGCCCAGGATTCACCTCTATGACAACATCGCCCCAACCGAGCTGGCGTAACCTGTCGACAATGGGACCGCCCAGACCGTTGCCTTCCACGAAACAGAGTTGGGGCCGGTAGAAGCGCAGGCCCTCGGCAATAAGAAGGGCGAGCTGCATGGAGTCGGCTTCTCTCCAGTAGGTTTGGGGAAATACTTTTCTTCCCTGCCGTACCGTCATAACAGACTCACAGTCGCCGGAGCGGGCTACATCGACTCCCATGACTTTGGGAAATTTTGCATAATCCTGTGCCTGGTACTGGTGACAGTTGTGGATCGTCTCATGCGATATGAATTGCTTGCTACCCGAACGAGGCTTGACACCGCGCACGCGGATACGTACAAAATCAGAATCTTCACCATAGTCAGCGATCCACTCCTCAATTTGTTTTTGATTGGCCTTCTTTGCCGTGCGCGAATCAATGTGGACGGGTTCCCATCTATGGCGGAATCTTTCAAAGCAATCAACGAATCTTCCGACGGCTCGAGTCATGTTGCCGAACACTAGCCACATGGCCCCGGGCGTTGTCATGGCGCCTTCGGCGGTGTCCCAGATGATGTCTGGAATAGCAGAGGCCTCGTCGAAGATCATGAGGACGTCGCGTTCATGCGTGCCGGCAAAAGCCTCGCTGCGCTGCTCGCTCCAGGTAATCGCAGAAGCAAACCATGTTTCGGGATGATCGACACTTTTGAACTGGGTGGCAGTCCACTCGAACCAGGATTTGTTAATCAGGAGCTTGTGCCACTTTGCCATCTCGCGCCACGTCTTTGTCTGGAGCTGTGTCTCGGTATTCGCCGTCACCACCACCTGGCAGTGGGGGCGTGTCGACATAAACCACTGGATAATCCAAGCCACCAGGGCAGACTTCCCAATACCATGCCCTGATGCCACGGCCTCCCGGATAGCATCTTGGACACCGGACACGGTATTTTCCCGTACCTTCGTTCCCAGTTTTAGCAACAAATCTTTCTGCCATAGGTCGGGGCCTGTCTCTCCCGCGAGAATCGTTCCTTCGGTATTCCAGGGGAATGCAAAAATCACGAACCCATAGGGATCTGCGAAAAATTCAGATATTTGCTGGGCAAGATCAATTTGAATTTTATGAACAGGGTGATGTTTTTTGATAGCCACGATGTGATAGAGTTAAACGAGCCGGACGAGCGTTTGCGGCGCCCATCCTGGCTCTTGACACAATCAGCTTTACAGGAGCCGATCATGCCCGAATCAACTTCCTACAAACAATGCTCAAAATGCAAGGAAACTAAGCCTGTCGAGGAATTCTATTTCTTCGTCAGATCACGCGATGGCTTGCGCTCCCAATGCAAGATGTGCCACATCAGCTATACAGTCCATTACAGACCAGAACTCTATCAACGCAACAAAAAGAAGTGTCTGGCCAGAAGCTATTTTCATTGGCTGGTTAAAAGCGGGAAAATTATAAAGCCTGAAATCTGCGAGCAGTGTGGAAGTTCAGACAAGCTCGAAGCGCATCATCATAAGGGATACACCAAAGAATTTGTCCGTGATGTTAGATGGCTTTGCCGCTTCTGTCATCGACAAGAAGAATTTATCAGCCGCCTTCAGCAATCCAATACGGCGAGATCAATTTGAATCTTGTGCGGCCTGCCCTTCTTCGCAATCATGGGTTTTGCGCTCCACCCGACTTCAGAATCTCTTTCTCCGCAATCTCAAGGGTCCGCTCAATGTCGGCTACTGGCAGTGCAGCGAGTTCAAGCAGGCAATCGAGGCAGGCATAGGAAGTGACCTGCCCGGCCTCACTGGCGATTGCGACAACTCTTGGAATAATACAGCTCACATGATACCGAACGAAGGAACTGGCATCGGCAGATTCCTGAATTGAATGGCAGTGCTTGCATAGCACAGGCTTTGGCACAGAAGAATCCCAAGTCGCTACGGTTTCATGGTTGTATTCTATTTCCAGACCATCGTTCAGCCAATCATTCATGCGCCCTCCGCAACTGCATTGACGGGATGAAACTCCTCACACGAGCAGCCTTCGACCAGATGGACGCAGCAGGGAAGATGCTCCGCATACCCATGTCCACAGGAGCAGCGGCCCGATACATCGACGTGCGGGGTATACGGTTTCCAAATCTGCCGCGCCTCTTGCTCCGTGAACCACTGCTGGCGATACCTGTCCTCATCGGCCACTGACAGCGCCACAAACCGTTTCGCTACAGGCGGATCTTCAACGATGATGGGCTTGGGAACCGGAGCCGGCAGTTCTTCTTTCACCTCTTCCATCATGGGCCAGTCTTGCGGTCTTACCGGGAAGAACTCCTGCATAGCCGTCTGGATCTCGGCCACACTCGCCCCCAGAAAGTGCATCGTCTCCATCACGCTGTCGATCAGGGTTTTGATTGCCACCTGAACCTCGAAATCACCCGCAGGCACAGCGCCCGCACACACATCCAGAGAATAGATACCCCAAGGCGAAACGCTTCTAAAATCGGAACCTCACGCACTCCGCTCATTCTCTCCATAGTACCGGAATACCTCCACCAGCATCCTCTTCTTATAATCCGCGCATTCGGGATTCCCACACCAGACGAGAAACATTAGCCCCTGCGCCCGCCGCAATTCCGGCACCTCAACCGCTTCTCCCTCGAACGGTCGCTCACTCTTACAGGTCGTGCAAATCAATTTCAATGGGACACCCCTCCATGCAGCATGAGGTACCGCACATTCTGGAGATTCAGCTCCAGGCGGGATTCCAGAAGCGAATTAGCCGCACGCAGGCGCTCGATCTCACGCTTCAACTCCGCGTTCTCAAGCTCCAATTCCAGTAAACGCCGGTGTTCATCCAGTTTTTTCAAGAAGCACCTTGCCGCCCTTAGAAAATCCAATCTGGTTCCATCCGGCTTTCTTGAAACAGAATCCAGGATTGACGCTTTTGATTTTTGAGGCGTCCACATAAGTATAGAGGCGATTTTTACCCCACTTTCGGAAAGCCCAGTCCTCAGCCTCAAGAATGATCTCACTCGACAAACGCTTTGACTCGTTCCTGAATATCGCACAGTTGTAACCAGTCTGGTTATCCATCCTCATTGCCGGATCAGGATACATCCAAACGAAAAGACAAGTCCCTTCGCAGTTGCGCAGAACCAGCTTCCTGCCCGAATAACAGAACTGCCGCGCCCCCACCGTCCGCCTCGAATAGTGCCTGTCCGCCAAGGCCGACATCTCTGAATCAAAGTGCGTTGTCTTCATCAATCCATCTGTGAATGGAAGCATCATCCCGGTTCGCACCAAATTTAGACGAGTAGAAACTTTGCCGAAATCAGAATAACCGTATCACAACTATACAGAATGTTCTTGACAGAAACCCCCAAATGCAATTTATAACGCGCAGGGCCTTTCTGCCGAAGGCGTAAGGATCTCCAGAGGGAGAGTAGAGGTGTCGCTGGTTCCTTCCCACTGAATTTCCGGTATGGCACACTTTAAAGAGCCGATCCCCCGTAACTCTCGTCATTGGTCCGTCAAAAGACGCGATACCAACTCCCGCATCAAATTCCACGAAGATAACCTGAATTCCTTCCTCTACCAACACCAAGCCTACAAGTATGCCATAGAACAACTCTCCGAATCCCGCCACTCCGTCCACTACCTCTGCCCCGGCTCTCATACTCAAATCAACTTCTGGTTCTAACAACACGCCTACTCTTGTAGTAGACTGAATCCCCTCTCACAATTTTTCCTATTAGGTCGATCGTACTTCTGTACTCGTGTGTGAGGATAGGGATACGTTACTCCGATCCCCCCGATGGGACCCAGATGCTCTCCCCCACTCCCCCGGGGGCCGCATCCCACCTGGATCTCCAGCCAGTCCGCGAAGACCTGCGCTGTGTCAGCATCTTGGCTGTCTGATAACAAGCAGTATGTCACCTGTCAATTACTTGGATGTGTCTGATTCGGTGGTGATAGGCTGCTGCTGCGGATCTTCAGGGGGGGTTACGACTTCACCCTCGACCACTACATCTTGTGGTGTCTTCGCTTCGATGAGTCGCTGCCGGCCGGCTTCGAGAGCTTTGATGATCTCGCCCAGGTTGCCGGTAAGCACGATGTCAGCGACCTTGCCTTCGGTTCTGTCCATGACTTCCCGGCAAGCGGCAACGTCACCCTGGAAGGCTTTAATGAGCAGATTAGCGGCAACGAGACGGAAGCCGAGACGCTTGGAAGTAGCTCTTCTATTGATGTCACGTTGATCGTTAGTTGTTGATTCGAGCCACTTAGCGACGTCGATAACGACTTGGACATCCCTACGACCGAGGTCTTTTAAGTGGCCGGAAATGGTAGTTGCGGCTTTCATTGTGTGACGCTCATAATAGAGGATAAATACTTCAATTTCGGGCAAAAAAGAAGGGAAAAGCGACTGAGATCCTTCATTATAAGTGTGTGATTCTGTTAACGTGATTAGAAAGTGTACAGCGGGGTGGACGAATAGAAGATAGCTATTGACAGTGAACGTGTTCTGTGAAACAATAGCATTAACATGAAGTTAGATAGTCAGCCACTAGGAGGTGGCTCCCATGAAGACAGCCTATTTCAATTACGGATTTAGTTTGGACATGGAAGAGGATGACGCGCTTTCATGCTCTCAACCAGGAGTCGACGCCACGCCCTTCGTTGAAGAGGTACTGCAAAAGCCCTACATTGCCGATCAGCTTGCCAAGATAGACCCGGACGCAATCAAGTCGGAACTGAAAGAATGCGGGGGATGGGAACTATACGAGCTTGGAGATCCTGTTCGCAATCAGGAAAGAATCGTTTGGATTGCCGCCGGAGAGATCAAAGAAGGCGCTTGGCAGTAAACAATGTCTACTGGGAGTAATCGATCACCCAGCGCATTCCCCCGAGTGCGCTGGACTGAGGGATTAGCCCTTAGGCGCTAGGAGGCGCCCATTAATGACTAAACGCGAAACCGCTTTAACCTATGCGAAGGTTGCTGGTTATCACAATGACACGAAGTCTTTTACGCGCTTGATTATTGAATCGAGAGTGAATCTGCAGACCATGAATCACGCTTGGTGCGCTGGCGTTAAGGCCAAGGAAAACGGTGTCCGATGTGGCTGCTTCCAATGCAATCCAACCAAACACAATGACAGACAAGACCCTTCGAGAGCATTTGAGTGATATAGGCAAGAGCCGCAGCCCTCGAAAGCTCGCGGCACTTGCAGAGGCGAGGAAGAAATCAATCGAGGTACGCAAGAAGAAGGCGGAAGACAGAAAAGCGGCTAGGAGGCCGCTCCCATGAAAAATTGCGGCGAATTCCGAGTAAGGGAAGAAGTTAACGGTAATCTGTCTGTTTCTCCATGCTGGATATGGACAGATTGTCCACATCAACCCAGTTACTCTTGGGAAGTCTGGCAGTATTCTACCCGAGGCGACTGCCCGCAAAAGATTGGAGCTTTCCAAACTCGTCTGGAAGCGAGGCAATTTGAATTGAAACAGGACTCAGAACGGTTCACAGATTTGCGGAGAGTTGAAAATGCTTCTGCAAGGAAAAGTTAAAGTCAGTATCAAACGATTCCAACGCTATCTGTTGAAGACACCTTCGGAGAAACTTAAAAAGCAAGGATTTTACATGAGTCTTGTGTTTGCGAGGCAAGAGAGAAAAGCGGCGAGGAGGCCGTTAGTATGAGATACGACGAACCAGAACGTTGCCCGGAATGTGGTTGTGAGTGGCCCTGCACTTCAGAAGAGCAGGGTTACGAAGAAGCTATTGACGACGAGGTGCAGCCATGAATACCCAATCACAAGAAATGCAAGAAGCTTTGAATCGGCTTGAACTGGAATTCATTCACTTTCGCAACACTGGCATCGGGAAACAATTCTTATTTGATGCCATTGAGAACCTGTTGCGGGTAGACAGGGAAGAGTTTATAGCCGAGAAGGAAATCGTTCGCGCCTCACTCCAACAAGCGGGGGCGCTATGAACCCGAAGTTCATCATTTACATTCTGGGTAACTGGACCTGCCAGTGCTTTTCAATCACGGACCTGGCAGTGAATCTCGACTACGCCCTGCGGGAAGGCAAGACGATACTCCGCGTGGAGGCAATCTAATGAAACCAGCAGAAGCGCAAACCCACATTGAGAAACATGGACATGCAGCCCTCTACTCGCGCCATACCTGCCGGGAATGCAAACTCGACTGGACTTGCAGACTCCAGACTTGCAGACTCGAACAGGAAGACGTGCTTTGCCGCGCCTGCGAGGTGGAGTCCCTGCTATCCGACGTCCTGAACATCACCGATGCCCTGGCTCCGATACTCGCCCTTGAACCTGTGATTGATTCTGTGTGGAGCCAATCACTCAAGCTCGCCCTGGCGCCGAAAATCAAGGCCCTGCGCGCCGATGCAATGAGAATCTGTAAAATGGAGAAAATCTAATGTCAGGCAACTACCCAGATGGCGTTAATCAATCAGACATTGACCGCGCCCACGACGGAGGAGACGAGCCGGAAGAAGAAGTTCACATTGGGAACACACTTGAAGAAGATTTCGACGCACTTGAGGCCCAGGTGGAGAAGTCCGCAGCCCTGATCGACAAACTCAGAGACTATAACCGCCGGCTGAAGACAGAAGTTATGGACCTGTGCCCCACCTGCATCAAGTACAAAGGCCAGATGTGCCCGTCTCACTTCGGAAGCCAGTTCTGCGAGTCGGGGAGCTTGGAAAGCGGCGGAACTAAATCCCACTGCACCTGCGATTGGTGTTTCTAATGCGATACTTCTTCTGGTGGATATGCTTCATTCCCATGCTCGCCTACTGGCTCTGGTGGACAAAGAAACTCTACTGGATCAAGCCCGGTTGCGATTGCCTGATGTGCTCGAAACTGCGAAAAATCTTTCATAGAGAGGAAACATGACAGTCGGACAATGGCTGGACTCAACAATCATCATCTCCGCGTGGATCTTCTACCCGATCATTTTAGTAATCACGGTTTTGTCTATCTATTCATGGTTTAGGAAGTAGGAGGAAACATGGAACAAGCATTGGTAGTACAAGACAGACAGATTCTCTTATCGCCAGTAATGAACATCGAGTTGGCGAAAACGCGCCTCGCTGAGTTTCAAGCCTTCGTCAAAGAGTATCTGGTAGAAGGCGAAGACTTCGGCGTGATCCCAGGAACACCCAAGCCGACGCTACTGAAGCCAGGTAGTGACAAACTCTGCGAGCTCTACGGGCTAGCCGATACTTACGAGATTACAAACCGCCTGGAAGACTGGGACAAGAACCTTTTTGACTATGAGGTGCGCTGCACTCTGCTATCGAAGCGCGACGGCGGCATAGTCAGCACCGGCTTAGGTTCCTGCAATTCCTTTGAAGGCAAATACAGGTGGAGACAGTCCGAAAGACTCTGCCCCAAGTGCAATCAGCCATTCATCATCAAGGGGAAGGCCGAGTATGGCGGCGGCTGGCTCTGCTACGCCAAGAAAGGCGGCTGCGGGGCTAAGTTCCAAGACGGCGATGGAGCCATTGAGAACCAGTTAGTGCGAAAGATAGAGAACGACGATCTGCCGACCCTGAAGAACACGATTCTCAAGATGGCCAAGAAGCGGGCCAAGGTAGATGCTACCCTGGCAGCTACAAGATCATCGGGGATATTCACCCAGGACATTGAGGACTTCCCAGACTTCAAGACGGCGCCCTCGACGGCCCAGGGCCCAGACGTTCAAAGACAAACGAACGATAAACAGCAGAGGACCGGCGTGCTGGAAGAAATCAAGCTCGCGTTTAAGTCGGCAGGACTGGACAAGGAAGAGAACAAAGGCGTCAGGTTCGGAACCCTCCAAGCCTGTTTTGGGACGAAGAAGTGGACCGATGTTCAGCAGATGGACCTGAACACCCTTCTCGACTGTCTCACCGTCCTCAAGGATCGGCTCGGAATCAAACGGGAAGGCACCGCCAAGCCATTTGTAGCAGAGAATCCCGACGCTGACACGATTCCAGGAACAAACTCACAACAGGAGGCATTCTAGTGGCAAAGAAGAAGAGTTCAGAGGATAGGTTAGTCGCAGCACTGGCAGAGATACTGCCGGCGGAGAAGTTTCAGGCCCTTTCTTACAGCTTCGTCAAGGTATTGACCAACGAAGCGATTGTCAGGAAGGCAAACAAGCCGAAGAAGGACAAGTCAATCGCAGAGGTTGCCTGAACAGTTTGCCCTTCGTTCCTGTGCGCGGACTGGCGAAAGGATCGGCGGCAGGTTCAGTCCTGCGCCCCCGAGTAGCCAAGTGTGAGAACTGCACCACTCACGGCGAAGGGCAATTCAGTGGGGCGGCCCCAGGTTGGCGCGAACTTCTCGCAGGTTCGCCACTCCTCTTCCTGGCCTACCGCCCCTATCCCCAAAAGAGGGTGATTGCAATGACTGAAGCTATGAAGAACCTGTTAATAATAAATGGTTTTGAGTTGCGTTGTTGAGGGTTCTGGAAAGCGCAATGGACAAGGTACAGAGGCTGATTGATGCCGATCCACCGAAGGGAGGCGAGGGGGATGCGACGAAGAAACATTAGCGAACTCACGAAGCGTATTGCTACCGAGTTGATGAAGAACGGTGCGGGCAAGAAGGCTGAACGGCTCCAGTTGCGCGGCAAGGATGAGAAAGACCTTGGCGGAATGTGTCGTGACGCTGTGGAGTGGGTAATTCAGGAAGTCATCGACCAGGGAGGCGCGTGATGGAGCCTAAGCCGAGCAGCTACGTTGTTGAGCTTCAGTGTAGGATTGCAATAGATGCGGACGAGATCAAAGACCTACGCTCCGAGTTGCAGGCTGCGCGTGAGGCTTACGAGGCTCACGATGCGCGACTCGCTGTAAGAGACAAGCACATTGACGCTCTCAAAGAGCAGTTGCAGGCTGCGCATGACTGGATCAGACAACGCATTTGGTCAAATCACGGCTGCCGAGGGCCAGAGCTTTATGGAGACGATGGCGAGTTGCAGTGCAAGCACGGGGATATGCGTCGAATGCCTATGGAGCAAGTGTTCGAGATTGACAGTCGGCACACTCTTGAAAACTACGCCGCCTACATGGAACTCAGAGAGCAGTTGCAGGCTGCGCGCAACGACCTAGCCGATGCGCTTGACTTGAAGAACGGAGTTGGGCCAACGGTTCTGACTGCTCTAGCTACTGAGCGTGACAAGTTGAGAATCGAGTTGCAGGCTGCGCAGGCCGAGAACTTGAGCCAATCTGTTCAAGTGGGTGCGTTGTACGCGAAGCTAGACGCAGCCCAGGAGCAGTTGCAGGCTGCGCAGGCTGAGTACCAAGACCTGATGCGCCAACACGCCGCTACTCTCAACGCCTACGGGAGCTGCCAGGAAGCACTGGAAAAACTACAAGGAGAGAAACATGCTAGTCCACCTGAAGAAATACCGCTTCAAGATTAAACAGAGTATCGCTGAACAACGACGCAAGGACTGGGACAAGCGCCTTGACTTGATTCAAACACTGAGCATCTTTGACACGCCGGCCGCCAAAGAGGCAAAGGCTGCGCTCCAAGCTCTACGATCCCAGGACTGGAAATAAACAATGGCCAATACTGAATCTGGAATGGATCACTACATCACCGTGGGCAAACTAAAAGAGCTGCTGGCCGACCCGATCCTGAAGGACGGAGACTTCCTAGTTCCCAATGCGGTTGCGAACCTCGCAGTCTATCGTGGGCCCCAGGCAGGTTGCCGCATGATCGGCTGGATTGATCTTCTCGAAGACCAGCAGCACGTCTCGGTCGATGCGGAGTTTGCCTTACAAGCAGATCAGGAAAAGTCTAAATGACAGCGGGAAACCTGATTCTATAATTGCGGTCATGTGCGAAACCTGTAAGACAATTACAGCGGTACTGGACTGGTTCGAGGGCCTGCGTGTCTGCGTCCAATGCAAGTCGGGCCTCGAGGCCATCCGGTGCGAGCACCTGTCCCGCAAGTGGCATCTGGACTGGCAGAAATTCCTTCAGCAACAGTTGCAGGCGAAAAAGCAATGAGGAATGACTGGATCGAGGAATACAAGAACAGGCGTGACACACCACTACCCAGCACTCATGGCTTCAAATGCAATGGTTGCGGGCAAGAAGAGCCTGTGCCCACTCGCATCCCCATCCAGGCCTATACCGCTTGGAAGAAGGCGTTCACCTATTTTCACGGGTTCTGCAAGCCGGAGAAGAAAAAAAGTTATTGAGTTGCAGTAACACGATAGGAAACTAGGACCAAGGCGGGCGTGATTGCGCTCGCAGCACAACCAGCAGGAAGAATTGGCCACGGTGGAAATGCCGCGAGACGGATGGTGAGGCCGACCGGTGAGCGTGAGCTGCCTAGTTTTCCTGAAAAAACTTCTTGGGTGAAGGTTTAAGGATCGTGACCTTGAGGCCAGAAATAGCAGATGCAAGCCGCGCCAATCTGCCGCCCAAGCAGTTTCTAAGTTGACGCCAAAGGTCGATGTGGACAAATGGGACGGCTGGATATCATGTCTGCCATGTACCTTCAGTGTTCCAGTGGGAATCAGGCAGATAACGCGAGAAGCGCCACTAGCACATCGGCCTTGGCGACCATAAAGATTTGTCTTGATTGGTGGAGCAATCAGGATTAACGTGTGACCGCTAACCCTGATTGAGAGGATGTATTCGGTTGATCCTCTCGCCGGTCGTTTTGGGGACATCCGGCAAAAAGAAACAACCGAAGCAAACAACGTGCCCCCATCATCCACCAATCAAAAACAATTTGCAAGCGGCGTTAGCTGGCGACCGATTTTTCTGTCTGACCGTGCAGAAATCTTTCCCTGTAAAGAGGCGAACGGGTACCTTCAGGGACTTGCTTACTAGTTAGCTTGGGATCATACCGCAGCACCACACAGGGGGATGAACCTCTGAAGGGCGGGGTTTGGTTAAAATGCTTCGAGAGTTGCTGAAAGACAAGAAGTTCCAGTTTGGAGTTTTGCTGATTATCTACGGGTTGGTTGTGCGGGCTTGTGGTTGAAATGAAGAAATCCGGTCAGGCAGGATCTGAAGAAGAAGTGATCTTGTTTGCTTCCACCATCGGGGCGACGGAGAAAGCAGGCCGGTGGTTCTGGCACAAGAATGAAGCATCCGGCTGGATGAATGCGAAACAGCCGATCAGGAACTGGAGATCCTGTTTCATTGCCTGGTGGGAAGCGGATTACTTTCCCCGCAACTGCTATCCGGCTCCAGTAGCCAAGCGTCAAGGACTCGGAGGCTGCGGCAACTGCGGCGCTGAGTGGGTCCCAGACAAGAAGGGTGGAGTTGAAAACTTCTGCCCGAAGCATGAAGGCATCTGCACCAAGTGCTGTCCCTGTGTTCTGGGGAACGAACCATTTCTCTAATCCTAAAGAAAGGAGGAAATGCTAGACGTAGGGGATTGGGCCATGCTCCCGGGAGGACGTGGCCCGTTTTTTGGAGGTGACTATGACTGAAGCCATGAAGAAGTGGGCAACCGAGAAATCTTCTGGCGTGTTTTTAGACGACGAAGAAGCAGCCGACTTCTGGGTCCGCGCCTTCTGTGACGAGCTGGAGAAGCGAGTTGAGAAGAAAGCCGCTGATACATTTGCCTGCGAAGACTATTACAACGATGCTGAAACTGTTAGGGAGGCGTTTCAAGAGCTTAAGCGTGAGCTGTTAGGTTGAACTATTGGCATCCGCCGTGCCTTTAGACTGCAAGACTCTCTATTTCCTCTCGATGTGCGGCATAAAGCCGTAAGGAGATTCCCATGAAACGCAAATTCATAGCACTCGCATTCCTGCTGTTCACCTGCAACATTCTTGCTGCGCCGAAGCAGCAAAATTTCGAGTTTATTGAATTCCCTGGGGCGGAATCTACGACCACCCGGGGGATTAACAAGGCTGGAGCCACAGTTGGCTCGTATTATGCAGGCGCAGGAGAAAAAGGTTATATCCGCTCGGCTGCCGGTGCGTTCACGACCATTGAGGTCCCCGGCGCCTTGGCGACGTCACCTTGGGGCGTGGATGACAGTCGCGTGGTTGGAACCTTCTTCGACGGATTCCCCTCTCCAGAAACTATAGAAGTTCACGGCTTCGTCTATGAGAACGGGCAGGTCACGGCGCTGGACTATCCTGGGGCAGCAATGACACAGGCCTATGGAGTGAGCACAGCCGGAGTGGTGGGAATCATCCAAGGAGGCTCGCCATTCGGTTATCA
>Ga0184628_10001283_pt1 | contig 12474 bp, 12 predicted proteins | sample PLM4_5_b1_FD_133149 | JGI IMG/M metagenome (GOLD analysis project Ga0184628, IMG submission 133149) | Groundwater sediment microbial communities from an aquifer in East River, Colorado, USA - PLM4_5_b1 | ecosystem: Environmental > Terrestrial > Soil > Riparian zone | place: USA: East River...
GCGGGTGCGGATGGAGTAGTCGACCCGACGTAACCATAGAACCCCATCGCTGCAAAGTTCGTATCGGAGAACGCGGAGAAGGCGAGTCCTCCTTGCGTGCTACCATGCTTGCTGATGATCCCGTAGGTTCCGGTTGTCGTCAGCGTCGTCATGCCGTGGCTCACGTTCACGGTATCCTCGAAGCTGACATTCCGACCGCCGAGAACCTTCCAGTTGCTTCCGAGGTCCTGCGCACCGAGCATGTAGTCTCGGACGGCATTCATGTTGTCGCGGAGATGGACGTTGAAGATCGTTGCGGTCTCCACTTCGCCTGCAACGAACGTCCGTGGTGTGGTGAAGACCATTAGTCCTTCCTCCTCAGGTTAGCGGCACAGGGCTTACAGACGGGTGGGTCTTCGTGCTCGAGATCTCCAGGTGCGTTGCACCACCAGCACGTCGATGGGTCAGTCATCGCGGTAGGCCAGGGCTTCTTGCCGCTACGTACTTCTTCGAGCCAGTGTGAGCGTCCATCAGTGTGAGCTACAATGAGCTCATCAACAGGTGGAGTCTTGTCACACCCCGCGCACTTCGGAGACTCACTCGGATCGGCTGCCCTGCCATTCTCTAGAACGACATAATGACTCTTGGGCAGCAGGCCAGGGTAGAAGTCACGAAGGATCAGCGCACGTTGCCTCCACGCAAAGTGTTTGCCGTGGAAAACCACCCAGACGCACTCGTTCAACAGACTCACAATGCCACCCTCGTATTAGTTCCGAGAGCCGATCCAGGCTCCTCGAGCACCCAGTAGTCAGCCGTGTCAACCATCGGGCTTAGCGTCCACGTCACAGTGACGAACTTGAACTGCACCGCAAGATCGACAGCCATGATACGCATGACCTTGTTGATGCCGGTTGTGTCTTCCTGCACGGTAATCACGTCTCCAGGCTCACGCAGGATCGCCTGGATCATCGACGCGTCGTCTACATGCCCGAGGAAGGTGAAGCTCTGCGCGAGTGTCGCCGGGTCCTTATAGAACGGCAGGAGGTACGTCCCCACGTTCTTCGCGAACGTCGGGTCTGCTTGGTAAGGTAGATCAAGGTTCGCAGCACGCTCGCCATAGGCTGTGATGCTAGTCGTGTCCTTGCTCTCGACCGTTGTCTGCTCGTAGTCGTACAGACCAAAGCCCTGCACTCGAAAGAGGAAGAGGTACCCCGTCGTGCCTCCGTTATTCGTCAGGCTAACCTTCACCTTATCGGAACCATAGGTGATGGTTACAGTGAAGTTCGCGTAGAGATTCGAGCCAGTACCTGCTGCGTTCGAGTTGATGATGATGTCAACGCCGTCCACAGCTGGAATGATTCCGTAGCCTCCGATGCGCTGCGCTAGCTGGGCAGGATCGGTGTACGCAGCTTCAAACGTGATGTTTGCTCCAGGGTCAATCGTCGGGACCGATGCGTGTTGGTACAGCGTCTTCGATGGTCCAAACGTTGGGTCGTAATCCTTCGGGTGTGCTGTCACCTTGAAGATGTTCAGAACCGAAGCACGCGTTACCCGTGGCTCCATCTCAACGGTCTTCGCGATCGTACCTTGACTGGTGTTAAGTGGAGAGACGACCAACGCCGTGCGCGGGATCCACGTCAGCATTCCGACGGCTGCTGTAGTCGTTCCTCCACGCAGGACGCACAGACCGATCTCACTTTGTGTGAGCCGTGCTAGCTCTGCTGCCGCAGAATACCGCTCGTCTGGCCCCGCCATCGGAGCAAAGGCGTACTCATCACTGCCTGTCCCAATCGCGGTTGCGTTTGGTTGCTTTGGCATGACGGCCAGGAGTGACGTGATGATCTGGTCTGCGCGCACTCCGATCTGCACCGGGAGGCCCTGCACCAGATAGTTCGCAGCTTCATCCATCCAGTCCACGCACGTGAGAATCGAGACGTACGAACCTTTGCCCGCAACTGGTTGGATGTCGTCAATTGTCCCGAGCCACTTGTAGTACGGATTGCCGCTGTTGACGTTCGCGTACGTCAAGCTGATGCGGACCCCGATACCGAGTGCAAAGCCTGCACGCACGTTCGCGTGTGCAGGGGAGTATCGCCCGATCACTCCCGCTGCAGTGATGTTGTTCATGGCGATAGAAGCGATACCGGTCGAAGCGAGCCGATCCATTGGCCCGCTGCCACGGACGCCCCACCCGAAAGTCGTCGGGCCATCAGCAGCACGAACGTCGGGCGTCACATCGGTCCACACTCCGCTGAGAAAGAGCTCAACCTTGATGCCGGCGAACGCTGCGAGGTCTGCCACTAGCTAGCCTACCTTCCGGTCCATACCATCACGCATCGCCTTCGTGATGATGAACGGATCCATCGAAGACTTGATCGTCCTGTTGAGGTTTGCAATGGCCGCCACCACGTCTTCGTTGGGGACCTTCTTCTGACCAGCAAAGTCCGAAGGATCTCCAATGACTACCCGCTCGCCCTGGTGGGCCAGGATGTCTTCGGTTGGCTTGCGAACGATGATGTCAAGACCACCAGCGGCGCTGTGGTCGTAGCCTTCCTCCTGTCCATGACCGTGGTCACCGGTGTTGCCATTAGGGTCACCAGTCGATGTGTAGTTCGTGTTGACCTTGGTGTTGACCTCGGTCGGAATGCCAAGGAGCATCGAGATCCACTTGTCCAGCTTCTCGATGAGTGTGCTGAACTGTTCCGACATCGTCTCGGTGTAGGACAGCCCTTCGTACTCGGCTTGGGTGTATGCTTCTCCGTTCTCATGGATGAGTTTCCCTGCCTTGTACATCTCGTCGATGGTCGCCTTCATTGCCTTCGGAATTGCAACCCCGGATGCAACGGCTTCATCAACGTACTTGCTAATCTCCGGGGCCATCTTCTCGAGGATCACCAGATGATCGGCACCTGTCTTGTTCAGGAGCTCCCAATCCTGGTAAAGCTGCATGGCCTTCTTGTCGAGCTCTTGTGCAGCGAATCGTGGACCCATGTCCTCGATCTTCAAGCCGTATCGGTCCATTGCGTCGGCCAGAGCCTGCTGGCTTTCGCCCTGCATGTCGAGGAGCTCCTTCGCCTCGGTCACAAGCTTGTTGAATTCCTCGACACTCTTCGCGTTGAAGATCTTCTTCGACCAGTCCTCGTTGGAAATCTGCGACATCTTCGCGTTGAACGCCTCGAAGCCTCCCTGCGACGCGAAGAACGCATCTCGCATGTCGTTGATCTGCTTCGTGAGCTTCTGTCCGCCGACGATGAAGCCGGCGATGCCTCCGACGACCGCGCCGATGGCGGTTCCCCAACCGGGGAGGATCGCGGTCCCCATCTTCGCGCCTTGCGCAGCTCCGCTGAGCGCGCCTCCGAACTTCGCCGCGTTCGGCGTGCCCTTGCTCGAGAGCATGTCGCCAAGGATTCCGACAGCCGCCGCTGCGAGGTTTGCCTTCGCTGCAAACTTCTCCGACTTCGTTGTAGCCTGCGCCATGTCCTGCGTGTACGTGTCCCACGCTCCGATGCCCTGGTGGATTGCACCACCAAGCTTGCCGCCAATGCTGTCTGCGAGCATGCTCAGGGCATTGAGCGAACCTTCGAGGTACTTGTTGCTCTCCTTCGTTGCTTCAGTTCCACCGAGCGTTTCGATAAGGTGCTTCTTTTCTGCTTCAGTCAACCCTTCCATCGCCATGATAACGTCACGGATCACGTTGGCGTGGGAAGCTGCCGCCTTCTCAGCTGCGATGGTCTCATTTACTTGTTGGCGAATCGCGACGTTGAGTGGAAGGACAGTCTTGGTTGCGGTCGAAGTCTCCGCTGTAACTGCACGCAAACCCGAAACAACCATGCCGTTGTTCTGACTCAGTTCTTTGAACGACTCGGTCATCATGTCGATGCGCTTCGCTGCTTCTTCAGCTTCCTTCGCTGCCTCCTTGATGCCCTCAGCGGAGTTAGCATGAGCGATACGCAACACGTTCTCGGCTACCGTGAGTTCCTTGATCTCCTGGCCCATGAGATCCGAGGCTTGCTTCAGCTTGTCCGCTGCTGCTGCTTCCTTCACCTTAGCCAGGATAGAAGCGTTTGTGATCGGAAGAGACTTCTTGACCGCGTCCGTTGTCTTGTCCGTGGCCTTCGCCAGCTTGTCCGTGTTCTGGGTCAACCCATCGAAGAGCTCGTTAGCTCCCATCATCGACTTCTGCTTCTCAACGAAAGCATCGTGACTCTTCCATTGAGCCTCAGTCCACTTCGCGGTTGCGGAGACGCCCTTCTCCATCTCCGCATTTGCTGCTGCCTGCACCCCATCGAGGTCGTCAAACTTCTTGAGGAAGTTTTGCAGCGCAGGAGAAGCCTCGATGAAGGCCGACGTCAGCTTATAGACGATCGCGAAGAGGGCCGTAGCAGCGGCAACTGTGCCCCACATCGGAGCGGTTGAAGCTGTGAGAGCAACCCCTGCCGCCGTGAGGACAGGGCCTAGGGCAGCCGCAGCGGAGACCACCGAGCCAAGGGCAATGGCAAGCGGGCCAAGGACCGCAACGAAAGCCCCGAAGGCAATCACGGTGGTCTTGACCCACTCGGGGAGCTCACCAAACCACTTGACCGCGTCGATAGCCCAATTGAGCACAGGCATGGCAGCATCGAGAGCCTGCTTGAACGATGGAGCCAGCTTATCTCCAAGCTGAATCGCAAGCACCTGAGTCTGCGCGATGAGAGAGTTCCAAGTCATCGCTGTGCTGTTCTTCACAGCGTCGAAAACCTCTCCTGCCTTGTTGGTAGACTTCGCCATGTTGTCAACTTCTTCGGCGTACTTCTCGGCCTGCTGCCCTGCCGTACCCATCACGTTACGCAAAGCCTCGACACGTCCAAAGACATCGGCCATCGCTGTCTTGTTGTCACCAAACTTCTCGGACAGGTTGGTCATGGCTGCTGCCAGACCCTTGTCCTTCACTTCCTGTCGGAGCTCCCCAAAGGACATACCAATCTTATGGAGCGCAGCCTCTCCTTCTGCGGTAGGCTTGAGCAGAGCCGTCATGACAGCCGACAGAGACGTCACAGCCTCTGACGCGGGCACACCCAGCTTCGTGAACGTCGCGATGTTGGCAGCAACTTCTTCGAACTTGATCCCCATCTGTGCTGCCATCGGAACCACGTTTGCGAGAGTTGGAGCGAGCTCACTGGCTTCTGCTCCTCCGTCCTTGACAGCTTGCGTGAGGATGTCTGCTGCCTTAGCGGCTGTAATGTTTTTCTCACCATACGAGTTCACGACCGCTGTCAACGCCTTTCCGATGTCCTTCGCTTCGCCCATGCCTGCCGCGCTAAGACGAGCGGCAGAATCCAGGATCTCCAACGCAGTCGAAGTGTTGGACACCGTCGAAGAGATCCCCATCATGGCATCGGCCAACGCTTGAGGTCCAATACCAGTAGCTGGAGCCAGGGCCATGATGTGATCGCGCACAACGTCCATGTCCTCTTTGGTGATGCCAGCGAGCGAGTGCATCCTCGTGATGGACTCTTCGAATTTGCTCGCCATGAACAGCGACCCTGCACCAGCAGCAGCCATCGCTGCTGAGACAGGGAGGAAGTCTCGACCGAAACTCTCTAGGCTCTTGCCTGCTGTCTTGAGCCCCTTGGTAATCCCCTCAGTGTCCATCGAGAGGTAGCCGACGAGCTCTCCGATCGAGACCGCCATTATTGACCGCTCCTGGCTGCTGCTTCAGCAGCCTCTCTTGCAGACTTCTCGGCCATTGCCTTGCCGATCATGAACGATAGTGACTCACCTGAAGTGATGGCTGTCTTCGGAAGAGACTTGGCTTCCTCCTTCAATCGCGTGATGACCTGTTGCGCTCTAGGTGACATAGTCGAAACCATGTCACGCTTCGAGTCTCCAAACTTCAGCACCACATTTTCCAAAGGCGTGGGCTTCATGGATCGAGACTTGCTGCGCGACTTGGCCTTGTGAATGTCCATGAGCGTAGCTACCACGTTCGCTATGTTCATGTCCATCCGCTCAGGGCCAAACGGTTCCAACTCTGCGAACACCATCCACTCCTTCAGTTGCTTCGCTGTCATGCCGCGAAGCATTCGATCTACGTTAGCGTGTCCTAGACGAACGGCGAGACGGTACGCAAACCTGCGCGTACCGTCTCGCCTCAGTCGTTTTTTGCTTCGTCGTCGTCCTTGAGACCGTTCATCTTCATGGCAACCTTCTGCACCTTGATGACAGCCTTCAGACTCTTCTTCCGGAGTACGTCCAGATCCTCGGGCTTGAACAGAGGTTCGCCCTTGTCATCGACGCACGCCATGAGCAAGATGCGAACCGCTGCGTTCTTCCGATCCTTGGAGTACTCATCGCTGAACTTCGACGCTTCCTCCGCAGTCAGAGAACGGAGCCGGATGGAGCCACCCCACTCAGGGACCTCGACCTCTTCGAACGTCATGTCGTCCACGTCGAGGATCGCCTTTGCAGACAGCAGCGGCTTATGAGCCTTCTTGTCCGTCATCACACGCCTCCTACAGAGAGTTAAACGAAGTAGAACGGAACTACAGGAGCTAGGTCGAAGCTTATGCGAACGTCGCGGTACCCGTCGGGCGCACTTCGACATCGGCCATCAGCACGTCGTCCACGGGCGCGCTCGGTGCGATGTTGGACACGAAACCCGAGAACACGATCTTCGAGTTGTCCGGGTAGGTGATCCTCCAGATGCTCCGGTCGTTGTCGATCCATGCCTTGACCAGACCGGAAGCGATGCCGTGCGAGGCACCGCTCTGCAGCCAACCGAGGGAGAAGCCGAGGGTACCCTTACGCCGGATGCCCATGACGTACGCTTCTTCGATGTCGTTGTGCGAAGTCGTCTCGAGCGCATTGCGAGCCAGAGACGGAGGCGTCACGTCCATCATGTTGTCGATGACGACGAAAGCCGTAGGTGTGGCCTGCGGTGCCCGCTCGACCAGCGTTCCCTGTGCAGAAATCGCGTTGCTCATTGTGTGAACCCTCCTCTAAGAAATCGAGACAGGCGGAACGTCTCTGTTCCGTACCGCCGCGAGTACGTCATACGCTGCCTGACCGGCAGCCCGAGCAGCCAAGTATCCCTTTGCTCGCGCGATCACTTGCAAAGAGGGACGAGGGTATGCCGGCAAGATAGAGTTGTGCGTCCTCAACGGCGATGTACCTCCTGTGTCAATGAGTGTGAGAAACGGTCCATCACCATCAGGGGTAATGGACAGAGACGAGATGTTCACAGAACCAGACGCGACAGCGATGCCATTCAGGAGCCCGAACATCTCCTCCATGAACGTAGCTGAATACGCCTTGGTCACGTTGAAATTGAGCGAGATCAGCGACCGTCCAGGGCTATCCACCCCAAGGTCGATCATCTCCGTAACTGGAGAAATGTCGAGGTACCAAGTCACTTGAGCATGTCCTCCATGTTGATGTCCTTCGCGATGTCCCTAGCCAGCGTAGGCACAGCTTCCATCATGGGACGGTACAGGTACTTAGGGCCACGACCCGCAGGAGAGAATTGCACGTTCTTTCCGATCCAGCTAGGTGGGTCCATCGAGGACGGATGCTCATGCACCACAACGGCATAGTCAGCAGAGGTTCCACCGAACAAGAGCTCTGCTGTAGCGGTTTTCTTGCCACTAGCCATCCGCACATGACCTGAATTCTTCAAGGGACTATCGTCAACAGGCACGAACTCGTCCTTGCTCCGCGTCATAATGCGCTCCGCTTGACGCAGAACCGCTCCTCGAACCAGATCAGGTGCCTTCCTGATAATGGTCTCGAGAGAGCGCCGGATCTTATCCATGCCCTCGACCTTCAACTTGAAGACTTGCTGGCTCAGGCTGCCCCCTCCTGTTGTCTCTCCGATGCGACCGAGTCGAGGACCTTACCAAACCGCTTCCCGATCTCAGGCCACTGGTATTTGGTTTGCGAGGCAAGCTGGATACCTCGCTCACGATACGTGGCTCGGAGCGTAGCGTCTCGGTAGAAGTTGTCCAGCGCCGCTTGGAACGGTCTCTGGCAAGGCACGCCTCCAACCACGTTAATACGATCGTGAGTCGTAATCGTGGTATCACAGTGGATACGAACCGCTGCGTTCCCTGTCCAATCCGCAAGAGCAGACCATACAGGAACGATCTGTGGGACGCCACACGCCATGCCTTCGAGCGTGGTCAAGCCCCAACCTTCTCCCTGAGTCGTGGTCATCTGCACGTCGAACATGTTGTAGGTAGCTGCAACTTCCTGCTCCGTGACTCCCATACCCACATTCGGCTGCAGAAGGATCAACCTACGCTTGAGACCGTAGTAGTGCATCAACTGTGCACAGTCGTACCCGGAGTCTCCTGTGGGAGCTACGTGTAGGACGAGGAAAGCATCCTCGATGTTCTTCTCCTTGACCCACTCTGCGAAAAACTTCACCGTGAGGTCCAGCCTCTTCCGCGGTTGGTTCCTGTTGATGTTGCCGACGAGGAAACCTTCCTGAACAGCTTGGAACGCTTTCCCTGGCAACACAGCTTGGCGCGCAGCCGTGCGATCCATCGGCCGGTAGATGGTTGGGTCCACCCCGAGCGGGATGACCTCTGCGCGTTGAGCGAAGCCACCAAGCTTTGCTTCCTCAGCACCAAACTGAGTCCAAAAGACTCCACAGGCTAGACCGTTCAGCTTGTCTCCGCGACAGTTCTTCCCATCGACAGGAAGAATCGCGACGATCGGAACTTCCGTTTCGATCTCTTTCATGTAGGCCGGAATATTCCACGGGTCGTTCTGCAGAACGATCATGTCCGGTTTGATCGTGTCCACCATGTCCTTGACGCGACCGATGCCGAACGGATCACCACCAGGGTAGCAGGGCCAGATGCGATACGGGTATGGGTGCGGATCGCCAAGGTAGTTGATCCCAAGCACGTCCACGTCCCACGTCTCTTTCAAGACGTCGAGAATCTTGTGAGTGCCCCTGGCAAAGCCGGTTGAAACGACTGCGTCTCCGACCCATAGTAACCGTCGCATCAAAGTCTCTCCCTAAGCAGTCAGACAGTCCCAAAAACCTTTGGCAACTGACGACCACGAAAACCGCTCTACCACCGTTGCACGCTCCTCGAAAGACACCGGCTTAGGTGCGCTACCGAGAATCGCAATGAGACGAATGATCAAGTCCTGCCCGCTGCACTCCGGTACGAACATCGCATGGTCACCAAACCAGTGACGCATCTCAGGACGGTCGAAGACGATCGGCCGTGCACCACACAGCAAACCTTCGAGCGCAGGCATCTCGAAACCTTCCACGTGCCGAAGGCCAGAGACCCACTTGGACATGGCGAACGTCTGCGAAAGACGAAAGTCACTGATGCCGTGCGCGGAAGACCATGTCGGTTCCATCCTAGGCTGCATACCTACGATCTTGTCCGGTCCGAGATGGAACACCGTCAGATCTGTCTCATAGGCAGCCTCCGCTACTTCTTCGATGGCTTCCGCAATCGAACCAGACACGAAGCCCGACGTGACGATACCTACGGGTCTCGGGCCTGTGCCCAAACGAAACACGCGAGGATCGGCTCCCATAGGAGCAAAGTAGTGCTTAGACACCGAGGTCATCCCAGATCCTCAGCGTGTCGTACGCTTGAAAAGACGAAGCCCCTGTGTTGGGGAAAGTCATCTGCGCTGTACCAGGGCCAACCGCTTCGTATTCCATCTGATGCTCACGAACACCTGGAGCCAATGGCGGTACAGGGCCAGTCACGAGTCCACCCGACGTGTACGGACTCGATTTGATTCCTGTACCGCCACCTGCTGCTCCCCAATCCGAAGACTGCCACGCGTACTTGACACGACCGTCAATAGGAGACCCGACGACAGTCATGGTTCGCTGCAAGTACACCCCGCTCGAGAGGAAGATACGCAGGGTCACCCCTGTCGCACCTGTCAAGTCATGCGGAGGAGGAGTCCCTCCTTCAACAGCAGGCGGATCCTTCAGCAACACGACCAGGACCGGAAACGTGTCGCCACGCTTGATACTGAAGAGGGACATGAGCCTAGCCTCCAGCACTCACAGTGCAGGTGTACGTGAACTGGATCGAGTCGCCCGATGCGACGTTGATCGCGGAGAACTGCGAGCGATCCCACAACACTCCGCCACCGGTCGCTGCCTGCGAAAGAATGCCGTGCTCCGTGATCGCGGCCGAACCGTCGAACGTGGCGGTTCCAACGCTACGGTACTGGTTTGCCGCCGGTTGCGAACGCGTACCTGTTGCACGTGTGCTGTCCGGGTTCAGAGTCGTCGTCGCTTCTGTCTGCAACGCGGAGTCGGTCTGGTTCTCGGCGTTCGTGCCGGTCCCACAGCCGTGGAAGTTCATCGTGGTGAAGTCCGTCCCGCTGTTGTCCCAGTCGTCCACCAGGAAGGCGACACCCGTGTCGGTGATCAGCCTCGTGCAGATGAGACCGAGCTTCTCGATCGTTCCGTTAGCGCGCTTGACCGTCGCGTGCAGCCGCGCAACAGCCACGACACCCGATGCACGAAACAGACCACGCCACGCTCCAACGAAGAAGAGCCGGAGATGCAGCGCGAGCTCGAGGTAGACGCTTTGGGACCACGCAGCCCACGAGAGACCAGGGACAGGTGCGACCCAAGCCGGAGCCTTACGGATTTGAGTTCTCTTGTTGAAGACGCGAACAGCCAGCGTGCCGCTCGGTCTGCTACGACCACCGATTGCCATTGTGCTCATTCAGTTTCCTCCTGTTCCCTTTTGGTCGCAGACCTACAGCTTGATCTCGCCCTGCTCGACCGAAGTCCGGTACGCATCGGTTTTCGCACGAGCAAGACGACGGCCGAGTTCTTCTTGTGTCGAAGCGAAGACTGCATCCAGAGCCTTCTTGACTGCCGCTGCTTCCTTGCCCTCGACAGTGATCTCCGCACTTACCGTGGCTCCCTTCAAGTCCACCGGGGCGTACTCGCAGCTTGCGGAAACCTTGACCGAGAACTCACCTTCCGTGAGTCGAGCCGTGACCACGACCACAGCTTCGGTCTTCTCGACGTGTTCGATTTTCATGTTCTCCTCCTACCCTTCTTCGATGTCCGACGTTGTCGCTGATGGTTCGATAACTGTCGTCGTCATCGACTGTGGCAGCGAAGTGCTGAACTTGTCTCCTGGCATAGCTGTGGGCTCCCATCCATCCGCTGGAAAGAAAACACCAACGACGTTTCCGATGGCTGAAAGCACGCCACTGAGACCCTGGAACATCAACTTGACGAGCACTCCATTCGGAGTCAACGAACCAGAGAGACTTCGATTGATCCGCTTCGTGATGGCTCCTGCCAGTCCTAGCGTAGCAGAGAGAGCCAGAGTCGAAGCCTTCAAACGAGTCAAGGCTCCTGCTGTTGCAAGCGTCGCTGCAAAACTCTTCCGCGTCTCCTTCAGGAGCGCACCCGCTGTGGTAGCAATCGCGACGAGAACTTTCCCTGTTCTCCTGGTGAGTGCACCTGCTGTAGTCAGCGTACCTGCAACACTCTTGAGCGCAGTCTTGAGTGCGGCCATCGCGCCTGTCGTCGTAAGCGTTCCGGTGAATGCCTTCGACATCATCTTGACGAGCGCGCCGGTCGTTGTGAGCGTCCCGGTGAATGCCTTCGCTGTTCGCTTAATCAGCGCGCCAGCAGTCGTTAACGTTCCTGCGATCGAGAGAAGCGCGGTCTTCAACGACGCAAGAGAACCAGCAGTCGTCATCGTTCCGGTGAAGATCTTCGACGTCCGCTTAACTAATGCGCCAGCTGTCGCGAGCGTTCCAGCGACGACCTTAGCAAACGTTGTAGCTGAAGCAAGTACTCCGGAAGATGTAAGGGTTCCAACAAATGTTTTAGCTGTTCGCTTGAGCAGAGCGCCCGCAGAAGTGACCGTTCCGGTTAGCACCTTTGCCGTCGTCTTCGCAGAGGTGAGCGCGCCAGCCGTTGTGAGCGTTCCCACAAATGCGTGCGCCGTGCTCTTGACGAGCACACCAGCGGAGGTTAACGTGCTGATCAAGACCTTCGCCGTTCGCTTGACCAATGCGCCAGCAGTCGTCAACGTTCCCGTGATTGAGAGTAGCGCGACCTTCGCTCCAACGAGCGCGCCGGCCGTGCTCAGCGCTCCGGTGAACGCCTTCGCCGTTTGCTTGACCAACGCACTGGCTGTGGTCAACGTGGAGACGAATGCTCTACTTGTCTGCTTGATCAGTGCACCACTTGACGACATGGTACCCGCCGCTAGCTTCGACGTCTGCTTCAACAAGGCTCCGCTCGACGTGAGCGTCCCGTCCACACTCTGAGTGAAGAGAGTGCCGCCAGCAGCCGCGATCCATCGGCGAATGACTCGTCCGCCCCACGAGACCGGAGGTCCCGACTGCGACGTCGGCGTGCCTGTCGTCGAGAGGCTGAGGCCGCTGCCGGAGTAGTCCACCGCGTCGCTCACCGAGTGCAGCGGCCAGAACCCCGTCGCTGGTCCGGTGACTGGAACGTAGCGGTTCATCTCAGCCAAGATCTGATCC
>Ga0184628_10001284_pt1 | contig 12463 bp, 8 predicted proteins | sample PLM4_5_b1_FD_133149 | JGI IMG/M metagenome (GOLD analysis project Ga0184628, IMG submission 133149) | Groundwater sediment microbial communities from an aquifer in East River, Colorado, USA - PLM4_5_b1 | ecosystem: Environmental > Terrestrial > Soil > Riparian zone | place: USA: East River...
CCTCAAGCACATGCGGCGGCACCGCAGCCGCCATCGCCGACACCCGTGGTATTGCCGGCGTTTCCCCGGCCCGTGCCCACGGAGTCCCCGGTTGCTTCCGCTCTCCCCTCTGAGAACGTGGTGGACCAGGTTGGTCTTGCCATCGTGGAATCCAGGATGAGATTTGAAAAAGGCCAGGATCTGTATCAGAGCGGATTCATGGTCCGCGCCAGAGACGAATTTGATGGAGCTGTAGACATCCTGCTCGACTCATCCGCAAAGAATCCGCAGAACGCTCGACTCCAGCGCGAAATCCTGAATCTGGTGACAAAGGTTCATGCCCTCGAAGTGGCGGCAATACAAAATGGCGATGGATTCACCGATCAGACGGCAGATCATGCGGCCATCGACGATATGCAGAACGTGACGTTTCCGCCAGTAATCGATCCCAAATTGAAACAGGTCGCCGAAGAAGAAGTTCATAGCCACACTCATGATCTGCCAATTGTCCTGAACGATCGAGTGCTTGGTTTTCTGGAGTATTACCAGAATGGAAGGGGCCGAAACACCATCATCGTCGGCCTCGAACGAATGGGAATGTTCCGCCCCATGATTCAGGGAATTCTCCAGGAAGAAGGCGTCCCTCTGGACCTGATCTACCTTTGCCAGGCCGAGAGCGCATTCCTTCCTCGTGCTCTGTCCCGAGCCTCGGCCAAAGGCATGTGGCAATTCATTTCATCGCGCGGGGCTGAATATGGTCTCAATCAGACCTGGTGGGTGGACGAGCGCTCGGACCCGGAAAAGTCGACACGAGCCGCGGCACGCCATTTAAAGGATCTATATTCGGAGTTCGGCGACTGGTATCTCGCGATGGCGGCATACAACGCTGGTCCCCAACGCGTGAAGAATGCGCTCGACAAAACAGGTGGAACGACTTTTTGGGAGCTGGCAGACAAGAAGGCGCTGCCAAAGGAAACCATCAACTACATACCCAACATTATCGCGCTCGCCATCATTGGATCAGACCCGGACAAATACGGATTCCGAATCAAACCTCAGGACCCTCTGGAAACAGAAAGGGTCACTGTGGATCGGGCCACCGATCTTCGTGTGGTCGCAGAAGCCATCGGGGTCCCGTTAGAGTCTCTCCGTAGTCTCAATGGTCAGATTCTGCAGATGACAACCCCTCCAAACGATCCGGATTTTGAACTGATTCTGCCTAAGGGTTATGCGGAAGCCTTCGCGGTAAAAGTTGCGAATCTCCCAGACAATGAGCGCGTCCGCTTCCGGTACCACGAAGTGCGTAAAGGCGATACCCTTTCGGTAATCGCGAAGAAGTACGGAACTACCGTGTCGGGGCTGAGACAGGCCAACAATCTGACGGCCAAGAGCGTTCTGGTTACCGGTCAATCACTGATCATCCCGAGCAGTGGCTTGAATCAACCGAAGCCCGGTCCTACCTCAGGGGTACAATCAGCGGCAGCGAAAAATTCCAACAGCAGCAAGACTGCCCCTTCTGCAACGACAACTTCCTATACGGTTCGGAAGGGTGATAATCTTTCCGATATCGCTACCCGATTTCATGTGACCGTCGGGGACCTGAAGAAGTGGAACAAGCTCAGTTCAAACCAGATTATTGCAGGCAAGAAGCTGATCGTGACACAGTCGGTTGCTTCGGTCAATTCGTCCACCGCAGAGCCACATAAGGTGGTTCATGAGGTGCAAAAGGGAGAAACGCTGGTCAAGATTGCTAGCGAGTACAGTACGACGGTGGACAACATACTTTCCTGGAACGCCAGGAACGACCTTTCCGTCTTACATCCCGGAGACCAGATAACGCTGTTTGTCCGTGGCACAAACTGATCTGCTACCTTTCCAAAGGCACGGCGTCTAACGACCGTAATCATGGAAGCAATCTTGAGAAGGGCCGAACAACGCGCACACGATTCCGATGAAGAGAAGCTCCTGATAGAACAGGCGCAAAGCGGCGATCGCATGGCTTTTGAAGAGCTCATTCGAAGGCATGACCGGGAAATCCTCCGTCTCGCCTTCCACATGCTGGGAAATCGCGAGGAAGCGCGGGAGGTTTTCCAGGAGACTTTCCTCAAAGCCTACCGTTCCTTGAGCCGTTTTCGCTTCGAATCGAGCTTTTATACCTGGATTTACCGAATAGCCACCAACGTAGGGCTGGACCATCTCCGTAAGCGGCAAACCCTGAAGGAAGAGGTTTCCTACGAATCCGACAGCGAGGCCCACCCGGACCGTCCTGCGCTTAAGGACACTCTGGCTGCCACAACCTACTACAGCAATCCGGAACGCCGGCTGTACGGCAAGGAGGTAGGGGCCAGAATTCAGGAAGCGCTAAAAACTCTTTCCGAAAAGGAACGTCTTGTATTTGAATTGAGGCACTACCAGGGCTTGCGCCTCAAAATGATAGGCGAAATCATGGGCAGTACCGAGGAGACAGCAAAAAATTATCTCTTCAGGGCAACCCAGAAACTGAGATCTCACTTGAGTGCAGTGTGAGAATCGAAATCACGGTGTTTGATTTTTATGGCAATCATGGATTGTAGAGAAAATCAGGAGCGGATCGTGTTGTTCCTTTATGAGGAACTGACAGAACACGAACAAACCGAGCTGGAGACCCACCTTCAGGCGTGCGGTGTTTGTAACGATTCGTTTGAACAGCAGAAAAGCTTCCACTCGGCTCTTGCAGAAGATGCCGGACCGTGGAACGTCCCATCCGACCTCCTGGTAGAGTCCCGTCGAGCCCTGGCAAATGAACTCGACCGCCTTGAGCGTAAGCCCTGGAATAGAGGCTGGTGGCGATTGCCGGCGTTTTCATTTGTCGTCACACCAATGCGGCTGCTGGAATGGACGACGCTGGTTGCTGTCGGACTTGCAGCCGGGGTCTATGTCAATACTTCGATACTTCACCCTGCTTCCTCACTACCCACGTCCCTGGCCTCCTCTGGTGGTTCCGGTTCGGGATTTGAATCCGTTTCCAACCTGAGGATCGTCAATTCAGACGCCACAACGGGCAACGTCGAACTGGTTGGAGACATGGTGCGACCGATGCATTTCCAGGGGAATGTTCAGGACGATATCGCACAACAGCTGCTCGTTGGAGCATTGCGGGATGGACGGAATGCCAGTTCGCGGATGAGCGCGGTGGAAGTGCTCGCTCGAAAACCCGACAATCGGCAGGTAAAGGAAGCATTGATTCTCGCATTGCTTGAAGACGATAATGCCGGCGTGCGTCTCAAAGCCCTGCAAAGCCTGACACCATTCGCGACCGAGGATAAGGATGTCCAGGCAGCTTTTCTGAATGTTCTGGCCAATGATGAAGTGGCCGGAATTCGCCGTAAGGCGATTGATGCTCTCAAAGGCCTGGCCAATGACGATTCGATTGCCAGGAACGTTCGAGAGGCCACCAAAAACGACGATAACGCCTACATCAAGATTCAGGCGGTCCAGTTCGGAGGGAACGGACAGTGAGCTTTACTCATAAATTTCCAAAGTCGGCTGCATCCGCACTGGTTCTCTCATGCCTGCTACTGCCCCCGGCCCTTTTTGCAAAATGTCCCATCCCCGCAAATGGCACGCTGGAAATCGACGCGGCAGCCGGAAATCTGATTATCGATACTTCCGGTACAGACGGAGTCGAATGGGAAGTGAGCAACAAGCAAATTGACGTAAAGGAAACCTGCGGACACATCGTACGTCTTGTCGGAATCGCGTCTGGCCCCACGATCAAAATCATTCCGGAATGGCATATAAAGGTACCGCGAACGGTCACACTCGATCTTGTTACTCGAGCGGGAAGCATCACCATCGGAAACTCGGACAGTAAGGTGAACGCACGCACAGGCGGAGGAGATCTTTCCGTCGGCAATGTGGGCGGTGAAACGTTGCTCATGAGCCAGGCCGGAAACGTCAAGGCGGGAAACATCGGAAGCAATGTGGAAATTCGGATTTCCTACGGCGGCAATCTGCTATTGGGCGACGTTGGCGGCGATGTCAATGTATGGACTTCGGCTGGTGATATCACGATTGGAACTGCCAGAAGGATCTCCAGCGCATTCACGGGCGGCGGAAACATGCTGATCCGCAAAGTTATTGGTCCATTCTCTGGCAAGAACGAAGCAGGAAGCATCCGCATCCTGGAAGCCGGTTCCTCCGTTGACGCTTCCACGGGATCTGGAAGCATCTACCTGAAAATGGTACCGGACAAACAAAACGGCGATTTTCACGTAAATCTCAAGGCCGGGACCGCTGGAACCGGCGACATTACGTTGTTGCTTCCTTCCGGAATGAAAGCGGACGTTCATGCCACAACCCAGGGAGGTCAGGTCTATTCTGATTTTCAGCTCGCTCCCCAGGTCGCCAGAGGAACATCCGGCTTGATTCCCCTCCCCAACCCGCCTGGGCAATCCTATGTTTCACCGTATTCGTCTTTTTCAACAACGCAGACCGGTCAGCGAAATGGTGGAGGCGCTCCCGTTCGCCTTCACACGACGCTTGGCAAAATCGAAATTAAGCTTTTCAATTAGGGTTTCTTCTCTCCGCGAACCACCGCGACTCGCAGCTGCGCGGGATCCAGATACTTTCGAACCACGTCCTGAACCATCTGCGGCGTGACCTGACGAATCTGCTCGCTGTACTTCGCCACGGACTGAACTCCCGCACCGGAATAGACGGTCCGAGCATACTCCAGGACGATCGAATCATGCGTCTGCATACCCATATCATGGCTGCCCACCGAATAGGCGATGGCCTTCCTCACTTCCTCTTCGGTGACGCCGTCTTTGCGTATTCTTTCAATTTCCCGTTCCAGCGCCGAGCGTACCGCACTTTCATTTTCCGGAGAAAATGCGGAATACGTATAGACAGCGCCCCCTCGCGCAAAAAACGAATTCGCCGTCAGGACGGTATACGCAAGGCCTTGTTTCTCTCGAATCACGTCGAAGAACCTGCCGCCCAATCCGGAAACAATGTTCTGGAAAACCACCAGCGCGTACCTTTCCGAGGTCGTCAGTGTGGCACCGGGGAATCCATATACCAAAGCGGTCTGCTGACGGTTGATCAATTCCACGGTTTCACGATTGGAACTCCCGGACACTGCCGTACTTGCAGCAGGAAGTTTTGAAATCGGGCGATCGGTCAAATCCTCGTTCGTCAGCCTGTCCGAAAGAGGAGCAACCAGCGATGTTCCATTCGAGTCGCCCGCTATAACGATCAGTGGAAGAACCTTTCTTTCGTTGGTTTCAAACCATTTTCTAACGTCGTCGGAATTCAGCTTCCCCACCGTGTCCGCAATACCGACTGCGGCACGGGAGTAGGCATGACTGCCGAATAGTGTCTGCATGAAGAGGCGGACTGGAAATGCGTACGTGTCGTCGCGCAGGTTCCTGATTTTGGACAGCTGCAGAACCTTCTCGCGGTCCACTTCCTGTGGATCGAATTTCGGCTGTTGCAGCACAGTCATCAACACGTCAAGTGCCTGTCCCATCCTTCCGCTCAGTCCTTCGACAACATATCCGAAGAAATCCGGATCGTTGATGACCTGAATGTGCGCACCGGCATTTTCCAGACGGCGCGCAATTTCGGCCGAACTGAACTGATTCGTACCTCGCAGCGCGGACCGCAGCATCAGCTCCGTTATTCCAGAGTTTTGTGCAGTTTCATTCAAGCGACCGCCTGGATAAAAGATGCCGAACGACACCAGTGGCAGACGATGGTCTTCCACGATGTAAACATCCGGGCCGCGAAGAATCGACCGCTTTTCAACTGGCTTGATGGCCTCCACCGTTATCGAACTGTTCATATCCGGAATTCGAATACTGACCGGCAGCTCCGTTTCCCGGTGTTGCGGCGTCGCATCCGCGATTTTTCCAAGAATGTTGCTGCGATAGTTGTCGGTGGAGGTCAGGTTATTTGGACTGGAAACCGGGAGGTACTGAAAGGCGCTCAGATTCTCCGAAGTCAGGTATTTCTTCGCCGCATCGACGACCTGCTGCGAAGTCACTTTCTGCACATCAGCCAGATATGTCGTCGATCTCTTCCAGTCGCCAAGCGCTTCGTTCTCGGCAAGATCCTTGCCGATTCCATCGACGGTTTCCAGTTCCGACAAATACTCCTGTGCAATCTGCGCCTTCGCACGGGCGATGCTCTCGTTGGTGAGACCAGACTGCTTGATGCTCTCCAACTCCGCAAGAACGCCGACTTGTGCTTCCAGGGGCGTCGCAGTCTCGAAATCGATTTCAAAAAATCCAAGATCCACAAACGCGTTGGTGGATGCCGAGACACTTGTGATCAATCCCTTTTCATCGCGTAGATACTGGTTCAACCGCCCGGATCGTCCTTCGGCAAGGATTGAGGCGAGCACTTCCAGGGCACGAGATTCCGGCGACAGGATGCCCGGCGTGTGAAATCCAATGGCAACTCGCGGCTGTTCAATAGGACCACGCTGGAAGCCAAAACGCATGCCGGATTGCTCGGGCTCTCTCGGTGAAACGTCGCGGTCCACGGAAATTCCATTCGCTTCAACCGAAGATCCGCCGTAGAGACGGACGACTTCTGCAAGCATTTGATCTCGATCAAACGGACCGACAATCGTCAGGATAATGTTCGACGGCCGGTAGTACCGCTTAGAATAGTCGACCAGGTTGTCCCGTGTGAGCGCGCGAAGGCCGGACGCGGTGCCAATCCTCCATCGCCGCATCCGATGCTGCCGGAAAGCCACCTCGTACAATTTCTCCGATGCCACGGCGGAAGGATTGTCCAGCTTGCGATTGTTTTCCTGAAGCACCACCTCGATTTCACGTTTGAGTTCGTCAGCGTCAAAGGAAGAATTCCAAAGAGCATCAGCCTGAATTTCCAGAGCTTTGATCGCACCTTCAGCCGGAACAACCGTGTAGTAACACGTGCGATCGTAATACGTATAAGCGTTGAGATAGCCGCCGAGGGCTTTTGTTTCGCGGGCAACTTCGCCAACCGGACGGCTGGGGGTGCCTTTGAAGAACATGTGTTCAACGACATGGGAGATGCCGCTGATGCGGTCGTCCTCGTCGAAGTACCCCGTCTTGACCATGGTCGTAATGGCTGTAAGCGGGACAGCCCCGTTTTCACGGACAATCACTGTGAGTCCGTTCTGCAGGACAACCTTCGTCGTCTGATCCTGATCTTCCCGGAATGTATAGGGGCCCTGAACCGGACCCGTCGGAATGATTTGAGCGTTCACTTGCAATAAGAGCGCCAACGCCAACGAAAACATACGTGTATTCCTGCAAAAAATGTTTTAGCGGATATCTATCTTACGAGTACGCCCATCGACATATTCGAGAAACACCTTTCTTGCCCCTGGAGTTTCAAAGTTTCCAAGCCGCTCGGCCCACTCGACGATAACGACGGCCTGAGGATCGTCGAAAATGTCTTCCAAACCAAGCCCGTCCAGGTTTCCCCTTTCGACTCGATAAAGATCGATATGGTAGATCTTCACCCGCCCTTTGTACTGGTTAATGAGTGTAAACGTGGGACTGGAAACATCGTCCACGGCCTCAATGGCAAAACCTGCAGCAAGCCCGCGCGTGAACGTGGTCTTGCCCGCGCCAAGATCTCCATAAAGCAGAATGTGCGCGGGCAGTGGCGTGGCCTCGGCAAGACGGCGCGCGAATTCATAGGTCTCTTCCTCGGAGCTTGAAACGAATCCCGTCATCATTGCCGCAGCTTTGCCCAGGCCGAATGGAGGAATCGAAGGATGTCGCCGGCCACCATCGTCTCCTCTCCGAGTTCCTCGGCCGCCAGATCCCCGGCAAGACCGTGTAGATATACGGCCAGACACAGACGCTCGATCAAGGTCCCGAAGTGTTCCTGAGCAATAATTCCGGCGATCATGCCAGTGAGAATATCGCCTGTACCGCCGGTTGCCATGCCTGGATTGCCGGTGATATTGATGTACACCGAACCATCGGGAGCCGCAACGACGGTTCGAAAACCTTTCAGGACAACGAATACGTTATTGGCCATTGCAAGTTCCCGTGCGACATCGACACGATTGCACCTGATAAACTCGATTTCTTTTCCGATAAGCCGCGCCATTTCGCCGGGATGCGGAGTGATGATGACAGGCCGCTCGTCGGTACCGCGAAGTTCGGCGCTCTGCCCCTCGAATGCATTCAGTCCATCTGCATCCACGACTGAGGGAATCTGAGAGGACTGCAAAACGCTGCGAACCATTTTCTGAGTCGCAGCTTCAGATCCAAGGCCAGGGCCGATGGCGAGAACTGTTTTACCAACCAGCAGAGAAGCGATTCCCTCATTCGTATCGGGCAGGACGGCAGTCATGAGTTCGGGCATCGACGCAGCAACGATCGAAAGAACACTTGCCGGCGTTGCGATGGTCACCAGTCCGGCACCTGATCGCAAGGCAGACTGGCCCGCCATCGCTGCGGCGCCGCTTTTCCCGATCGACCCGCCGATGACCAGAACCTTTCCGTAATCTCCCTTATTCGTTTCTGCAGAGCGAGCATGAATCGCAGCACTGAATTCTTCGGGCACAATCAGATCCATTTGAAGTAGGGGCGAATCGAGCAGCTCTGCCGGATTTCCGATATCTGCAAGGATCACGTCGCCAGCGTATTTCTGATTGGGATACAGGACCAGGCAGGGTTTCAGAGCAGTGAAAGTAACGGTCGCATCGGCTTCGACGGCAGGACCGATGGGATGTGCGCTGTCGGCAGGAAGTCCGGAAGGCAGATCGATCGAAATGATTTCCGCCCTCGGAAAATCCTCACGAAGACTTTCGATAACTTCACCGTAGAGCCCGGCCACGGGCTTCGTCAGTCCCGTACCGAGAAGCGCGTCGATGAGGATGTCCGCATCGAGCAGTTCAACCTTTTCTTCATACCATTCCTCGGCGTCGCCGATCACTGTCGGCGGATATCCGATGGCTTTCAGAATATCGAGGTTTGTTCTGGCATCGCCGGCAACATCTTCTTCACTTCCCAGAAGAAAAATGAATGGATATATCCCCTTCTGAATCAACTGACGCGCTACGACAAAACCGTCGCCGCCGTTGTTCCCTTTTCCGCAGAGAATGCCGATCGTCAGGTCCTCGAGATCCTCAAACCGTTCCTCCAGTGCTTCCACGACCCGCATGCCGGCATTTTCCATCAGAAGAATGCTCGGAATGCCGAATTGTTCCGAGGATAGCCGGTCGATCTCGCGAATCTGTTTCGCCGTGACGATTTTCATGGTGGTTTCGAGGATATGTCATAGCTTTCAGCTCATGCAACAAACGCGTGGCAAAGGTGCTCTTTATCGATTGGCATTGGATTGCATTCGGAATTGAGAGGTTTCAAAGTTCTCCGCGGCGACTCAGAAGTACTGTCTCAATTGGGAAATAGCATCAGAAAATGTTTCCCATCCGGCATCAGGTCGTATTGTCGACGGAGAGGCCCCTGGACGAAGCCCCGGATCGGCAATTCTCCACGTGGCGCGGCAGTGAATGCAGGCGTCGTACTTATCGATGCTGCGAACATGCGGTCGTTGTTATCGAAATAGAGTGCTTTCTGATCCGGAGACCAGAGGGGATGACCACCACCATTGTATGACACTTGAACTGCTGGAGATCCTGCGGGAAAAGGACGCACGTACACTTCGAGACGGCCGGTCTCAGCAGAGACGTAGGCGATCCAGCGGCCGTCGGGCGAAAAGTGACTGCTGTGCTGAGCCGAGCCGGGAATGACGTTAAACGGCGTGCGCTGCCGGGTTGCAAGGGAGTACGTCCACACGTCATAGTCGCCGCCCGAATTCAATGTGATGAACGAAAGCACCGAATTTCCGGCGGACCACGATTCAGGCGCTCTCACGGGTTTTGTCAGCAACTCCGGCACTCCGCTGCCATCCGCCATTCGCCAGAATAGTGTCTCGGCGCCTTGATCGTCTGTAATGTAGAAGATGCGTTTACCGTCGCCCGACCAGAGCGGACCACGATTTGAACCGCCGGTACTGAGTCGCCGCTTCGAAGCGAAATCGGAGAGTTTTGCAATCCACAGTTGGCTGTCGTTTTGAGTGTCAAAGGCAACTTCCCGCCCGTCCGGAGAGACGCGGGGTGCAAATGTCGAAGAAGGAACAGCACCGACAGGCGTCCGGTGTCCCTCATGATCCACAAGGGCCATTTGCAGTTGATTCTGCGGCGGACTTCCAAGCACCATGAGGAGCAGGCAGGGGAGCGTCACTGCAAGAATGAATTTGAGCAATTTTTTCAGGCTCGGGTGCATCTCAATCTCCTTTTTCCGGCCCATGCGATCGAACGGCAGACAGTGACAGCGGGTCCCCTCAAAACACTCTAAAAAGATGAGCCGTCGGTTTGCGGAGCGCTGCTATCTGGCCGGCGCCGGGGTCGGCGCTCTTTGCGGAAACCCGCAGTTTGGAACAGTGCAAACCGTCAGGCTGTGAACAAACCGGAGCTTACCGCTCTCGACCCGGAAGAGATGGGAGTCCGGCACACTGGTTGGCCATCGAATAAATCCGACGACCGCACCGATCTCGGGATCCGCAATGAATCGCCGGTTTGTCAGTTTCATACCGGCAGGCACGCCAACGTTGCAGCTATCGTCCGGAGCCCCGCGACCTGTCCGGATGCCACCTTCGAGACGGTTGCACGGCGTGCCCCACGGTACTTTCACATTGTTATCGTCAAACACATCAAAGTAGGCGGTGGCAGCGGCGATCAATGTCTGGCGCGTGTCGCGCAATGCCGCAGGAATCACGCTCCAATTCTCCGCAGGGGAATACTTCAGATAATTGTCGGCGTTGAAAAGCCAATCGTCCGCGTCCGTTACCAGGGTTTCGAGTTCCGCGATTTTCTTAACCGCAACCTTAATGCGAACTCCAAGGACGTAGGGGTGGCTCTTGTCCGTGACAATCACTTCGGTAAACGTCTCGCAGATCTCGGTATCCAGCAGGCTGCGGCTGAAATCAATCTTGAGCGCGTTCTTCAGTATTCCCTTGTCGAATTGCGAGCGTTCTGTGTTCTCAATGTATTTGGCGGACGCTTCCAGGGTAAGTGAAGCAGGATTCCCGCTTCGCTGAGCAGTGAGATAGCCGTCGACTGCGGATTGAAGGTCCGCTCGCGTACACGCTGACTGCGCCAAACCTTGCACCGTTGTGGCGAGCGTTGCGCAGAGAACAAGGAAGCTGACAACGAGGGCTCGAGTCATGGATGACCTCCGTGTATTTGCAGACACTATTCCTGCGGCGCAGCGCGCTTCCTTACTGTGAACACTCGATGAAGGCTCGCTATCTTGCGCCACCAGCAGTTCCGCGAGGCAACGCAAAAACATACAACGTGGCACCAGATCGACGAAAGCGGACATCCGCATCTGCAGCAGCGGTGGGCTGCACCTGAGTGTTCCCTCCCAGCTGGCTGCCGATGATCGCCACATACTGACGGCCGTCCGGACCAAGATAGCTGATTGGCGAACTGCGGAAGTTGCTGCCCGTCCGGAACGTCCAGACAATTTCTCCGGTGCGCGCATTGAAAGCACGCATCACACCTTCATTCGGCCCGCCTTGAAAGAGGACGTCGCCTGCGGTGGCCATGATCGGCGCGTTGTTGACGACTTTCCACGGCACTCGCCAAACAGTTTTACCGGTTACCGGATCGTTGGCCTGCAGTTCGCCGGCGGTGGTTGCACCCGGGGCGAGTGGGTTCGGATTGATCGTTTCCTTCAGCGTGTAGTCTTCGCCCGGAACAAATTTCCCTTCGATGACCTTCTGCGTTCCGCACTGGTTCGACGCCGGCGTATAGACGAGACCGGTTCGCGGAGAGTACGCGTCCTGAAACCAGTTTCTGGCATTGATACCCGGGCACCAGGTGACTGTAGTGTCTTTCACGTCCGGCAAATACTTCTGCCGATCCTCGAGTTTCGTGAATAACATCTTCGTCATGTCATAGGACGGGCGGCCTGTTTCCGTATCGACGCCTTTGATGAGGTCGTTATGCACGAAAGGCCAGGGCTTCAGAATCATCTCCCCCGTTGCGCGATCGAAAACATAGAAGAAGCCATTCCTTGCCGGATGAACCAGGGTTTTTCTCGTGCGGCCATTGATCTGGAGATCGATGAGGATACCCGCGCTGGGCTCATCGAGATCCCATCCGTCCTGCGGAGTGACGTTATACGCCCAGACGAGTTCGCCGCTGTCTGCGTCGCGCGCCAGTATGGAAGCGCAGTAGTTGTTCTTATAAGTGGCGAGGCCGCCTTGCGCGTCCAGATCGACCGTTCCCCACTTTCGCCGGTAATCCGGATTCCATGGCCCGCAGTTGCTGGTGCCGTAGTAGAACAAATTCAGATCCGGATCGAACGTGTACCATCCCCAGACCGAGCCGCCGCCGCGCTTCCACGAGTCTCCATACCAGGAGTCGAGAGCGGGATTCGGTAGCTTGTCATCGGCATAGAAGGGCTTGAAGCGCGGCCCG
>Ga0184628_10001285_pt1 | contig 12460 bp, 6 predicted proteins | sample PLM4_5_b1_FD_133149 | JGI IMG/M metagenome (GOLD analysis project Ga0184628, IMG submission 133149) | Groundwater sediment microbial communities from an aquifer in East River, Colorado, USA - PLM4_5_b1 | ecosystem: Environmental > Terrestrial > Soil > Riparian zone | place: USA: East River...
GCGGTTGGCTGGTGTTCGCTCTGCTCCTCGCCAGCATGGGGATGTTCATCGCCTTGATCGAGCGGGTCGGCATGCTCCAGGTAAACCGCATGCTGATCTTCACCGGAGATCATGGGCGGGAGGCAATCCGGCAACTTTATAGTCCGCTTCAAGCAGTTCCCAAGCCATCAGATCAACCGGGATGCAGGCATATTCCGGTTTCTCAGACCATGACCTATTCTGGCCGTCCACAAGTGATCCAGACTGTTCACGTGAATGGATTGGTCAGTGCTGCGAAAGCGGCGGATGCTGTCATCGAATTGGCGGCGGCAGTTGGCGACACTGTCCTGGAGATGGCGCCTTTGCTGCGTATTCGCGGAGGTCGGCAGATCCTGGACGACACTGTTTGGAAACAAAACGTGGAAATTGGCGAAGAGCGCACTTTCGAGCAGGACCCCAAATACGCCATCCGCCTCATCGTCGATATCGCCATTAAAGCTCTATCCCCCGCCATTAATGATCCCACGACCGCAGTTCAAGCACTCGATCAGATTGAGGACTTGCTGATCCGCCTCGGTCACCGGCACCTGCAAATAGGGGAATATCACGACGACCAGGGCAAGCTCCGACTGGTTGTGCCTTTTCCTTCCTGGGAAGATTTCCTTTTACTGGCCCTGGATGAAATCCGGTTTTGCGGTGCGAATAGCGTGCAGGTGATGCGGCGCATGAACGCCCTGATCAAAAACCTCATGGATGTCCTGCCGGCGGAACGGCACGCTGCCCTCCGGCACTGGGAGGAGCGCCTGCATGGGACGGTGGAACGGTCTTTCGCCGATGCGGAAGAGAAGCAGGATGCATCTGTGGCCGATCGGCAGGGGCTGGGCATCGGGAAGGAAATGTCCGCTGATGGTTGAAACCACAGCTTTGCAGACGCAGTGTTGAATATTGGCTAAATAAGAACTGACAACGCATATATGAAAATCACCATTGTTGGCGCCGCCGGCGGCGAAGTCACCGGTTCGGCTTATTACGTCCAAACCAGGCAGGGAAATGTGCTGGTGGATTGCGGCCTGTTCCAGGGAGGAAAGAAATCAGAAGCCCTGAACCGCCCGCCGACCACGCCAAAACAAAAGCTGGATGCAGTGCTGCTCACTCACGGTCACCTCGATCACACCGGGCGCCTGCCGCTGCTGGCCAAACGCGGCCACACCGTGCCTGTGTTTGCCACTCCCGCCACCATCGAAATGACTTCGCTGATTCTTCGCGATTCGGCGCGCATCCAGGCAGGTGACGCCGAGCGCCGTAACCGGAAACGCCAGCGTGCGGGCGAGCCCCCCCAGGAACCGCTTTACACTTCCGAGCATGCGGAAACAATTATTGAATGTATGCGACCGGTCCCTTACCAGCAACCGGTCACGGTAGCCCCCGGCATTCAGGCCATCTGGGCGGAGTCCGGCCACATGCTGGGTTCGGCCAGCATCCAGTTGTTGGTTGAGGAGGATGGCAAAACGAAGCGGGTGGTGTTCTCCGGTGACCTTGGTCCCAGGGGAGCTCTCATCCTGCGCGACTTCGAACCTTTCAAGCAAGCCGACGCCGTGTTCCTCGAATCAACCTACGGCGATCATGACCATCGCCCGTTCACCGAAACCGTCGATGAATTCGTTCGCATCGTGAAGGATGCTGTCGAGAGACGCGGGAAAATACTGGTCCCCACTTTCGCGGTCGGACGCGCGCAATTGCTGACCGGTTTGCTGGCGTGGATGTTTCGGACGAAGAAGGTCCGCCCGTTCCCGGTCTTCCTCGACAGCCCCATGGCCATTGAAGCCACCCGGATCTATGGCCGGCATCGCGAGTTGTTCGATGAAGGCATGACGAAATTCCTTTCTGAAAAGCCGATGCGCGAGGACCTCAAAACCATGAAAGCCTGCGTTACCGCCGAAGACTCGATGAAGATCAACGATCAGGATGGCCCCTGCCTTATCATGGCTGGTGCCGGCATGTGCAATGCCGGCCGCATCCTGCATCATCTGAAGCAGAACCTCTGGAAACCGGAAACGCACGTGCTCATCGTGGGCTACCAAAGTCGTGAGTCGTTGGGTCGCCGATTGGTCGAAGGAGCTGAACTGGTCAGCATCCATGGCGAAAAAGTAGCAGTCGCGGCTGAAGTTCACACGCTCGGCGGTTTCAGCGCGCATGCCGGCCAGACGGACCTTCTCAGCTGGTTCAGCGCCATTGCCCCCGGCAAGCCGCGCGTCATCCTGACACACGGCGAAGACGAACCGCGAGGCGCCCTGGCAAAGAAGATCCAGCAGCAGTTCAGGCTGCCCTCCAAGCTGCCAAAAATGGGTGACGTCATCGAGCTGTAACTAAACCCGGCCCCGAACTTGCACGGGTGCGACCACCATGAAGCGCAGTCAGAGTAATGTTACTATCGTTCTTGCCGGCCTCACGCTGCTGGTGCTCGTGCTTTCCGCGCCTGCTTCGTTGCGAAACGCTTATGACCGGGGCGGGTTCTATCTGTTTTCACGCTCTTTTATCGAGGACATTCCGCGAAGGTTGGCCGGTCCCGGCTGGTTCCGTTTCATTCTACAGCCCCTGGTCGCGACGTTTCTCGGGATCAGGAATGGGATCGCTGATGCCGGCTGCGGGCGGCCTCCCTACCTTTTCGGGGTGCTCTTTAATCGGAGCCTTCGTCGCGAGCTGCTGAAAAGCGCGTTCATGACAGTGACGAACCTCCTGCTCATGGGCGTTCTGCTCGATTCGGTGTTCCAATATATCATCCTCGGCACCTCCTACCCTGGGGCGGCGCTCGTTGTGGGACCGACACTGATCGTGGCTCCGTACACCGTGGCCCGCAGCCTGGCAAACCGCGTCGCCCGCTTGCGAAGTGGCCGCTGAACTTACCTCTGATGACGAGCTCAACCATGAAAGAGAAATCGAACACTGGCAGCAGCCATCCCCTCGGCGCTACTTCAAGCGACCGCGGCACGAATTTCAGCCTCTTCTCCCGCGACGCGGAGCGTGTGGAACTGCTGCTCTTCGATCGGGCTGACGATGCCCGGCCCGATCGAATCGTCGAACTCGGTTCCAGCACCCACCGAACCTACCACTATTGGCACGCTTTCGTGCCAGGTGTGAAGCCGGGCCAGGTCTATGGCTACCGCGTGCATGGGCCGTTCGAGCCCACGCGCGGCTTGCGGTTCGATGCTTCCAAGGTGCTGCTCGATCCGTATGGTCGCAGTCTGGTGGTGCCACCGAAATACAGCCGCCAGGCGGCTGCGCAGCCCGGCGACAATGCCGCTACCGCCATGAAGAGCGTCGTGACCGACCTTGCGGCCTACGACTGGCAAGGCGACGCGCCCCTGCGCCGGTCTTCAGCACGGACAATCATCTACGAGATGCACGTGCGCGGGTTCACTCGCCATTCGAGCTCCGGCTTGGCAGAGCCGAAATGTGGCACGTACGCCGGCCTGATCGAAAAGATTCCCTATCTGCAGGATCTCGGCATCACCGCGGTGGAGTTGTTGCCGGTATTTCAGTTCGATCCCCACGACGCTCCGCCTGGCCGCCTAAACTACTGGGGCTACGCGCCGATTTCCTTCTTCGCTCCCCACCAGGCTTATAGTTCGCGCCTGGACCCGCTCGGAGCGCTCGACGAATTCCGTGACATGGTCAAGGCACTCCATAAGGCAGGCATCGAAATCATTTTAGATGTCGTCTACAATCACACCGCCGAAGGCAACGAAAATGGCCCGACGCTTTGCTATCGCGGACTCGCGAACGACCTCTACTATATCCTTGAACCGAACCGCGTCGGCTATTCCAACTACACCGGAACCGGCAACACGCTCAACGCCAACAATCCTGTCGTCCGCCGCATGATCCTGGACAGCCTCCGATACTGGGTCGGAGAGATGCATGTGGATGGCTTCCGCTTCGATCTCGCCTCCATCCTGGCACGCGACGCCAGCGGCCACGTCCTGCCCAATCCTCCAGTGCTTTGGGACATTGAATCGGACCCTTTATTGGCGGGCACGAAGTTAATCGCCGAAGCCTGGGATGCCGCTGGTCTCTACCAGGTGGGCAGTTTTGTCGGCGACAGTTGGAAAGAGTGGAATGGACGGTTTCGCGACGATGCCCGCGACTTTTTCCGCGGCGCCGAGGGGTCGCTCAAGCGTCTAGCCGACCGGATGATTGGCAGCCCGGAGATTTATGGACACAAGGAGCGCGAACCGGAGCAGAGCGTTAATTTCGTGACGTGTCACGACGGCTTCACCCTGAACGATCTAGTGTCCTATGACGAAAAGCACAACGAGGCGAACGGCGAAGACAATTGCGATGGTGCCAGCGACAACCGAAGCTGGAACTGCGGCGTTGAGGGGCCAACCGACGATCCTGCCATCGAACGGCTCCGCAACCGGCAGGTGAAGAACTTCTTGACCGTCACCCTCCTGTCACTGGGCGTGCCTATGATTCTGATGGGCGACGAAGTCCGCCACAGTCAGGGCGGCAATAACAACGCTTATTGTCAGGACAACGAGACCAGTTGGTTGGACTGGACCCTGCTCAAAAAGCATGCGGATGTGCATAGATTCGTGAAGCTGCTCAACACGCGCCGCCTATTGCGCGGAACCGGGCACGAGCGTGAACGGATGACGCTCAACCGCCTCATCGCCCAGGCCAACAAGACCTGGCACGGTGCGCGCCTGAATCAACCGGACTGGAGCGACCAATCGCGCAGCATCGCGTTCACCGTGGAACTGCGCCAGGAGAAGCTACTCCTGCATCTGATCCTCAACGCTTATTGGGAGCCGCTTGATTTCGAGTTGCCGCCAGTTGCTGATACCGGCGCGAGCCCGTGGCGGCGATGGATTGACACCGCGCAGGTATCGCCAGACGACATTGTTCCCTGGGAGCAAGCCCCGACGGTCCCCGGGCTGACCTGCCGGGTGGAAGCACGATCGGTTGTGACCCTTTACGCCCCCGTAAGCTGAGCCTCCCATGAATGATAAACTATCAGCTTTTGGCGCTCCTTTCCCGGCGGGGTATCGGGCTTCGGGAGTCCTGCTCCACGTAACATCGCTGCCCTCGCGCTATGGGATCGGGGATGTGGGACCATCCGCGTTTGCCTGGGTCGATCGACTGGCCGCCGCCGGTCAAGCCTGGTGGCAGGTGCTTCCTCTAGGACCTACCGGATGCGGCCATTCTCCATATCAGGCGTTGTCGTCGTTTGCGGCCAACCCCCTGGTTATCAGCCCGGACCAACTCAAGGCGGACGGTCTGCTGGAGCCGGAGCATTGCGACGATAGCAGCTTTCCCGATGACCATATTGACTTTGAAAGCGTCATTCCGTTTAAGGAACGCTTGCTGGCTCGCGCCTGGCAGAATTTCCGCAGCGGGGCGCCCGCGGAACTGCGCGCGGCATTCGAACAATTCTCCGCGGAAAAGGCCGCGCTACAGGCGGAACCCGCGCTTTTCATGGCACTGCGGGCCAAATTCCAGGGATTGCCCTTCCAGGAGTGGCCTCAGGAATTGGCCCGGCGTGAACCAAAGGCTCTCGCCCGCGCGCGACGGGAATTGGCGGAGTCTATTGACCAATTCCGGTTTTGCCAGTTCATCCTTCTGCGCCATTGGACGGCGCTCAAGGAGTATGCGAATCAACGCGGCGTGCGGTTGCTGGGTGATCTTCCCATTTTCGTCTCCCCGGATTCGGCAGACGTGTGGGCCGATCCCAAGTTGTTCCTGCTGGACGAGCATTTAATGCCTCGAGTCGTCGCCGGCGTTCCTCCGGACTATTTCAGCGCACAGGGCCAATTGTGGGGCAATCCAATCTATGATTGGCAGGCGCACAGAGAGAAGGGCTTTCGTTGGTGGATAGGTCGATTGCACGCGCGGTTGGATTACCTCGATGCGATCCGCATCGATCACTTTCGTGGGTTCGAGGCGGCCTGGCACGTGCCGGCAGGAGCGCCGACTGCTGCCTCGGGCCAATGGGTCCCTGGCCCGGGCGCCGATTTCTTCGACAAGGTGCGTCAAGCTCTGGGCGGACTCCCGCTGCTTGCTGAGGACCTCGGGCTCATTACGCCGGCGGTTACGGCGTTGCGGGATCAATTTCAACTGCCCGGGATGCGTGTGCTTCAGTTCGCCTTCAATGGTGACCCAAACAACCCCCACCTGCCGCATCACTGTGCTCATAACAGCGTGGCATACACCGGGACGCACGATAACGACACGACCCGCGGCTGGTATGACGCCTTGTCGGATCAGGAGCGCCACAATTTCTGGAGTTACCTGCAGCGTGCTCCTGGTGAACCACGGGAGGCGGTTTGGGAACTGATCCGGTCGGCCTGGTCCTCCGGAGCCGCGGTGGCAGTGGCGCCGCTTCAGGATCTCCTCGGGTTGGGATCGGCCGCTCGGATGAACATCCCAGGGCGTGCTGACGGACAATGGCGCTGGCGCTGTCCCGGTAGTGCACTGCATGATTCGGCCTGGGAACGGCTCCACGAGCTGACTCGGTTATCGGGCCGCTTGGCGGGAGATTCAGCGTGCCGGTAAGCGATGCCACAAATTTCAAACATAACACCGAAGAAACAAAGCAAATACACAATCCTATGAATGCATTCGAACTGAAGGAGCATGAGCTGACCGTGGCGGAAATTCACCGCAACCTGCCGGTAGGTGCGCTGTACGAGCACGCTATTCGTTACGAGAAGGACGCGAGTATCGCGGATAACGGCGCTCTCGTCGCCTACTCCGGCGCCAAGACAGGCCGTTCTCCCAAGGACAAACGCGTCGTGAAGAACTCGGCCTCGGAAAAAGACGTTTGGTGGGGATCGGTCAATGTCCCGCTCGACCCGACAGCATTTGCCATAAACCGCGAGCGCGCCCGGGACTATCTCAACACCCGCGAGCGCCTTTATTGCTTCGACGGTTTCGCAGGCTGGGACCCGAAGTATCGCATAAGGATTCGCGTCATCTGCTCGCGCCCGTATCACGCGCTGTTCATGCACACCATGCTGATTCGCCCGACAAAGGACGAGTTGGCGAACTTCGGAAAGCCGGATTTCACCATTTACAACGCCGGTGAGTTTCCCGCCAACCGCCTGACCGAGGGCGTCGGTTCCAAGACCAGCATCAGCCTCAGCCTCGAAGACCGCGAACTCGTCATCCTTGGCACCGAATACGCCGGTGAAATGAAGAAAGGCGTGTTTACCGTCGTGAACTACTTCGCGTTGCGGCATGGGCTGCTTTCGATGCACTGCTCGGCCACCGCCGACAAGCAGACCGGCCGTTCCTCACTGCTTTTTGGTTTGAGCGGCACCGGCAAGACCACGCTCTCCGCCGACCCTAAACGGCATCTTATCGGCGACGACGAGCACGTTTGGAGCTACGACGGCATCTTCAACATCGAAGGCGGCTGTTATGCCAAAGCGATAAATCTTACGCCGGAAAACGAGCCCGACATCTTCCAGGCTCTGCGTTTCGGAGCCGTCCTGGAGAACGTGGTTTTGGAGGACGACCGCTCGGTGGACTTCGCGGACACGAGCATCACCCAGAACACGCGCGGCGCCTATCCCATCGGATTCATCCAAAACGCCAGGATCCCCTGCGTGGCCGGGCATCCTACCGATGTCATCTTCCTCACCTGCGACGCCTTTGGCGTGCTGCCGCCAGTCAGTTCACTTTCGGCTGCACACGCGATGTATCACTTCATCAGCGGCTACACTGCCAAAGTCGCCGGCACTGAAGTGGGCGTCACGGAGCCGCAGGCAACGTTCTCCCCATGCTTCGGAGGCCCGTTCCTGGTGTGGCATCCGAGCAAGTACGCTGAACTGCTCGCCGCAAAGATGAAGGAGCACAAAGCCCGCGTCTGGTTAGTGAACACCGGCTGGGGTGGTGGCGCGCATGGCACCGGCAAACGCATCAGTCTGAAAAACACGCGGGCCATTATCGATGCTATCCACAGCGGGGAGTTGGCGAAGGCGAAGACGCAACGCGACACCACTTTCGGCTTCGACGTCGTGACCGAATGTCCAAACGTTCCGGCCGAAATCCTCGTTCCGCGCAATGCCTGGGCTGACAAGGGCGCCTACGATGACGCTGCCAGGAAACTCTCCGACTTGTTCAAAGAAAATTTCAAAAAATACGAGGCCGGCGCCAGCGCCGAGGTAAAGGCGGCAGGACCGGTTTGAGTCAGGCATGAGCTGGCTTCTCGACATCAACAGCACGCAACCAGTCGCCCATGCCGTCGGGATCCTTGCCCTGGTTTGCCTGACGGGCATGGCGCTGGGTAGCGTCAAAGTCAGTGGCGTGGGACTGGGCACGGCGGGGGTGCTCTTTGCCGGCATTCTTATTGGCCACTTTGGCCAGCCGGTGAACAAGGCCACACTCGACTTTGTGAAAGAATTCGGGCTGGTCCTGTTCGTCTTCGCGATCGGCCTCCAACTCGGTCCTGGTTTCTTTGCGGCGTTTCGTCAGCAGGGCCTGAAGCAGAACGTGCTCGCGGTCGCCATCGTCATCCTGGGGGCAGCCTGCGCGCCGCTAATTGGCTGGCTCGCAGGCTTCGACACGGCGGCGACGCTGGGTGTTTTCTCTGGCGCGTCGGTCAATATGCCCTCGCTTGGTGCCGCGACACAAACGCTCGGCACACTGCCGAATATTGCGCCCGACCGCCTGGCGCTGCCCGCGCTGGCCTGTGCCGTGACCTTTCCTGCCGCCATCGTGGCCAGTCTTGGAACCCTCTTGCTTCTCAAGCGGATTTTCCACATCAATCCCGCACAGGAGGCTTCGGACTACGCCAAAGCGAATTGGCGTCCAGTGGAGCCGCTCGAACGTCGCACCCTCCTTGTGACGAATCCAGACCTTTACGGATCGTGTATTGGCGCCATCCCTGGCCGTGTCGAAGCCAGGGTGACGATTGCCCGGGTGCGCCACGGCCAGGAGACGATCGCCGCCACCGAGGCTACCATGATTCACCCCGGTGATCGTATTGCCGTCGTCGGCACCTGTGCCGGATTGGACAACTTCGAACGTGCTGTTGGGCAACGCAGTGATGAGGACCTGGTCTTGACGGAAAGCGCCGTTACTTTTCGCCGCGTGCTGGTAACTGACCACACGGTGCTCGGCAAGACCGTTGGCGAACTCAACCTCGACCGTTGCTTCGGAGTGGCAGTCACGCGGATTTCGCGTGCGGATATGGAGATGACCGCTGTGCGGGACTTGCGCCTGCAATTTGGCGATACTGTGCAGATTGTCGGCCGCGATGCCGACATTGAGAAAGCTGCTGCCGCGCTCGGAAACTCGCTTAAAGAGCTTAACGAGACGCATTTCATCCCGCTGTTCATTGGGATTTTTCTCGGAGTGGTCCTGGGGACAATGCCCCTTACCATCCCCGGCCTTCCTTTGCATTTGCGGCTGGGCTTGGCTGGCGGCCCGCTCATTGTTGCGTTGGTGCTCGGCCGCTTCGGCCGCATCGGGCGGCTCGTGTGCCATATGCCCGCGAACGCGAACATCGCCTTCCGGGATTTCGGCATAGCATTGTTCTTCGCGGCCGTTGGTCTGGAAGCTGGGGCGACGTTTTTTGCCACTGTTTTCAGCGCCACAGGCCTCCAGTGGATGGTCGCTGGTGTGTGCGTGACGATTCTGCCGCTCCTTGGCGTTTGCATCTTCGCACGTGTCGCGTGGAAGATGAACTTCATAGACCTGAGCGGCGTGCTGGCCGGAAGCACGACCAATCCACCAGCGCTCACTTTCGCCACGTCTCTGGCTGGTTCCGCCGCGCCGACCATCGCCTACGCCACAGTTTATCCGCTAACCATGCTCCTGCGTATCCTGTGCGCCCAGGTGCTGGCGCTCACCCTTTGCCGGTAATTCATCCGGGCCCCTTCCAATACCTAATCTTTCTCCGTAATGCCGGCGCTTGTGATTCCTGAGGGGCCTGGCATATTCTGACCGTCAAGATACGTATGTGCCGTCTACTCGTCCCGCTCATCCTCGCCTGCCAGCTCCTGGCCTTTGCTTCCTCCGCTGGCACAGTTCACCATCCCGAGGAGGACGTGCCATTGTTTTCCACGGTTCAAACCCCGGAGCAGCACGGCTTGGATAGCGTCTCCAATCCGGTTTTCTACGGCGCGGTCAACCCCAAGTCCTTCGGCCCGATCGCCCCAGCCAGCTCTCAGCCGAGCGGAGTGCTGAGCGGGCGCGTAGTATTCACCAGCGGTGGTCATGGATGGAACTGGAGCGGTTCGAGCTGGGTGTTGGATCGACCTTCCTTAGCCGGCATGAACGAAGACACCGGGAACGTGGACCAGATGACCATGTTCGTTTACCAGTGTTTCAACGCGGGGGCCACGGTGGTGCCGATGAGGCCGGTGGGCAACCAGCCCAATGAAGTGGTGCTGGACAACGTTTCGCCATACGTGACCTGGGCCGGTGCATGGACGGACAGTGCTTCGACGGTTTATTTTGGGGCCGCCGGGGCTTTGCCCTACCGGTTCGCAAATGCTTCGTTGACGGAAACCGCCACGGCCACCTATACACCCAACATTCCAGTTGCCGGTTTTTACCCCGTTTACAGCTGGGTGTTATCCGGTGCAAACCGGAACAACCAGCTTTACCGCATCAACCACACCGGCGGGCAATCGCTGGTTCGGGTGCCTCATCATTTGGTCGGCGGCGGCTGGGTTTACCTGGGCACCTATTATTTTAATGCGGGAACTAGCCCTGCTGCTGGCGCGGTGATCATCAGCAACCAGGTCGAAGGCACGAATGCTATCGGCGTGGTGGCCGCAGACGCGATCCGATTCGGCAATGGCATGGGCGATGTGAATGAGGGTGGAGGTGTTTCGACCTATCCGCGGGAGGACGAGTGCTCGCGCATGTGGATCCTGCGGTCGCTGGGGCAGGGCCAGTCTACCAGCCCTTACGACAACGGCAATGTGGGAGCGCCTCCGCGAATGGCCGCGGAAATGAACCGCGAGGCTGAAGGAAGCATCTTCAAACGGATCTTTATCTGTTTTCATTCGAACGCCACCACGGGCAACACCAACACGGCCACCGCACGAGGGGTGACCGCCCTCTGGAATGACCCGAGCCTCTCCACCAATGTGGCGGCGAACTCCGATACTCCGAACCAATACCGGTTGGCTCAATTGCTGGGGACGGAAGTGAATAGCGACATGCAGTCCATCCCCGTTCCGGTTCTGGAATTTGCCTGGGCCAACCGTGCCAGTATCACCTACGCGAACCCTTCCTTCGCCTACGGTGAGATCAACAATAACATCATCCTGGATGAGTTCGACGCCACCATCGTGGAGGTGGCTTTCCACGACAACACGCTCGACGCCTCGCTGCTCCGTGATCCCAAAACAAGGAACTGGATTGCCCGCTCGGTCTTGCACGGCTACATCAGGTATCTGAACCAGTTTGACGGAGTGCCATTGAACTTCCCTCCCGAGCCTCCCTACAACGTTCGCGTCATAGGCGGCAGCAACCACGCGGTGGTGTACTGGAACGCACCTCTTGCCCAGGCCGGCAGCGGTTCGGCGACAGGTTATGCAGTCACCCGGTCCAGCGATGGCTATGGATTTGGCAACCCCGTTGCGGTAACCGGCGGCGGCACGCTGGCGGTCACGATCACGAATCTCGCGGCCGGGACCGATTACTATTTCCGGGTCTCCGCGGTAAATGCAGCGGGAGAATCCACCCCTTCCGAAACCGTCGGCTGCCGTTTGGCGGCGATCCCGTTCTCCAGCCGGATCCTGTATGTGAACGGCTTCACGCGATACGACCGCACGCTGAACCTGCGCCAGACCCTGGGGGTGGAAAACTATAAACCTCCCGGGCATGACCAGAATACCGGTGCCATCGAGCGGGTGTCCCCACGCAGAAATAACTCGTTCGATTACGTGGTTCCGCATGGCAAATCAATCGTCGCGTCCAGCCTCATGGCTTTTGATTCCTGCCAGGTCCAGGCGGTGACCAATGGCATGGTGAACCTTCTGAATTACGAGGTTGTGATCTGGGCTTCCGGCAATCAAACGACCGTCCAGCGCACGTTCAACGCCACAGCGCAGGCGAAAGTCGCCGCCTTTCGCTCTGCCGGCGGACATCTTTTTGTCTCGGGCTCGGATGTCGCCTGGGACCTCGGCCGAAGCGCCGGCCCAAATGCGGCAGACAGAACCTTTCTCGCCAATCAACTGCACGCGTCCCTGGGTAGCGACACCAACAGCAGCTCGGGCGTATATGTATTCTCGCCCGTGGCTGGTTCGTTGTTTGCCGGCAACGCTGCCGGCGCGTTCGATGACGGCAGCAAGGGTATCTACTGGGTGGGTTCTCCGGATGCGCTCGCTCCCGTCGGCGCCGGTGCCGCCACCGCCTTAACCTACCCTGGCTACGCCGGCGGCAGTGCCGCCATTCGCTATGACGGATCGGCCGGCGGCGGCAAGGTGGTCTTCCTCGGGTTCCCGTTTGAGACCATCAC
>Ga0184628_10001287_pt1 | contig 12454 bp, 14 predicted proteins | sample PLM4_5_b1_FD_133149 | JGI IMG/M metagenome (GOLD analysis project Ga0184628, IMG submission 133149) | Groundwater sediment microbial communities from an aquifer in East River, Colorado, USA - PLM4_5_b1 | ecosystem: Environmental > Terrestrial > Soil > Riparian zone | place: USA: East River...
TCCTCGACGATATCAACCAGTTATCAAAAATCGAGCGCCAGATCCGGCGAAGCCAAAAGATTGGAGCTGGCCACCCGGCTCGGCCAACAAAAGTTGCAAGTGCGGCGCGGCCCATCCTTGATCACGCAACTGGTAGCCTCTGGCGAATTTTCCTTGCAGATTGACAGCCATCATCAGGAAGTCATCAATAAGAAGAAAGCCGGCGCGCCCGTCGACTATATTTTCCCCAACCTTTCGTGCCGGCGAAATCTTTAATACCGATCTACATGTCGGCCCGCCCGCCCCATCCTTACGCGGCGGCGTTACTCGCCGACTTTCTCATGTCACGCAAAGGCCAGGAAATCATGCATGGCCATGGCCGCTGGGTCGGCCACAAGAATATCGCGACCAAAGGGCCGGACGATGTCGGCGAGCGCAAGGTCATGATCCCATCGGCGGAAAAATGGGGCGACCGTTACAACGAACTGGTCGGCTGGTACAACAAATTGCTATTGCGCCAAGGCGTATAAGCAGCGTAGATTCGGCCTTACAACTATCCAGGAGGCCTTTATGAAGTTATTTACCTACCGTCCCTGACCCTATGCCCACAGGACGAGGATCGTCCTGGCGGAAAAAAATCTTCCGTACGAGACCATCGAGTGCGATTTGAAAAATAAATCCAAGGAACTGCTCGAGCGCAATCCCTACGGCAAAGTGCCGGTGCTCGAAGACGACGGCGCAGTGATCTACGAGTCGGCGGTCATCGATGAGTATCTCGACGAAAAATATCCGGCTGTTCGATTGATGCCAAGCGACCTAGCCGAGCGCGCCCGCGTGCGCATTTGGGTCGACTACTGCAACACCCGGCTCCAGCGCGCCGGCGGCTTTGTCGCCCATGATTATAAAGTCGAAAAGTCCAAGGCCGAGATCGTCGAATACTTGAAGTATCTCGAAGGCCACATGCGCGGCCGCGACTATATCGCCGGCGACTACTCGCTTGCCGATATCACCTTCATCCCGTTTTTCACCCGGCTGGAACGCTATCAAGCGGTCATCGGTGATGATCTGCCGAATGTCAAAGCGTGGGTGAAACGGTTGTTAGATCGTCCAGCCGTGCAGCCGACTATATAGGCTAAGACTGAGCGAGTCATGAGAGTGCCCTAAACAATATAGCGCCGACTCCGTCACGCCGGTGGAAACCGGCATCCTGACGGAATGGGTGTCTAGTGATACCGGCCTACACCGGGATGACGGAAACGAGATTTACTGCCATGAATGGAGAGTTATTTTGATGATGGTTCGTTCTGTTGGATTGCTCATTCTATTCTTTATTATTGCAGCGCCGGCAAATATTCTGCATGCTGCCACCCCACTGACCAAAGTACTCCTCACCACCGGCTCGGTGAGCGAGCGCGAAGCGGCGATCTATGTCGCGCAAGAGCAGGGCTACTTCCGCAAATACGGTATCGAAGTCCAGTTCATCCAGGCGCGCAGCGGACCCATCGGCATGGCGGCGCTGAGCTCCGGCGAATCCCAGTTTCACTGGGGCTCGGTATCCGGCGCCAATCTTGGCGCCATCGCCGAGGGCGCCGACTTGGTTTTCGTCGCCGGTTTTATCAATCGGCTCACCGGCATGTTCATGGCACAGCCGAAAATCAAAAGCCCGGCGGAATTAAGAGGCAAGAGCGTCGGCGTCAACAGCCTTAGCGGTGGCGGTTGGATTTTTTCCATGCTGACGCTGGACCATTGGGGCCTGTCGCCGGAGCGAGACAAGATTCAGTTTCGTTCCCTCGGCGATCAGACCGTCATGGTTCAAGGTTTCATGGCCGGCACTGTCGACGCCGTGCTGGTCGGCTACGCCCATGGAAAAAACTTGCAGAACAAAGGCTACACGGTGCTCGCCGACGTGGAAAAACTGCCAATCGCCTATCAGGGCTCAGGACTCATATCGCGGCGCAACTTCATGCGCACGCAGCCAGCAGTGGCGGAAAACACCTTTCGCGGCCTGCTCGACGCGGTTAACTTTATCCGCAATCCGGCCAACAAAACCGAGGTAATTCGCGCCGTCGCCAAGGGCATGCGCTTGGCGAAATTGGAAGACGCCGAGGAAGGCTACAAAACCTTGCCGACTTTGTACGACCAGAAAATCTATCCGAGCATCGACGGCATTCGCAACGTCATCCGTCTGCTCGGTATGACCAATGAAAAGATTCGCAAGTTGAAGGCGGAAGAATTAGTCGAAGACAGCGTGCTGAAGAAACTGGAGAAAGAGGGCCGCTTCTAGGCGCTGCTGAAGCAGCAAACCGAGATATTTAACGCTGCATTGAAAGCCGCAAGCTGAGTTCACTAACGCTCGATTGAGTCACGGTCAACGGCGACACCGAACGCTCCCAAGAGTGACTGACCGTGAGCAGCGCAACTAAAGCCACAACCGTCAAGGCGAAACCAAAAAGTGAATCGTTAGAGTTCTTCATGGGCCACCATCCTTTCCGATCTGAACACTCTTGATAGACGTGAGCAGCGACAAAAAGTTACGGCTTGGTTTGCTCGCGCATTGACACTGACGTAGCGCAACCCTTGGGCCGTCAGTGAGATTGCAGCAAAAGCGTAGATCTTGGTAATTTTCCTGAGCTTTTGCACCCACAGGCGGGCAATATTGCGCATCTAAAAATTTTCGCCGCCGGACAACCATCCACAGGTTGTAGGAAATGGCTGCGCTAATTTAGACCGTAGAGTATGTGCGGTCAGGGTTAGTGAAGTTCGCTATTTTACCTTGACGCTACCCTTCGTCCTGCCCTATCTTACGCTCAATCAATTTGCTGCCACACTCGGAGGCCGATCCCATGGTGTTTTCAAAGAAAAACGCGACGATCGAAAAAGTATTTACCAGTCTCGTCATTGGCGGAATATTCTCGAGTATCCTGATGCCGATTACTGGTTGGGCGCAGTCCGCACGCCAAGGTCGGCCATTGCGGGTAGCTTATCTGAGCACCTCGTCGACCATGGCGTCGGTGTGGATGGCTAAAGAGTCGGGAGCGTTTACCAAGGAAGGCTTGGACATCGAAGTGCTCTCCATGCAATCGACCAGCGCGATTCCGGCATTACTCGCCAACGAGATCGATGTCGTCCAAGTCTCGGCAGCCCCCGTGCTCACCGCAGCACTGCGCGGCATCGACGTGACTTTCATCGCCGGTTTGTTGAACACGATGATCTGGGATTTCTATGCCCGGCCGGAAATCAAAACCGTTGAGCAGTTGAAAGGCAAAATTATCGGTACCGACCGGCCGGGAACACCGGTCGCCTATGGAACGATGGTGGCATTGAAAAAAATGGGTCTCACAGCGAAAGACGTGCAGCTTCGCCCGCTCGGCAGCAGTCCGCAAATCGTCGCGGCGTTTTACGCCGGACAGATCGCCGGCGGTGTCGGCTCGCCGCCGGCAAGTTTTAGGATGGAGCGCGACGGCTTTCGTTCGCTGGTCAGCTTGATCGGCGAGCCCTATCAGAATGTCGGGTTGGTGGTGAGAAAGAGCCGCATTGACGAGCTCAGTGCCAGGCTCGTGCCGTTGCTGCGCGCCGTACGCGGCGGCATCGAGCGCTTCTACGCCGATAAGCCCTTCTCGATGAAGGTCATCGGCAAATACGCCTACGAAACCGATCCAGACGTTCTCGACCGCAGCTACGAGTTTTTCAAGAAAGCCGGCTTTCGCCGCGAGCTGGTTACTTCTGATGCAGGGCTGCAAGGCGTTTTGGATTTCCTCTCCGAATCGATCCCCGAGGCGAAGACCGCCAAGCCGGGGCAATTCTTCGACGACCGTATTCTGCGCCAGGTCAACGCGACAAAATAATTTAACAATATGAATCCGCTCTTACTTACTGTTGACTGCGGCCTATTGCCTGCTGCCTTCCCATGACCATCATCGATGCTCAAGTCCATATCTGGCAAGCCGACTCGCCGGAACGGCCTCACATCACAGAGGACGCTTCTAAGCCGCACCGGGAAAATCCGCTGACCTACGAGCGTTTGCTGGAGGAAATGAATAGTGCCGGCGTCGACCGGGTGATCCTGGTGCCGCCGTCCTGGGATGGCTACCGCAATGATTACGCGCTGGCAGCGGCGCAAAAACATTCCGACCGGTTCGCCGTCATGGGCAAGGTGCCGCTCAACGATCCGGCGAGCCAAGACAAGCTGCCCGCTTGGCTCAAACAGCCGGGCATGAAAGGCTTCCGCATCAGCTTTCGCCACAGCGGCACCCATTCATTTCTCGACGACGGTAGCGCCGATTGGTTTTGGGCCGACTGCGAACGCTACGACATACCGGTGATGATCTTCGCGCCCTTCGCCGTGGCAGCCATCGGCAAGATCGCCCAGCGCCATCCCGGACTGCGCGTGATCGTCGACCACATGGGTTTGAATGTGCAGTGGCGCGGCAAAGACCTCACACCCGGAGTCGAGGTATTGCTGACTTTCGCGCGCCTGCCCAACGTCGCGGTCAAAGCTTCCTGCCTGCCCTGTTACGTCGCCGAAAATTATCCCTATCCTGCGCTCCATCCGCAGGTGCGAAGGGTCGTCGACGCCTTCGGCGCCCAACGCGTCATGTGGGGCACCGACCTGTCGCAATCGCCGATTTCCTATCGGCAAAACGTCACCCTGTTCACCGAAGAGATGGACTTTCTCTCGGCGGATGACAAAGAATGGATCATGGGCAAGAGCCTGGCGCACTGGCTGCGCTGGCCGATCTAGCAAGGCGCGAGCTTGGTAACCCACGGTGACAGGCTGAGCAGCGCACAGGATATTGATCGAAAGCCGACGCCCCTTCCGTCATTTCGTCCCTTCGACAAACTGTTCAGGTTAACTCCGGCCAGAATCAAACGATTGTACGTGATTGTGCAAGTATCCACGAAACAAAGGCTGGATGCCGGCCTGCGCCGGCATGACGGATTTTCACCTCTCGTTGTTCTGGCAATCGTTTTCGCCGTCGCATCCTCTTGTGCAACGGTCACCCATTCGCCAGTCAGCGAGAAGAGACCGACCACCATTGGGTTAACCTCCTGCACTCTTGCCAAACACAAGGAAGCCGCGCTCTGCGGAAAACATCAAGTCTACGAAAATCGCGCAGCACAAACCGGCCGCAAGATTGCGCTCAATATCGTTGTCCTGCCGGCAAGAAGTTCCCCAACCAAGGCTGACCCGGTTTTCTATTTGGCCGGCGGGCCGGGACAAGCCGCGGCGCGCATCGCCAGCGCCGGTGAAGATGCCATCATGCGCGAGTTGCGCCGCGAGCGCGACCTGGTTTTCATCGACATGCGCGGCACCGGCGATTCCAATGGATTGCAATGCAGCTTTCCAATCGACCGCGCCGACGTGCAGAATTTTTTTCTTGAGCTTTTCGACCCCGTCAAAGTTCAGGCATGCAGTGAAAAATTGGAGCAGAGCGCCGACTTAAGATATTATACTACGCCGCTAGGGATCGAAGACCTTGAAGAGATCCGATCCGCGTTGGGCTACGACCAGATTAACCTATACGGCATCTCTTATGGCTCGCTCGCCGCATTGGAATATGTCCGGCGTTATTCCGACCATGTACGGTCCGCGGTTCTTGCCGGCGTTGCCGCTCCCGCCGCGAAACTACCGCTGCAGCTCGTCTTAGCGGCGCAACAGGCGATGACCAGGCTGTTTCACGACTGCGCTGCGGATGTCGTCTGCGCCTCGGCATTCCCCAATCTCACTGGCAGCTTCGGCCGGATTCTTGACGGATTTAAACCAGGGATGGTGAATTTTGCAGTGGCCCATCCGGTAAGCAAGGCGATCCAAACGGTATCGCTTTCGCGCGGTGTCTTCGCCAGACAAGTTGTCTCGTTGCTGTACAGTCATCGCACGGCCAGCCTCCTGCCGCTGATCATCGACAGCGCAGCCAAGGGAGACTGGTCACCTTACGTTCGAGTCCTCACGAGATCGGCGGCGGCACCGGAATTTGGCGTGTTTCTCGGCGCCTATTTTAGCGCCACCTGCGCCGAGTCCATACCGTTCATCGATGAATCGGAGCTGGAACACGCCAGCGCCGGCACGTTCTTAGGCGATTTTCGCGCGCGCCGCCATCAACAACCTTGCGCCTACTGGCCGCGCGGAGCGATCGACTCGGAGTTTCATTCCCCGGTGCGCGCTGACGCGCCGGTGCTCATGCTCTCCGGCGATATCGACCCGTCGACACCGGCGGAGTTCGGCGCCCAGGTGCTCCAGAGCTTGCCCAATGGGCGCCAAGTTATTTTGCGCAGCACGCCGCACAGCTTTGCATCGCCCTGCGCGCGCGATCAGATCGTCGCATTCATCACGAATGGCTCCGCCAAAAAACTCGACGCCAACTGCGCGGCGCGTTTGCGCCGCCCGCCGTTCGCAACCGAGTTGCCAGCGCGCTATAACCGCTGAGAGATAGCGATCCAGCTTGGCGCTCGTAGTTATCTGCTCAAAGAGAAAACTCAGTTGTCCGCCACGAACCGGAGAAATCAATCATGTTGAAACTTGCCGCGATGCTACTGTTCCTGGTCATGACCGGCGGCTGCGCCGAGAACGTCGATCATGACACCGCCCTCGCCACCAAGCGCGCCATCGAGTTTGCCGAAGCGGCGTTTGTCCGCGGCAATCTCGATCAAGGCTACGCCATGCTCGCCGACAAAGCGCGCGCTTATGTGCCCTTGAACATTTTCGCCGACAAGGTGAAACAGATGCACCCATCCGGCCGTCCGAGCAAGATTGCCAGCCTCAGCGCCGCCCCGATAAAAGGCGAGAAAATCGTTAACGTAACTCTGCGCGGTGAAGGCGACGGCCAGTTCATGTACGGCATCGCGCTCATCGGCACAGCGGCGGCCGATTACCGCGTTAGCACTTTTAGCGGCGGGCGCAGTCCTTAACTAACGGCCGTAGGCCTGCGCCTGGCGGCGCTGCTGTTCGTCACGAATGGACGGGCCGAAGACAGTCTCGAAATATTTCTCTTTGACCAGTTGGTCGACCAGGCTGTTATCGATCATCTTGCTCAGGTCGCTGCCCTTGAGATCCGCTCCTTGGCGCTCGATCACCGCGTCGATGGAACCCTTGAGCGCGTAGGGCACCGCCTCGAGCACGCGCGCTTTGCGATATAGATCGTAGACTCGATTGGCGTCGTCGCGGTCGCGCGTCCCGCCGTACTTGATCATCACGTCGGCGGCGAAGGCCTTGTCGTCGTAAAATCGTTTGATCGCTTCCGCATGGGCCTTGATATAAGCCAAGGCCGCGGGGCGCTCCTTGCCCAGCGCGTCGCGGCGAAACAAATAATAGGTCGACACATAAATATCGTCGTGATCGAGCAGCACGGCAAGCACCGGCAAGCCTGCCGCTTGCAAGCGAAAGTAAGCTGGCGCGGTGATCAACGCCGCGTCGACCAGACCGCTTTGCAGCGCCGCCGCTCTAGCCGCGGCGTCGACGCCGATGGACACCCACTGGACATCCCGCGCCGTCAGGTGAAATTTCCTGAGCAGACTGACCGCCATGTGATAGGGCGGATCGCCGACCCTGCCGACGCCGATCTTTTTGCCGGCCAATTGCTTCATGTCGGTGGCGCTCTTCGAGCCGATCATGGCGAAGGACGCTTTGTTCATGAAGCCGCCGAGCACCACCAACGACGGATCCTTGGCCGCGGCGAGCAGCGCCGGATCGCCGCCCGACGAAGTCATCGCCGCATGGCCGGTAATCACCGCCGCGATGGGCGCCGGGTGGACGGCATAGACCAACTCGACATCGAGTCCATACTTGGCGTAAAGCCGCGCTTCTTTGGCGATCCACAGCGGCCAAGACGCCCCACTGCGGGCCCCGACCATGGCCACCGACTTCTGCAACGGTTGGCCATTCACTGATGGCGGAGAAAACACTGTCAAGCCCGCAACCGTCATTGCGCCAGAAATTATGACGTAGAATCTCCAATAATTTAAGCTCATTGTGGGGCATGAACGTATGGAACCAATTAAGTTAGCCATCGTTCTTCCCCAACCCTTCCATGACCTTATGCCAGTCGTCATCCGCCGGCAGTATCGCCTTTAGCGAACGGAGTCGCGAGAAGTCGCGCTCTCGCTCATGGCGAATCACATGCGGCGGTTGTTTGCCTTCAGCCAAATCGCTCAGCGCGCCAAGCAGCATTTTCCGTAAGGCGATGATGGTTTTATCGCTATATCCCAGATGTTCCTTGCTGCGATCGAATATCGCACCCATGGTTTCCGTCGCGCAGCCGTCCTGCTCCGCCGGATTGATGGCTTCGATCCCCGTGTAAAGCCGGGTGCGCTGCAATTCGCGGTCGATGAGATAGTCGTTGTGCAGATTGCGCTTGCGCGTGTAATCGTTTGCAACCCAACTGCGTAAGCTTATTAGTTCGGCTTCATCGAACGGCTTTTTGCGCATATTGAGAATATAAAGCCAAGTGGAACTATCATCGATGGGCACCCAGAAACGAAAGCCGCGAATGTCATCATCCTCGAACTTGGCCGTCGGCGGGCCGGGCACGATGCTGAACGACGGCATGATATACGGGCTCGTGCGCACGTAAATTTGCTCGGCGCCGAACTTCCGGATCGACACCGCCCGCATGCCGTAGCCGGTCCCCTCGGCTTCCAAGGTCGGCGCGCCGTCGCGTTTCAGTCGTTCGGCGTTTTGGAGATTGTTGTTATGCAAGAACGAGGTATGGGAAGAATCGAAGTCGCCCTCGATGCCCTGGAGATAATTGCACTCGAGAAACGACTTCACCGGAAACAGCTGGCCCGGTTGCAATTCAGCCCATTCATAGCGCGGCATCAGTGGCATACTCTCCGGCGCGCCCATGTAAGCGAAAATCATCCCGGCGATTTCCTGACAAGGATAGGCGAGGTGACGAAGCTTGTTGCGAAAGTCGCTGGAAGCCGGCTCCGCCGGGGTTTCCAAGACAGACCCGGCCACATCGTATTTCCAACCATGATAAATGCAGCGCAGGCCGCAATCTTCATTGCGGCCAAAGAACAACGAAGTGCCCCGATGGGCGCAATGCTCGCCAAGCAGGCCGACCCTGCCGGTGGAATCGCGAAAGGCAACCAAATCTTCACCCAAGAGACGCACCCGCACCGGAGCGCAATCTGGCGATGGAATCTCCTCCGACAACAACGCCGGAATCCAATAACAACGCATCAACCGCCCCATGGCCGTCCCCGGGCCGATGCGGGTCAGAAGGTCATTTTCTTGACGTGATAACATAATTTTCTTTTGGCTATCTATTTTGACCGTTTCTTCAGCGCGCTTGAACGGTTTGAACGTATTGAACTCTGCGCCCTTCTATATCTTCAAATTAAACACCGCTTTGGCGTTGTCGCAGAAGATTCTCTGCTTATCGGTCGCGCTCACGGTTTCGATGTTGTCGAGCATCGGTTTCACATTATCCATGGACCGGCCGGTGGCCGGATCGATGGCTGACCCGGTGCCGGGACACTCGGTGCCGAACAGGCAACGGTCGGCGCCAACGGTTTTGATCAACAACCGCAAGGCGTCTTCGGTGTAAAGCACGGTGTCATAGTAAAGCTTGCGCAGGCCGTCAGAAAAGCGCGCCCCGGTGCCGCGGCGCAGCGACGGCGCTTCGAACCGGCCGAGTTGATAGGGAATCGCGCCGCCGCCGTGGCTGACGATGATTTTCAGCTTGGGAAAATCCTGCAGGACCGTGGAGTTGACCAAGCCGAACACCGCGATGGTCTCTTCGTTTATAAAATGCACCGAATAAGGGCTGCGCTCCGAACGTGAGCCAGTGCCGTGCAAATGGGCCGGCACGTCCAATTCGCAAAGTTTCTCGTACAGCGGATACCAGTAGCGATCGCCCAGCGCCGGCGCTTCTTGGCCGCCGTTCTCAAAGGGATCTGGGTTGAGTAAGCAACCGACAAAGCCCAACTTCACGCAGCGTTCGAGCTCGGCCAAAACATTTTCAATCGGCTCCCCCGCCGCCTGCGGCAAAGCGCAGACACCGAGAAAGATCCCAGGGAACAGCTTCATCTGCCGGGTGATGATGTTGTTGCACTCCTCGGCGAACCAGTGCACCAGTTTCGCCGGCTTCTCCGATTGCATTAACTGAAATGGCCGCGGCGAGATCAATTGCAAGTCCGTGCCGTGGTCTTTTAGATAGTCGAGATGGCCTTTAGCCCAGTTTTCTTTGCGATTCGCCGCTGCGCGGATCTCGTCGTCGGAAACATTGACCCCGCCGCGGCCATGGGAGCCGCGCGCCGATAAGATATTGGCCTTGTAGGCCCACAACTCGGTGGGCGCCGACACATGTCCGTGGACATCGATGATCATTGCGGATCCTCCTTCAATTTACACATCTATTATCCTCGGCGAATCGACGAAGCAAGTAGAAATAACCGTCAGCGCCGGTTAAGATGAAGCGCAGAATCTGAACTGGGGAGAAGGGAGAAGTCACCATGTGGTATCTCGTCATGTCGCGCTCGTTGCCGGAACGGGAAGAAGACAAGGAACGCAACTATGAAGCTCATCGCCAATGGCTCGACGATCAACATAAGGCCGGGCGGCTGATGTTTTCCGGCCCTACCACCGATGGCCGCTACGGCGTCTACGTCATGCTGGCAGCGAATCTAGAAGAGGCAAAAAACCTCGCTGCCACCGATCCGCACCACCAGCGCGGTATCCGCGAAATGGAAGTTTTGGAGTGGCGCGCCCATCGCGCTTTTCGCTTGGGTACACCGACCATCGCCGATATCGAAGCCATGGCTAAGGGAAAATAACCGTGGACTTTAGCCAAATTTGACGGCAGAACGCCTCGGCGTGCTAGAAAAACTGCGCCCAATCGTTCCCCGACTGTGGCAAAATTACCAGGAAACTGAGCTAAACGGTCTGGCAATGACATTGCTGTTCGAATCGCCATGACCATCGATCAGAGAAGAGCCACAGGAGGCGATATGATAATCATGAGCCATAAAATGATGGCACTGGGGATTGCCGGCATGATCTTCGCCGGTTGTTCCGGCGGTTCACTGACAACCCGTGAAAAAGGCGCGGGCATCGGCGTGCTAGGCGGTGCCGCGGCCGGAGGGGCAATTGGCGCTGCAGTGGGCCGGCCCGGTACCGGCGCGGCCATCGGCGGTGCCGTGGGCTTGGGCGCCGGTGCTTTGATCGGCGATCGCATGCAGGGGCAAGAACAACAGCAACAATACGAGGCGAACCAGCAGCAGATTCGACAGAACCAGCAGACGATCAATCGTAATAATCAGCAAATCCAGCGCCCGCGCCAGACCGAATATTAGGCGCGATCATTAGCCAGGTCGCTACGCGGAAGTCAAAGGCAGTCGGATTGATAATCCGACTGCCTTGTTATTTGAAACTTTCAAATGCGAAAAAGAGCGCTGTGAAAACATCTGCCATCCCCCGCGATCCTTGTCAGCGAAGCGCAGCGAGATCGGTGTAAACGGTTTTTTCGTAGAACTTTAGATCGATCAGCTTACTAACCAGGCTGAAAAACTCCGGACGATAATCGTAAAACACTTCGATTGAGTGAAAAATCCGGTTGGGCTCGATCTTGTCCATGCCGGCGATGATCACCGGCTTTTTTGCCGCGCCAATATGGCTATGTCCTTTGAGATCCCCCAGCTCGACTTGGCTTTCGACCTGATACAAACAGGTTTTCGCCGAACAGGCGTCTCCTGATTGTTTGCGGAGCTGAGAGTAAATCACCTTCCATTGTTGCTTATTGTTGTCGTGCAAAGTCAGTGACGTGGCGGCGATAGCCGCTTTCAGAGAGCGGTTCACCTCGGTCCCACGAGAAGTCAAGTTCCCCGCTTCACGGGTGAACTGTACCAGAGTGCTGTTAACGTTGATGACCCGCGAGACTTCAACGGCGCCGAGCGCCAACAGGAGCATCATCGGCAGTGCCACCGCTAACAAAACCATCTTTCGGCTGGCGAACTTGCTGATCAGACCGGCCATAACGGCAAACTCTCCTTTCGGTTGTCTGCCGGTCTGTAAAAAAAAACCGGCAAGTTTGAGTTGCCGGTTTCACCATTCGCTCCCTGTGCCCCATGGTGACCATATCGGGGCTTTCAGATCATAGCGTCAACTTTATCGGATGTTAGAGTAGCAAATTAATTAACCAAGACTACCGGTAATCGGTTGATGATTTGCTGAAAAGCCGCTGTTACATCGCTCGGGGTAGGGGCGAAATACATGTCGCCGGCGCTCGACGCGATGCAACGACCGAGATTAATCGGTGTGGTGTTCCAGGAAGTCGCGCCCGCCGGCGGGGGCGTACAGTTGGCAGGCGCGGGGCCGGCGCTGCCATAAAATATCACGAACACTTTTACCGTCTGTCCGTCAATTTGCCCGGTCAAGCCGACGTTTGTCCCATTTTTGATGTCTTGGGCCACGTTGTAAGTTAACAAATTAACTTTGTGATTGGCTGTGCCGCCGGATGTTGGCGTACATGAGGCAAAA
>Ga0184628_10001289_pt1 | contig 12446 bp, 9 predicted proteins | sample PLM4_5_b1_FD_133149 | JGI IMG/M metagenome (GOLD analysis project Ga0184628, IMG submission 133149) | Groundwater sediment microbial communities from an aquifer in East River, Colorado, USA - PLM4_5_b1 | ecosystem: Environmental > Terrestrial > Soil > Riparian zone | place: USA: East River...
GCGTGCTGGCGCTCGCCGCCGAGCGTTCCGCGATCGGCTTCGTGCTCGGCCTGCCGGTCAACATGGACGGCTCGGAAGGTCCGCGCGCGCAATCGACGAGAGCCTTTGCGCGCAATTTCGCCAGGCTCACCGAGTTGCCGATCGCGCTGTGGGACGAGCGGCTGTCCACCGCCGCGGTCGAACGCGAGTTGATCGCCGCTGACGTCAGCCGTGCCAAACGCGCTGCGGTGATCGATGAACATGCGGCGATGTTCATCCTGCAAGGCGCGCTCGACCGGCTTGCGCACATGACAAAAAAATGAGGGCGGACATGGCGTCCGCCCTCGGTTGTTCATCGACGGTAACTAACTAGCAACCCGCGCCGAAGCTCGGCGATGCCGGTGAGTCCGAGCAGCGCGTGTTACGGGAATACGGCCGGCCCGAATAGTAATAGGACGGCGCCGGCTCGACATAGATCGGCGCCGGTTCATAAGCGTAGCCCGGCTCGGCGTAATAGCCCGGCGCGTAGCCGTAGCCATAGCCATAGCCATAGGCCGGACCGTAATAGCCGTTGTTGTAAGCCGAGCCCGCGACGGCAGCGCCAACCAGCGCTCCGGCGGCAAAGCCGCCGATCGCCGCCCCGCCATATCCATATCCACCATATCCACGTCCGTTGCGCGCTTCACTTGGCGACGCGGCCGCAACCGCGAGCGCGCCCGCCAAAGTCGCGGCGATCGCATATTTGAGAACTGCCTTCATAAATGCCTCCTTTGGCCCGGAATCCGGGTGTTCGCATAGTCAACACCCGAACAGCCCTAATCGTTCCCCGACTGGTAGGGGGAGCCGGTCATGATGGGATAGGAAGATGCAGCATGTATGCATTGCCGCCGCGCTAACCAAGCTCGAACCGCGACTGTGGATCGGCGGGCGTAACCCTTGCCGGAGGCGGAAGTTGCGCCTATAGACCTGCCTTTAATGACCATTGCGCCGAAACCCGCGTTCGTCCTCAGCCATCGGCATCTGTTGGGGATAGAGGGACTTTCGCTCGCGGAAATTTCCGGCCTGCTCGATCTTGCTGAGGAATTCGTCGAGCTCAATCGCCAGGTCGAGAAGAAACGCACCTCGCTGCGCGGCCGCACCCAGATCAATCTGTTCTTCGAATCCTCCACGCGTACCCAGTCGTCGTTCGAGCTTGCCGGCAAGCGGCTAGGCGCCGACGTGATGAACATGTCGGTCGGCCAGTCCGCCATGCGCAAGGGCGAGACGCTGATCGACACCGCGATCACGCTCAACGCCATGCATCCCGACATCTTGGTGGTGCGCCATCATGCCTCCGGCGCGGTCGAACTGCTCGCCAGCAAGCTCGACTGCTCGGTGATCAATGCCGGCGACGGCGCCCACGAGCACCCGACGCAAGCGTTGCTCGATGCGCTGACCATTCGCCGCAACAAGGGCCGCATCGAAGGCCTGCTGGTCGCGATCTGCGGCGACATCCTTCATTCGCGCGTCGCCCGCTCCAACATAATCCTGCTCAACGCCATGGGCGCGCGCGTGCGCGTGGTCGCCCCCTCCACTTTGCTTCCCCCCGGCATCGAGCGCTTCGGTGTCGAAGTGGCGCGCGACATGCGCGAGGGCCTCAACGGCGCCGATATCGTGATGATGCTGCGGCTGCAGCGCGAGCGGATGAATGGTTCTTACGTGCCGTCGGTATCGGAATATTTCCACTACTGGGGCCTCGACGAGAAGAAGCTCGCCTACGCCAAGCCCGACGCACTGGTGATGCATCCCGGCCCGATGAACCGCGGCGTCGAGATCGATAGCATCGTCGCGGATGGCGCCCAGTCACTGATCCGCGAGCAGGTTGAAATGGGAGTGGCGGTACGCATGGCGGTGCTGGAAGCACTGTCGCGCAACCTGCCGAACGCATGATGCTGTCCGACCGCCGCCCAATCCTGCTCGCCAACGCCCGCATCGTCGATCCGTCGCGCGATTTCGACATCGTCGGCGATCTGCTGATTGCCGACGGTGTGATCCGCGAAGCCAAGAAGGGCATCGGCGCCGCCGGCGTGCCGGAAGGCACCGACGTCATCGATTGTCGCGGCAAGCTGATCGCCCCGGGATTGATCGACATGCGTGCCTTCATCGGCGAGCCCGGCGCCGGCCATCGCGAGACATTTGCTTCCGCCAGTCAGGCGGCAGCCGCCGGCGGAGTGACCACGATTGTCTGCCAGCCTGACACCTCGCCGGTCATCGACGATCCGGCGACGGTCGATTTCGTGCTCCGCCGCGCGCGCGACACCGCGATCGTTCATGTCCACCCGATGGCGGCGCTGACCAAGGGTCTCGAAGGCAAGGAGATGACCGAGATCGGCCTCCTGAAAGCCGCCGGCGCGGTCGCCTTCACCGACGGCGAAAAAAGCGTAACCAATGCGCAGGTCATGCGCCGTGCGCTGACCTACGCGCGCGATTTCGACGCACTGATCGTGCATCACACCGAAGATCCTGATCTGATCGGCGACGGCGTGATGAACGAAGGCGAATTCGCCGCCAGGCTCGGCCTGCTCGGAATCCCGAAAGCCGCCGAGACGGTGGTGCTTGAGCGCGACATTCGGCTAACCGCGCTATCGGACGGGCGCTATCACGCGGCTTCGGTCTCTTGCGCGGAATCCCTCGAGGTGCTGCGCCGCGCCAAGGACGCCGGATTGAATGTGACGGCATCCGCGTCGATCAACCATGTCACACTCAACGAAAACGATATTGGGCCCTACCGCACGTTCTTGAAGGTATCGCCGCCGCTGCGCGCGGAAGATGACCGCAAGGCGTTGGTCGCAGCGCTCGGCGCAGGCCTGATCGACATTGTGATGTCGGACCACAATCCGCAAGACGTCGAGACCAAGCGTCTGCCGTTCGCGGAATCGGCCCCCGGCGCCATCGGCCTGGAGACCATGCTCGCCGCCGGCTTGCGGCTGGTGCACAGCGGCGAGATCGATCTGGCCACGCTGTTGCGTGCGATGTCGACACGGCCGGCGGAACTGCTCGGGCTGCCGGGCGGCACGCTCAAGAGCGGCGCGCCGGCTGATGTGATCGTGGTCGACTTGGACGTGCCCTGGGTGGTCGATCCGATCGAGCTCAAATCGAAATGCAAGAACACGCCGTTCGATGAGGCGCGCATGACCGGGCGCGTGGTGCGCACCATCGTCGCCGGACGAACCGTTTACGAAGTCGTATGAGCCCGACGCTCATCTTTAATTTGGCTTTCGTGTTCGGCTATTTGCTCGGCTCGATTCCGTTTGGCTTGCTGCTGACACGTGCGGCCGGCGGACCCGACATCCGCGACGTCGGTTCCGGCAATATCGGCGCAACCAACGTGCTGCGCACCGGCCGCAAGGGTCTCGCCGCGGCGACGCTGCTTCTCGATATGCTCAAGGGCACGCTCGCCGTGCTGGTAACGGTGCACTTTGCCGGGCCCAACATCGCGCTGGCGGCGGGCCTTGCCGCATTTCTCGGGCATCTGTTTCCAGTGTGGCTGAAGCTCAAGGGCGGTAAAGGCGTCGCCACCTATATCGGGCTGCTGATCGGGCTCTACTGGCCAAGCGCGCTGATCTTCTGCGCGATCTGGCTCGCGGTCGCAGGCATAAGCCGCTATTCATCACTCGCTGCTCTGATTGCCAGTGCCCTGACGCCGCTGGTTCTGTGGTACTTGGGCCAGCCCAACGTGGCCGCGCTATTCCTGTTTCTCAGCGCTCTGTTGTGGATCATGCACCGCGCCAATATCGCCCGCCTGCTCAATGGCAGCGAAGGCAAGATCGGCGCGAAAACTTAGGCTATAACCTCCGGTTGTATTTTGTGATATTCGGTTGTGGTGCGCCGATGCTGTCGGCGTGCCGGGCCGGAGGACAGCGTTGAGCGAAAGCGTCCGACTAACCGAGGAGCAGCGGCTCGACTGGCTGCGGCTTATCCGCAGCGACAACGTCGGGCCACGCACGTTCCGTGACCTACTCAGTTATTACGGCGGCGCGCGCGCTGCGCTGGCCGCCCTGCCCGGTCTCGCCCGCCGCGGCGGTGCATCGAGTCTGTCGCGCATCTGCTCGCTGGAGGACGCTGAAACCGAATTGAAAGCCGCGCGCGCCCGCGGCGTCGAATTCTTGGGCCTTGGCGAACCGGATTATCCGCCGCGCTTGCAGATGATCGACGATGCGCCGCCGCTGCTTGCGGTGCGCGGCAAACTTGCCATCTTGGCGCAGCCGCTGGTCGCCATCGTCGGCTCGCGCAACGCCTCGGCCGCCGGAGTAAAATTCGCCGAGCGGCTGGCGCGTGAATTGGGCGACGCCGGGTTCGGTATCGTCTCGGGCCTGGCGCGAGGCATCGATGCCGCCGCCCATCGCGTCAGTCTTTCGAGCGGCGCGATTGCGGTGCTGCCCGGCGGCCACGACCGGATTTACCCGGCCGGTCATGTCGATCTTCTGGAATCAATTCTGGCCGAAGGCGCCGCAATATCGGAAATGCCGCTCGCCTGGGAGCCGCGGGCTCACGACTTCCCGCGCCGCAACCGGCTAATCTCGGGGCTGTCGCTCGGCGTTGTCATTGTCGAGGCGGCACGCCGCTCCGGATCGCTGATCACGGCGCGGCTGGCCGGTGAGCAGGGACGCGAAGTGTTTGCAGTGCCTGGCTCGCCGCTCGATCCGCGCGCCGAAGGTACCAATGGATTGCTGAAGCAAGGCGCCACTTTGGTCACCGAAGCCGCCGATGTAATCGCAGCGCTGGAGCCGATCATGGGCCGCGGCATCGAATTACCGTCCGCACAGGAGCCCGCATCCGAAGCGCCGGGCCTGCCCGACGCCAATCCGGCCGAAGACGAGCGCAGCCGCGTCATCGCGCTGCTCGGGCCGACGCCGACCGCCATCGACGATCTGGTGCGCATGTCGCGCACGTCGCCAGCGATCGTGCGAACCGTGCTGCTGGAACTCGAAATCGCCGGCCGGCTGGAGCGCCACGGCGGAGCATTGGTGTCGCTGCTATAACGTGCGATATGGATTCGTGATCTGCCGGAACCCAGCCATGTTCGCCAGCCGACGTGCCATATTGATTTTCGCTTTCGCACTATTTGGTGCACCCGCGCAGGCGCAGGAGGCAAACCAGTCCTTTGCCGCATTCGAGGCCGAGCTCTGGCCGGATGCGCAGGCCAAGGGCGTCACCCGCGCCAATTTCGATCTTGCCATGAAGGGCGTGACGCCCGACCCGCGCGTGATCGCGGCCACCAAGCGACAGCCCGAATACGGCAAGCCGGTCGGCGACTACATCAATGCAATCGTCTCCAACCGCCGCATCGCCGACGCACAACTTAAGGCGCGGGAATGGTCCAAGATTTTCGATGCAGTGGAGAAGCAATTTCAGGTCGAGCGCTCGGTGCTGCTGGCACTATGGGGCATGGAAAGCGACTTCGGCACGGAGAAAGACCGTTGGGACGTATTCCGTTCGCTCGCTACGCTCGCTTATGTGAAATACCGGCATCCCTATTTCCGCAATGAGCTGATCGTCGCCATGCGCATCATGCAGGACGGCCATTTCGCGCGTGACAAGATGGTGAGCTCCTGGGCCGGCGCCATGGGGCAAACCCAATTCATGCCGACCAATTTCGTCGACTATGCCATCGATTTTTCCGGCGACGGCAAGAGCGACATCTGGACCAACGTGCCGGACGTACTCGGCTCCACCGCCAACTATCTGCACAAGGGAAGTTGGAAGTACGGCCTGCCCTGGGGCTTCGAGATCACCGTGCCCGAGGGCTTCGACTACATGCATAGCCGTGACAGTTTTGCCGCTTGGCAAAAACTTGGGCTGCGCCGCGCCGACGGCAAACCGTTTCCGCCAGAGGGCAACGGCATCGTATTCTTTCCCAGCGGCGCCAAGGGCCCCGCCTTCATGGTGACCAAAAATTTCGATGTGCTGAAGGAGTACAATAACTCGGATGCCTACGCGATCGCTGTCGGCCACCTCGCCGACCGGATCAATGGCGGCCAACTGATTAAGGCGGGCTGGCCGAAAGACGATCATCCTTTGTCGCGCGACGCCCGCGTCGCCTTGCAGAAAAAATTGTCCGCGCTCGGCTACAAGGTGAACGAATTCGACGGACACGTGGATTTCGATCTGCGCGACAATATCCGCGCCGAGCAAAAAAAATTCGGCATGCTGCCCGACGGGAGTCCGACCGCAACGTTCCTAGAAAAGCTGGGCGTGAAATAGCTGTCTTGTAGAGATTCGCGCCGGTCGTTCTGTCCGTGGCTTGGGCGGACTTTGCTCTCGGCCCTCCGCGTGCAATCGCGTGTGCTGGGTCGGCGTTGCTGAAAATCCACAGTCGGCTTCAAATGATAATCTTCCAATAGCAGTTTCTAAAAAGACGCCTTAAGGTTGCATAGAGGTCAAATCCTGGCCTCCTTCACGCCCCAATTCGCTGTTTTTAAACACCTTCGGAACTACCCTGATTTGACAGCACGGGTCACCTTCCCCATGTTCCGGCCGAAGCATGCGGCCGATTCCGCCCCGATTCGACCCGTTCTTGGCGGATAACCCATTGGATTCACATGAAAGTTGTCGTTGTCGAGTCGCCTTCTAAGGCGAAGACGATCAACAAATATCTTGGACCCGGCTACGAGGTATTGGCCTCGTTCGGTCATATCCGTGACCTGCCGGCCAAGGATGGATCGGTCGACCCGGACAATGACTTCAAAATGCTCTGGGAGGTCGACCCCCAGTCGCAAAAGCGCGTCAACGATATCGCCGATGCCCTCAAAGGCGCCGACACACTGATCCTGGCAACCGACCCTGACCGCGAGGGCGAGGCTATCTCCTGGCACGTGCTGGAAGCGCTCAATGAAAAGAAGGCGCTGAAGGACCAGAAAGTCGAACGCGTCGTTTTCAACGCGATCACAAAGCAGTCGGTGACCGAGGCGATGAAGCATCCGCGCGCCATCGACGGCGCATTGGTCGATGCCTACCTGGCGCGGCGCGCCCTCGACTATCTCGTGGGCTTCACGCTCTCACCGGTACTCTGGCGCAAGTTGCCGGGCGCGCGCTCGGCCGGCCGCGTGCAGTCGGTCGCACTGCGGCTCGTCTGCGACCGCGAGCTGGAGATCGAAAAATTCGTCGCCAAGGAATACTGGTCGATCGTCGCCAAACTCAAAACGCCGCGCGGCGATGCCTTCGAAGCACGTCTGGTCGGCGCCGACGGACAAAAACTTCAGCGGCTCGACATCGGCACCGGTGTTCAAGCCGAGGATTTGAAGCAGGCGCTTGAGAACGCAGCGTTCACCGTTTCGTCGGTCGAGGCCAAGCCCGCGCGGCGCAATCCGCCGCCGCCGTTCACCACCTCAACCATGCAGCAGGAGGCCAGCCGCAAGCTTGGCTTTGCGCCGGCCATCGCCATGCGCATGGCGCAACGTCTGTACGAAGGCGTCGAAATCGACGGCGAGACCACCGGCCTCATCACCTATATGCGTACCGACGGCATCGACATCGCGCCGGAAGCGATAACCGATATCCGCGCCATGATCGGCAAGAACTACGGCAAGGAATATGTGCCGGGTGCGGCACGCACCTATCAGAACAAGTCGAAGAACGCGCAGGAGGCGCATGAAGCGGTGCGCCCGACTGACCCACACCGCACGCCCGACCAGGTCGCGAAATATGTCGACCGCGATCAGGCGCGTCTGTACGAGTTGATCTGGAACCGCGCGGTCGCGAGCCAGATGGAATCCGCCGAGCTGGAACGCACCACGGTCGATATCGCCGCTAAAGCGGGTAGCCGTGTCATCGATCTGCGCGCCACCGGCCAGGTGGTCAAGTTTGACGGCTTCCTCACGCTCTATCAGGAAGGCCAGGACGAAACCCCGGAGGACGAAGAGTCGAAGCGCCTGCCCGCGATGTCGCAGGACGAGACGCTGACAAAAGTCGACGAGCCGGGCGCGCCCGCAATCGTCGCCGAACAGCATTTCACCGAACCGCCTCCGCGCTTCTCCGAAGCCGCGCTCGTCAAGCGCATGGAAGAACTCGGCATCGGCCGTCCCTCCACTTACGCCTCGATCCTGCAGGTGCTGCAGGACCGCGGCTATGTGCGCATCGACAAGAAGCGGCTGATTCCGGAAGACAAGGGCCGCGTCGTCGTCGGCTTTCTCGAGAGCTTCTTCAAACGTTACGTCGAATATGATTTCACCGCTTCACTTGAAGAACAGCTCGATCGCGTTTCAAACAATGAGATCAACTGGAAGAAGGTGCTGGAGGATTTCTGGGGCGACTTCATCGGCGCCGTCAATGAAATCAAGGAAGTGCGTATCACCCAGGTGCTGGACGCGCTCAACGATCTGCTCGAGCCGCATATTTTCCCGGCGCGCGCCGACGGTGGCGCCGTGCGGCAATGCCCGCAATGCGGCAATGGCCAGCTCTCGCTCAAGGTCGGACGCTTCGGTGCCTTCATCGGCTGCTCGAATTATCCGGAGTGCCGCTTCACCCGGCAAATGACTCCGGGCGCCGGCGGCCAACAGGCCACGAAGGTGTTGGGCGTCGATCCAGTCACCAATCTCGAGGTCACGTTGCGCGGCGGACGCTTCGGCACTTATCTGCAGCTCGGCGAAGAAATCAAAGCGCCGAAGCGCAAGAAGGGTGAAAAGAAGGATCCTGATGCGCCCGAGCCGGTAAAGCCAAAACGCGCGAGCCTGCCGAAAGGCGTGGCACCGGAAGACATCGATCTCGACAAGGCGCTTGCGCTGCTCGCACTGCCGCGCGAAGTCGGCAAGTCGCCGGAAGACAACGAGCCTATCCTGGCGGGCGTCGGGCGATTTGGGCCTTACGTCAAGCACGGCAAGGTCTATGCGAGCCTGGAAGAAGGCGATGACGTTCTCACCGTCGGCCTCAACCGCGCGATGCACCTGATCGCCGACAAGATCGCCAACCCGAAAAAAGGCCGCCGCTTCGGGGCCGATCCCGGCAAGGCGCTGGGCGATCATCCCGACAAGGGGGGACCCATCGTCGTGAAGAACGGACGCTTCGGGCCTTACGTCAGCCACAACGGCATCAACGCCACGCTGACCGGCGACAAGACGCCCGAGACCGTGACACTCGACGAGGCCATCGTCTTGCTCGATGCGCGCGCCGCCATGATGGGCAACTCGCCCAAGGGCCGTAGAGCCGCCGGCCGCAAGCAGGGCGCCGGCAAGAAGGCGGCCGCGACACTGGCTGCCAAGCCAAAGAAGCCGGCGGCTAGCGGCACCAAACCGAAAAAGACCGCTGCTGCCGCTGCCAATTCAAAGCCCGTGCGCCGGACCAAAGTCGCCGCTGCCGAGTAGCTAGCGAACGCTGCATTCGCCCATTACATTCATTTTTTAACAGCGCTGATTTAGCGCAGGATTATCTATTTTGAACAAACCACCTAAAAGAACACCCTCCCTCCCCTCCAAGGCCGACATTCTCGCCTTCGTCGCCAATCAAAAAGGCAAAGTCGGCACCCGCGAAATTGCCCGCGCCTTTGGCCTCAAGAACGCCATGCGCGCCGAACTCAAGCGCCTATTGCGCGAACTCGGCGACGAAGGCGCGGTCGAGAAGAAACGCAAGAAGCTGCACCATGCCGGCACCCTGCCCTCGACCGTTCTCGCCGATGTCGTCGCGCGCGACAGCGACGGCGATCTGATCGCTACCCCTGACGAATGGGACGAGGACGCGCACGGGCCAGCGCCGAAGATCCGCATTCACGTTCCACGCAAGGCGCGGCCCGGCGAAGCCGCCGGCATCGGCGACCGCGTTTTGTTGCACACGGAAGAAACCGAGGAAGACGCCGGCATCCGCCACCGCGGCCGCGTCATCAAGATCATCGACCGGCCCAAGCAGCGCGTGCTGGGAATATTCCGTAGGAACCCGAACGGCGGCGGACGGCTAGAGCCGGTCGACAAGAAAATGCTCGGCAAGGAACTCGCCATTCCGGCGGGCGCCACCGGCGACGCGCGAGACGGCGACCTAGTCGCGGTCGAAACCGGCCGCGCGCCGCGCCTGGGCCTGCCCACCGGCCGGATTGTAGAGCGGCTCGGCTCGCTCGCCAGCGAAAAGGCGGTCAGCCTGATCGCCATCCATGCCCATACGATCCCGCACGTGTTCCGCCGCGACACTGAAACCGAAGCGGCAGCTGCCAAGCCTGCGACGCTCTCCGGCCGCGAAGATTGGCGGCATATGCCGCTGATCACCATCGATCCGCCCGACGCCAAGGATCACGACGACGCCGTGCATGCCGAGAAGGACACGGCGGCGAACAATCACGGCGGCTTTATCATTACGGTCGCCATCGCTGACGTGTCGCAGTACGTGACGCCCGGCTCGGCGCTCGACCGCGAAGCGCTGGTGCGCGGCAATTCGGTCTACTTCCCGGACCGCGTGGTGCCGATGCTGCCCGAGCGCATTTCCAACGATCTGTGCTCGTTGCGGCCGCGCGAGGATCGCGCCGCGCTGGCCGTGCGTATGGTGATCGGCGCCGATGGGCGCAAGCGCTCGCATATGTTTCACCGCATCATGATGCGGTCAGCGGCGAAGCTGTCCTACGAGCAGACCCAACTGGCTATCGGCGGCCGCACCGACGAAGTGACCGAGCCGCTGATCAAACCGGTGCTGGAGCCGCTCTATGCCGCCTATGAGGCGCTCACACGCGCGCGTACCGAGCGTCAGCCGCTCGATCTCGATCTGCCGGAGCGAAAAATCCTGCTCAAGCACGACGGCACCGTCGATCGCGTGGTCACGCCGGAACGCCTTGAGGCCAACCGGCTGATCGAAGAATTCATGATCCTCGCCAATGTCGCCGCCGCCGAGACGCTGGAGAAAGCGCGCGTGCCGTTGATCTACCGCGTACATGACGAGCCGGGGATCGAGAAGATCCACGCGATGCGTGAATTCCTGGCGAGCTTGCAAATCCCGTTCGCGAAGGCGGGCTCCCTCCGCCCGGAGCAATTCAACCACATCCTGGCGCGCGTCAAAGGTGGCGACAACGAGCAACTCATCAACGAAGTGGTGCTGCGCACGCAAGCGCAGGCCGAATATGCGGCCGAAAACTACGGCCATTTCGGTCTCAACCTGCGCCGCTACGCGCATTTCACTTCGCCGATCCGCCGCTATGCCGATTTGATCGTGCATCGTGGACTGATCCGAGCGCTCAAGCTGGGCAGCGACGGCCTGCCCGAGGGCATCGACGTAAAGATGCTGGCCGAAATCAGTGCGCAGATTTCCGCCACCGAACGCCGCGCCATGTTGGCGGAGCGCGAAACGAAAGACCGGCTGATCGCGCATTTCCTAGCCGACCGCATTGGCGCTACTTTCGATGGCCGCATTTCCGGCGTCACCCGCGCTGGTTTGTTTGTGAAACTGAGCGACACTGGCGCCGACGGCTTTGTGCCGGCGCGCACCATCGGCAATGAATATTTCCGCTTCGAGGAGACCGCGCGCTCCATGGTCGGCAACCGCAGTGGCGAGACCTACCGGCTCGGCGATGCGGTGACCGTCAAGCTGGTGGAAGCTGCACCGGTGGCCGGAGCCTTGCGCTTTGAAATACTTTCCGATGGACGCCAAGGCCGGCCGAGCCGCCGCCCGCAACATGAGCCGCGATGGCAAGAGCGCAGCAAATCAAACCGCTATCGCGGGAAACAACGGAAGCCACGATGACGAAAGATCTCGGCAGGCTCTGGGCCGAACGTATGACGAAGGCGGAGCGCGACCAGACGTTTCCCGACAGCGAACCGCGCGATGCGGCAACTTTGATGCTGATCGACCGTTCCCGCGCCAAGCCGAAAGTGCTGCTTGGACGCCGCCATGCGAGCCACAAATTTATGCCGGGCAAATACGTATTCCCCGGCGGGCGCATCGAGCCGCTTGCTCGCGTCATGCCGGCGGCCAGCGAGTTGCATCCCGATACGCAGAGGAAACTGCTGGAGCGAGTGCAGAATCCAGGCGAGGCCTTTGCCCGCGGCGCAGCACTTGCTGCTGTGCGGGAAATGGCCGAGGAAACTGGTCTGCTGCTCGGAATCAAACGCGATGATGCGCCCGCGGTGCCGGGCGATATCTGGGCCGACTTCGCCAAGGCGCGCGTACATCCCGACCTGGCGCAGATCCATCTCATTGACCGCGCGGTCACGCCGCCGCGGCGGCCCAAGCGTTTCGACACGCGTTTCTTCACCGCCGACGCCTCCGCGATCGCGCACAAAATCGAGGGCGTGGTGGGTCCGGATTCCGAACTGGTCGAACTCACCTGGGTGCCGATTGAGGAAGCCACCCACCTCGACATGCCGACCATCACTGGGATCGTGTTGGAAGAGCTGGCGGCACGCGTTGCGGCCGGTATGGGTCACGCTTTGCCGGTGCCGTATTATTTCATGATCGAGCGGCAATTCTTCCGGGAACTGCTGTAAAGGCCGAGAATCCGGGGTTTCTTGACATTTGCCGCC
>Ga0184628_10001290_pt1 | contig 12445 bp, 9 predicted proteins | sample PLM4_5_b1_FD_133149 | JGI IMG/M metagenome (GOLD analysis project Ga0184628, IMG submission 133149) | Groundwater sediment microbial communities from an aquifer in East River, Colorado, USA - PLM4_5_b1 | ecosystem: Environmental > Terrestrial > Soil > Riparian zone | place: USA: East River...
CCGCGCCGCCTCCACCGCCGCCGGCGGCGGGCGCCCCGGCACCGGCCGGCCGTGGCGGCGGCCGCGGCTCGATCCCGGGGTCGTTCACGATTATTGTGGTCGGAAAATAGGCGTGCACACTACACGTCTCGCTGCCCGTCTGCTTGTTGTCGTCACCCTGCTGGCCGTCAGCGGATGTACTGCGTCGCAGGGCAATCCCAAAGTGCCGTCCGGCGCGAAGAGTTCGGGCGGCATGCACGGCGTCATCGAAACCGACAAGGGACCGATCACCATCGAGTTCCTGCCGGCAGATGCGCCGAAAGCGGTGGAAAATTTTCGCCTGCTCGCCGAGCACAAGTACTACGACGGTCTGACATTCCACCGCATCGTCCGTGGATTCATGATCCAGGGCGGCGATCCGAACGGTAACGGCACTGGCGGCCAGAGTGCCTGGGGCCCGGATTTCGCTGACGAAATCAACCCGGACTCACCGCTGTACCGCGGCGGGTACCGGCGCGGCTACCTGGCGATGGCCAACATCGGCCGACCCAACACCAACGGCAGCCAGTTCTTCGTCCTCCATCAGGACTATCCGTTGCCGCCCAGCTACGTCATTTTCGCCAAGGTCACCGCCGGCATGGACACGGTGGACATGCTCGCCAATACCGAGACGATGATGAGTGCGGACGGGGAGATGAGCCAGCCGCGCACACCCGTGGTGATCAAGCGGGTCACGATTCGTCCGTAGTCGGGCGGCGATCGCGATCGATTACTCGATTCGCAGCGCTTTGATCGGATCCAGACGCACGGCGCGAATCGCCGGGATGAGGCTGGCCAGAAGGGCCGTCAGCAGCGCGACAACGCTGATGGCGACGAACGTGCCGGGATCCGTCGCGCTGACCTGGTAGAGCATGGACGTCATCGATCGGCTGAGGGCGACCGCGGCGCCCAAGCCGAGAACCAGGCCGGTCAGCGCCAGCGGCACCACTTCCAAGCCGATGAGTTGCAGAATGCGGCCCGCCGGCGCGCCGAGCGCGATACGGACACCAAGCTCGCGCGTCCGTTGCTCGACGGAATAGGCTACGACGCCGTAAATGCCGACCGCAGCCAGCAGCGCGGCCACGATGCCAAAGATGGACAGCAGCAGCGTGTTCAAGCGTCGCTGTGCCGTCATGTCTCCCAGCAATGACTCGATCGGTTGCGCGGCCTGCACGGCAATGCCCGAATCGACCTGGCGGACAATCGCATTCAACGACGACACAAAGGCCGCAGGATCGCCCTTGGTGCGAATCACCATCATCAATCCGCTGTCGGGCGATTGGGCGTGCGGCAAATACGTTTCCGGGCGGACCACGGCGTCGTAGCCCGTGCGGCGCGTGTCCGCCACGATACCCACGATCGTCATCCAGGGCCCTTGCGACGCGAGTTGGCCGTACTTGATGCGGCGGCCGAGCGCGTCGCCTTTCGGCCAAAATCTGTCGGCCATCGACTGATTAATGATGACGGTCGCCGGCGCGGTCGCCGCATCGCGCTCATCGAAGAACCGCCCCTGACGCAGCGCCACGCCCATCACGCGAAAGTAGTCCGGGGTGATCGAATCGACGGGCACTTCGACGGCTTCTTCGGGCGCGAAATCCGGACGGCCTTCGATGCTGAAATTGGTCGAGTTCGGCGTCGCGCTCAGGAAGACGGTGCCGACCCCCGCGGCCCCTTGCACTGCCGGATCCGCCGTGGTCTGCGTGATCACCTGCCGGAAGAATTCGATCCGCGCCGCCGGCTCCCGGTATTTCTCGCCCCAGAGCACCAGCCGCGCCGTCAGGAGCCGCTCCGGTACGAATCCCAGATCGACGCGTCGCATCTGATCGAAGCTTCGCAGCATCAAGCCCGCGCCGATCAGCAGGACCACAGCGAGCGCAATTTCGACGACGACGAGGCCGCGCCGGAGCGATCGGCCGAGCGCGCTCGATCCGCGCGCGCCCTCCTTCATCGTCTGTCCCGCGTCGGTCCGTGCGAGTTGCAGCGCCGGAATCAGGCCAAAGACAACGCTGGTGATGAGCGCGAGCAGCGTTGTGAAGGCGAGCACGCGCCAGTCCATCGAGATGGCGTCGAGCCGGGGCAGGTCCTGCGGGGCGATGGCGATGAGCACGGAGATGCCGAGCCTAGCCAGCGCCACACCGATCGCGCCACCGGCCAATCCGATGAGCAGGCTTTCTGTCAGCAGTTGCCGGACGAGCCGGCCACGTCCCGCGCCGATGGCCGCGCGCAACGCGAGTTCGCGCTCGCGCACCGATGCGCGGGCGAGCAGCAGATTTGCGACGTTCGTACACGCAATCAGCAACACGCAGGCGACCGCACCAAGCAGCACCAGAATCGCCGGCCGGATCTTGCCGACTACCTGATCGAGATAGCCGGCCACGTAGACGCCATAACCCTTCCGGCCGGGAAACTGCTTGAGCAAGTCGCCGTTGACGCGAGCCAGGTCTGACTGCGCTTGTTCCACGGACGTATCGGGTTTCATGCGGCCGATCACCTGGAGCCAGAGCGATCCGCGATTCGTGCGCTGTTGTTCCGAGGCGCCTGTCGGCACCCAGAATTGCGTGTCACGATTGGGAAACGCGAATCCTTCCGGCATTACCCCGATGATCTGCATCGGCCGCCCGTTCATCGACAACGTTTTTCCAATTGCGTCGTCGCGGCCGCCGAAACGGCGCTGCCACAATCCATGAGACAGGATGACGACCGTGTTGGCGCCAGCCGTGTCCTCGGCGGCGGAATACACGCGACCGCGCTCGGGACGCACACCGAGCACGTCGAACAGGTTCGCCGAACTGTGGGCGCCGAACACGCGCTCAGGGTTTTCATCGCCGGTCAGCGTCCGCGCGGTCGTGTTGAAAACGGCCATGTCCTCAAAGGTCCGGCTCTGCTGTTTGTAGTCGAGATAGTCCGGGAAGGAGTGCCAGTCCTCGCGCAGTGCGATGCGCGCGTTGTCCATCCAGACCATCGCCAGCCGTTCGGGCGCCGGGTAGGGAAGCGGGCGCAGCAAAACGCCGCTGACGACGCTGAAGATGGCGCTGTTGGCGCCAATGCCGAGCGCGAGGGTGACGACGGCCGTCACAGTAAACGCGGGACTGCGCCGCAGCATGCGCACGGCATACCGAAGGTCTTGCCGAAAGGCTTCGAACGGCATGGCTATTCGACGATGTTACGCCCCTCTAAGTTTGCAGGGCCGCTGCCACGATAAACTCTGCCCGTCATGACCCTCGCTCGAACTGCCGTCCGACCGGGTGCCGTCACGAACGGCCAGGCGATTCTGACCGGCTGGTTGCTGTGTGGCGTTCTGGACATTTCCGCCGCCTGCATCCAGTCGTGGATGCAAGCCGGCCGCACGCCACCAGAGGTGCTGCGCGGCGTGGCTTCGGCATTGTGGGGACGCCCGGCGATCGATGCCGGCGCAGGCATGGCCGCGATCGGCCTCGCGATGCACTTCACTGTCGCGCTCACGGCGACCCTGGTGTTCTACGCGCTCAGCAGACGGATCGCGTTCTTACGCACCGCGCCGCTCTGGCTGATCGGACCGCTATATGGCGTGGTCGTCTTCTGCGCCATGAACTACGGCACAATTCCGGCGCTGTCGTGGGTGCGGAGTTTGTACCTGCACACACCACCGCGATGGCCGGGCTCCATGAGCTGGCCACAGGTCGGTATCCACATGTTGTGTGTGGGGACGCCGATCGCCTGGGGTGTCAGGCGCGCGCGCTAGTTGCTAGTGCGCGTCGGCGACCGGCGCACCGCCGCTGGGCCTCGGCCGTTTCAGGACAAACACGGCCGGGATGACGCACAGAAAACAGATGAGGAGCAGGATCCAGGCGTCGTTGTAGGCCTGCATCGCGGCCTGCCGCATCATCGCGCCATCGAGCATCGCCAGCGCGCGCGTTGGCGCGTCAGCGATCGACGCGCCCTGCGACACGAGCGCACTGATGATCGCTTGATACCGCGAGTCGAACGCCGGATTGCCAGGCGTGAAATTCGTGACCAGATCGGCGCGGTGATAGGCGATGTGACGCGTAAGATACGCCCCCAGCACCGCGATGCCGAAGCTGCCGCCGAGTTGGCGCGCAAGATTAATCAGCCCGGATGCCTGCTGTGCCTCGGACGGCTTCAGGCTGCCGAACGCCACGTTATTAATAGGTGCGAACAGCAAACCCAGTGCGGCGCCGCGAATAATGAGCGCCCATCGCGCGTCCGCCTCGCCAGCCACCGTCGACAGGTGTCCGAGCGTCCACATCGCGAGGAGCATCAGCGCCAGACCGGACAGAATCAACCAGCGCGGATCCGCGAGGGGCTTATCACCCGTGAGCAGACGGCCGCACAACACAGCCATCGCGGCCGTTGCCAGGCCACCCGGCATCATCGCCCAGCCAGTCTGTGTCGGTGAGAATCCGAGGATCGTCTGCGTGAACAGCGGAAAAATGATGACGCCGCCATACAGCCCGAATCCCAGCACGACAAACAGGAAAATCGACGCCAGCAACTGGCGGTTGCGGAGGACGCGCAACTCGATGACGGGCTTCTTGTTGCGTGACGACAGTTGCCACCACAAGAGAATGCCGAGCGAGATCGCGGAGGCGATCGACAGATAAACGATCAGTTTGCTCGAAAACCAATCCTTGCTGTTGCCTTCCTCGAGCACGTACTGCAACGAGCCCACACCGACGATTAACAGCGAGATGCCGAGCCAGTCCACCGATCCCGTGCGTCGCCGCTGATCCGGCGGGTCGTGCAGGAAAGTTGTCACCAGAAACGCCGCGGCCAATCCAATGGGCAGATTGATAAAAAAGCACCAGTGCCAGCTGGCGTTATCGGTGATCCAGCCGCCCAGTGTGGGGCCAAGCGTTGGCGCGACAATGACGCCGAGCAGGAAGATCGCCTGGACCATGCCTTGTTCGCGGGCAGGGAAGACCTGCCGAAGCGTGGCCTGCGCCGTGGAAAGCAGCGCGGCGCCGCCGGCGCCCTGCACGAGCCGCCAGAACACCAGCTGGTTCAGACTGGTGGAGACGCCGCAGAAGATCGACGCCACGACGCACAGCAGGATGGAGAACGTGAGGCACCGTTTGCGGCCGAACGTCTCGGTGAAGAACGCCGTCATCGGCAGCACCACGACGTTCGCCAGAATGTAGGAGGTGCTGACCCACGCCACTTCTTCGCGCGCGGCGCTGAGATTGCCGGCAATCTGCGGCAACGCCACATTGACGATGGTGGTGTCGAGCACCTCCATGATGGCGGCCGTGATGAGGCCCAGGAGGATGAACCACCGCGTCGCCTGGACGCCCTCGTCGAAGGTGGCGCGATCCGGGTGGAGTGCCGTAGTCGCTGTCGCCGCCGCAGTGCTCATCTGATGAAGACCGTCGCTTCGACCGACATGCCGGGCCGCAGGATCATGCCGTCGGTGAGCGGATCGAGCACGATCTTCACCGGCACGCGCTGTACGACCTTGACGAAATTACCGGTCGCATTGTCGGCGGGCAGCAGACTGAACGTCGCGCCCGTGGCCGCCGCGATGCTCTCCACGTGGCCGCGGTATTCATGACCGCCGCGCGCATCGACGCTGACCTCGACTCGCTGTCCCGGCCGCATGTCGCGCAACTGCGTCTCTTTGAAATTCGCCGTCACCCACACATCGTCCAACGTCGTAATCGCCAACAGAGGCTGACCGGGTTGCACGACCTGTCCGACTTCGAGTGAACGGCGGCTCACGACACCGGTCGCAGGGGCACGGACGACGGTGCGCTCGAGATTGAGTTTGGATTGATCGAGCGCCGCTCGTTTCTGCAGCACTTCCGCGTCCGCGACGGAGGCGCGCGCTTCGCTGAGCGCGATCTGCTGCGGCGCGGTGGCTGCGGCCGTGGACTGCGCCTGCGCCTGGAGCAGCGCGGCCGAAACCTGTGCTTTTCGCGCAACGGCCACGTCAAGGTTGGCCTGAGCTTCGCGGACGGACGCTTCGGCGGAATCGACCGAGGCGTGAGCCGTCAGTGCGATGGACGTGACGGCATCGAACTGCTGGCGCGGGATCTGATCCTTGGCCGCGAGCGGACGCAGGCGTTCAAGATCCTGGTCGGCCTTCGCGGCGTTGGCCTTGACCTCTGCCAGTCGAGCCTTCGCCGATCCGATTCTGGCGGTCGCGGCTTCGACCTCGCGCTCGGCGGCTTGCAGACTGGCCTCGGCGCCCCGGCTGCCCGCTTCGGCGATGTGTTGATCGCCTTTGGCCGCCGCCGACGTGACCGGCACGCTGTTGCGGGCGGCACGCGCATTGGCTTCGGCGGACGCCAGATCCGCCTCCGCACGCGCGACCGCGATTTCATAGTCGCGCGACTCGAGCTCGACCAGCACGTCGCCGGCCTTCACGGCCTGGTTGTCGACGACCTTGATCGCGCGGATCGGTCCACCGACGCGCGCTGAGACGGCACTCACGTGCCCGCTCACCTGCGCATCGTCGGTCGTCTCGCGGACCGAGAAATAGCGCCAGGTGAAAAAGCCCGCGATGCCGAGAATAGCGACCGCGACGAGCGCGATGCCGAGACGGGACTGCAACGACTTGAGACCGGCCATTACCGAGAACCTCCGATGAACGTGAGCAGGCGCGATTCACCCTCGCCCAGGGCTCGCGCGAATTGCGCCTTCGCGATGTTGTGCGCGTAAACGCTCGTGATGTATTGCTCGCTGGCGCGCGCCACCGCTTCCTGCGCCTGCACGAGTTCGACGGTCGTCGCCACGCCGGCGCGGAAGCGATCCTCTGCCTGCGTCAGCGTCTCAGCCGCAAAGTCCCGCGCACTGGTCGCGGAGCCCACGCCGGCTTCGGCGGCCTTGAGATCGAGCAGTGCGGCGGTCAGTTCGTAACGGACTCCCGCCTCGAGATCCGCGAGTTCCGCCTGGCGCTGTCGCTTGACGGCGTCGGCCTCGGCCGTTCGCGCACGCGTCTGGCCAAGGTCGAAGATCGGAATGTGCACGTTCGCGGCAACCGTGTAGGTGCGTTCGGCCGAACTCGGCGCCGGACCAATCGCGCCGATGTCGCCGTCGAAATGGAGACTGGGAAGGCGCGCGGCCGACGCGGCGCTGGCTGTTGAGCTCGCGGCTTCCGCACGGCTGCGCGCGGCCTTCAGGTCCTGCCGTTGGGCGAGCGCGACCGCCAGTGCCACGTCGATCGTCGTGGGTGGCGCTGGTGTAAATGGAGCGCTGTCGGTGAGATCGAACGCCTGGCCGGCCGGCAGACCGATCGCGCGCGCGAGTTCGAGCTTCCGCTTGGCGAGTTGATTCTCGGCTTGAATGGCCTGCGTGCGCGCGGACTCCAGTTGCGCCTGCTGGCGCAGTACGTCGATCTTGGCCGCCACGCCGGCCGCGTGCTGATCCGTGCTCAAGCGGACCAACGCTTCGGCGGTCGCGACCTGAGCGGCCGTCGATACCGTACGGGCCTGATCGGCGATCGCTTCCAGGTAGAGGTTGCCGACGGCCAGCACCACGATCTCGCGAATCTGCCGTGAGTCGGCATGAGCGGCGTCTGCCGTCGATTGTGCGGCGCCCAGCGTCTTGAAGCCGGCGACATCCACGATCGGTGACGACATGGAGACACGCGCGTCGAACAGACTGAAAGGGCCGATCAGATTTGGCAGGCCGCCGAAACCGCCAAATCCAAACGCGGCAGTGTTGAAGATCTGCACGCTCTCGCGCATGTTGAACGCCGCGCGAGGCAGCAGTGCGCTCATCGCCTGCAGCCGGCCGGCCGACGCCACGCGTGTCTCCTGCTCCTGAAGAATGATGGCCAGGTTGTGCGTCAGCCCGCGGCTGACCGCATCGGCCAATGACAGGTGCAGAACCTCCGGCGTCGCCTGGCCAGACGGTACGCCGCCGCCGACCGCGCTGGTGGGCAGTCGAGACTGCGCGCGCGCCGGATCCGTCAGCAGCATGCAGAGGACGACGACGATCGATAACGAACGGACGCAATTCACCCGCAGGGTCATGACTTGGCGACTCCGTTCAAGGTCAGGGCTGTCGCCATCGCCGCGGACTCCTCAACCGTGCCGGGGCCCCAGCCGCGCAGCCGCTGAAGCGCAAGGCCGTGCGCCAGACTGACGATGGTGCGGGCGAGGGCCGGGGCGTGTGCGGCGTCCAGGCCGGCGATGGTGGCGCCGGATCGCCGCGATTCGATCAGCACTTTCGTCCACGCCTCCGTCTGCGCGGTATAGATCAGCCCGAGTTTCAGCTTCGCCTTCTTGCGAACATCCGGCGACATGCCGAGGTGGCATTGCTCGATGAAGTCGCGATTGCGCTCGAAGAAGCCGAGCGAGGCCCGGAAGTAGCGATCGATCCGTTCGGCGAGGGTGCCGGCGTCCGCGATGGCGGGCACGGTTTCAGCCTCGAGCTCCGACAGGTCGGCCGTGAGGAGCTGCCGGAGGAGGTCATCCTTCGACTTGTAATAAAGGTAGACCGTGCCTTTGGCGATACCCGCGGCCTTGGCGATCTGGTCGACCGAGGTGTCGGCGACGCCGACGCGGACGAACGTCTGGCGCGCGGCGTCGAGGATCTGGCCGCACCGGAAGTCCGTGACCACGGCCGTTTTGGAGGCATGAGTCGATGTCTTAGAACGCATGGGTTTAATGAAATGACCGACCGGTCATTCCTTAGGCACTATAGCACACCGGACTGACCGGGCAAGTCCCCCGCCTATTTCCGGCGAAGTCCCAGGGCGCGCAGGCGTTTATGCAGGCTGGTGCGCTCGGTGCCGAGCATGCGGGCCGCGCCGGACACATTCCAGTCGGTCTGGTCGAGCGCCTGGCGGATGCGCTCGCGCTCGGCCGAGTCGCGCACTTCCTGGAGGCCGGTGGAGGACCGGGCCGGCTGGGGCGATCGCACTTCCAGCGGAATCGACTCCGCCGTCAGCCGATCCCCGCGCGTGAGAATCGCCATGCGTTCCACGACATTGCGCAGTTCGCGCACGTTACCGGGCCAGTGATGGCGCTCGAGCACGGGCACGACATCGGCGTCGAGGGCGCGCGGGCGCATCGCGTTGCGCGCGCAGAACTCGGCCAGGAAATAGGCGGCGAGTTCGCCGATGTCCTGGCGCCGCTCGCGCAACGCCGGCACGCGAATCGGCACGACACTCAAACGATAGTAGAGGTCTTCGCGAAACGATCCCGCGGCGACCAGTTCGTCCAGACGCCGGTTCGTGGCGGCGATGACACGGACTGTGACGCGAATCGACTGCTCGCCCCCGACACGCTGTAGCTCGCCGTCCTGCAGCACCCGCAGCAGCTTGGCTTGCGACGCCTCATGCAGATCGCCGACTTCATCAAGGAAGATTGTCCCGCCATCCGCGAGTTCGAAACGGCCGCGCCGCATGCCGGCCGCGCCCGTGAACGCGCCCTTCTCGTGACCGAACAACTCACTCTCAATCAACTCCGTCGGAATCGCCGCGCAGTTGACCTTGATGAAGGGGCCTGACGCCACGAGGCTTTCTCGATGCACGTGGGCAGCGAGCAGTTCTTTGCCCGTCCCCGACTCGCCAAGGAGGAGCACGCCGGCGTCCGATCGGGCCACCTGCGTCGCCTGGTCGACCGCCTGCAGGAACGCGATGCTCGTGCCAATCATCTTCGGCGCGTCGCCCACCAGTTCGCGAAAGCGTTGATTCTCGCGTTGAAGGTCCGACCGTTCGATCGCATGCTTCGCGACGAGCAGGACGCGATCGCGCGCGAGTGGCTTTTCGAGGAAGTCGAACGCGCCACTGCGGGTCGCCTCCACCGCATCGCGAATCGTGCCGTGCCCGGAAATCAGCACCACCGGCGTCGTGTCGTCGCGCTGCCGCACCGATTGCAGCAGATCGATGCCGTTGCCGTCGGCCAGTCTCAAGTCAAACAGATAGAGATCGGCACGTGCCTTCGATCGTTCGGCCTGAAATCGCGCGGCCGACTCGCACACCGTGACGCGATATCCGGCGCCCTCGAGAATCAATCGCAGCGACCGCCCGATATTCGGCTCATCGTCGACCACCACCACATGTCGGGTACGGGTCACGACGCGGGCTCCGGGTCATGGATCTTGGCGAAGGCGGGCAGGATGACTTTGAACGCGGCGCCGCCGAGCTCGCTGGCCACGGGCACGATGTCTCCGCCCGACAGCAGCGCATGACGCTTCGCAATGGAGAGCCCGAGTCCCATGCCGTGTTCCTTGAACGTAATCGTCGGTTCGAACAGCGTCGCGGCGGCGTCCTGGCTCAGTCCGGGACCCGAGTCGTGCACTTCGATCGACACGAGGCCGTTGCTCGTGCGCGTGGATGCCAGGACCGATCCGCCGGTGCCCGCCGCCTCGGCGGCATTCTTCAGCAGATTGGTGAGAATGCCTTTCACCAAATCGGCGCCCGCGAATACGCGCGGGCCGCGGGCATCCAGATTGAGATGGTATGTCGTTTCCGGATGCGCGGGCCGCAGCAGCGACACGCGTTCGCTGACCACCGCATTCACGTCCAGCACTTCCGGATTCACCGGCGGCTCGCTCGAGAATTCCGAGAACGCGCGCACGCGCCGTTCCAGCGAGTCGATTTCAGAGACGACGATTTGGACGGCCTGATCGAGGAAGGTGCGATCGGCGGGTTGCAGGCGGGCCTGCATTTCCTCGACCGTCAGGCGGATCGGCGTGAGCGAATTCTTGAGTTCGTGCGCGGTCTTGCGCGCGAGGGACTGCCAGCTGGCGACTTGCGTCAGATGCACGAGCCGCTCGCGGCTCTGCCTCAGCTGATCGGCCATGCGATTGAACGCGTCCACCGCGAGGCCTACCTCATCGGGCGCACGCGTGCCTGGCGCCCGGCCGGTTTCCAGCCGCCGCGACCAGTCCCCGTCCGCAAAATCCGTGAGGCCCGCCGTCAGCTGTTGAATCGGCCGGCTCGTTCGGTGCGCGATGTAGACGAGCGGCGCCAGCGAAATCAACCACGCCGCGCCGAGCAGGAGGAGCAGCGTGAGCGTGAATCCACGCCGGAGATCGCGCCCTTCGATCGATTCCACGCGCTGGCGCGTCTCACGAAGCTGGACCGAGAGTTGATCCATGCGAACGCCGTGCAGATCGCGGCTGTACACCTCCACGCCGCGCCGGGCGCCCGCGCCGGTATCCAACCGCCGCAGGTAATCGACGTGGTCACCGCCCGATCCGGAAAGACCAAATCGCTCGGCTTCGCCGCTGTCCCAGAACGCGCGGACGGCCTCCGGCCAGCGCGTTGCGTCCGTCACGTTGTATGACGTTGGCGGCACCCGGCCGGCGACCGCGTCCTGTTTGAGCGCGTCACGCTCGCGTTGATACAGCTGCCGCACGGTGGATTCGAGCGTGCGCGACACCTTGTCGAGCTCGCCGGTGGTCGCGTACTCCAGGCTGCGATCGAGCAGGGACGTCGTGATCCACACCGTGGCCGCCAGCGGCAGAACCGTGGCGGCCAGAAAGGCGAGGATCAGGCGAGTGCGCAGTTGGTTCATGGCGATCGCGACTCGTCGCGCGGGTTACGAAGGGCCAAGTCGGAACGGTCCGGCCTCAATCGAGTGCGTCCACTCCTGAGATTTCCGGCGCCGGCTCATGGCATCGATCAATCCCTGCAGCGAATAGGCCCCGTTGGGGCCCGCCGCCGGGGTCGCGTCGCCATCCAGGATGCGGTACTCGAGCCGCACCCAGAATGGCACGTCCTTGCCGAGCGTCCCCAGCGCGTTCGCGGAGACGGTTAGTTGTTCGAGACACCACGCTTCCGCCGCCGCCGAGGTCAGATACGCCGCCGATCGCGATGGCGTGCCGGGTACTCCGACCAACGTCACGGCGAAGCGTTCTTCCCAGAGATCGTAGCTTAGAACAAAGGTCTGCCGCGTCTGCGTGACGCCCGTCGCGCCCGCTTTGGGCAGGACCGCGAGTTCGAGATCGACGCGCACAGATCGGCCGTCCTTGAGCCGCGCGAGCGGCTCGCCTTTGATGAACGTGAAATCCGGCGCCTTCACGGTCACGGCGTCGCCGGTCCGATTCACGCTGACCTTGGCTTGTGCGCCGAGCGCGGCCCACAGCAGCAGCGTGAACGTGATCGGGACGACGTGCCGGAAGGGACGGCGTGCCACGGTCAGTACTTCGAAAAGCCGAGGCCTGAAAACCGGAGGCCGATCGTAAAGACCGCCCTGAGGTTGTCGGTGTTGAGAGGGACGCCGACCGTCATGAAGAACGGCCCGGCGTGTACGCCGACTCCCGTCGAAATACGGAATTTCCTCTGCGCATCGATGTCCCAGACTGATCCGGCATCGACGAACATCGCCAGCGCGCTGTAGCGGTATTCCACCGATCCATAGGCCACGTTATTGCCGCCGATGGGCGAAATGTCGTATTTGTCCCAGCCGCGAAGCGTGTGGGCATCGCCGAGTGAAAACCGTTCGAAGAGCGGCGCATCGCCGTTGATGACGCC
>Ga0184628_10001292_pt1 | contig 12438 bp, 12 predicted proteins | sample PLM4_5_b1_FD_133149 | JGI IMG/M metagenome (GOLD analysis project Ga0184628, IMG submission 133149) | Groundwater sediment microbial communities from an aquifer in East River, Colorado, USA - PLM4_5_b1 | ecosystem: Environmental > Terrestrial > Soil > Riparian zone | place: USA: East River...
GCGAACGACCGGGCGCGGCGATACGGGAACGACAACATGAAACAACTCCGGGCAGGAGGATGATGCGAGTCGGGGAGGAAGCGTTATTGTGGATGAGAAGCGTCGCGAGGACAACGGTTTTTCAGGCTGGAATCACCGAGCGGGCTCGTCACTTTTTCTTCGAGCGGGCCGCGATTGCCTTCAGGGCCTCCTCGGCCGGTCCGGCCGGGTAGAGCTTGGTGGCCGCGATCTTTCGAAGCGCTGGTACGCTGTCGGCCGTGCCGACATCCTTGACGACGTGAACCGCTGCCGCCTGGGCGAATGCGTCCTTCGAACTCAACAGCGGCAACACCGCCTTCTCCACGACAGGCCCGATGGCAATCAGTGCGGCGACCGACTCGCCGGTGCACGCGGAATCGCTCATTCGCTTCACGAGCACGGGTATGGCACGCTCATCCGGGAATTGTTTCAGTGCGATCGCCGCCGCCCGTCGGGTCAATCCGTCCTCATGGTCCATCGCCTCGATCAACAGAGGGACATGTTCTTTGTCACCCCACACCGCCAGCGCGCGAATCGCCTCGATGCGGATCGATTGATTCGTGTCGGCCGTCAAGGGCTGGATGCTCTTCGCCACTTCGGTGCGCCGGTCCGCTTTCGGCTTCATGCGGGAGAGATCGCCGAGTGCCCGCTCGCGTTCCTCCGGCTTGGTCAGGCGGGCCAACGCCTCCGTGATCGATCGGTCCGCGACGACATTCGGGTCGGGCGGAGGAGGCGGGTTCGGGGTTACCCCGCCTTGGGGTTGCGGATTCTCGGGCGCGTTCTGAACCGGTGCCGCGCCCGGCTTGCCGTGGGGATACACCCCGATCTTCGGCAGGACCAGCAGCAGCAGCGCTTCGAGCATGACCGCGATGAACAGCGCCTCGACGGCGAACCAGGGTGCGAAGGTGCGGGGCCGCACGAACGCGAGCCGGAACTGATCGAAGAACTTCGCCCAGGACTGTTCGCCGGTGAGGTCGCTGTGGCCTTCGCGCTTGTAGAGGAAGTGGAGGGCGATGCCGGCTCCGACCCCGACGATCAGCGCCGCGAACACGGCGGCAAACGCGATGCGGACGTCCATCACTGCGGCGAGACCGAGCGCGAGCCCCGCCGGAACGAGGATCAGGCAGGGAATCAGGCCGTGGATGCGCCGATCCGCCTTCTTCCGCCGCGTTTTGCGTTCCACCGCAGCCCTCCCTCACATCCACGAATGCATTTTGCTGCGAACGGCTTCTTCAGGCAAGCCGCGGTCGGTGTCACCAGGCGGACTAACCACAAAGGCACAAAGGTCACACAAAAGGAAGACCGATAACTTTGTGCCCCTTTGTGCGATCTTTCTCCCTTTGTGGAATCTCTGAGCGACTCCTGCATAATTCGCTTCCCTCCCCATCGCGACGCGTTAGAATGCGCGGAAGGTGATGGCATGCCGCACGGACGCTTCGCAGAGTTGGCCCGCGGCATCGCTCAGCTGCTGTATCCGAACGCCTGTCTGCTCTGCGAATCTCCCGAGACAGAAGCCGCCCCGTTCCGGCACGGCTTCTGCACTGATTGTCATCGCTCGATCATCTCGGACCCGGCCGAGGCGTGCCCGCGCTGCGCCGCCACGGTCGGACCGCACACGGATGTGACGGACGGATGCTATGCGTGCCGGGAACGCACATTCGCGTTCCGCGGCGCGGTTCGTCTGGGTCTGTACGCGAGCCCGCTGAAAGACGCGATCCTGCGGATGAAGCACGCCGCCGGGGAACCGGTGGCCGAGATGCTGGCCCGCGTGTTCGCGGAAGAACGGGTAACGCCGATTCGCGGCCAGGGCATTGAGTTGGTGGTACAGGTTCCCTTGCATTGGCGGCGGCGCTGGGTTCGCGGGTTCAACCAGGCGGCAACGCTGGCCGAACCGCTGGCCACCGAACTTGGGGCGAAGTTCGCGCCTCACGTATTGCGGCGAGTCAAACCGGCTCCGCAACACGCGCAACCGTCAGCTTCTGCCCGGATGGAGAATATTCGCGGGGCATTTGTCTGCCCTTCTCCGGCAAGTTTGATCGGACGGAGCATCTTGCTGGTGGATGACGTGATGACGACGGGCAGCACGGCGGGTGAAGCGAGCCGGACGCTGAAGGCCGCCGGCGCAACGAAGGTCGTCGTGGCCGTGCTGGCACGGGCCTGATGTTTGGACCGGAAGTTGCGGAGTCTCCGGACAGCCGAGCCGTGCCTGCGGTTCGTTTTGTGCGGAGCAGGTGGGCATCGAGCCGCGGTACAACCCGCGTTTCGGGCGAAGTCATGATGCGGTCGGGCGGTCCGACCTGATAGGTATGGGAGTTAGCCGCAGTGCGCTTCGGGGGAAGAGCACGCGGCCCGCACTGGGGGATCGAGATCATGTTGCGCATCGCGTGGGCGGTGTTGGGAGTGTGCGTTCTCTCCGGGGCCGCGACAGCAGGCCCCAGCGATCTGTTCGCCGAGAAGGTCAAGGACTTCGGGGTCGCGCCGCGCGGGCCCGTGCTGGTCCACTACTTCCGCTTCACCAACACCACGAACCAGACACTGACGCTCGGGCAGCCGCGCGTTTCCTGTGGCTGCACGTCGGCCTCCGTCTCCACGAACACCGTGAAGCCCGGGGAAAGCGCCGCCGTCATCGCCAACATGGACACCCGCCGCTTCCAATACGCCAACGTCACCAAGGCCGTCACCATCTACGTGCCGTTCCTCACCCCGAATCACGAGGAAGTGTCGCTCAAGGTGCAGGCCATCTGCCGCGACGACCTCATGATGTCGCCGGACACGCTGGCCTTCGGCGACGTCGTCAAAGGCAAGGGCGCGAAGGTGAGCACGAAAGTGACCTTCACCAGCGATCCGAAGTGGGAGATCCAGGACAGCAAGAGCACCGGCGGATACGTCGGCGTGGAGCACAAGCTCGAATCGCGCAGCGGTTCCGTCGTGACGTACGAAGTGACTGCGATCCTGGACAAGGATTGCCCCGCCGGGAACTGGACCGCGGACATCAACCTGAAGACGTCCAACTCGGCGGTGGGGAACCTCCGCATTCCCGTGACGGTGAACGTGACGGCCGCGGTGGCCGCGAACCCCGAAGCCGTGCAACTTGGCACCGTGTCGCTCGGCAGCCCGAAGAAAGAAACTCGCGTCACGCTGCAGAGCGGCACGCCGTTCAAGATTCTCGAAGTGAAGGGCGCCGACGATCAACTGGGCGTGACGATCGAGAGCAAGGAATCCAAGGCGATCCACGTGATCACGCTGTCCGCGAGCCCGAAGCTGCAAGGCGGCTTCGTGCGGAACGTGGAGATCGTAACGGACAACAAAGAGCAACCGAAGGTGGTGATCCCAGTCGCCGCCAGGGTCGTGAAGTAAACGAGACGCGCAAAAACGAGCCCGCCGCGCCGGCAAGAGTCAATTTGAACTCTTGCTGGCGCGGCGGGCTCGTTGAATCATTTCATCGCAGCGGGCAACGGTGCCGGCAGTTGGACGCGCCCGAAGTAGGTCACGAACAGAGCGAACTTCACTTCGCGGATCTCGTCGTGCACCGCGAATAGCAGTCTCACCCGCTGCGGACCGCTCACGGCCTGCTCCGCCGCCGGGCGGAACGCGCCATTCACGTGAAGTTCCGCCGAATGCAGCGGGCAGATCCGCTCGCTCACCTCGACCTCGTCGTCCGGCACGTAATCGGCCGGCACCAGCGCCAGCGCGGTCGGATCCCATTGTGCCTCGGGCTGCTCGGGCGTGATGGTCGCATCGATGGAGTAGAAGTGCGTTCCCGGTTCATCCCACGGCGCGTCGTCGATCCCTTCCGCGAATTCTTCATCCTCTTCATCCAGATCGTACGGCGACTTCCCGGCGGGCGCGGGCTTCGCCTCGACCGAATGCACTTCCACCGTGGCGTTCTTCAAACTCGCCCCCACCTCGAGGACCGCCTCGCGGACAATCTTGTCGAACTTCCACTGGATGTAAACTTTCAGGCCGTAGAAGAGAGCGATCAGCGCCCCGACGATGATGAGATCCGTCCACCACGGCAGATTGAGCATGAGATTGATGAGCGCGCGCATGGGCGGTGTCCGATGGATTGCGGGGGTGCGGGATGTGGAACCCTAAGACGGGATCGCGCCTTCGTCAAATTGGCACAGGAATCGAACTGTTCCGGAAACCGAAGCCGAGCACTCCCACGTCGGAAAAGCCTCGGCACTTCCGAGTGGGAGTGCTCGGCTTCGGTTTCCGGAACAGTTCGATTCCTGTGCCTACTCCAAATGCCTCACCCCGCGAGCCGGCACGCCTGGCCGAGCATGAACCCGGCGCCCGTGAGCAGCACCATGCCGATCGCGAGGGCCTGCCCCTCAAACCGGTAGCGCGGGGACTCGTCCGGCGAGGCGACGCTCCGCCACGGCCAGTGCACCCACGACACGTAGGTGAACAGCGCCCCTGCCGCGAGCCAGACCAGGACCTTTGCCGCCATCAGGCCGAGCCACACTTCGTCCGAACCGTTCCATCGCAGCCGCACGAGTGCGAAGCCGGAGAGCCCGCACACGGCGAGCCCTGTGATCACGAGATAGCGCATGCCGTGCGCCATGTGCGTGGTGAAGCGTTCGTAGCCGGCGCGGTCCGGGAAGAAGGCAAGGACCTTCGGATCGACGATGAAGGTGCGGTAGACGATGGCGCCGAACCACGCGGCCCCGGAGACGCCGTGCACCCAGAACAGCAGTTGTTCGAGGACCCGCATGGCCCCTCCGGGGAGTGAATGGAGCCGTTTGGCTCCACTCCGTTCACCGCAGGGGTCGCGCCTCGGATAACAACTTCAATTGGTGCGGTGGGGGCGGGCGCGGCTCAGCGGGCCGTCGAAGTTCTCCTCAGACGGCGAGCCGTAGATCAGGTGGGATTGGATCCAGATGAGCGGCACGCCGGGTCCGGCGGCCTGCGCGGCCTTGCTCGCCGTTCCCACCTGTGCGTCGGTGGCGGGGTCGGCCACGACGCGGTCGTACTCCGCGAGGTTCAACCCGAGTCGCTCCGCGAGGCGGCGGCAATCCGGCGCGGTGAGCGAAGCGGCTCCGAAGAGCGCGAGGGCCATGTCGTCCCCTCGCCCCTGCGCCTGCGCCGCATGGAACGCAATGGCCGCGGTCCGCGAATTCGCATGGATGGGCATCGGGACCGGAATCCGCACCAGGTGGACGTCCGCCCGACCCTTCAGCGCCTCACGAACGTATTCATCCGCCCGGCGGCAGGATTCGCACTCGAAGTCCGTCACTTCCACGATGTTGATCTTCCCTTCGACCCAGCGTGCCTGCACCCAGTCGGGTGGATCGGCCGCGACGTCGGCGTAGGCGAAGGCGAGCGGAACGAACACCGCGAGAACGGCAAGGATGAGCCACGCCGCGCGGGACGCCGCGGACGGAGTTCTCGGCGGCAGCGGCCGGAATGCGACGAGTCCCACCGCGATGCCGCACAGATCCGCCACCAGGCAGAGCGGGCAGGTGCGGCCGAGCACCGCGAACTGGATCGCGATCAGCAGCAATCCGATGACGGCGCCGACGTGAGCGAACCGCCGCGCGATTGCGTTCGCACGCTCCGTACCCAGGAGTGTGAGCCCGAGGACGCTTGCAAAGCCAAGAATGCCGAACACGGGCAGCGGGATGCCGAGCGGCTTGCCGTACGCGGAGCTGGTCACTTGCTCGCAACCGGATTCGAAACTGCAGAAGGTGCCGTCGCCGAGCGACTGGTCCGCCAGGCTGGCGGAACTCGCCGCCAGCGCCGCAACGCACAACAGACGGACGAACAAGATGCGGGTGATCATGATGACATTCTGGCGGATCAGAACTGGCGCAGGAAGCGGATGTCGTCGATGAACTCATTCCAATGCTGCAATCCATGCCTGACTGGTCTTGCCTGCGTGCCGGGACCGCTTGAGTACGTCCCCTTTGGGCGAGAGTCGCTGAACCTCTTCGGGTGTGACAACCCAGACATCGCTTCCGGCAGGATCGACTTGCACCGCGAGCGCTTCGACCGGAAACTCCGCTTGAGACTTGCCTTCTGCCGAGAATCGTTCGACCGACTTCCTGAAATGTGCCACCCAAACGCCTCCGTCCTTCGGATCCACGGACACGCGGAATGGCGCCTTTGGACCGAAGTTGATCGACGCCGATTCTTTCCCGGCCGCATCGTATTTGAGCAACTTGTTGCTGCTTCCTGCGACCCGTGAGTTCTCGCGGACCGCGACCCATGCTGCTCCGCTCTTGGGGTCCACGTCTAAACTGCTTGCGCACCATGTTGAGATATCGACAGCGAACAGAACCTCGCCTTTCGCAGCCGTGATCTTGGTCAACTTCCGATCCGCGATCCAGAACGCCTTCGCCTTGCGATCGTAGACGATGTCCCAGCCCGTGACATCGTACGAGGCAATCTCCTTGCCCTTGTCGTCGTACACCACCGTTCCACCTTTGCCGATTTGCCGACCGATCAGTGCCCAGACATTTCCCGTTTCCGGATCGACGGCGATCGCCGAGCCTTTCACACCGGCAATGGCGAGCGTTTCCTTACCCGAATAGTCGAATCGACGAATCCGATTGGCGACGAGTTCAATCACCCAAACGCATCGGCGAATGGGATCGGGCGCGATCAAGTGGCAGCTGCCGATCGCTTCGCAAGTGTTGAATCCCGACACCCGAAAGAGCTGCTTCCCCGACAGGTCGAGGAAGGTCAGATTGTCCTTGTAGGTTTCTTTGCCGAGATACTGTTCGTCACAATCATCGAGCACGAGGATGCCGGTTTGTTTCGGCGGCATGACCGGCACGGGAGCGGCAGACAGCGAAGAGAGGGCTGCGATTAGCACGGCAAAGAATGGGATGAAACGACGCATTATCAGATTCCTCGTCACGCTCAATCATCGCCGAGGCGCACTCCCGAGTCGAATGCTATCTCGCGATTCCCTGGCTAGAACTGCCTCAGGAAGCGGAGATCGTTCTGCCAGAACAGGCGGATGTCGTCGATGGCGTGCTTCAACATGAGCATGCGCTGCGGGCCCATGCCGAAGGCGAAGCCGGTGACCTTCGCGGGGTCGTAGCCGCCGGCCTTGAGCACGTTCGGATGCACCATGCCGGCGCCCATGATCTCCAGCCAGCCGGTGCCCTTGGTCAGGCGGTCGCGGTTCGGATCGTCTTTCGGCCAGTCGATGTCCACTTCGATGCTCGGCTCGGTGAACGGGAAATAGCTGCTGCGGATGCGGACCTGCCGTTCCGGCCCGAACATCCGCCGGGCGAACGCCACGATGGTCCCCTTCAGGTCCGCCATCGTGATCCCTTCCCCGATCGCGAGCCCTTCCACCTGGTGGAACTGGATTTCGCTGCGCGTGCTGATCGCTTCGTTCCGGTAGCACATCCCTGGCAGGATGACGCGGATCGGTTTCGGATGCGATTCGCGCATCACATGGATCTGGCCGGGGCTCGTGTGCGTGCGAAGGATCACGCCCGGCGTGGTGGTGAAAAACGTGTCCCACATGTCGCGGGCGGGGTGGTGCGCCGGCATGTTGAGGTGTTCGAAGTTCATCTCGTCCGTCTCGACTTCGCGGGTGCGGTACACCTGGAAGCCCATGTCGGCGAAGATGCTGTAGATCTGGCGGAGGATCCGGGTGGCGGGGTGCAGCCGGCCGCGGGGCCGGGTGCGGCCGGGCAACGTGACGTCGAGCGGGTTCGCGGTGAGGCTGGCTTGGAGTTCCGCTTCCTTCGCCTCGGCGAGTTTGGCGGAATAGGCATCCTTGAGCACAGTCTGTACGCGGTTCGCTTCCTGCCCGTACGCGGCACGCTCCTCTTTTGCGATTTTTCCGATGGCCTGCATTGCGGCCTTCATCACGCCTTTGTCGCCAAAGTACTGAGTGTTCCACGCCCGCAGCGCGGCTTCATCGCCGCACGCCGCGAGTTGCGCCAGCCCGTCGGTTTCAATCGTCTTCAAGTCGGCGACATCGGCCATGAATGAAACTCCGAACCTCAGTTTCCCATGATCAGATTATGAAAGGTGAAACCGAATGCCTCGCGGCGGGTTAGTACTCATACTCCCGGGAGATGTACCGATGCCTCGCGCTGCCCTCGGGTTCGCCGTTCTCGCCCTCGTCGGGTGCTTCCACGTCACCGAAGCGGCACCGGCCGACGACGCGATTCCCGAAGCGAAGCACGGCACGTTCGCCGAGGAATCAATCACGGTCGGCGGGCAGAAGCGCCTCTACCGGCTCGTCGTTCCCAAGTCCGTCGACCTGAGCAAACCCACGCCGCTCCTCGTCGCCTTCCACGGCATGGGCATCGACAGCAAAGACCTCATGCCGCGGTACACGAACCTGGACGCACTCGCCGCGGACAAAAAGTTCATACTCGTGTACCCCGAGGCGGTCGGCCGCAGTTGGGGCCTCACGCAGGACAAGGTGAAGGCGGACCTCGCGTTCTTCGACGCCCTGCTCGCCCGCCTGCAGAAGCAGCACACGATCGACGCGAACCGCATCTACACGGTCGGGATGTCCAACGGCGGCTACTTCTCGCATCTCGTGGGAGCGGAACGCAGCAAGGTCGTCGCCGCGGTCGCCTCGCACTCCGGCCCGCTCGGATTGCAGACCATCGGCGGTATCAAGGCCGAACGCAAGTTCCCCGTGTTCATCGTTCACGGCGACCAGGACAAACTGCTCCCCGTGGACTGGGCCCGCGAGAACCGCGACAAGTACAAGAAGGAAGGGCACGAGGTGAAGTACGTGGAGGTTCCCGGTCTCGGGCATGCCTGGGCCACCAAGGAAAAGATCAACGAGCAGATGTGGGACTTCTTCGAGAAACACCCCCTGAAACCGTGAGGGCACGCTATTCTGAACAGGGAACTCGCGGCCCCTCCGCGGCGTCCAACACGTACCCGCCTCCCGCCGAAAATCACACCACAGGGGATCGCAATGCTGCCTCGGTTCACGGCCCTCGCGTTCATTCTCGCCGCGGCCACCGGCCTCTCCACCGCCGCCGATCCGCCCAAGCCCGCCGACGCCGCCAAGTCCAAGAAGGCCCTCCAGGAAGTCCAGGACTTCATGGGCAACTGGAACCTCGAAGGCACGCAGAAGGTCGGCACGAAGACCGAGGCCTGGAAGGAGAAGGTCGAGTGGAGTTGGAAGTTCAAGACCGAGATGCCGGCGATTAAGGTCTCGTTCGCCGAGGGCAAAGGCAAGTACTTCTCGAAGGGCGAGTTGACCTACTCCGTGGAGAAGAAGAAGTACGTGCTCGCGCTCACCGCGGCGGATAAGAGCGAGCAGGTGTTCGAGGGCGACCTCCTCAAGAGCGGCGGCCTCAAACTCGAACGCAAGGACGCCAAGACCGGCGACGCCTACCGCATCACGGCGAACACCCTCGCGGACGGCATCCGCTTCGCCTTCAAGGTGGAGAAGCAGGACGGCGGGAAGGGGCTCTTCGCCAACGCCTTCCAGATGACCGGGAACAAGGAAGGCGAGTCGCTGGCCGGCGGCACGAAGAAGCCCGAGTGCATCGTCACCGGCGGGGCCGCCTCCATCGCCGTGAGCTACCAGGGCAAGCAGTATTTCGTTTGTTGCTCCGGCTGCCGCGACGCCTTCAACGAGAACCCCGAGAAGTTCATCAAGATGCTGAAGAAGTGAGAGACGGCCGTTGGGGACAAACGAGCCGGAAGCGTAAGCGACGGATGGTCCGATCCGTCGCTTACGCTTCCGGCTCGTAGCAATCCGTCGCTTACGCTTCCGGCGCTTGCAATCACTCGCCGCAGAGATGTTCGTTCATCTTGGAGAGGGCTTCGCTCTCGATCTGGCGGACGCGCTCGCGCGTCAGGCCGAGGCACTCGCCGATCTCCTTCAGCGTCTTCGGCTCCTCGTCGTCCAGGCCGAAGCGCATCCGCAGCACGGTTGCCTCGCGCTTGTCCATCTTCTCCAGCAGAATCATCACGTGCTTGAGGTCGTCCGTTTCCACCATCTCGCAGTCGGGCGTCTTGGCGCGGCCGTCCATGAGCATCTCGTCGATGCTCCAGCCCTGCTCGGTCTGGTCGGTCTGCGGCGCGGAGTTGTAGACGCGGATCGCCTTCTTGATGATGTTGAGCTTCTTGCGCGGCAGGCCCATGAACTTGGCGACTTCTTCGTGTGTGGGCGGGCGGCCGAGTTCGTCGGTCAGCTTGTTCGTGGCTCGCCGCCACTTCGCCAGCAGTTCCACCATGTATGCCGGGATGCGGATCGTCTTGGCGGTGTTCACGAGGGCCCGCTTGATGCTCTGCTTGATCCAGTAGCTGGCGTAGGTGCTGAACCGGGTGTTCATGTTCGGGTCGAAGCCTTCGACCGCGCGGAGCAATCCGAGGTTGCCTTCCTCGATGAGGTCCTGGAGGGCGAGGCCTTTACCGGTGTATCCGCGGGCGATGTTCACCACGAGGCGAAGGTTGGCGCGGACCATCTGGTCGCGGGCTTCGGTGTCCCCCGTCTCGATGGCTCGGGCGAGGAACTTCTCTTCGTCGGCGGTGAGCAGAGCCGTTTCGTTGATCTCCCGCAGGTACGTCTCCAGCGGGGACTGGACCACTTCCGAGCGATAGCGGCGAAGTCGGGACATGAAGGCATCCTGTCGGCAGGTTGAGTAGAGGACGGCGTCGCCCGGTCCGGGGTCTGGGCGCGGCGCGAGCTTCACTCGCTCCGGTTGGGCACCCATTGGACCCGCAGGAACCTATCGACCCCTGAAACGATAATCCTGGATGCAGGCAGCGAATCCTCGTGCGGCGGAGCAAGAATCCGACGGGTCTTGCACGTACTCCGCTCACAATCCGGCCTTAGCGAGCATACGTCACAACGAGCACGATCGCGCGAGACGGCACAATTCCATCGGGCCGGTGTCGGGTCGATCCGGGGGGTGGATTCCTCCGACAGGGAGACCCTAATTCAGACGCGGGCGAAGTTCAAACCGTTTTTAGCGCTTGGCCTGATCGTTTGATTGCTACGACCACACAAACCGTTACCAGTTCGCCAGTTTTCGAGCCTCCCCATTTTGAAAAGATTCTGGACTTTTCCCGAATCGTCGGTTTGAGCTCACGCCAAACCGGTGATTTTCGACGCTTCCGGCCTACTATTAGGCACATCCAAGTCTGCTTCAGGACGGCTCATGTCGACGCTCCGGACCCCCCTTTACCAGTGGCACGTGGACCACAAGGCCCGCATGGTGCCGTTCGGCGGGTGGGAGATGCCGGTGCAGTATTCGGGCATCGTCGCCGAGCACAGGGCCGTCCGTTCCTCCGCCGGGATCTTCGACATCTAGCACATGGCCCGCGTCAGCTTCGGCGGCCCCGATGCATTGAAACTCCTCGACACGATCTTTACCAACTCCGTTGCCGGCATGAAGGACATGCAGGTTCGTTACGGCCTCGTGTGCAACGAGGCCGGCGGCATCCTGGACGACATCCTCGTCTACCGCTGGCCCTACGGCTTCGCGGCCGTCATCAACGCCGGAAACCGCGAAAAGATCATCGCCTGGCTGAACGAGAACAAGGAAGGGCTGGACGTCAAACTCGAAGACCAGACCTTCACCACGACGATGGTCGCGGTTCAGGGCCCAAAGGCACTGGAGCTCTGTGCGGGGATGTTCGAAACGGACCCGAACCAGCTCAAGTACTATTTCGCCGTGCCGACGCGTTACAAGGGGAAGGGGTGCGCGGTGAGCCGCACCGGGTACACGGGCGAGGACGGGCTCGAGGTGATGCTTCCCAATTCGCTGGGCCCCGTGCTGTGGGAAGAACTGGTTGGCCGCGGCGCGGTTCCCTGCGGGCTCGGCGCGCGGGACACGCTGCGACTCGAAGCGGGGATGCCGCTTTACGGTCACGAACTGACCGAGTCGATCAACCCGATCCAGGCCGGGCTCGGTTGGGCCGTGAAGGTGGACAAGGGCGAGTTCATCGGCCGCGCCGCGATTCAGGATGCGCTTTCGAACATGCAGCAGCGGGTCCGCGTGGGCCTCGAGATCGCCGGAACGCGGGCGGCCCGCGAAGGGTGCGCGATCCTGGGACTGGAAGATGAACCGGCCGGCGTCGTGACCAGCGGCAGTTTCTGCCCGTGGCTCGAGAAGTCGCTCGCGATGGGCTATGTGACGCCGGCGTACGCCAGCCCCGGCGCTGCGCTCGACGTGGACATCCGCGGCACGCTCGCCGGCGCCACCGTGGTGCCGCTGCCGTTTTATAAAAGGAAGAAGTGATGGATCTCAACACGTTGCGCTATGCCAAGTCGCACGAATGGGCCAGACTCGACGGCGATGTCGTCACGGTCGGGATCACGCAATACGCGGTGGATCAACTCACGGATGTGACGCATCTTCAGTTGCCGAAGGTCGGCGCGGCCGTGACGGCGGGAAAGCCGTTCGGTGAGATCGAGTCGGTGAAGGCCGTGTTCGATCTGTACGCCCCGGCGAGCGGCACAGTCAGCGA